>Ga0105252_10000008_pt1 | contig 318624 bp, 271 predicted proteins | sample EasRivMeERMZT100_FD_89675 | JGI IMG/M metagenome (GOLD analysis project Ga0105252, IMG submission 89675) | Soil microbial communities from meander-bound floodplain in the East River, Colorado, USA - East River MetaG ERMZT100 | ecosystem: Environmental > Terrestrial > Soil > Floodplain... | reverse complement strand
TAAGACATTACGCGCGGCCTAATCGCGCACGAGACGCATCGTCAAAGCTCCCGCCGAAACGATCACGCCGATCGCGAGCGCCCCGTAAACCGCGGTGAGCGTCCACACATCGCCGCCGGCGGCCGCGATCATGGCGTCGATGCCGCGCTGCGCGAGCGCCGTCATTCGTTCGAACGTATTCTTCTGCGTCGCGGCGTCGCCCGTGAGACGGTCGCTGTAGCGCGCGATCAAGAATCCCGCCCACATCACGATGACAATCGCGATTCCGGGGACGCTCGTGACGGCGCGTAAGCAGCGGACAAGAACGTTGGAGCGAGCGCGCGCCGGCGCCATGTGGGGCAGGAACGCGTCGACCGGAGGAACGTCGTCGCGCCGCGCGACCAGCGACTGCTCGAGCGCGGCGAAGGCCGCCAGCGATTCGCGGCACTGAGCGCACGTTTCGAGGTGCGACGAAACTACCGCGGCATCGTCGGCACCGAGATCGCGTCCGACGAACGCCGGCAGCATCGCCTCGATGCGCTCGCAATCCATTTCCTGATAGCGGTTCATCGGCCCACGGCATCCTTGCGTTCCGGCCACGCCGGGCGCGATAGAATCTTCTTCAGCTCGAGCTTGCCGCGATGAACATACGTCTTTACCGTTCCCACCGGCAACTTCATCAACTCGGCAATCTCTTCGTATGGTTTCTCGGCCATGTAGCGCAGCTCGATGGCGGTGCGATACGACTCGTCGAGCTCACCCATCGCGCGCTCCATCCCTTCGCGCGTTTGCCGATCGCGGGTCGCGGCGTCCGGCGCTTGACCGGCGGGAGCGGCGATCTCCACGTCGTCGATGGAGGTAGTGTCGACGCGCCGCTTCGAGACCACGTCGAGCGCCTCGCGTCGCGCAATTTGATAGAGCCAGGTGGAGAATTTCGACTCCCCGCGAAAACCAGCGAGGCCCTGATGAACTTTGATATAGACGAGCTGCATGACGTCGTCCGTGTCGTCGATTCGCCGCGGTCCTAATATCGCCCGTACTACCGCGTACGCCGTCGCGTGGTGGTTACCGACGAGGTCTCGAAACGCCCGCCCGTCTCCGCGAAGCGCCCGTGCGACGAGCTCCCGATCCTGGTCGTTGGACAATTCATCGTCTCCAAGGGGTGGGACCGGCCGCGCGGGCCGACCGTTTCATCTATCTTAGCGGAGGGCCGTCGCCATTCGTCGTCAAAAGATCTTGAAACGCGAGCCGGGGCGGGCCGGTCCAAGCGATTGAACGGCCGGGTACGGCTCTCCATCGAGATGCACAACCGCTTGCCGGCCAGACACTTATCAAGATCGAAAGGAACCCGTCATGCCTCACTTCGGTTGGGTCGAACCTGAAATCGTCGCGATATCGATTCCCATAGTTGCGATTATGGGGGGCGTTCTCGTCGCCATCTCGGCGGTCGTGATGAACGGTCGCCGTAAGGAGTTCGAGCACCGCGAGCGCATTCTCGCCATGGAGAAGGGGCTCCCGGTCCCCGGTCCCGTCGTCGAGCCCGAGCGGCCGAAATATTCCGGCCGCCGCACCAACGGGTTCGTGATGGCAGGCATCGGACTCGCGCTGACCATCGCGCTCTCAGCCGAGGAAGGTTTTGCGGACGGCGGCGTGTGGGGCTTGATCCCGCTCTTCATCGGGATCGGATTGCTGATCGCCGGAACTCTCGACAAGCGCGAGTGGGACGCGCAGCGCAAGAACAGCAACCCGATGTAAGCGCAACGAAATCGAGTGGCGCGTCGCTGGTTGGGCACCGCGAGGCAGCGCCGCCAAGTGAATCGCCGCCCGCGTGGTGACACGCGAGCGGCGATTCGCGTTTCAGCAACGATGGCTCTCTCTTCTGCTACTGATTGACTAACTACGTGGAAACACCCGCGCGAGGCGGCCTCGATGGCGCGCGATCCATCGATAAACGGCCTCCGAAACCGCGGCGAAAGCGGGTAGACGGCGATACATCGAATAAAGTAGCCGGTGTTTGCCACCCGCGGCCAGGGTGCGAAACACCGCCTCGGCGCCGGAGGAAACGCTTCCGTCGCCGTCCACCAAATGCACGGACTGCGCGAGATTCTCCTTTCGGATGTTCACCCAATGCGCCTCTTGGTACGCTTCGAATGCCACCGCATCGCCGACGCGCGCTCGCAATCGTTCCACCTGTCGAAGGCAAAAACCGCACTCGCCGTCGTAAAGTAGAACCGGTCTGTCATGCTCGAACCGAAACGATGGTTCGACGCGTACGCGCTCGTTTTCGACTTCCCCGCTCGAAAAAAACCCTGCGATCGCGCGCTGCGCCGCGGCTGGAAACAGCAGATCGCTGTGACCGGCGTCTTCGACCACCAAATGACGATGGCGCGAAAATCCGGGTGCCAACTCCGCCACGTTGTCGGCGGGTGTGCGCGCGTCCAGCGTCCCCGTGATGAACAAGACCTCCTTGCTCGATCGAACCGGCGCGCGAAACCCGTCGCCCAAATCGGGATTTCCGATCGCATCACAAATTTCGGGGAACGGAAAGTCTGCCGTACGCCCCAGGAGCGTCGTTCGCGCTTCGTTCTCGATACGGCGCCATCGTTCCGCAGTCGCGCCGGATGCGCAATCCATGCACGTGCGCACCAGCGAGCGATTCATTCCTGTGCGCAGCTCTTCGAAGTACGCGCGCAACACGCGGTCTCGTGCGATGTCGCCGAAGTTGCCGCGCGCCATGCGTGCGTACCAGCGCGGCAAGCGAGAGAGAATGCGCGTGTCGCCGATTCCCTGCGCCGTCGTCCATTCGAGATCGAAGCGGCCGACCACCGCCGCCTGCGGGTCGGAGTCGGACCACGGTATGCGAACCGGCTCGCGTTCGACTTGCTCGAGCACTGCGCGCATCGACGCGACGAGCTTGGGCGACTTCGGCGTCGCGGCACGCGCGCGATCAGACAACGATTCGAGTTGGCGCTGGATTCGTGATGGCAGCTTGTAGGTATGATCGGGGCCTTCCGGCGCCGCCAGCACTACCCGGGCGACAATCGACTCGTGCCGGCGAAGCACCGCGAAGGCGAGGTGCGTGCCGTAGCTCCACGCGAGCAGTGACACCGATTCGGCTCCGAGTGCCCCCGCCAGATCGGCGACGTCGTCCGCGCTCTCGCTGGTGTTGAAGGCCGACAGATCGACGCCGCTCTTACGCAGCCGTTCCGCGCAGCGGCGCGTCGATTCGTCGAGCGCCCGCAGCACGTCGGCTTTCGACAACACACGATCGAAGGGCAGCACCAGCGCGTCGTCGCACGCGAGCGAAGGGGTCGAGAACCCCGATCCGCGCTGGTCGAGGAGCACGACGTCGGCGGTGGCGCAGAAGGCTTCGAACATCGCGAACAAGCGCCCGCGCGCGGACTCGATTCCCGAAAGACCCGGCCCGCCGTTCAGGAACACGATCGGCGGACCCGGCTTCGCGACGCTGGCAGGCAACCGCACGAACGCGAGCTGAACGGTCCCGCGACCCGGTTCCGATCGATTCATTGGAACCGCGAGCGAGCCGAGCTCCGCCTCGACGGCGCGCCCGTCCTTGGCTTCGAATCGGTAGGGTCGAACGGCAAACTTCATGAAAGCGCGCGCCACCTTGTCAACGCGACACGGTCACCGTATTGTATAGCTTTCCGCGAGCACGAGAGAAATCCGCCGGTGCGTCTCCGGGCGGCTTCGCACCACAAGGAGTCTTCATGAAGCGGGACTTTCAGCATATCGAAACCAAGCTCATCCACGCCGGCGAACCGCACCCGCGCTTCAACGGCGCGGTCGCGATGCCGATCTTTCAAACCGCGATGTTCGAGACGCGCTCCGACGGCGACGCCGGCTACCACGACTTGCGCTACATCCGTCTCAACAATACGCCCAATCAAGTGGCACTCGGCATCAAGATCGCCGCACTCGAGAACGCGGAGGCGGCCCTGGTCACCGGCAGCGGAATGGCGGCCATCACCACCTCGCTCCTCACCATCCTCTCGAGCGGCGACCACCTTCTGATTCAGGATTGCACCTACGGCGGAACGCATTCGTTCGTGACGCACGAGTTTGCGCGCTTCGGTATCGCGTACGACATCATCGACGGCACCGATCCGTCCACCTGGGAGGAGAAGCTTCGGCCGACGACGCGAGCGATCTACGTGGAGGCCATCGCCAACCCCGTGATCAGTGTGAGCGACCTCGCCGCGGCGGCGGACTTCGCGAAGGAACACGGGTTGATCTCGATGATCGACAACACGTTCGCGAGCCCGATCAACTTTCGTCCCATGGAGTGGGGATTCGACCTTTCGCTGCACAGCTGCACCAAGTACATGAACGGACACAACGACATCGTCGCGGGCGTGGTCATCGGTCGCGCCGAATTGGTCGAGCGCGTGCGCTTGAACTTGAACCACCTGGGCGGTTCGCTCGACCCGCACGCGTGCTATCTGCTGCACCGCGGCATGAAGACGCTGGCACTGCGTGTGCGACACCAAAACGTGAGCGCGCTCGCCATCGCGCGATTTCTCGACGAGCACCCCGCGGTCGCAAGCGTCAACTACCCGGGGCTGATCAACAACCCGCACCACGCGCGCGCGGCCGAGTTTTTCGACGGTTTCGGAGGCATGCTGAGCTTCAACTTGGAGGGCGGCGCGCGCGCCGCCGATCTTTTGCTCGACCGCCTCGAGCTCCCCGTGGTGGCACCCAGCTTGGGTGGCGTCGATTCGCTGGTGACACTTCCCGCCCGGACGTCGCACCGGCTCATGACGCCCGAGGAACGCGCGCGCCTTGGCATCGGCGACGGGCTGGTTCGCCTGTCGGTCGGCATCGAAGCGACCGACGACTTGATCGACGACTTGAAGCACGCGCTGGAGTCGTGATGCCGGAACGACCGCTGGCACTCGTCACGGGGGCGTCGATGGGACTCGGCGCCGAGTTCGCGCGCTTACTCGCTTCCGAGGGCTACGACCTGGTGCTGACGGCGCGTAGCGCCGACCGGCTGGGGGCGCTGAAAAAGGAGATCGAAGGCCTGCATGGCATTCGCGCGCGCGTCATCGTGCAGGACCTGGCCGACCCGCGCGCGCCGATCGCGATCCACGACCAGGTGCGCGCGGCGCAACTGGAGGTCGACGTGCTCGTCAACAACGCCGGCTTCGGAATGTACGGCCTCTTCTATCAATCCGACTTGCAAACCGAGCTCGACATGATCCAGGTCAACATCACCGCGCTGGTCCATCTCACGAAGCTGTTCGTTCGCGACATGGTGACGCGCAAGCGGGGGCGTATTCTGAACGTCGCGTCGACGGCGGGCTTTCAGCCGGGACCGCTGCAGCCGGTGTACTACGCGAGCAAGGCGTTCGTGCTGTCGTTCACCGAGGCGATCGCCAACGAGCTGCGCGGGACCGGGGTCACCGCGACCGCGTTGTGCCCCGGACCCACGCCCACCGAATTCCAGAAGCGCGCCAACGTCGGTCGCGTGCGCGGGCTTCGTATGATGATGCGCGTGAACCCCGACGTGGTTGTGCGCGCCGGTTATCGCGGCATGATGAAGGGCAAACCCGTCGTCATCCCGGGCGCGCTCAACAATACCCACGTTCTACTTCTGCGACTGTTTCCGCGGCGCCTGGTCACGTCGGTCGTGCGCCGGATTCAGACCGCGAGCGACTAGTCACTTCGCATGCGCTTCCTTCGTCGCCTGTCCGCGTGGCCGCGCGAGCGCGCTTGGTTCGCCGGGATTCTGCTGTTGGCGCTCGCGCTGCGCGTGTGGGATTTGGGCGCGCGCTCGCTGTGGTTCGACGAAGCCACCGAATACTGGGTCGCGACCGCGCCGCTCTCCGGCCTCGCGGACGCGGTTCGCACCGGCTCCGGGGATCCGCCGCTCTTCTCCTTTCTGCTGCACTTCTGGATGAAGCTCGGAACGAGTGAGGCGTGGTTGCGCTTGCTGTCCGTGGCGGCGAGCGTCACCGGCGTCGCGGGCCTTTTCGTCTTGGGCCGGCGACTCGGCGGCTTGCCGACCGCGATCGCGGCCGGAGTCCTGGCCGCAGTGAACACGCCCGATATTCGCTACGCGCAAGACCTGGGTCAGTATGCACTCATGCTCGCGACGGTGTCGTGGAGCTGGGTCGCGCTGCACGGTTTGTGGAACGAGGGCGGACGAAAGTGGACGGTTGCGTGGTCGATCATCGCGTGCCTCGCCACCACGGCCTACTACGCGGCTGCGTGCACGGTGCTGGTTCCCTTTGGATGCGCGCTGGCGGAAGCGTTGGTTCGACGCGATCGTGCTCGCGTACGCCCGCTCGCCGCGGCGCTCGGACTCTACCTGGTGCTGACCGCCCCCGTGATCTGGTCGATCCTGCCCGCACAACTCTCGAGAGTGCTCGACACGCGCGCAATCGTCGCCGAGAGCGTGCAGCAGCGCCCCGAAGGGATCGCGATGGTGTGGGCGTGGCTCGGCAACCTGTTTGCGTTCCACTTTTCGGGGTGGCCGTACTCGCACGTTCCGGCCTGGATTCCCATCGCGGGCTGGTTCGTGCTGCTGCCATTCGCTCTGCGCGCGCAATCGCGCTGGTCGTTGTGGTTCGTGGCCGCGTGGGCGGTGTATGGAATCGCGGGATTGCTCGAGCTGTTTCCGTTCGGTTTTCGCTGGGGGTTGATTCTACTCCCGCCGGTCATCTTGCTCGCAGCGGTCGGAGCGACGGCCGCCGTGCGCGTGCGCGTTTTGAAGCTCGTGGCCGCCCTCGCATGGGTTGCGCTGTTCGTGAGCAGCGTGGTGTCGCTACCGAACTTGACGTTTCGAAACGCCATCGACCCGACGGAGGCGATGCCGTGGCCCGAAACCGAAGAGATGCGGCCCGTGGTCGATTACTGGCACCAGCAATGGATGCGTTCGCAACCCACCTACGTGTTCTACGGCGCCGCGCCCGTGTTCGCCTACTACGCGCAGCGATACCCCGACACGCGCACCACGCTGCCGCCGACGTGGAGCCTCGAGTGCTGGCACCAAGCGGAGCCACCCGACTACTGCCGTCGGGGAAATATCTACTATGGACGCTGGCTGCGCTCGATGCCGACGCCGGAGAGAAAGATCGCGTCGCTGGCGGAGACATTGGGGACACAGCCACCGGAAATCTGGCTGGTTTTTTCGCACGTGCACGGCACCGAGAGCGTCGATATCATCCAGCGTTTGCGGGCCAACGGCTACGAGCTGGTCGAGTTCGCCGAATGGCGAGCCGCCGGCGCCTGTCTGATGCGTCTGCAGTAAAGCGATCGCAACGTGATCCAATTCAACGGCGTCACCAAGTCCTTCGGGGCCCAGCACCTCTTCGACGACTTGTCGTTCTCGGTCAACCGTCGCGAGCGGATCGGCTTGGTCGGGCGCAACGGTCACGGCAAGACCACCGTGTTTCGAATGATCTTGGGCGAGATCGCGCCCGATTCCGGCGACATCACCATGCCGAAGCGCTATCGCGTGGGCCACTTGGACCAGCACATTCGTTTCACGCAGCCCACGCTGATCGAGGAAGCCGCCATGGGGCTTCCGGCCGACCAGCGCGATGAAACGTGGCGCGCCGAGCAGATTCTCTTCGGGCTCGGGTTCAACGACGACGACATGGCGCGCGCGCCCGAGCTCTTTTCGGGCGGCTTCCAAGTTCGCCTGAATCTCGCGAAGGTGCTCGTCTCCGAGCCCGACCTTCTCCTCCTCGACGAGCCCACCAACTACCTCGACGTGGTGTCGATCCGCTGGCTCGAGCGCTTCCTGAACGAATGGAAGTCCGAGCTCGTCTTGATCACGCACGATCGGTCCTTCATGGACAGCGTCGTCACGCACACGGTGGCGATTCATCGGCGCAAGGCGAAGAAGATCTCGGGCGGCACCGGAAAGATGTACGCGCAGATCCTGCAGGAAGAGGAAATCTACGAGAAGACGCGCCTCAACACCGACCGCAAGCGCAAGGACATCGAGCGCTTCGTCGAGCGCTTCCGCGCCAAGAACACGATGGCGACGCGCGTCCAGTCGCGCATCAAGTACCTGGCGAAGCACGAGCAACTCGAAAAGCTCGAGCACCTGCAGACCCTCGAATTTTCGTTTCGCGCCGAACCGTTCCCCGGCAAGGTGATGATGTCGGTCGACCACGTGTCGTTCGGCTACGGGAATTCGGCCCCTCTCATCTCCGACCTTCGCTTCGAGATCCACGACCGCGACCGCATCTGTGTGATCGGTCCCAACGGGCGCGGCAAGTCGACGCTGCTGCGCTTGCTGGCGAGAACGCTCGAGCCGCGCAGCGGGTCGATCAAGAGTCATCCGCGACTGGTCGCGGGCTACTTCGCGCAGACCAACGTGAGCACGTTGGACGAGCGCATGACGGTGGCCGAGGAGATTCAATCGGCGGTGCCGATGACGCCACCGCAAGTCGCGCGCGACGTCGCGGGGGCGATGATGTTCGAGGGCGACAACGCGCTCAAGAAGATCGCGGTCCTTTCCGGCGGCGAGCGCAGCCGCGTCACACTCGGCAAGTTGATCGTGACGCCGGCCAATCTATTGCTGCTCGACGAGCCCACCAACCACCTCGACATGGATTCGTGCGATTCGCTGTTGGCAGCCATCGACGCCTTCGACGGCGCGGCGGTTATCGTGACTCACAACGAATTGTTCCTGCACTCGCTCGCGACGCACTTCATCGTGTTCGACCGCGGCCGCGTGCGCGTGTTCGACGGCAGCTATCAGGATTTCTTGGACACGGTGGGATGGGAGATGGACGAGCAGTTCGCACCCGCCGCGAAGCTCGCCCCGACTCCGTCGGCTCCCGCGCCGGCGCCGAAACCCTCGGCGCCCGTCGATCGCAAGGCGAACCGTCAGGCGCGCGCGAAGCTGGTGCAGGAACGCTCGCGCTTGCTGGGGCCACTCGAGAAGCGAGTCGCCGAGTTGGAAGCGCGCATCGAGTCGCTCGAACGCGAGCGCGACGAAACCTTCCGGCTCTTGAGCGACGCATCGTCGCAAGGCGACGCGGCTGCGATCGCCGAGCTATCGAAGAAGAGCCGCGACGTCGTCCCCCGCATCGACGCGGCGTACGCTGCACTCGAAGTCGCCGCGCGCGACCTCGAGCGCGAGACGAAGAGCTTCGACGAGCGCGAGGGAAACGCTGGCTAAGCCACGCTCCATTCCTCACTAGCTGATTGACTTCAAATCAGTTATCATCCGGGCGACCACTATCATGCACATGCGCTTCTGCATCGCGGCCGCTGCCGCAGCCATTCTCTTTTCTTCCTGCTCGGACGATCCCGTTGGAACCGGCGGCACCCGACCCGCCGAGTATTCGCAGGCTTCGCTGGAGTTTTACGGATCGGATGTGGATGCTTTGTGGGGGCGTTCCGCCAGCGACCTCTACCTGTCGGGCTCCATCCTTGCGCACTACGATGGGGACAAGTGGGATCTGATTGAGTTCCCAAGGAACGCGCAAGGGATTCGATCGATCTTTCCGGGCGAAAACGGAACCGTGAATTGGCTTGGTAGCACCGCTCTCTTTCGGTATGAGGAATCAACCTGGGAGCGTATTCCCCTTCCCTCTGAGGCGTATGAGTACTGGAGCGCGGACGACGGACAACTTTACATCGCAAACGGCGCACGTCATTTCTGGAAATTCGATGGCGCCTCCTGGAGCGAGCTCGATTCGCTTCCCGATTTGGGGGGCGAGTATTACAGCGCCCTCGCGGGCGACGGGCACGACAACATTTTCGCGTCGGCATCCGACGGCAGCATCGCTCACTTCGACGGCGTATCCTGGACGATGGCGAAATCGGGAAACGGACGAGGAGTCGGTTCCGCGTGGAAGGATCCCGACGGTCCGCTGTACGTTGCAACGTGGTACGACACGCTCTATACCTTCGATGGAACGAATCTTACGCCGGTTGACTTCGGACCGGAGTTTCGTGCGCAAAGCGTGTATGGCAATGCTCCCGCCGAACTCTACGTCCGAGGGTATGACTACCACTCCGGCTGCGCTGCTCTACGAAAGCGCCAAGGAAACAACTGGGTTTCAGTCGCTTGTGACGGTGGCTTCTCGGACTTTACCGTTTGGGGCGCCGAATCGGGCGAGTCTTTCGTCGCGACGCGCAATGTTGTGCTGCGAATTCACGGGGACTCGCGCGAAACCCTGCTTGGCGTCGAGTCCGATCGTTTCGGTTTGGACCCCCAGGTCTATGACATGTGGGGCACGGAGTCGGAAGGCATCGTCGCGGTCGGAGCGATTGCACGACGATACTTCGAAGGACAGTGGATCGACCTTCACAAGGAAGAGATCACGAACAACCCTGCCTACTCGGTCTGGGGAACGAGCATGAGCAACCTTTGGGCGGTAGGCTCGGCCATGATTCTCCACTACGACGGCGATGATTGGACCTGGGTCAGCGGTGCCGCGCAGCAGGACATGAGAGGCGTTTGGTGCAGCGATGACGAGGTGATAGCGGTCGGCCGCCAGGGTGCGATCATGCGTTACCGCGGCGACGAATGGGAAGCGATGGCGAGCGGCACTTCGTACGACTTGTCGGCGGTTTGGGGGTGGAAGGACGGAGCGTTCGCAGCCGGCGAAGACGGTGCCATTCTCCGCTACGACGGCGATGACTGGCAGATCGAGGACAGCCCGATCAATTGGTTCATCTACGACCTCTTCGGCTTGGCGCCGAACAACATTTGGGCGGTGGGCGAGAGCACACTTGAAATATGCCACTACGACGGACGCAATTGGACTCCCCAGGAGATCATGGCTACGAACGGCGACCTCGTATCCATATGGGCCACTTCGAGTCAAAATGTATTCGTCGCCAACGGCTTTGGCGCAGTCCTCCGTTTCGACGGAGACGCGTGGTCGATATTGCCCCGCTACCTGGCGACTCACCAATGCCTGTGGGGAAACTCGCGCGGCGAACTGTTGGTCGGAGGCAGCGGCATCGTCCGGTTTCAGCGCTAGCACCGCCCGAATCCAGCTGGAAAATACCTCGCTTGGTCTGATATCCTTTCCGTCAGCAGTTCACCCGAACCACTGAAGGTCACACCGTGAATCGACGCGTGTTCGGCGCGACGATCCCCGCAGGTGTGTTGGCCCTGCTTCTCTGCGGCACCTCTCCGTGCCTCGCCGGATCGATCTGCGGCACCGTCCGCGACGGCGTCACGCTGCAACCGGTTTCCAACGCCGCTGTCTTCCTGTTCGATAATCTCGATCAGTATACCGGCCTCTACGCCGGGACCGACGTCGCCGGTCATTACTGCATCAACGACATCCCGTCGGGCACGTACACCATTCAAGTCCGTGTCGACAACTACCTGAGCGCGGTGGTGCGAGGGATCGTCGTGGACGACGCCACTGACGTCGACGTGACCACGCGCCCGCCCTTGTTCCTCGATCAGCCGTGGCCAAACCCAGCCACCAACGACGTCACGTTCTCGCTCGATTCACCCGACGGCGTCGACACGCAGCTCGAGGTCTACGATGTGAGCGGACGTCTCGTCATGGGATGGCGCGGCGACGGACCTGCAGGCGGGCGCACCATCCGCTGGAACCTGCAAGACGCGAACGGCAATTCGATCGCTTCGGGAATCTACCTGGTTCGATTGCGCGCGGGCGGCAACGATGTCGTGCGCCGCTTCGTGCGACTGCGATAACTCTAGATCGCCAAGAGGTCTCTCATGAGAACGCCCCGATACTCACCGGTTAACATGCGACGAGCCATCCGCGGCGCCGTCCTCACCGCCATGATCATCTTTCTCGCGTGCGGCGAAGACAACAATCGCTACGCCCCGCTTGGGAGCGATCCCGAGCCGCAAGCGACCGTGGTCGCGGGTCTGGTGCGCGACGACAATCGAAGTGCCGTCGCCGATGCGCTGGTCGTGATCGAACCGGCGACCGAGGGCGTGCCCGCGTCCGCGGAGTTCCTGTCGAAGAATCCGGAGATTCCCGCGGCGTCGACCCCGGGCCGCCGGGTCACGACCACGAATGACAGCGGACGATTCGCCTTCGACGACGTCGAATCGGGCGAGTACTACCTGCAAGTCATCGCCGACGACCATATGGGCGGGATGCAAACCGTTCGCGTCCCCGATCGCATGACGTTCGTCGACACGGTCTACGTCGACGTGAATCTCACGCCGACGGGGACGTTCTCCGGCGTGGCGACGCTCGAGAACGCGACGGCGCACCAGGGCACCGTCGTCTACGTGCAAGGGACGTCGTACATCGCGGTGACGGATCCTGTCGGCGCCTACGCGATCACCAACGTGCCGGTCGGCAGCTATATCGTTCGCGCGGAGCACGCGCATTATTTGGAAGACACGGAGAGCGGCGCCATCACCACCGCGGGCGAAAACGTCGTGCTCGCGAACATGCTGCTCAAGATCGATTCGAACATCTCGCCGGCCGCGAACATCGCAATCGCGACGCCGCAATTCGAGGATACTCCCGTGAACTTTGTTGCGTCGGGAAGCGACGCCGACGGCACCGTCGTTCTATACGAATGGGATTGGGAGGACGACGGAACCTTCGACTACTCGAATGCGACCACGGCCAATGCGAGCCACACGTACGCCGCGGTCGGCGCCTATACCGCAAAGCTCCGCGTTACCGACAATCTGGGCGCGATCGGCCTCGCCGTCATCCAACTCGACATCGCTTTCAACGATCCCAATCGCGTCTACATGAACGTAACCGGCAACGATGCTAATGACGGAAGCGTCGGTGCCCCGGTGGCAACGCTCACACGCGCCTACCAAATCGCGCAGCTCGAAGGAAAGACCGAGATCCTCATCGGGCAGGGCACGTACTCCGGTGCTCCGGCGTTTCTGCCGGGAATCGACATCCTCGGTGGGCGCTTGCTTCCGTCGTGGGACGAGAGCCCTAGCGCGTACTCGCAGTTCAATTTCTCCTCGTCGCGCGCGACGGCGAACAACATTACGACCGCCACGTTCATACGCCGCGTGACGCTCAACCAGACGTCGCCGGCTCTCGGAACCAATTCTATTGCCCTTTACTCGCTCGGTTCGAACGTGAACTTGCAATTCGAGCAATGCCAGTTCGACCTCGCCAATGGACTCACGGGGTCGAACGGTGCACAGGGCTCCGCGGGCTTGCCCGGCGGTAACGGGGGGCCGGGCTTCCCTGGAAGCTGCGACGGACCGCACGGAAACGGCGGAAGCGGCGGTTCCTCACCGGGAGGATGTCCGGGCGGCGCCGGCGGCAGAGGCGGACTTCAAGGCGTAAACAACGGACTCGCCGGACTCAGTGGATCCTGCTCGGGTGGCGGCGGCGGATTTGGGGGTGCGGGGGGGAACCCGGGTGACGACGGAGGGAATGGAAGCGTCGGCGCAATCGGCGCTACGGGTGCAGATGGCACGCCGGCCTCGAACGTGGGGTCGATCGTCGGGAACGAGTGGGTTCCGAATACCTCGGGTCCAGGAGCGACGGGTGGTAGCGGTAGTGGAGGAGGTGGAGGCGGCGGTGGCGGTGGACAAGGCGGTCCGTTCGTCGTCGATGGCGGCGGCAATGGAGGCGGCGGGGGTGGCGGCGGCGGTGCGGGTGGCGCCGGCGGTGGCGGAGGTCAAGGCGGTCGGGCCTCATTCTGTGTGATGCTGGTCAACTCTTCGCCCCAATTCACGTCGTGTATCTTCTTCCGAGGCGTTGGCGGAACCGGTGGGAACGGCTCGTTCGGCGGGACCGGCGGACTACGCGGGGCCGCAGGGCCCGGTGCGATTACGTGCTCGGGTGAGATCGGCATCGGCGGCAACGGCGCCATCGGAGGAAACGGGGGAACGGGTGGCGGCGGCGCAGGCGGGCCGGGCGGACCGAGCTACGGTATTTACAAAGCCGGCACCTCAGCTCCTACGTTGTCCATGAACACCTACACCGGAGGCGGCCCCGGAGTCGGTGGCTCAGGAGGAAACGGTGCGCCGAGCGGTCCAAACGGACTCTTCGGGACCACCAACTGACGGGCGTCGTCGCGCGATTACAACTGCGGTGTCCGCGCCTAGCGCGGACTTCGTTTCGTTCCCCGCCGCACTGCACCGACTCCGAAGCGCGCGCGCAGCGAATCCATTACCGAGTCCAGCGTGCGATTGCGCGACGTGCTGGTACGCGCGCTGGCGTCGAACAGCCCGCGCGTCACGTCTTCGGCGTGCGCCAGGTTGGACAGCGAAACCCCCAGCAATCTCATCGCCCGCCCCTCGCGATCGAGTCGCTTCTCCAACAATTCCCGCGCGGCGTCGCGAATTATCACCGAGTCGGCGGTCGCTTCGGCGAGTGTCTTCGCCCGAGTCACGGTGGTGAAGTCGGCGTAGCGCGCCTTTAGGTTCACGGTGAACCCGACCGTGTCGGCCGCGCGCGCGCGCTGCGCCACGCGTTCGGACAGAAGGTCCAACTCGGTGCGCAGTGCCGCCGCATCCGCGATGTCGCGCTCGAACGTGTTCTCCGCTCCGATCGACTTCGCTTCCCCGTCGGCGACGACGGGGCGATCGTCGATGCCGCGCGCGAGCAGCTTCAGCCGCGGCGCGTACGAACCGGCGATGCGCTCCAGAATCGCATCCGGAGCGCGCGCCAACTCGCCTATGGTTCGGATGCCGGCTTGCTCGAGCGCGGCTTCGGTCACCTTTCCCACCCCCCACAATCGCCACACCGGAAGCGGCGCCAGCCGCGCCTCCGCCTCCGCCTGCGCAATCACGACCAAGCCGTCCGGCTTTTCGAGATCGCTGGCCAACTTCGCCAGGTACTTGTTCGGCGCCACGCCGATGGACGCGATGAGACCGATTTCGCCACGAATACGCTGCTTGATGGCGCGCCCGATGTCGGTCCCGGATCCGAACAAGGACTGGCTCCCGGTGACGTCGAGGAACGCTTCGTCGATCGAAATCGGCTCGATGATGGGCGTGAACGCTTGCAGCACGCGATGGATGTCGTGCGATACCTCCGCATAACGCGACATGCGCGGCTCGATGAACACGGCGTGCGGGCAAAGCTTCCGCGCGCGCGCCGAGCTCATGGCGCTGTGCACGCCGAACACGCGCGCTTCGTACGACGCGGCCATGACCACGCCGCGCGACTGTCCGCCCACGATCACCGGCTTGCCGGCCAGCTCGGGACGGTCCATCACTTCCACCGACGCGTAGAACGCGTCCATGTCGACGTGAATGATCGCGCGCGGTTTGGCGGTCGCGTCCGTCATGCGGCTAGCGTATCATGCGCGCATGACCCGCATGGACGGAAAGACCGTGCTCGTTACGGGTGCGAGCTCGGGTATCGGGAAGGCAACCGCCACCCAGCTCGCGGGCCTCGGCGCGCGCGTCGTGATGGTGAGCCGCACCGAGTCGCGCGGGATCCGAGCGCGCGACGACATGCTGCGCGCGACGCCGGACGCCGACGTCGACCTCTTGGTCGCCGACTTGTCGACCACCACCGCCATTCGCCGGCTCGCCGAGGAGTTCACCGCCAAACATCGCCGCCTCGATGTGCTGCTCAACAACGCCGCTATTCTTACCGCGCGCCGAAAGCTCACGCCGGAAGGCTTCGAGATGCAGTTCTTCGTCAACCATCTGGCCTACTTTCTCCTGACCGGCTTGCTGCTCGATGTGCTCAAAGCGAGCACGCCCGCTCGCGTCGTGAACGTGGCATCGAGCGCGCAGTCGAGCGGTGTGATCGACTTCGACGATTTGCAGCTTGCGCGCAACTATCGCGGCTGGCAGGCCTACGCGAACACCAAGCTCATGAACGTGGTCTTCACGTACGAGCTGGCGCGCCGCCTCGAAGGCACGCGCGTAACCGCGAATTGCTTGCACCCGGGTGTCATCCACACCAATCTCTTGCGCAACTTTTCTTCGGTTCTACAAACCGTGTGGCACGCAACCGGTCGCTTCTTCAAGACACCGGAGGACGGTGCGGAAACCCCGGTGTATCTGGCATCTTCACCGGAGGTGGCGACCGTCACCGGGCAGTACTTCCGGTACTGCAAGCCGCTCGGAACCTGTGCCGCGTCGTACGATCGCGGCGTGCAGCAGCGGCTGTGGGAGGAAAGCGAGCGACTGTCCGGGTTCAAATACGCATTCTAGGAACTTGCGCCGCGCCCCCCGTTCACCTTAGAATTGACGTATCCCACCACCGCACCCCGTACCGAACCGTTCAATGCGCGCCCGCTTTCTTATCTCAACCCTGGCGCTCGCGTGCCTGATCGCCGCGTGCGACGACTCGACCACAGTCCCGGATCCAGATCCGGTCGAGGGCCTGTCGCAGTGGTCCGAGTGGCGCGACCTCCCGCCTCCGTTCAGCGCGTACTCCGTGTGGGCCCAAAACTCCAACAGCGTTTTCTTGGTCGGCGCCGCGGGGACGGCGGCGCGGTGGAACGGCACCCGATGGTCGCGCGTCCCGGTCGCTTTTGTGCGCGACCTTTGGAGCGTGTCGGGCGTGGCTGGCGGGCCGGTGGTGGCCGTGGGCAACGGAGGCCTCACGCTCCGGTTCGACGGTTTCCAGTTTCAACGAACGCAGGCGGTGACGGTCGAGAACCTACATTCGGTGTGGATCGCGTCGCCGGACACGATGCTCGCGGTGGGCGAGAACGGTGCGCTTCTTTTGGGCGACGGTGCGACGTGGTCGTTGCAAACCCCTCCGACCCAGCGTTCGCTGTTTTCGATTTGGGGAACCTCGATGCGCGACGTGTTCGCGGTGGGACCGAGCGGCATCATCGTCCACTTCGACGGCGTCGATTGGACGGAGCAATCCAGCGGGGTGACAGAGGCGCTCGCATCTGTGAGTGGTGCTGCCTCCGACGATGTGTTCGCGGTGGGTACTCTAGGAACGATTCTGCACTACGACGGCTCGAGTTGGTCTCCCATGACGAGCCCGACGCGCGACGTGCTGCAATGCGTTCTCGCATCCGCGGGCGACCCGATCGCGGTGGGCGCGAACGGAACGGTGCTGCAGCTCCAGAGCGGCGCGTGGTCCCAAGTCGAGATGGGAGCGACTAACTGGCTATACGGTGTCAGTCGCTCTCACGGTGAGACATGGGTGGTCGGCTCACACGCCATTCTTCTCCACGACGGCGCGACGTGGACATCGAACACACCCGGTGCCGTCCCGGTGCTGCGCGGTGTTTGTACGGACCCTGCCGGCGATGTCGTCGTGGTCGGCGACGACGGGTACATCGCGCGCGGCCGTGAGAATCAATGGTCGGTCGACGCAGGCGTCGACGCGCGCGACCTCCATTGCGTGTTTCGGACTCGAAGCGGCGAGTTGTTCGCGGGTGGTGTTCAGCGTCTCCTGCGTTTCGACGGGGAGACGTGGGTGGTGGAATCCGAAGCGGTCGTGACGTGGCACGGATTCGGCGAGAGCCCCACCGAATTGTATGTGGCGGGATCGGGCGGTGAGCTGCGACGTCGCTCGGGGTCATCCTGGGCGCCGGTCGTCAAGCCTGACTTCAACGAAGGCTTGAACGCCGTGGCGTGCCTTTCGAGCAACGAGGGGTACGCGGTCGGCGACGGCAGCGTCGCGCTGCGACACGACGGCGTTGGTTGGAACCCACTCACATCGCCGGGGGCCGTGAACATCTACGACGTAATCGACAATCCCGGTGAAGGACCGAATCGTCGCGCCTTCGCGGTGGGCGCATCGGGCTCCCTTTTCGTGATCAACACCAGCCGCGTGTCGGCCCTCGAATCTCCCACGTCCGCGAACTTGTATGCGCTCGCACGCGATACCAACGGCGACATTCTCGCGTTCGGGGGCGGTTCCGCGTTGCTGCGGTATCACGACCAGACGTGGACGCTCGAAGAGTCGCCGACGTTACTCCCTGTGTACGACGCGTGGCTGGAGGGCGACGAGCTGTTTGCGGTGGGCGGTGGAGTTGGGGGTGCTATCGTGCTGCGCTTCGGGCCGCCTTGACCGCGACCGCGCTGGGCGCGTATCCTAGGCTGTTCCCTCGTGTTTTTCTTCGACGCATGATCTTATCGCAGACCATCAAGAGGTTCTTACTCGCGACCGCGCTCGTGGCCATGCTTGGCGCGTGCGAGGACGAAGTCGTGTACCCGCCACCTGACCCTACGTTCACCTTCAACACCGAGACGGCCGAAATCGGTACGCTGCACGGTGTCGTTGTCACCTCGGGCGGTCATGCGCGCGCGGTCGGTGCGGTCCTGACCAGCGGGATTGCGATCGACTGGGACGGAACCTTGTGGCGCGACCTCGGCATCGGACCCAGCGTGGAGATCTTCGGCATTTGGGCGGCGCCGGACGGCACCATCTTCGCCGTCGGTCGCGACGGGCTCATTTTGCGCGACACCGGCTCCGGCTTCGCCGCCATGACGTCGGGTACGACGCAACACTTGAACGCGGTCGCGGGCACCGCGGCCGGTGACGTGTGGGCGGTCGGAAACGGCGGTGTCATCCTGCATTTCGATGGGGTGGCGTGGGCGGATGGCGGACCCTCGTCGACGACGGAAAATTTGCGCGGCGTGTGGGCGGCATCGGCGGGTCGCGTGTTCGCAGTCGGCAACGCCGGCCTCGTCCTTACCTTCGATGGTGTCTCGTGGGCGGCGCAGACGACCGCCAGCACCGAAAACCTTCGCGCGGTGTTCGGCTTTTCAGAGACCGACGCGTTCGCGGTCGGAAACAACGCCGCCATTCTGCGCTACGACGGGGTGTCGAATTGGGATCCCATGCCGCGTCCGCCGGGAATCACGTCGCGTGAGCTGCTCGGCTTGTGGGGCACCTCGACCAGCGACGTCTTCGCGTGCGGCGAGGCGGGCGTGATGCTCCACTTCGACGGCGCGAATTGGACGCGATTCACCCAAAACATTTTCACCCTGCAGAACTTCGAAAGCATTTCCGGGTCGGCCAGCGACGACGTGGTTGCGGTCGGCACCGGCGGCACCGTGATTCGCTACAACGGCAGCGAGTGGAAGAAAGAGCTGAGCGACGTCGGCTCCACGTCGGTCTACCGCGGGATTTGGGGCACGTCGCCGGACGACCTCTACATCGTCGGCCCGTTCGCGCAAATAATGCGTCGCCAGGGCGGCGCGTGGCGCCTCGACGCCGGCGGTCTGCAGCAGCAGCTGAACGACATCTCGGGATCGTTGGCCAACGACGTGTTCGCAGTCGGCGACGAAGGTCTCATCTTGCGCAACACCCTCTCCGGCTGGGCTCCGATCGCGAGCGGAACGACGGAAGGCTTGAACGACGTGTGGGTGTCGCCTGTGAGTGCCGACGCGTGGGCGGTCGGAAACAACGGAGTCATTCTCCATTTCGACGGTGCGTGGAACCCGCAAAGCAGCGGGACCACCAAGGTCTTGCACGCGGTTTGGGGGATGTCGGCGTCGGACGTATTCGCGGTCGGCAACGACGGCTTGGTTCTGCACTACGACGGGGTTGCTTGGAGCGAACACGCGGTGCTCAATACGGTGGCGCTGCGCGGTATCTGGGGCTCGTCGTCGTCGAACATCGTCGTGGTGGGAACCGGCGCGCCGGCGCAACCGAACGCGTTCCGTTTCAACGGCACGCAATGGAACCCGGAGACCATCGGCACCCCTTCGGCGCTCGAGTCGGTATTCGGCGTGTCGGCCAACGACATCTTCGTGGTCGGCTTGGGCGGCCGCAACAACAACAGTTTCGCCGACGCGTTTTTCAACTTCGACGGCGATTCTTGGAACCGGTCGGTGGCGAATACCTTCGCGACTTTCACCGACGTGTGGGCTCCGTCGGGCACGACCGTCTTTCTAATCGGGACCGGGTTTCAGGTCTATCGCGGGATCAAGAGTTAGCACGATTGCGCCGAGGTCACGATCCCGTCGCCGTCCAGCCATTCCTCCCCGTCTTTTGGAATTCCCCATCGTTTCCTGGCCCGCACTTTGCTGAATACTCCATCGGTCTCCTTATATATGGAGGTCGCAGCATATGCACGTAGTCCGCATCCTCATGATCATCGTTCTCGCGGCCACCTTCGCCGGCTGCTCGAAGAGCGTCAAGAGCAACGGCGCTTCGACGCAGGACGTCGGTTTGTCGAACGAGGATACCGGTTCGCTCGATCGCGCTCCGGCTAACGGTGAGCAAAAGAAGCAGGGAAACGAGAGCGTCGTGCTGGTCTACGACGACCGCTTGGAGCTCTATGTCGTCAGCGGACAAGACGACTGCTACTACACCGCCGGACAATTCTATCGCAAGGTTCAAGGGGCATGGGAATGGAGCGTGTGCATCGACGGCCCGTGGAAGGCCCTCGCGCACCGCAACGACCTGCCCCCGGGGCTTCGCAAGCACAAGGCATAACGCCCTAGCTTGCGCGCCAAAACGAAACTCCCCCGGTCGAACGAATCGGCCGGGGGAGTTGTCGTTTGCGGAACCGAAATCCTAGAAACTAGAAATTAGTCTCGCGGCCCGCGTTCAATGCGCGATCCACGCGGGCGATCGTCTCCATCAAGTGCGCGTTGCCCTCGTCGTCCAGGCCTTTGCGCTGGAGACCCGCCTGGGCGGCGCCCTTGATGCGCGTCAGATTCAACCGCGACAGCGACACCGCGTCTTGCGGGGTCACCGGGTACGGTTGCACGACCTGCTGGATCAGCATGTCGGTATAAACGCGCTGGAGGTTACGATCCCAGGTTGCGGTGCGACCGCTGGCGACGACGTTGTCGGTCCAAATCGACTTGGTCAACGCCGCATACAGCTCCGACAGCTTGAACGGATCGGTGGTCTTGTACGCGTTGTCGACCATGCGTGCCTGCAGATAGGGGTTCATCACGTTGAACAGGACGCCCGTCTGCATCGCTTCGACCCAGTCCGACAGCGGGAAGTCGAAGCGACGTCCCGGCTGGAACAGGTTGTTCTCCCAGCTCCACATCTTGTCGTCCTGCAGCTTGTCGAGCATCTCGGGCGTCAACGTGTACGCGCTCGACTTCAGCGCGTTGTCCACCACGAACTGGAGCGCCTTGCGCTGCTCGTCGGCGTTGATGACCGTGAACGGTGCCTTGCCGTCGCCCTTGTGCGCGCGCTCGGTGTAGTTGCCACCGAGGGTCTTGGTGGCGATGTTCGAGCACACGTACTTCTGCACGAACAACGCCTGCACGGCGGAGCGCAGCGGGACGTAATCGCCGCCGTCGGCGACCACGCGACCCTCGAGCTTACCGTTCATCAGGAGGTCGTTGCAGATCGACATGCGCTCCGACGCCCAACGCATCGGGTTGTCGGACAGGTCGTTGGTGTTGCTGCGCGGATCGAGCGCACCCATCGGGTACGTGTCCTCGTCGGTGCCGTACAGGAACGCCTTGTCGACGCACTGGCGCGCGATCGGCTCGAGGTTCTTGCTCTGCTCCAACGGGGTGGCGCCCTCGACGGGCTTGTAGCCCCATTCGATGGCCCACATGTCGTACGTGCCGACGCGCGGCGTGTAGTAGTAACCCTGCTGGGACGCGTTGGACGCGATGTTCGGCGTCGGGTAGTCCATGACGGAGCCCGTCATACCGATCTCGTCCATTTTCGCCTTGTCGTTGAGCTGGTCGTAGGGCACCGCTCCCGAGCTCTTGAAGTTGTGACGGAGCCCGATGGTGTGTCCCACTTCGTGCGCGGAGACGAAGGTCAACGCGGCGCCGATGTACTCCATCGGCACTTCCTGGCCGGCTTCGATCATGCCGTTGATGAGCATCGACAGCCGCATCATTTCGGCGCCGAGACCCATGCAGTCGTCGACCGTGCAGAACATCCACGGACGATTCTTGAAATACGGCAGCGAGAAGACGGCCTCTTCCTTGGCGCGCTCCTCGGGCGTCATCCACAGGTGCTTGAGATTCTGATCCTGCTCCATCAGGGCCGCGCGCGGAGCCGACACGCGGCGCCACGACTTGCCGAAGTTGTGCACGATGTTGTGCTCGAAGAGAATGTCGGCGTCGATGATCTCACCCGTGCGCGGATCGACGCGTGAGGGTCCGATGGCGCCGTACGACACCTGGTCGTTCACGTTCCAACGAATGGTGTTGTAACGCGCGTCGACGGGATCGTAGTTGGGATCCTCTTCCACGGTGGGCGCCCGCTTGCCGACGATCGCTTCCTTGAAGCCGGCGGCCTCGAACGCCTTCTGCCACATGTTGACGCCCGCGATCATGTACGGCACGTACTGCTCGGGCACGGTGTGATCGATGTAGTACACGATCTGCTGCTTGGGCTCCGAGACGGCCGCGGTCGAGTCCTTCTTCTCCAAGCGCCAGCGATTCACGTAGTGGGTGAAGAAGGTCTCCGACTTTTCCTTCGTGAAATCTTTGAAGGTGGTGGTGAAATAGCCGACGCGGTCGTCCGCGATGCGCGGCGTCATCGGCACTTCCGGCAGCTTGCGAATGCTCCAAGCGACGCCGACCTGGATGGCGCGCGCGTCGGGGAAGTTGGGACGGAAGAGGGCTTCGGGACGGCTCGCACCGTACGTCAAGCGCGTGTCGAGCTCGGTGTTGGCCGGGAAATTCTTGATGCTCCTGAAGTAGCCCTTCTTGCTATCGAGGCGCACCGGCTGTTCCAGCGCGGCGTTCAGGTACATGCTCATGCCGGCGATGTCGGACAGGAAGAACTCGCGCACGTCGATGACGACTTTGCCGTCCTTCTCCGTCTTGATCGCGAAGTTTTCCAGGATCGCTTCGGCAAACGTTAAATCGAGCGCCTTCTGCAGCTGCTCGTCGCCCTCGGCGCGAAAGTTCGCCGTCAAGCGACGCATCTGCACGTGATCCTCGTCGCGATGAAAATCGAACATGACGTCGTCGATCGGCAAGCCGCCGTACACGAAGTCCGAGCCGATTCCCTGCGACAAGCTCAAGATGGCGAGCATCGGCTTGTCGAGTTCGTCCTTCGAGAGCAGCAGCAAGACTTCTTCGCCCTTGGTGTAAAACGTCAACAGGCCTTCGTTCTTCTTGTGCTCCTTGGTGACGATTTCGTCCCAAGGCTTGAACTTCGGCTTGGTGGGCGGTGGACCGGACTTCTTGATTTTCTTCTGCAATTCGACGGCGTACGGCCGCGGCTTCATTCTTTCCGCTTTGTCGGGGGCCGCGCCCGGCGCCGGTGCGGCCGGCGTGTCGACGTCCAAAGCGGTGGTGGTGGGCTCCATCAGGGTTTCGCTCGCAAGTGCGGCCTGGGCCGTAACGACCATCAAGCAGGCAACCGCGAGCAGCCCGAATTTCCGAAACATGCTCCTCTAACCTCCTGTTATGGATCGCGCTGGGTGGGTTGCAGGCTAGTACGAGCGCGGAAGCGAATTCGTTCCACCGCTCCCGCGTCTTTTCTGGGTCATCCCGCCGTCGGGGACGGTTCGATTCCCGGGCACGGGGCCCCGTGAACATGAGGACTCGAGGGGGAAAGTCACCGCGTTACCGCGCAGCCACCCGCCGAAATGATAGAGCGAAACCGAGGGCGATTCAACCCGTATCGTGCTAAGCTGACGCTCCGCTTCGTCCAGTCGTGGACCTGGTTCTCGGGGGTCGTAAACACATGCATGTCAGAGTCGCCTTCGTCCCGGTCGCCGTCGCGGCGGCCCTGGCTTCGTCCGCCCACGCCGCGGACGAACTCTCCATCGAGTCGATCTTCGGCAAGAGCTCCCTCCTCAGCCCCATCCCGACCACCGTCGAGTGGCTTGGGAACAGCCGGGGGGTATCCTTCGTACGGAAGACTGAGGGTGACAAACCGCGCAGTGACTTCGTGATGCGGGAGGTTCCGTCGGGAAAGGAGCGCGTCGTCCTTTCGGCGGACACCGTGACCGTGCCCGCCGACCTGAAAGGCGACCACCCCAAGTTCTCCATCGGCGGCCACCAGTGGGACCGCGGCGGAGAGCGGGCGGTGCTCGCCTTCGGAGGCGAGGTATTCCTGGTCACCCTCGACGGGAAGCTCACGCGGGTCACCCGCACGCAAGGCGCCGAAAAGGACCCCGTCTTCTCACCGAACGGCCGCCGGATCGCCTTCACGCGCGACAACGACCTCTACACGGTCGACCTCGCCGCCGATCGCTACCCGGAAACGCGTCTGACCGCCACCGGCTCCGACACCATCCTCAACGGCATCCTCGATTGGGTCTACATGGAGGAGCTGTTCACGCGCGGCGACGTGCGCGCGCACTGGTGGTCGCCCGACGGAGAGAAGCTGGCTTTTCTGGAAATCAGCGAAGCGCCCGTCCCCACCTATCCCTTGGTCGATCAGATTCCCGTTCATCCTGTGACGACGACTCAGCGCTACCCCAAGGCGGGCGATCCCAATCCGATCGTGCGCGTGGGCATCGTCGCCGCGACGGGCGGTCCGGTGGTGTGGGCGGACGCCGACACGCGCGACGATTCCTACATCGCGCGCGTCTACTGGACCGGGGACGGTCGCGCCATCGCGATCGAGAAGCTCAATCGCGCGCAGGACCGGTGGACCCTGTTGTTCGCCGACGCGGCCACGGGAAGCACCGACGTCATCATGGAAGAGACCTCGCCGACGTGGGTCAACGTCACCTACGCGCGCCATTACTATGTGCGCAAGCGCCAGTTCGTCATGGGCTCCGAGCGCGACGGTCACCACCACCTCTACTTGTTCAACATGGACGGGAGGGTGATCCGACCGCTCACCCACGGCGATTGGGAAGTCATCGATATGGACGGCGTCGACGAGAAGAAGGGGCGCGTGTACTTCGCGGCCAACGAGAGCAGCGTGCTCGAGCGCCATTTGTACCGCGTCGACGACAACGGCAAGAACATGAAGCGCATCACCTCGGAGGAAGGCACGCACGAGGTGACGATGTCGCCCGACTGCAAGTATTTCGTGGATCGATTCTCTTCGCACGTCCGGCCGACGCGCATCTCGGTCCACAATAGCGACGGCAAGCGGCTGTTCGATGTGGCCGATCAATCAAATGACAAGCTCACCGCCATGCAGATTCCGACGCCGGAGTTCTTCACCATCGAAGACCAGGGGCGCGTGTTCCACTGCCGGCTGTGGAAGCCGATCGACTTCGATGCCACCCAGAAGCACCCCGCGATCGTGTACGTCTACGGCGGTCCGCATTCGCAAGTGGTGCGCAAGGCGTGGAGCCGTCACGACCTTTGGCACGCGTACATGGCGTCGCGCGGTTATCTCGTGTTCAGCATCGACAACCGAGGCTCGCACGGTCGCGGCAAGGAGTGGGAGGAACCGCTGCTCAAACGGCTGGGGGCGATCGAGCTGGAAGATCAGCTGACCGGGGTCGATTATTTGAAATCGCAGCCGTACGTCGACCCGGAGCGCATCGGCGTGTGGGGGTGGAGCTACGGCGGCACCATGACGCTGAACGCGCTGTTGAACGCGCCGGCGGCGTTTCGTGCCGGCGTGTCGGTGGCGCCCGTCGCCGACTGGCGCCTCTACGACACCATCTACACCGAGCGCTACATGAAGCGTCCCCAAGACAACGAAGACGGCTACACCGAAGCCGCACCCCTCTCGCACGTCTCCGAGTTGGACGACCCGCTGTTGTTGATGCACGGCGACGCGGACGACAACGTGCACGTGCAGAACTCGATCGCGCTGGTGCGCCGCTTGATCGACGCGGGAAAGGACTTCGAGTTCATGGTGTATCCGCAGAAGGAACACGGAATCTCCGGGCCGGCGGACCGCACGCACCTCTATCGCAAGATGACGACATTTTTCGATCGGTACTTGAAGGGGTCGGAGACGCCACCCACGCCGGTGCCATGAGTGCCACCGACGTCCTCGGGATCCACCACATCACCGCCATGGCCGGCGGCGCGCAAGCGAACGTCGACTTCTACACCCACGCGCTGGGGCTTCGGCTCGTCAAGCGCACCGTCAACTTCGACGACCCCGCCACCTACCACCTCTACTTCGGCGACCACGAAGGATCTCCGGGCACCATCCTCACCTTTTTCCCCTGGGGTACCGGGTCGCTGCGCGGGCGCGTCGGGACCGGACAGGTTTCCGTGACATCGTTCGCGATCCCGGCGGCGTCGCTGTCATATTGGAAGGACCGCCTGACGCGCCTCGACGTTCCCACCGAGGGGCCGGAGGAGCGTTTCGACGAATCGGCGCTATCGTTTCGCGATCGAGACGGGGTCGTGCTGGAGCTGGTTGCGACCGCGCGCGACCGTCGACCTGGTTGGTCCAACGGCCACGTCCCCATCGAACACGCCATCCGCGGATTTCACTCTGCCGCGCTTTCGCTTTCGGGATACGAGCGCACCGCGGGACTATTGACCGAAATCCTGGGGTTCCGAAAAATGGGCGAGGCGGGAAATCGGTTTCGTTTTGCTGCCCGTGATGGAGTGCCGGGCGCGATCATCGATCTGGTGTGCGAACCGGGTCGCATGCGCGGAAGCATGGGTGTCGGCGTCGTCCATCATATCGCGTATCGCGCCGCCAACGACGAGGCCCAACTCGCGCTCCGCACGCGCATCGTCGACGCGGGACTCGATGTGACGCCGGTGCTCGATCGCCACTACTTTCGCTCGATCTACTTTCGCGAACCGGGTGGGGTCTTGTTCGAGGTAGCGACCGATCCGCCCGGGTTCGCCATCGACGAGTCGGTGGCCCAGCTGGGCGCGTCGTTGCGGCTTCCGCCGTGGCTCGAGTCGCGCCGGGGTGCCATCGAAAAGCGTGTGGCGCCCCTCACCGTTCCACCGTCCAACAATACGTGATCGATTCTTCCCAGTCTCGAGGACCGCACGATGATCGACCGGTTCACCGCACGGGTGCGCTGATCAACCGCGCCAAGGCGGGCGCGATTCTGATCCACGGTCGCGGCGCCGATGCCGCCGATATCCTCGGCCTGGTGCCCGAAATCGGAGAGGACGAGGTGGCGTACCTGGCCCCGGACGCGGCCGATCGCACGTGGTATCCGAAGAGCTTTCTCGCGCCGATCGCAGACAACGAGCCGGGAATCTCGTCGGGGATGCGCGTGATCGACACCCTCGTCGGTCGCTTCGCAAGCGCCGGTATTCCGAACGAGCGCGTGTTGCTGCTGGGGTTTTCGCAGGGCGCGTGTTTGGTGCTCGAATATGTGGCGCGTCACCCGCGCCGCTACGGCGGCGTGGCGGGACTGAGCGGCGGGCTCATCGGACCGCCGGGGACGCCGCGCGACTACCCGGGCTCACTGGACGGCACGCCGGTGTTTCTCGGCTGCAGCGATATCGATCCGCACATTCCGAAAGAGCGGGTGGCGGAGTCCGCCGCGGTGCTGGGGAGAATGGGTGCCTTGGTCACGATGCGCCTCTATTCGCGCATGGGCCATACCATCAACGACGACGAAATCGCCGCGGTGCGTGAGATCCTGCGGTCGCTACGAGCGTAGCGGGAAGCAGCAAAGCAAAACCCCGCCGTTGCATGACGGCGGGGTTTCGCGACATCCACGTCGACTGTGTCGATTCCTTCTCAGCAACGATTGCGCGGCGATCGGAACCTTTCGGCATCGTGGCTTCCGGGGGGAATACGTGCCGCGCTATCCTAAAGAAACCATCACAACGATTCGGATGTTTCTGTAGCCCCTGTTCCTTCTACGGCGAGCGAGGTGTCGAGTTTCCCGCTCGCGTCGAATGATGCTAATGCATTCGACATGCCAAGACCGAATTGGGTGCTAACTCATTACCCTATGCGTACTTCAATTTGCACCGGCATACCCACGTGTGATGTCGGATTTCACATTCTATAAAGTCTGTTTACACCTGTTTGTTTGCTCCGAAGCCGAGCCGCCGCGCCGATGAACGACTCCGACTGAGGGAACGAGGCCTTCGCGACCGGGGTTCAACCGCGGGCGAAACTTGCGTATAATCCCGGATTCCGATTCACGCCCCCGAGACACCCGACTTGCAAGAAAGGAAAGTTCGATGCTGAAGAATCGTGCCTGGGCCTTGGCCCTGGTGACCGCCACTCTCCTCCTGGGTTCCTGCCAAACCGACCAGCAGGAGGCGCAAAAATTCGACCGCGCCGACCAAGAAAACTTCCGTCGCGACATGTCGGCCATGACGTCGTACACGCTCGCCAACGGGGTCTCGGTCTATGTGCAGGAAGAGCGCACCGACAATCGCGTGGCCATCGAGGTGCTGTATCGCGCCGGCTTCATGGTCGAGCCCAAGGGCCAGCCCCAGATCTCGCACCTGGCCGAACACCTCGCCATCTATTGCGGGATGGGAGACTTCGCGCCCGATGCCGCGCTGGTCGAAGTGCAGAAAGATCGCGGAATGATCAACGCGGAGGCGGTCGCCGATTTTGTGCACATCGACTACGTCGTCGACGCGACGCGCCTCGAAGCCATCTTCCAGATCGAATCGGATCGACTGCAGGGAATTCGCTGCGATCAGCCCACGCTGGATCGCGAGGCCGCCAAGGTGGTCTCCGAGATCGACGGCGTCTTGGCGGACCCCAAGGGTGTCCTGACCAAGTTCGGGATGATGGCGCTCAACCAGACCTATCGGTTCGGCGAGCGTCATGTTCCCATTCGCGCCCAAGTCGGCAAGTACACCATCGACGACATCCACCGCTTTCACAATTCGTACTACCGGCCCGACGACATGGTTCTGATCATCATCGGGAACATCAAGGCGGCCGAAGTCGAAACCCTGGTTCGCAAATACTTCGAAGCGATTCCGCGGCGGAGCGGGGGCGCGGTGGCAGCACCAGTGGCCGCAAGGAACGTTTCCGCCACCTGGGACGTCGACACCGACATACTCTATTTCTTGGCACCGGGGCCGTACGCGAACGATCGCGAGCGACTCACCTTGACCATGTTCGGCTCCTTTTTTCACCAGTTCATGAACACGTCGCAAGAGGCTTACGGATCGTGTCGCGCGCTCTATTGCTCCAACCAAGTTTATCGCGTGGCCGACCTCCCATTTTTCATCTTCGCCGAGCCCGCCGACGGACGCACGATTCCCGAAGTATCGACGATACTTCTCGATCATCTGGATCGCGCGCTCGCCATGCTCGACGACCCCGCGCTGGTCGCCAACGTCAAGGGCAGCATCATCTCGTTCGTCACCGCATCCATGCTGAAACCCGACGTCCCCGACTATCCGATGGCACACCACCAGGTGATCGGACAGGAAGCGCTCAACGTGGGCATGAAGCATCTTCTGCGCGAGGGCAAGAGCGTCGAAGAATTCACCGCCGAAGTGAACAGCATCACCGCGGAAGAGGTGCGCGTCACCGCGCGCAAGTATCTTGCGCGCGACAAGCTGGTCAAGATCACGTTCGCGCCGCGCACGTAGGAGATCGAAATGGCGGGGCGGAACCACGTGAGCGGATTCACGACCCCACAATCTCCCGAAAACTTACCCTGCGCCCCTTGACAGATTTCGTTAAGTGGATAGTTTATTCAACGGGACTTGGGACTAGGAATTGACTCGAGCGTCGCATCGCTTCGAATTCATCGCAGTGCAATAACGAAATAGATGCGTCACGAACGAGTGGTCCGTAGGGAATCACGCGAGGGGCAAGGTCCGCGCTTCGGCGCGAGCGAGTCGGACGCGTCGCTTACCCGACACCCGGAATAAACGTCACGATTCTCGTCGAGGCGCGGACACAGAGTCGAAAGGGGGCGCGGTCAATCCTCCGCCATAGGTGATCTCGAGACGCCCGAATCGTCGGGAGCATTCGTGGAAGCCGGTGGGTCGTGGAGGCAACCGCGAGTGCGAACGCAGTAGGGCGGATCGAAACCGTGGGTTCCTCTTGGGGGAGGGATACACTTTGGAAACGAGCTCGCGCGCCGAGCCATCCTGACCATCCAAAGAGAGGCCGTGGGGGCACCCCGAGTCGAATGGTCCGGCGCGCACTGATTCACAACTAGATCGCCATAGCGGGAAAAGAAGGAGTCGTCCGCCCTCCGGCGTCTCCTTCTTTTTTTTGTTTCTATTCCTCAATCACGCCACAAAAAGAACGACGCGCACCACGGTTACCCGCAGTGCGCGCCCTTGCCCGGAGACACCGCACGAACTTGCCGTCCGTGCAGCACCCCCGCCCTTGCATGACTCCGACCGCTTGCGCGGTCGAACTTAGTATAGTCGCGAACCGCTGCTGCTGCAACGTAAGTGCTACTCCGCCCCCCGCAGCATGAAGTCGGGCGGAAGCATGCACAACACGCGCCCGTTGTTGCGAATGAGCTCCTGCAAGTACATGAGGTCGTAGTTGGCGAACGCGGGGTCCTCCACGGCGTCCTCGTCATCGCCGGCGAGAAGCTCGCGGGCCGCGAGCGCTTGAAAGCCCCCGAACGTAGTCACGGCCGCGATCGCGGACCACGGTGTCGCCAGCGATGGCGCTTCGATCGGCAAGCGGAACCACCCGCGCGAACCGTACTCGACCACCTCCGCTTCTTCCTTGGGTCCGATTCCAGCCAACTCGCGCGCGAGCTGAATCGCGTCGTGCAGACCGCCGATGCGATCGACCAGTCCGTTCTGCTTCGCTTCCACGCCCGTCCACACCCGTCCCTGCGCGAGCTCTTCCACGCGCTCGTTCGACATCGAGCGATGCTTCGCCACGCCGCCCACGAAACTCGAATACATCGACTTCATGGCTGTCATCGCGCGGTCGCGCTCCTCCTTCGTGACCTGACGATGCGGTATCGGCACGGGCAGGAAGGGCGGTCGAATGGAGAAGAAGAGGTCGGCGTGCTCGCCCGCCTCGACGAAGTCGCCTTCCATGCCAAGTTTTTCTCCCACACCCTTGTCCCACACCCAACCCGAGATCACGCCGATCGAGGCCGTGATGGTCGTCGGCTGCGAATAGATCTGATGCGAGCACATCGAGAGCCAGTAGCCGCCCGATGCCGCGACGTCGCCCTGCGAGACCACGACCGGCTTTTTCTCCATGCAGCGACGCATCTGATTCGCGACTACGTCGGCTGCGACCGGGCTTCCGCCGGGCGAGTCGACGCGCACCACGATGGCTTTGGTGTCGCGATCGTTGCGCAGCGCGCGCAACACCTTCTCGAGCTTGCGCGCTTGGATACCGGTATCCATGGCGCACGGTCCGACGGCGTACACCACGGCAACCTCGGGCCGCTGGCCCCACATCTTCGACGGATACCATTCGTTCGCCAGGGCCTTGCCATCGACGAAAGGTTGCTTCTTTCCCTCGAGCTTTCTGGCCGCGGCCTGGACTTCTTCCCAACGCCCCAGCTCGTCGACCAGCTTTTCTTCCACCGCCTGCTGGGGGGTGAAAACGACGACGTCGTTCAGCCAGCGATCGACCGTTTCGGTGCCGACGTTGCGCCCCGCCGCGACGTCGTCGCGGAAAGTGGCGTAGAACTGATCGACCAGCGCCTGTCGCTGCTCCCGATCGCCCTCGCTCATCTCGTGACGCACGAGTCCCTCCATCGCGCTCTTGTACTTGAGGAAGCGCCACTCCTCGATCCCCAGCCCGATTTTTTCCACCATGTTCGCGAGGTAGGTGCGCCCCATCGCGTAGCCGGGCAGCAGCGCGTACGCTTCCGGGTCCATCACGATGTGGTCCGCGATACTGGCCACGTAGTACGTCGACATGCCGAACTCATCCACGAACACCACGACGTGCTTGCCGGTTGCGCGCAACTCGGCCAAGCGCTCGCGTATCTCCCACGCGGTCCCGCGCGAAAGCCTCGCCCCCGACAAGTTGATAGCAACGCCGGCCACGCGATAGTCCTCGCGCGCGTCGTCGATCCCTTGGAGCACCTTTGCCAACGGAGTTCGATTGTCGAAGTAACGGAACGTCGAGTACGGCACCGCGCCCTTGAGACTCATCTGGTAATAACCGCGATCCTCGGCCAGCGGCTTCAACAAGTCGGATCGCTCGGGGTAGCCGACGCGCACGCCCCAGTTGGTGTAGGCGTGGTCGTCGTTGTGGTCGAAGCGAGGCGCGACCGACCCGCGCACGACGCCCTGCTGGAAATGGGGGCCCATGGTGTAGGCGAGGCCGATGCTGAAGCCGTCTTCGCCATAGTCGTCACCTTCGAACCAACGACCCACGATCTTGAGGCCCGCGGGGACTTCGAGCATCGCACCCACGCTCCACGGCGTCGCTTTCGTCAGGTTGTTGGACGAAAACTCGACGTCACCGAACACGGTGAGGCGATCGTTGCCGAACGGGCGCACGGCCCCGTCGAGCAACTGCTGGTCCTTTCCCGACTCGGGGCTGAAGTTGAACGCGCCCGAGAGCGATAGGTGCGAGCTCGGTCGCACGGTTATCCCGGTCTGAATCATGTCTTCGCGACCGAACGTTTCGTCGTCACCGCCCGACCACCCGTAGCCGAAACCAATCGTGGTGTGACGCGTCCCGCCGCCGATGCCGAGGCGGTAGTCGGTGACGCTCACTTCACCCGTGGGAAGACGAAGCTTCTCATAGTTGGCCCCGAAGCCGATGTTCCGCAAGCCGGTGAAGAGGCCCCAGCGCGAGGGATCGAAGGCCACGTTGTCGAAGCTCGACCAGTAGAACTCCAGCTCCGCGCCCGGCATCATGGGATAGATAGACGGGTTGGCGTAGCCGCCCACTGCTTCCGTGAACGCGGAGGGGCTGGTGAGATTGAAGTCCAGCGCTTGGTAATACGACGGAATCGCGGCGCCTTGCGCGCGCGCGGCGTGGGGTGCCGCAAGCAAGGCGGCGAAGAATGGCGCGAGTACGGCGACGGATCGGTTCGACATGGCGTGGGGATCCTCCTTGACGACTTGAGCGGCGCGAGGGGTGCCTGGGTGTCGGCAATGTTAGAGCGATTGCCATCGCCACTGCAACCTCGTTGACGTACGTAACCACCCATACGGATAATCAGGGGCGCAGTTACACCAAGGGGGTGCCCGTGATTCTCTCCTTCTTCGGCGCGGCCCAGACCGTGACCGGATCGAAGTACTTGCTTTCGATCGGCAGCAAGAACATCCTGCTCGATTGCGGGTTGTTCCAGGGGTTGAAGAATCTTCGCGACCGCAATTGGGAAGATCCGCCGTTCGACCCCGCCAAGATCGACGCGGTGGTCTTGACGCACGCGCACATCGATCACAGCGGCTACTTGCCGGTGCTCATGAAGCGCGGTTATCGGGGACCGGTGTTCTGTACCGAAGCGACGCGCGACTTGTGCGGAATTCTCTTGCCGGATTCCGGCCACCTACAAGAGGAGGAAGCGAACTACCTGACCAAACACCGCTTCGCCCGCCACCATCCGGCCCTCCCGCTCTACACGCGCGAAGAGGCGGAGCAGTGCGTCAAGATGCTCGAGCCGGTTCCCTTCGACAAGGATCACGATTTGGGCGAGGGCATTCAATTTCGTTACACACCCGCGGGACATATCCTGGGTTCGGCGTGGGTGACGTTCATGCAGAACGGATTTCGGGTGGTGTTTTCAGGCGACGTGGGTCGTCCCGTCGATCCCATCATGAAAGCACCGGAGCCGGTCGAGCACGCCGACGTCCTGGTGTGCGAATCCACCTACGGCGACCGCCAGCACCCCGACGAAAACCCGCGCGATGCGCTCGCGGCCGTGATCACGCGCACCGTGCGCCGCGGCGGCACGCTCGTCATTCCAGCCTTCGCGGTCGGGCGCACGCAGGCGCTCTTGTACCTCATCGCCGAATTGAAGAAGTCGCGCGCGATTCCCGAGGTACCCGTGTACCTCAACAGTCCGCTCGGCATCGACGCCACCCACATCTTTCGCGAGCACGCCGGCGAACATCGACTGAACGCGGAGGAGTGCGCCGAGATGTTCCGGGTCGCGGAGTTCATTCGCAGCGAGGAAGCGTCGCGCGCGCTCAACACCAACCAAGGCCCCGCCATCATTCTGGCCGGCAGCGGTATGGCGACCGGCGGTCGCGTCGTCCACCATTTGAAGACACTGTTGCCCGATCCTCGCAACACGGTCCTGCTGGCGGGATTTCAAGCGCCGGGAACGCGCGGCGAAGCGCTGGAGAACGGCGCGGAGGAGCTGAAGATCCATGGCCAGTTCATTCCCGTGCGCGCCGAGGTCGTGAGCCTCGACTCGATGTCGGCCCACGCGGACTTCTCCGAGATGATCGCGTGGTTGAGCGGCGTCAAGCCGGCGCCCAAGCGCGTGTTTCTAACTCACGGCGAGCCCAAAGCCGCCGACGCGATGCGCCGCCACTTCGACCGAGCGTTCGGATGGGACGCCGAAGTTCCGGAATACAAGGAGACGGTGCGGCTGAAGTAGCGCCGGCCCTTGTGTCCCGCGCAAGCTCGGGGTATTCTTTGAACCCAACCTGGAGGCCTTTGTTATGAATACGACGCGTCTCGTTGGTCTCGTTTTCCTCACGATTTTCGTCTGCGCGTTTCTCGGAGCTTGCTCCAGCACCAACATGACCAATCTGTGGATGGACGAGGAGGGCATCGCCCCTCCCGTCGACGACATCCTCATCATTGCCCTCGATCGCAATCCCGAGATGAGACGAACCTGGGAAGACGCGTTGTCGGCGGAATTCCAAGCGCAAGGACTGGTGGCGCGACCGTCGTACCAGTTGTTTCCCGCCGATCTCCCCGACTCGCAGCAAGTGGCCGTCGTCATACGTCGCGACAACCACGACGCCGCGTTGGTCGCGCACCGCATCAGCGTGATCACGAACGCGGAGCCCGACGGGGGCTACCGTGACACCGCGCCGGGCTCGCACGCCGATTACTGGCGTCGCGGTTACTCGGTCGCGCAGTCGGCGGCGACCCAGCCGATCAACTATGGGAAAGAGAAAGACAACGACGAGAAAGTGCGCTACCAGCTGGATCTCGCGCGCGCGAACGGCCGCCTACTATGGACCGGCCAAACCGTAGCGATCGATCCCAAGGATGCGGAAAAGCTGCGCGTTGAAGTCGCCGGCCAGGTAGTCCCCGAACTGCAAAAGCGCAAAATCGTGATGAAGGACTAGCTCGCTAATCAACGCTCGTCCGGCTCTGACGCAGGGGCAATGTTCCACGACAGGTAAAGCTTCGCCTGCGGGACGCGACGGCGTCCGTCGACCAGATCCGGGTTACTATAGTGGCTCTCGCGCAAGAACACGCCCGCGTCCCCGGCAATACTCATGGTGTCCCGGATCTGAAAGTGCGCGCCGATTGCCGCCGCTTGAATCAAGTGGTCCGCTTCGAAGCCGAGTCCCGTGTCGTCCGGGTTGTAGATGGACCCGTTCTTCACGTTGAGGACTTGCCCGCGATAAAACATGTTGAATGCAAACCGCTTGTAATCGGCGGCGGCTTCCAATGCCAACCCGCCCCCGGATCCGTAGTCGTATTCGCGCTCTCGCTCCTGGCTGGGGACGACGGCGAGGTATGAATACTCGGTATTGACCGCGCCCAGAATCATACCCGTGAGGTCGACGCGAGTGCGTATCGCGAGATTCGCGGAGGGACGGAAGCGCGAATACAACGCGCCGCCGAAGCTCTGCCCTCCGAACTCGTACGCAAAGTTGTTCACGTAGTCGAAGTACTGCGCGAACGCGATGGCATGATTGCGGTCGTCGGGGTCGCCGAGACCCTTCGAGAACCAATCGCCGCGAATCTGCAAGCGGCCCAAGGTCTGCTTGTCGTCACCGTTGAATTGCCAGCCGACAGTGAAATGGTCGAAGGGCTTCCGGCGCGCATTGTCCCAGGGATTGCCGTGGTGGAGATCGACGACGATGAAGGTCTGAGTGTCGGTGCTGTCCTTGATGGATTCGCCGCGCCCGGTGATCCACGCGCCGACTCCGAGTTGGTCGCGATAGTAGAGTGGTCTCCAGTCGTTCGGGTCGGCGGGATTTCCTTCCACGCGCGTCGCGCGGCCGGACAGGAAGCGGTTGAACCCGCGTATCGGGTCGACCAGGAACGCACCAATTTCGCGCCACGTGCGGCTGGAGCCGGTGTCTTTGTTGTCGAGAATGCTCGACGAAACGCGATACATCGTTTCGCCGAACGCCATTCCTCCGATGCCGGTCGAGATCATGTCGTTGTAGGACATCGGATGGGTTTCGCCCATCGCTTCCCAGATAAACGCGCCGACGATCGCGCAAACGGACGAGCCCCAGAAATTCACACCGTTCGCGCGCCCGGAGTTGAAATACGTGCTCCCGTTGAACGGGTGGACGTACTGATTGGTCTTGAACTTGTTGTCGTCGAAGTTGAACCCGTCTTCTAGATTCGACCAAAAACTGCGCGGACTGATCTGATTGAAGTTCGCCTGGCGAACGTACTCGTTGAACATCGACGCGCCGAAATTGATGGCGAGAACCTCCGCCGCCGCCCAGCCCGGGCTCACGGTGACGCCCCACGCGTCCTTGTGCTTGCTGGGAGGATCGAGGGGTGTGGTGTCCCGCGACGCGGTGCGCGCGTGCTCGGGCGGTACGTGTGACAACGGGCGCCACGTTGCTCCCACACGTATTCCATACTCGGTACCGTTGCCGGGGTCCGCTGCATCCACCGGGCGGTTGCCCAGGTAATCCTGGAGACTGTATTTCTCCGTGATGTACCAGTTGAAGTACGCCGAGAGATCGAGCGCGAAGCCGCGAGTGAGCTCGAATTCGAAACCGGGGATGAAGCTGAGGCCGATGCCGTTCACGGCGTCGGTGGGACTTTCACCGTCGTCGAGCTCGCCCTCGGGTTCCTTGAGAAACAGCTCCGAGCGCGGATGCATGCGCGCGATCGCGAAGCGGCCCTGAAGGTAAGGGCGCAAGGTCTCTTGGTTGCGAAACACGCGCGACGCGTACCCGAAGGTTTCGAAGTGCGCCCACTCGGGCTGGTTGTCGTTGGGCGGCGTCATGCGCATGGAGCTGAACATGATGCCGACACCGTAGCGCCAGTTTCCCTTCTGCTTGTAGATGTCGAGATCCCACGCGGTGCCTTTCTCCATGAAGTCGCCATACTCGCCGCCCGCACTCCCGGCGCGAATATTCCAGCTGATCCCCCAATTGCGATGCGACCCGGGCGGATCCTCCTCGGCAAACGCCGATGTGCCAAAGCCGATGATCAAAGCGAGCGCGAACACCCAAGTCACGGTCTGGAATGCGTGCCTCATCATTGAAACATCCAATCTAGTGTGAGTCCGAACTGGTCTTCCCAGATGGCGGAGGTTCTTGCGAAGTCGAAGCGCGCGCGGAACGAACCGGCGGGAAGACCAAGCCCGACGCCCCAGCCGGAAACCTCTCTCCGATCGTAGGGCACTCGATCCTCGTGGTCCGAAACTCCCGCGCGAACGAAGAGTACTTGCGCGAGTGCAAACTCCCCGCCGATCCCCCACGAGAAGTCGTCGCCGTGAAACCGCTCAACGCCCTCCAGGTTGTATACGAAGGCAACCATCGGTACTTCGGCGGAAAGCACGCGCACGGTGGGACTGTCGACACGAATGCTGCTCCCGAAGTGGAAGCGGCCGGGGAGCGGGTCACTGTTACCGGAGGGAAACTCCAAATCGGGGCCGTTGTTGAGGACGGCCAGCGCAAAGGCGGCGACGACGTTCCAATCCGATACCACCGCGCGTCGCGCGAGTGTGATCCCGGCGTCGAAGGCGAACCCGTCGATGTCGTTATCTTCGCCCGATGTCGTGAATGCTTCGGGGCCGTAGTTCAAATGAACTCGCTTGCCGGCGATACCAACTCGCAGGTCCCACGTGTCCGCGACTCGCAGCGCGGCGCCGAGCGTCAACGCGAGATAGTCTTCGTACGCTTTAAACGTGCCCAGGGGGAAGCCGCTTGGATCCGTAACAGTGCTCTCTCCGTAATCGAGACGGCCATACGAAACGTCCGCGCTCAAGGTGGCCAGGCGGGAATCCGCGCGCTGTTGACAAATCCCCGCGCTCCCGCCGCCGATCCAGATGTCGGGCGCGAGAACCGGGATGAAATCCCACCGCGAGCCTTGCGCGTACACGCGCGCTGCGCCGACAACATTGGCGGGATTGAAGTAGATGTTGGCGGGGTCCGAATTGTCCGCCACTCCCGTAACTCCCATGCTGGACCCGCGCGCGCTGATCATGATTTGAAGCACCGGCGCGGCGGCATAGACCTGCGCCCGCGCGACCGAAGGTCCGGCGGTCAACAGACCCACAGCGATGAACAGTCGTCGCACTCGCTACCGTCTCCGCCCGCCGCCGCCCGACGGCCGCGATGCGGGTCGCGACGAGGGCCCAGAGCGCGATTGATTCTGGTAGTTGTTCACGCGTTGGTCGCCGCGCTGGCGATTCTGATAGTCGCGATTGAGCTGCTGCGTGTTCGCGGGCTGCTGCGACGGACGCGTGCTCGGAGAATTGCCGGTGCTGGGGCGCGTCGCCCCGTCCTTGGTCTGCGGCCGGCCGTCGGTCGAGTTCCAGTTTCCCTGATCGCGCTGGGACCACGACCCGTCGCCTTCGCGCCGCATCACGTTGCCGTCCTTGTCGGCGTAGACGTTGTTCTTGGTCCCCGCCGACGGCTTCGCGTCGCGCGTCGACGCCGTGGGGTTGTCGCGCGACGAGCCGGGGCTGTTTCGATCCCTGGTCGCGCGGTCCGCTACCGCCGGCTGCGTGGACGGTCGGTTGTACATGTTGTTGCGATGGTGATCGACCTGCGCGCCGCCGCCATGGTAACCCGGCGGTCGAGAATATCCCGGCCCCCAATATCCACCACCGTGGTATCCGCCGTATCCGCCGAAGCCGATCGACACGTGGGCCCAGCCGTTGCTCCAGCTCATGCCGAAGCCCCACCCGGTGTACGGATTGTAGGATGCGTGGAATCCGAACGTGACGGGCCGCGGGTAATAGTAGTAGGGGCTCACCCATGGGTGGTAATACCAGCCGGTTCCGTACACGACCGCACCGTAGTACGGGTAGCATCCCACGTACGCCGGCGTGTATCCGACGTACACGACTTCCGGCGTCGACTCGTAGATGTAGACGTACTTCGTGTTGTAAGCCGCGCTCTCGGGCGGAATCTTGGAGATTTCCTCCGGCAGCGAGTCGCACACCGCCCACGGTCCTTTGGCATCGTTGGCGATGAACCAAATCGCGTTGTCGCAGCAATAGTACGCGCCGCCGATTTGCAGCACCTGCTTGTCCGTATTTTGCGCCAGCGCGATCGACGTTCCCGTAATCGGTTCGAACTTGGGAGCACCGTCGTAACTCACGGTGAGGGTCGCGGCATTGCGAACAATCGCCGCGGTCTGCGGAACTTGCGCGTCGAGCACGGCCTCGCTCGCCTCGCGCGTACCGGCGACGAACGCCAGGACGTCGCCCTTGTCGGAAGCGGGCGGAATCTGCGCGAACGAGGCGGGGAGCGAATCGGAGCGCACGTACTGCCATGGACCGTCGGTCGAGCTGCTGCGGTACCACCGCCCGGACAACGGCAGGTAATACTTTTGCGATGCGACTTCCATGAACACGTCGCTCTCGGTGTTGGTGACGTACAGCAGCTCCGTGCCCACGATGGGCTGGAACTGTGCTTCGCCGTCGATGACGATGAGCTCGGTCGGCTCGACCGCCGCGATGATCTCGGGCGTGCGCTTGTCCTTGCTGTCTTCCGCCTTGTTCGGCTGGCCGATCGCCGCGAGCTCTTTTTCGAAGGCGTCTTCCACCGAACGCGGCGGGGCGTTCTTGTCCCACTCGTCCGTGATCTTCTTGGCCGAAAACCAGTCCTTGCCGCCGTTGAGCCAAAGCTCGTCGGAGTGCTTGACGACGAACGACGGCGTGTTGACGACGCGCTCGAGCTTGGTGTCCGGGATCGTTCGCAGGATCGGCTGGCCGTCGAAGACGACGAGGATGGCCGGCTCGAACTTGAAGATGACCTTGGGCGGGGCGTTCTTCAGTCCTTCCGCCGTGCTGCGCTCGGTTTCGGCGTCCTGGAGACTCGCGAGCAGCCGATCGTAGTCGATCGTGAAGCGCGTGTCCTTGAGCTCCTCTTGGAGGATTTCGATGAACTTCTGCTCTTGCCCAGCTTGCGCGTCGGCAATGCGCGCTTTGGTCACCGTGATGCCGTCGATCTTCACCTCGCGATCGTCCTTGCGCACGTCGACTTCGGCTTCGAGCCACACCGCGCCGAAGACGGGCTCGTCCTTGTCCTTCGGCGTGATCGATACGGCCGCGCGCGCCTTGAGCACGTTCCCTTCCAGGGACTCGGGCTGGGGCTGATAAACGACGATCTTGCCTTGCTTGACCTTGAAAACCTGCGGCCACTCGGGTGGGCCGGCGTAGGAGGCGCCCGCGATCACGAGCGTGCCAAGCGCGACCCATGACGCGAACACAAGGAGGCGGGTACAACGCGAATTCATGACGGTTACCTCGGTGTATGTGTGGAAGGGAGCGGGCAAGATCGTAATCGAGGGTGCCGTCTGGTCGCAAGTGGGGGCCGAGCTCCGTCGCGGCGGGGTCATCGTGACGAAGTAGACGACGTCCAGCGCACGTAGCTCACCAAGTCATCGACACTGGAGTCCGGGAGCACGCCGCGGTATGCGGGCATTTGCACGACCTGGCGCGACAGGAACCACCGCCCGACGCGATTCTCCGAAATGCGCGCTACCGTCCCGTCCAGGATCCACGCGCGCAGCTCGCCGTCGTTGCGCACCAGCTCGTGAAAGTCGGGCCCGCGCCAAGGCGGGATGTATCCCTTGAAGCTGCGTGGGTTCTTGGCACCGAGCAACCCGCCCGGCCCGTGGCAGCCGAAACACCCCGAATCGCGCGCGACGCTGTAGCCCTCGCGCGCCCCGTGCGGCATCGAATCGACCTCGTCGCCGAACACGGCGACCGCCTTGTAGTACGCAACCAGATCATCGAGCTGCGGTTCGTCGACGATGCCCCGGTACGCCGGCATGCGAACGGGCGGGGTGACGGTTGCCAGGCGGCCGGGTCGCAGCTCGATTCTCCCGGGCTCCGGAAACGGCGACGCGCTGTCGGGGTCCGAGCGCGTTGCGCGCGCTTGCAACGAGTCGCGCAGCACCAACCGCCACGGCCGTCCCTCGAGAATCCACTCGCGAATCTCGTCCTCGCTCTTCACGTACATCATGGCGTTGCCGCCGTCCCATGCCGGGATTTCGCCGGTGGTCTGCGCGAAGCCCGCCCGCGGGTTGCGCACACCGCCGGTTCCGCGCGGCCCGTGGCAGCCGTGACAACCCAACTCCTCGGCGAGCGCGTAGCCGCGAAGCTCGGCCGTGAGCTCGGGAGTTCGAATGTGATGAAGGAGTCCCCACGCGGCGAAACCGCCGAGCAGGAGCGCGGCGAGCGTGATGGCGGAGAGATGCGCGCGACCCGGAGAACGCACGGCGCGGAGTATACTCGCGAGCTGGTCGCACGCGAACGCTCAATATGAAAGGGCGGGACGACAGCCCCGGCGCTCACGGCGCCGGAGCCGTCGCGATCACTGCGGTTGCCGGATTGGCTCTTGGCTGCGGCGTCCTACCCGCCGCACCACATCGAGCACATCAAGTCCATGAACGCGCATGCCAGCGATCCCGCCAGGCATACGGTGCAAATGTGACTGGTTCCGACGAGTTTGCAGGCGACCGCCGCGCACGTGTTGAAGAACCGACACAGCCCGTCCGGGCGAGCCGCGGTCGTCTGCTCACCTCCCGCGACGAGGCTCGCGAAGGTCGGGTCGCCCAGCAGGGACTTCAGCAGCGCGCCGTCCTCGGTGTCGGGCGCGGCCGCGTTCGGTACTTGCGCGGCGAACGCTTCGAACTCGCGCAGCTCTCCCACGAACTCGACGACCTCTGCAGACGCGTCCGTCATCGCGTCGCCGCGGAGGTATCGGTCCACGACTTCGTTCAGTACCACCGGCGCCAGATCGGCGTATTCCAGTCGAACTGATTGACCGTTGAAGGCGTACTCCTCGACCACCCGGCCCTGCACCGCCCCGAGCGAGAGATCGAAGGTGTCGCGACCGGTTCGCTGCCGGAAGAACGTCGCCCCCGTCGATTGATCCCATCCGTATGCGACCTCGGTGGGTACTTCGCCCCTTGCGACATTCACCGTCGCCGTGAATCCAGATGGCAACGGACCGTCGAGGAACGGCGCGAGCGTCACCTGTCTCTCCTCACCCCCGGTGACGACGACCGCCTCGACGGTCCGTGCGTGCTCATCCCGTGCGACCTCCATGATAGCGATCCCCGATGCGGTCACGGCGATCGGCTGTCTTTCGTTTGCGTCGGTCGCGCGATCGTCGTCGCAACCCGCGAGTGCGAGTACGACCGTCGCACACACAACTATCGATGTGAAGCGACGCACACCCGCGCGTCGCACCGAATTCATGAGACCCGTCATGACTCCACCTCCCATCATCCACCCATCACATCGTACAACCTGTCCCACGTCGATGTGCGAGCACGGGATGCGCCAAGCGGCGCAGGAGACGAAAGTCGATGCGGTAAAACAGATTCCAGGAAGCTCGGCGGCGAAAAGAAAAACGCGCGCAGCCAATGGTCACAATTGGCGGCGCGCGTTCATGTCACTTCGATAGCTGGACTTGACGCTGGATTCCGCTGCAATCGCGGTGTCAGCGTATCGACACGCGACTAGCTCTTCGCTTCACCAATCGACACCAGCTCGATGGCCTTCATGCCCTTGGCCTCGCTGACGTGCCCCGTGATCGTCGACTTCTTGCCGACCCAGTCCGCGACCAAGGTGCTCGCCGACTCGTGGTCCTTACCGGTAATCAAGTAGACGGTACCGTCCGCGGTCAGAAAACCGATCGGAAGTCCCTTCGAGATGCAGCTCTTCGCGCACTTGGCGTGTTCCGCACCGCTCGCGGACTCCGGGTGCTGCATGTAGCAGTAGAGGTCTACGACCTCCCCGGTCATCGAAGTCGGCGCTGCCTTCGCCTTCTTCGCATCGTCACCGGCCAGGGCGAACGCGCTCGTCGCCAGAATGACGGCCATCGCCACGATCAACATCCGTTTCATTTCGGTTCCTCCTCCGTTCGGGTGTCGAGATTTCGACACTCGGGTTTATCCAAGCGATGCTTGGAAGATACGATCAAACGACCTGCTTTACAACCTTCTCACCACTTAATGTTTGTGCTCCGTGCCCGGTTCCTTCTCTTCGCGGCGAAGCTGCATGCGGGCGGACGTTGCCTGTTTGACGGCACGCAATTCGAGTGCCCGCCGTCGCCAGAACGCATTTCATTTAGCCGCAGCCTATTAGATCGGTGCTCAATCGCTGGCGGGAAGTAGCGTGAGCAATATTCTTCGTTTTTGAAGCGCCGATCTACAGTCTCGCGTTGCGCAGCCGAAGCGCGTTCGCGATCACGGACACGGAGCTCAGGCTCATCGCGGCCGCAGCGATGACCGGGCTCAACAACAGACCGACGAAGGGATACAGAACACCAGCCGCAATCGGAACCCCCGCCGCGTTGTACACAAACGCGAAGAACAGGTTCTGCTTAATGTTCGACATCGTCGCCCGGCTTAGTCGTCGCGCACGCGCGATACCGCGCAGGTCGCCTTTGACGAGCGTCACACCCGCGCTTTCCATCGCCACATCGGTGCCCGTTCCCATCGCAACGCCGACGTCGGCCTGCGCGAGCGCGGGCGCGTCGTTGACTCCGTCCCCGGCCATCGCGACCACGCGGCCTTCCGACTGGAGACGCTTGACGATGGCGGCCTTCTGGTCCGGAAGAACTTCGGCCATGACTTCGCTGATCCCAAGCTTCCGAGCCACGGCTTGCGCGGTGGTTTTGCTGTCCCCCGTCAGCATCACGATGCGAACTCCTTGTTCGTGCAGCGCCGCGATCGCGCCGGGCGTAGTCTCCTTGATCGGGTCCGCCACGCCCAAGAGCCCCACCATCCGTCCTCCGACGGCTACGTACATGACGGTCTGACCTTCCGCACGAAGCAGCTCGGCTCTCTCCGAAAGGTTCCCCAACGGCGCGCCGATGGACTCCATGAGCGCCCGATTGCCGAGCGCAACGTCCTGACCATCAACACGTCCTTTCACGCCTTTTCCGGCGATTGACTCGAAGTCCGCGGCGTCGATTTTCGACGCGCCGCGTTCCTCCGCACCCTTCACGATGGCGTCAGCCAACGGATGCTCGCTCCCGCGTTCCAGACTCGCAGCGACTCGCAGAAGTTCTCGCTCGTCCAGGCCCAGAACTTCGACCGCCACCAGCTTGGGCTTACCCTCCGTGAGCGTCCCGGTCTTGTCCACGACGAGCGTATCGACTTTGCGCAGAATCTCGATCGCCTCGGCGTTCTTGAAGAGGATGCCAATCGTTGCCCCTTTGCCGGTGGCCACCATGATCGACATCGGCGTCGCGAGGCCGAGCGCGCACGGACACGCTATGATGAGGACGGCGACCGCGTTCACGATGGCGTGCGCCATGCGCGGCTCGGGGCCGACGAGCGCCCACACCACGAACGCGATTGCTGCGATTGCGATTACGATCGGCACGAAGTAGCCGGCCACGACGTCCGCGAGCTTCTGGATCGGCGCACGGCTCCGCTGGGCTTCGGCGACCATCGCGACGATCCGCGCCAGCAGTGTCTCCGCACCTACCTTCTCGGCGCGCATCACGAACGAGCCCGACCGATTGACGGTCGACCCAATAACGCGGTCCCCCGGGTGCTTCTCCACCGGGATCGACTCCCCCGTCACCATCGACTCGTCCACAGCGCTCGCGCCCTCCAACACCACACCGTCGACCGGCACTTTTTCCCCCGGCCGGACACGCAGGCGGTCGCCCACGTGGACGTGTTGCAAAGGAATGTCCTCCTCGTCGCCGGTGGGGCCGAGGCGGCGCGCTGTCTTGGGTTGCAGATCGAGCAATTTCTTGATGGCGGCGCCGGTCTTGCCGCGCGCGCTCAACTCGAGCACCTGACCGAGCAGTACGAGCGTTACGATCACAGCGGCGGCTTCGAAGTAGACCGCGACCGCCCCGTCCTCCCGAAACGACGGTGGGAACACGCCGGGGAAGAGTGCTGCAATCACGCTGTAGAAATACGCCACGCCCACACCGAGACCGATCAAGGTGAACATGTTGAGACTGCGGTTCCGCACTGAAGCGACCGCGCGCACGTAGAACGGCCACGCCGCCCACACGCACACCGGCGTCGCGAGTGCGAGCTCCAGCAACGTTCGCGCACGAGCGGGCACGAGGTTCGCGATCGCGCCCCCGAACAGCATATGCCCGGTCGCAAGCAGCACAATCGGAACCGACAGTGCCGTCGAGATCCAGAAGCGCCGACTCATGTACTCGAGCTCTGGATTTCGCTCGTCTTCGCCGCCTCCAATGCTTCGCGGTTCGAGCGCCATGCCGCAGATCGGACACGTTCCCGGACTGTCGCGAACGATCTGCGGGTGCATGGGACACACCCATTCGGTCCGCTGCACCGCGGGCACTGTCACAACGGACTCGAGCGCCATCCCGCATTTAGGACAGCTGCCAGGTCCGGACTGGCGGACTTCGGGGTGCATCGGGCAAACGTACATGCCGTCACTCGATACTAGTTCTTCACCTTTTCCAGGTTCATCCCGCACTTCGTGCATTTGCCGGGCGCATCTTGCTTGACGTCCGGGTGCATGGAGCACGTGTACACCGCCGCGGCCGTTTCGGCTGTTGTCGACGAAATCGCGATGGCTTTGACGCCGTCGTGATCCATGACGGTCAGGGTCACCGGTTTCCCGCTCGGTTTCGCATGGTGACCGTGACCTTCCTGCGCCATCGGAGCGGAAGCAACAACGAGTAAAACAGCGGCGACAAGAGTGACTACCCGTTTCATTGGAATACCTCTTTCAGTTACGATTTTCCGTTCAAGACCTCCAAAGACAAAGCAGCGAAGCTCAATGCTGGTGTCCCTTCGACTCCTTCTTCTTCTCGGGCTTCAGCTCCATTCCACACTTCGGACAGTTTCCCGGTTTGTCCTGGCGGACCTCGGGATGCATCGGACATACGTACTCCATGGCTCCTTCCTCCTCCTTCGGACCGTCGACGCGGTAGGCGACGGTTCCCTTCGGGTTGTCGTACCAACCGGCGTCCTCGCCGCGCTTGAGCGTTTTGCGCACCTTGAGAATCGTGAACATGCCGCCCATCCCAATCGATCCGAAGGGCCCGTCGCCCCCCATCATCGGCAGCGTGTTCTCCGGACCTTGCATGTGTTCATGCATGTGGGTCATCTCCTCCATTCCGTGTTGCCCCATGGCCATGTAACCGGGTAGGAGCGCGCGTATCTTCTCCTCGACGCCCGATTGATCGACACCCAGCACATTCGGAATATCGTGTCCCATCGCGTTCATCGGATGGTGGCGACGATGGCAATGCATGGCCCAGTCGCCTTCGATTGCGATGAACTCGACGTCGCGCGTCTGGCCGGGAAACACCACCGCGGTGGTTTCGGGCCAACGCGCGGACTCGGGTACGTCCCCCCCGTCGGTCGCCACGATCTTGAACGTGTGGCCGTGAAGATGAATCGGGTGCGACTCCTGGCCGATGTTGGCAAACCGGATCCGAACGCGTTCGCCCGCCTCGGCGACGAGCACCTCGGTGCCGGGAAACGCGCGGCTGTTGAACGTGAAGATGTTGAACTCGGTCATTATATTCGGGTCCGGCCGCGCCGAACCCGGTGCCACGAACCACTCGTTCAGAAAGATTGCGTAATCGCGATCGATCCGCTGCGCACGCGTCCGCGGATGGATGATGAAGAAGCCCATGGCGCCCAAGCCTATCTGCACCATCTCGTCGCCGTGCGAATGGTACATCTGCGTGCCGTGTTGCTTGAGTGTGAACTCGTACGCGAAGGTCTCGCCGGGCTGGATTCCAGGCTGTGACAATCCTTGCACGCCGTCCATGCCGCTAGGGAGAATAACGCCGTGCCAGTGCACGGCGGTCGCTTCCCCGAGTTTGTTCGTCACCAGAATGCGAACGCGGTCGCCTTCGACCGCTTCGATGGTTGGGCCCGGCGTGCGGCCGTTGTATCCCCATGCCGTGATCGTCATGCCGGGAGCCATCTCCCACTCGATCTCTTCCACGACCAAGCGGAACTCCTTCACCCCGTCCACCATCTTCCACTCCAGCGTCGCTCCGTTCGGCGTCACGACCGGCGTGTAGGAAAGCGCTTCGGCTTTCTCGTTCCAAGCGGCGCTCGAGATCGCTACGGCGATGACGAGCGAGATGCCTTTCGTCATTCCTGGTACGCTTCTCATGATGCTTCCCTTTCGTTTCCTTCTGGCTGCCGATCCACTGCGTGCTAGGGCGTCTCCGCCGGAATCAGTCTCGCGGCGACTGCGCGCTCGAGATCCGAACGCGCCACCCAGTAGTCCCGAACCGCCGCGATGTACGAGCTGTACGCATCGATCTCATCGCGCTTCGCCTGCAATAGTGTCACCGTCCCAATCAGCATGAAGTTGTAGTGCTTCTGACTCTCCGCAACGATTCTCTCTCGAATCGGCACAAGGCTTTCCCGGTATATGTCGACTGCACTGCGCGCCGTTTGCAAACGTCGGTGAGCCGCACGGACATCGTGACGAACGTCGTTCCGCGTCGCCGCGGCGTCGTGCTGGGCTTGTCGAAGGCTCGCTCTTGCTCGCTCCACTCCTCCCTGTCCTCGATCGAACAAGGGGAGCGACAGTTGGATAGCCGGGCCGACCGCCCAGTCGTGGTCGAAGTCTCGTTCCGCGTCCACTCCGAGCTCGAGCGACGGAATGAAGAACCACTTACGGTACGATATCTCGCTCTGCGCCGCGTCGATTGCCTTGCGTGCCGCTCGCAGATCGAGACGGTTCTCGAGCGCGAGCGCTTCCAGCTCTTCGACGCGCGGATCTTCGTCGGGAAGGCTGGGCAATCCGTCCGTCAGAGTCCACATGGTGTCGCTTGGAACCAGACCCATCACGCGTCCCAGCTCCAATCGAGCGAGCAGCGCGTCACTCTCGCTGCGCCCGAGTTCGAGACGGGCCTCCTGCAGTGCTCCTTGCTCCATTGCCAGCGCAAGGGTGTTGATGTTGCCAACCGCCCGTTGACGTTCCGCCAACTCCTCCGCGGCCTCGACCGCGGTGAGCACCTCCCTGCGCATGCGCCGTATGTGCTCGGCGGCTTGGAGCTCGAAGTACACACGGCGCACATCCGCCGCAAGTCGAAGGACCGCGTCGCTTGTTTCGAAGATAACTCGTTCGAGGTTGGCTGTCGCAACCGTCTTGCGTTTTCCGCGCCGAAGGAGGTCGGTTACGTCGAACATCAACGCGATTTCGGGATTCGCCGTCGACGTGTGACTGGACCATCGCACGCGCGCTTCCAGCGACGGGTTCGCGAAGGTGCTCGCTTCGATCAAGTCTCCGCGAGCGATGCCAAGCGATTCGAAACTCGCTTGCAGGGACTGGTTCGTGAGGAGCGCGACCCGGACCGCGTCGTCGGCAGCGAGTGGGCGCTCGAGCAGCGCCTGCGTATCCGCCGCGGCGGTGTCGCCTTCGAGCGCCGTCCAGCGAACGCCCTGGCCGCTCTGTTCGTCAACGGTCTGCTTCACCGTCGAGAAGCCCGCGTCGCGTGGGGCGGACGCACACGCTCCCAGGGCGATCGTGAGCACCGCCGCGAGCACTTGTCGCCACGTCTGCATAGCAAACATCATCGAGTCTCCTCCTTCGACAGCCATTGGATGTAAGCAACGATGTCGTCCAAGTCCTGCCCGGACACTACGCCCCTGTACGCCGGCATTTGCACGATTTGCCGGCGCGTGAAGAAGCGCCCGAGAGGGTTGGAAGCAATGCGAGCGATTTCGCCATCGAGAATCCACGACCGAAGCTCGTCCTCATCGCGCACGAGTTCGGCAAAATCTTTCCCGCGCCAAGGCGGAATGTAGCCCTTGAAACTTTTCAAATTGGCCGCGCCGATCATGCCGCCGGGACCGTGGCAGCCGTAGCAGCTCAAGCTGGCCGCCACGCCGCGCCCGCGCCGGGCCGCATCGGGAATCGTGTCCCAGTACGCCACGCCCTTGACGTACGCCAGGAGCAAGCAGAAGAAAGTTGGCGCCGCGGGCGTATTCTTGAGGAGCGACTTTGTAAATGAGACCACAGATCAAGCCGGCGATCGCCCACACATTGGCGACCGCGACGGCAAAACGAACCGAATCGAGCATCATGATAAATCACCTCTCGTTTGGGTTCGGGCTCGATAAGTCCGACCCCTTTTGTTTCCACAGGAAAAAGATCGCAGGATAGATGAGCAGCTCCATGACGGCGGACAGCGTGATGCCTCCCACCATCGGAGCCGCGATGCGTTTCATCACGTCGGACCCAGTGCCGCCTCCCCACATGATCGGGAGCAAACCGATCAGCAGTGTTCCCCATGTCATGAACTTGGGACGAATGCGCTTCACCGCGCCGTGCTGGATGGCTTCCTTGAGGTCGTCGAGCGAGCGCATGCGACCCGCGCACTTCATCTCGTCGTACGACAGGTCCAGGTAGAGGAGCATGATGACGCCGGTCTCGGCGTCGATTCCGGCCAGCGCAATCAGCCCGACCCACACGGCGCTGCTCAAATTGTAGCCGAGGATATAAAGGAACCAGAACGCCCCCGCGAGCGAGAATGGGACCGCCAGCAGGACGATCAGCGTCTTCGCGGTCGACTTGGTGTTGAGGTAGATGAGGAACAGCACGAGGAACAGCGTCACCGGCACGACGAGCCGAAGCCGCGCCTTCATTCGTTCCATGTGCTCGTATTGACCGGCGAACTCGAGGTAGTAGCCCGCGGGCAACTTGATTCTATCGTGGATCACCTGTTTCGCGGTCTTGACGTAGTCGCCGTAACTCTTTCCCTTCACGTCGACGAATACATAGCCCAGGTGAGAACCGCCCTCGTTGTAGATCATCGGGGCGCTCGTCGAAAAACGAATGTCTGCTATTTGGGCGATCGGCACCTGCCCCCCGCTCGGCGTGGGAACGAGCACGCGAGCGAGCTTGTCGATATCGTCGCGCAGCTCCCGCGCGTAGCGGATGTTGACGGGATAGCGTTCCTTGCCCTCCACGGTGGTCGTGACATTTTCGCCGCCAATCGCCGACTCCACGATCATATTGACGTCTTCTACGGTGAGGCCGTAGCGCGCCGCGTCCTCGCGACGAACTTCGAAGTCGACGTAGCGGCCGGTGGTGATGCGGTCGGCGAACGCCGTTCGTGTGTCGGGCAACTCCTTCAACACCTGCTCGATCTCGATCCCGATCTTTTCGATCGTGTTGAGATCTGGACCGAAAATCTTGATGCCGAGGTTGCTCCGAATGCCCGTCGTCAGCATTTCGTTGCGCGTCTGGATGGGCATCCACCAGATGTTCGCCATGCCGGGGAACTGGAGCTTCCCGTCCATCTCGGCGACGAGCTTCTCGTACGTCATCCCGGGCCGCCATTGGTCCTCGGGCTTGAGCGTGACGATGGTCTCGACCATGCTCAAGGGCGCGGGATCGGTCGGAGAGTCCGCGCGGCCGATTTTTCCGAAGACGGTTTGCACTTCAGGGAATTCCTTGAGCAGTCGGTCCTGGATCTGCAGCACGCGGCTCGCTTCACCCACCGGGAGTCCCGGCACGGACGTCGGCATGTAGAGGATGGTCCCCTCGTTGAGCGGCGGCATGAACTCGGAGCCGAGCATGAGAAACGCGGGGATCGCGGAAAGGACGGCGACGATCGCTCCCGCGATGAACATGCGCGGGCGTTTCAGAACGGCGTCGATGACGGGGTGATAGGCGCGATGTAGCGCTCGACTTACCGGGTGCTTCTCTTCCGGTCGAATCCGCCCGCGCACCGCCCAGAAGATGAGCGCCGGCACCACCGTGATCGCAAGGAGCGAACCAAACAGCATGGAGAACGTTTTGGTGAGCGCGAGCGGACGAAACAGCCGCCCCTCCTGGGACTGGAGGCTGAAGATGGGGAGGAATGACACGGTGATCACGATGAGCGAAAAGAACAGGGGCCGGCCCACGGCCTTCAGCGCGTCAATGATGACCTGCTCCCGTTCCGCTTTCGATGCTGTATCAGCGATGTCTTCGAGGCGCTTGTGCGCGTTCTCGACCATGATGATCGAGGCGTCGACCAGGGCACCGATCGCGATGGCAATGCCGCCGAGCGACATGATGTTGGACGTGATCCCAAGGTAATACATCGGAATGAACGAGAAGAGGACCGCCAGCGGAAGGGTCAGGATCGGCACCAGCGCGCTTCGGAAATGCAGCAAGAAGAGGAAGATGATCAGGCTCACGACCAGCATCTCCTCGAAGAGCTTTTCCTTGAGCACATCGATCGCCCGGTGAATCAAATCGGAGCGGTCGTAGCCGACTACGATCTCCACTCCGTCCGGGAGGGATGGCTTGATTTCTTCCAATCGCTGCTTCACCCGATCGATCACGTCGAGCGCGTTCTCGCCGTAACGCATCACGACGACGGCGCCCACGACCTCGCCCTTGCCGTCGAGCTCCGCGACACCGCGGCGAATGTCGGGGCCGATCTCCACGGTGGCGATGTTCTTCACCAGGACCGGCGTGCCGTTCTCGCCCATTCCAACGGCGATGTTTTCGATGTCCGCGATCGAACGAATGTAACCTCGCCCGCGCACGAAATACTCGGTCGAGGAGAACTCGATCACGCGCCCGCCGACGTCTTCGTTGCTCTTGCGCACCGCGTCGGCGACGTCCATGAGCGGGATGCCGTAGGCCAGCAGGGCCTGCGGGTTGACGTTGATCTGATACTGACGCACGAAACCGCCGATGGTCGCGACCTCGGCGACGCCGGGGACGGCTTCGAGGTAGTACTTGAGCGTCCAATCCTGGAACGAGCGCAGATCCGCGAGCGAGTGCTTCCCGGATTCGTCGACCAACGCGTACTCGAACACCCACCCCACTCCGGTCGCGTCGGGACCGATGACGGGATTGACTCCCTCGGGGAGCTTGCCCCGCACGGTGTTCATGTACTCGAGGACGCGGCTCCGCGCCCAGTAGATGTCGGTGCCGTCCTCGAAGATGACGTACACGAACGACATCCCGAACATTGAGATGCCGCGCACCGCGCGCACGTGGGGCGCCGCGACCAGGCGCGCGATGATGGGGTAGGTGACTTGATCCTCGACGATGTCGGGGCTTCGTCCCATCCACTCCGTCCACACGATGACTTGGACGTCGGACAGATCCGGGATCGCGTCGAGCGGGGTACGCGACACCGACCAAACGCCCCATGCGATTGCGAACGCAAGCACCGAGAGGACGATGAAGCGATTCCTCGCGCAGTATTCGATGATGCGTTCGATCATGGCGACGACACCCGGCTAGTGTTGGTGCGCGGGGGGAGGCGCATCCGGCGTCTCGCCCGTCATTCGCCGCAGCACCCCCTGCACGTTGCTCTCCGCGTCGATCAGGAAGTTGGCGGAGGACACGACGCGCTCCCCCTCGTGGAGTCCGCGTGTGACTTCGACATACTCGTCGGAGGTGACGCCGAGCGTGAGCAGTCGGACTTCGAATATGCCGCGTCCTTTGTCGACGAAGGCAATCTGCTGCTCGCCAGTGCGCAGGACCGCGTTCCTGGGCACCACGAGACGTTGCCCAAGGTCGACGTGCAAGAAGACGTCGACGTACATCTCCGGTTTCAAGAGGCCGTCCGCGTTGGAGAGAACCACGCGCGCTTGTGCCGTGCGTGTTTGCGGGTCGAGGTAGGGATCGATGTAGGCGACGCGTCCACGCAGTTTCCGGGGTGGTACGGTCGGGACGGTTACGTCCGCCTCCTGGCCGACGTGTACCAGCGGCAGTTCGTATTCGTAGATTCCCGCGTTGATCCACACTTGCGACAGATCGACGATCCGGTAGAGCGTCATGCCGGGCTCGACGCGCATTCCCTGGACTGCCATCTTCTCGACGACGACTCCCGTAGCGGGAGAGCCGATGGTAACGATCTCGGTCGGCTCGCCGGTGGCTTCCAGCTCGCGAATTTGCTCGTCGGTCACTAGCCACAAACGCAATCGCGCGCGCGCGGACGCCACCAATGCGTCGCCGTCGCCTTGCGAGCCGCCGCTGCGAGCGGCTTGCAACGCGATCAGGTATTCGCTCTGCGCAGCGAGAAGCTCGGGGCTGTAGAGCTTGAACAAGGGCTCGCCTTTTCGCACGCTCCGGCCCGTGAAATCGACATGGAGTTTATCGATCCATCCGCCGACGCGGAGGTTCACGTCCACCGCACGCGTCTCGTCGGGCAACACGCGCCCGTACGCGCGCACGACGTGGTGCACGTCGCGGCGTTCGACGTGGGCGAACGTGACGCCGATCAATTGCTGCTTCGCGGGTGATACCGAAAATGTGAGATCCACGCCTCCGGTGTCGGGCGCGGCGACGGCCAGGACGGGCGTAAGGTCCATGTTGCAGATCGGACAACGGCCTGGGCCGGTTTCGCGCACCGACGGATGCATCGTGCAGGTGTAGTACGCGATGGCACTCGCGGTGTCGGCGGATTCGGCCTGCCGGACTTCGGCCGGGACCGAGCCGGCGTCGCGCCGCAACGACCACCACGCGAGGGCAGCGAAGGCGAGTAGCAGAGCAATCGTCGCGAGTACGAAGTTACGTCGTGTCATTCCAACATCACTCCCGCGCCGCGATCGCGCGCTCGAGCGCGGCGACTTCCATCCCCAGCTCGGCGATCGCGCCGAAGTACTCGCGGCGCACGGCCAGCAGCATACGCTGGCTATCGATGTAGTCGATGAACTCCACGCGCCCCGCGCGGTAGCCCGCTTCAGACGATTGAAAGGCTTGCTGCGCGCGCGGCAGGATGCGCTCTTCGAAACGTGCGAGCCGATCGCGCGCCGAACGCACGCCGTGCACGGCATCCTCCACCTCGCGGTGCACGCGCAACGAGTCCGCGCGTAGACGCAAGCGCGCGGATTCCTGCATCGCCTCGGCCTCGCGCACCATGGCGCGCCGTTTTCCGATCCAGATGGGGAGGTCGATTCCCGCCATCAGTTCCCAGGTGTCGTCCATGTCGGCACCGAACTCCCATTTCGCGCCCACCATGAAGTCCGGGATGTACTCGCGCTTGGCGAGCCTCCGCGACAGCTCGGCCGCCTCCAATTCGCTCGTCGTCGCCGCGAGTTCCGGCCGGCGCGCGAGTGCGGTGTCGGCCAGCGCCGTTGCCTCCGCGAGTTCCGCTCCGGGGATGCTCCACGATGGAACCGGAAGCGGCTCGTGCGCGTGGCGTCCCACGAGCTCGTTCAGGCGCGCGCGCATGCGCAGCTCGTCGCGCTCGACCATAGTGACTTCGTTTTCGATCTCCGCGATGGCGAGGTCGATCTTCAAGACGTCCTGCTGGGGTGCCGTCCCCGCCGCCTCGCGCACGCGCGCGACATCGCGCATGCTGCGCAAGACCTGGTGCTCGCGAACGAGCACGCTCTCCACCTCCACGACCCGCACAAATTCGTAGAAGGCCACCTTCACCTCGTAGTCGAGGTCGAGAGCGATGGATTCGGACCCGCGCTCGGCCATCGCGGCTTCGCGCACCGCGACGTCGCCGCGCAATCCGCGCTTACCCGGGAACGGTATCTTCTGCATGAGCAAGAGCTCCGAGCGTCCCTTCATCATCTCGGACTCGGGAGACGCGACGTAATAGCCGTACAGCAGGGCGGGGTCGGGATATCCCTTCACGGCGCCAACGCGCTCGCGCGCCGCGCGCGCGCTCGCGACGGCCGCTGCGGTGCCCGCGTTATTTGCGCGAGCGAGGGCCAAGTATTCTCCGAGCGTGTCCGGCCCTTTTCCGACGGGCGGTTGCGCGGCCGCCGCAGCGGCAAGCAGCGCAACCAAAACGACGGCGAGGTACGCGGTGAGGTCTCTCATAGGCGATTCATCGAGTCGAATCCATGCCCCGCACCGCAATCCTGGTGCCGCCGACGGCCCGTTCCTTGCAGCGCAGTAACGTGATTCTTCGCACGCTATTACGTCGTCGATGATCTCCGGTCGCTCCCGCGCGATCGCCGCGCATGGCGAATATTCTACACTTTTGTACAAATGACTGATCGAAAAAGGCGGCCGTGCGGGGGCTTTCGGGGAAATTGGCGTGCTGCTACTTGAGCGGACTCGTTGAACGGCCCGCGAGGCATCGCGTATATTGAGCACGACTCTCGCACACCCGTTCCCTCTGGAGTATCACCATGGTCAAGAGAAAGAGACGATTCGCCGTCGGCATCGGCGTCATCCTGGCGGCACTCGGTTACTTCGCGTTCGTCGGATATCAAGAGGGAAAGGCGTACTACAAGACCATCGACGAAGTAGCCGCGATGGGCGCCGACGCCGCGGGCAAGCGATTGCGCGTGGCGGGTGTGGTTCAGCCGGGCTCGATCGTGCGCGAGGGCAACGAGCTCACGTTCACGCTCGCGCAGCTGACTGAAAACGAGACCAGCTCGCTCACGGTTGCTTACACCGGCACCCAGCCCATTCCCGACACGTTCAAAGACGGCGCCGACGCCATCGTCGAGGGACACCGGCAAACGGACGGAACCTTCGCGGCCGATCACATCCAAGCCAAGTGCGCGTCGAAATACGAAGCCAAGTATGGTGCGAACGCGCAGCACCCGAGCCACATCCCCATGGGCGGGCAAGCCGACTCGGCGTCGGGCGGTTCTTACTAAATGCCCGAGTTTGGTAGCTTTTCCGTCGTTCTCGCGCTGACGTTCTGCATCTACGCGATGTTCGCGCTCTTCCACGGCGCGAAGACGGGGCGCCGCGATCTGGTCAAGAGCGGCGAGCACGCGGTCTACGCGATGTTCGGGTTCGTGACGCTGGCCGTGGTCGCGCTCGAAGTGCTCCTCGTTCGCAGCGATTTCTCCATCGAATACGTGGCCGGCTATTCCAACCGCGACCTTCCGTTCTTCTACAAGTTGGCGTCGCTGTGGGGCGGTCAGAAGGGCTCGCTCCTGTTTTGGTCGTGGATCCTCACCATGTACGGCGCGCTGGTCGCGCTTCGAAACCGGCGCTACGCCGGCAAGCTCATTCCCTACACGCTCGGCATCCTGTGTGTCACGAGTGCTTTCTTTCTCATCCTGAATACCTTCGCCGCCAATCCGTTCGAGCGCCTGGTGATGGATCACGGCGACGGTGTGAAGCGCGCGTTCACCCCACCCGACGGGAAGGGGCTCAATCCGCTCCTCCAGCACCCCGCGATGGTGATTCACCCGCCGATGCTGTACTTGGGCTACATCGGTTTCGTGGTCCCGTTCGCGTTCTGCTTGGGCGCATTGTTGACGCGAGAGCTGGGCTCGGCGTGGATCAAACTGGCGCGGCGCTGGACGCTGACGGCGTGGCTGTTTCTCGGGACGGGAGTTCTGCTCGGCGGTCGCTGGGCCTACGTCGAATTGGGCTGGGGCGGCTACTGGGCCTGGGATCCGGTCGAGAACGCCTCTTTGATGCCGTGGCTCACGGGTACCGCCTTCCTGCACTCGGTGATCGTGCAGGAGCGCAAGAACATGCTCAAGATATGGAACGTGGTGTTGATCCTCGCGACCTACCTGCTCGCGATCTTCGGCACTTTCTTGACGCGCAGCGGCATCGTGTCGAGCGTGCACGCGTTCGCGCAGTCGTCGATCGGCACCTACTTCGTCGTGTTTCTGTCGCTGATAGGGGCGTTTTCGATCTACCTCGTGCTCACGCGCCTGGAGTTCCTGAAAAGCGACAACGAGCTCGATTCGTACGCGTCCCGCGAGGCGAGCTTCCTCTTCAACAATCTGGTCTTGCTGGCGGCGTGTTTCGCCGTTCTGTGGGGCACCATCTTTCCCGTCATCTCGGAGTTGATTCAGGGCGAACAGGTGACGGTCGGGGCACCCTTCTTCAATCGCATCAACGTGCCGATCGCGCTCTTTCTTCTGTTTCTAACCGGCGTGGGACCGCTGCTCGCGTGGCGCAAGACCTCGTTCGAGAGCATGCGGCGCATCTTCTTATGGCCGACGATCGCGTTCGTGCTGGTGGCGAGCGCGACGGTCGCGTTCGGCGCGCGTTCGATCTACGCGGTGATTGCCTTCGGCCTGGCGGGATTCGTCACCACCACCTTGGTGAGCGAGTTCGCGCGCGCGACCCGCGCGCGTCGTCGCAACACGGGTGAGAACGTGCTGGCCGCGCTGATCGGTATCACCGCCACCAACAAGCGACGCTACGGCGGCTACATCGTCCACTTCGGGTTCGTGCTCCTCATGATCGGGTTCACCGGCCAAGCCTTCACCACCGAGGGCTGGGGCGAAGTGAATCAGGGCGACAAGTTCACCATCGGGCACTACCAATTCGAGTGCCTCGCGATACAGGACGTCGAAGACCCGAACTTTGTCGGCATGAGTGCTACCGTCGCGGTGTTGCGGGACGGCAAGAAGCTCGCGACGCTTTCGCCCGAGAAACGACACTACGCCGCCAGCGATCAAACCACTTCCGAGGTGCGCATCCACCACACGCTGCGCGAAGACGTCTACGTGGTGTTCGCGAATGTGAACGAAGAGACGGGCAAAGCGGTGATGCAGGTGTGGATCAATCCGCTCGTGCAGTGGGTGTGGATCGGCGGCTTCGTGATCGTGTTGGGCACGCTGGTCACTCTGCTGCCCAATCGCCGCGAGCGCGCGATCGCGAGACAGAAGCAGATGGTTGAACGACTGCTCACCGAGTCGGAGCGGGTGGCGCGCGTTTCCATGTTGCTGATCGCATTTGCCGTCGCGGGTGCGACGGCTTCGTACGCCCAGTCGGCCAAGACCACGCTGCGCGATCCCGTGCAGGCAACGCGGTTCAACGAGATCTCGGATCGCCTCATTTGTCAGTGCGGGTGCAACATGGTGCTGCGCGTGTGCAACCACCAGAACTGCCCCTCCGGGATTCCGATGCGCCACTCGATCGAAAAGCAGATTTTGGAAGGAAAGGATGACGACACCATCGTTGCGAGCTTCGTCTCCGAGCACGGCATGAAGGTGTTGTCGTCGCCGCCCGCCTCGGGCTTGAATCTCGCCGCCTGGGTCATGCCGGGCTTCGTGTTGGGAATGGGCCTGTTGGCGGCGTGGTATTTCGCCGGGCGCTGGGCGACCAAGCGCAAGCTCGCCATCGCGCGAGCGACCGCGCCCTCCGTCGACCCGGCGCTGCGCGCGCGCATCGAAGACGAGCTGAAGGGTTAGCATGGAGCTGCTCGCCATTGGAATCCTCTCCGCCGTCGCACTCGCGTTCGTTGCGTATCCGCTCGTGTCGTCGAAACGCCACCTCTATTATCTCGACGACATGCTCGGCAGCGGCGAACAGAAGAAACTCGCGTACCTGTATTCGCGGCGCAGCGTGGTCTACGACAACATCCGCGACTTGGACGGCGAGTTTCAGATGGGCAAACTTTCGGCCGCCGACCACCAGCGTTTGCGCGACAGCTTGATGGCGGAAGCGGCCGCCATCGTGCAGGCGATCGACGAGGCGCACGTTCGCCGCGAGGTCGAAGACACGATCGAGCGCGACGCTCGCTCGCGGCGGAAGATCACGTGACCCGCAACTTGCTGGTGTCGTTCTTCCTCGCGTGCGCGCTGCCGGCGCACGCCTTCACGATTCGCGGCACCGTGGTCAACGGAACCACGGGTGCGACGCTGCCAGACGCGAAGGTGGCGGTCGTCAATCCTGCGGGCGGCATGCTGCAGGAGCGCGAGGTGGAAGCGCGGGGGGGACGATTCGAGATCACCGGCCTCGATCCGCAAGCCCCCATCTATCTGCTGCGCGTCGATTACGACGGAGTCCCTTACAACGTCCCCATTCGCGTCGACGGGACCGACCACGACGTCACCGTCAACGTGTACCAATCGACCTCGTCGTGGGACGGCATTCGCGTCAGCGCGCCGCACCTGGCCGCGTCGTGGCAAGGGACTCACCTCGCCATCGAGCAGCTGTTCGAGATCTCGAACGAGAGCTCGCCTCCGCGCACCGCCACCGGCGAAACAGGATTCTTCAAGCTGTTCATTCCTGCCGACATCGATAGCATCAATGCGTGCTTCGTGACCTCACTGGGCGTTCCGGTCGATCGCACGCCCATGCCGACCGGCGAGCCCGGCGTGTATCGCATCGAGTATCCGATTCGCCCGGGACTCACGCGCGTCGGCATCGCGTACAAGGTGCCCTATACCGACGCGCGCTACACGCTGAACGCGAAAGCGCTCTACGACCTCGAGCACGTGTTCGTCTTCGCCGTCGACCCCGAGATGACGATCACGAGCCCGACGCACACGCTGCAGCCGAGCGAGCCCGTGCACGGGATGACGGCCTACTCGATCCACGGGGTGGCGAAGGAATCGACGCTGACGCTGGCATTCGCCGGCGGTACCAGCCAAGCGCTCGGCGCCGGACAGGACGTGCACGTCGTTCCCAACGACGCCCATCGCCTGGCGTTGTTCGCGATGGTGCCACTGCTGCTCGCGCTGCTGGGCGTGGTCGGTGTCACCCAGAAGAACGCCAATCCGCTCGCCGACCCACGCGTGCTGCGCGCGCACTACGACCTCTTGGTCCGCCGCCTCGCGCGGCTCGACGACTTGCACACCGCCGGCGCCGTGTCGGCCGACGCGTACCGTGCCTCGCGCGACGAGATGTCGGCGCGCTTGGGGGCACTCGCGATGAAGATGCGCTCGGTCGAAGAAACCGCACCGACGCCGGATCGGTCGGCCGAGCCCGCGCCTGCAACGAGCGAGAGCGTTTCCCGATAAATCTATGGATTCGTCGACACCCGCACTCGCGTGCGAGCGGCTCACGAAGCGATACGGGCGTGTCCCCGCGCTCAAGTCGGTGGACATCGCCGTGCACGCGGGCGAGTGTGTGGCCGTCTTCGGCCGCAACGGCGCCGGCAAGACCACGTTGCTGCACATCGCCGGTTCGCTCATCCGTTCGTTCGAGGGCGAGGTGCGGGTCTTCGGCGCGAGACGAAAGGACGCGGACGCGCACACGCGTCGCGCGGTCGGCCTCGTTCTGCACGAGACGTGCCTCTACGACGACCTGTCGGTGATCGATAACCTGCGCTTCTTCGCGCGCCTTTACGGTGTGGCCGACTACGAGTCGCGCGCGCGCGCGCTGCTCGCGCGCTTCGGCCTCGACGATCGCGCGGACTCGGTGGTGCGAACGCTCTCGCGCGGGATGAAGCAGCGCCTCGCGATCGCGCGCGCGCTGGTCCACCGTCCACGCCTACTCTTGATGGACGAGCCGTTCACCGGCCTCGACGAGCCCGCCAGCCAGTCGTTGGTCGCGGTGTTGCGCGAGTTCGTGGGCGCCGGCGGCGCGGTTGTCTTGAGCACCCACGACGTCGAGCGCGCCTTCGAGGTCGCGACACGAGCGCTGATACTGGAGCGCGGGTCGGTGACGCTCGATCGCGCGGCGGCCGAGATCGACCCGGCGGCGTTTCGACACGCGTACTGGCACGTCCTCTTCACCGGAGCCCCCCGCTCGTAGGCGACATGCTGCGCACCGCCGGCGTCGTACTTTGGAAGGACTTGCGCATCGAGCTGCGCACGCGCGATGCCGTGAGCACCGCACTCGTGTTCAGCATTCTCGTGCTCGTGATTTTCAACTTCGCGCTGGACGTCAACACGCCCGAGATGCGCCGGCTGGCGGCGGGATTCTTTTGGGTGGCGTTCGCGTTCGCGGGGACCCTCTCGCTCAGCCGGTCGTTTGCGCTGGAGAAGGAATCGGGCGCTGGTCGCGCACTCGCAATCGCGCCCGTCGACGCGGGGGGCGTCTTTCTCGGCAAGTGCCTGGCCAACGCCGTCTTTCTCTTGGCTACGCAAACGATTTCGCTGCCGTTGTTCGTGATCTTCTTCGACGTCTCCATCGCGCGCGCGTGGGCGCTGGCCGTTTCCTTCGCGCTGGGGTCGCTCGCATTTGCGGCCACGGGGACGTTGTTCTCGGCCATCGCATCGAACACGCGCATGCGCGAGCTCTTGCTGCCGCTGTTGTTCCTGCCACTGAGCGTTCCCGCGCTGATCGCCGCCGTCGAGACGACGTCGTTCGCCCTCGGCAACACGGAGAGCGCTTCGTTCTGGTTTACGCTTCTGATAGTCTACGACGTCGTGTTCTTGACCGTATCGCTGCTCGTGTTCGAGTACGTGCTGGAGGAATAGATGGCTCGTACCGCCTCGAAGGTCCTCGATATCGCGCTGTTGCTCGCCATGGGGAGTGCCTTCGCGATGATCTTCTTCTACGCGCCGATCGAGAGCGAGATGGGCATCGTGCAGAAAATCTTCTACGTGCACGTGCCGCTGGCGTGGAACGCGTTCTTCGGTTTCGCGATCGTGTTCTTCGCGAGCTTTCGCTTCCTCGCCACGCGCGATCCCAAGTGGGACGCGCGCGCGTTGTCGGCGGCCGAAGTCGGGGTGCTATTCACGACCCTGGTCTTGATCACGGGCCCGATTTGGGCCAAGCCGGTGTGGGGCATCTGGTGGACGTGGGACGCGCGGCTCACGCTCACGCTGGTGCTGTGGCTGATCTACGTCGGTTATCTGATGCTGCGCCGTTACGTCGAATCCCCCGAGAGGCGCGCGGTGCTGGCCGCGGTGGTGGGCGTCACCGGCTTCATCGATGTCCCCTTGGTCTACTTCGCGATTCGGTGGTGGCGGACACAGCACCCGCAGCCCGTCATCGCGGGTGGTGAGGGCTCGGGACTCGATCCGCGCATGGCGACGACCCTGTGGGTATGCGTGGCGGCGTTCACGCTCCTGTTCGTGGCGTTGTACCGCCGTCGGCTGGCGATCGAAGGCCTGCGCGCACACGCCGAGGCACTCCGCGACGAAGCCGAGGCGGCGCACGTGGAAGGAGCACGGTCATGACGTGGCTCTTGGCCGCGTACGCGGCGGTTGTGATCGCGGTTGCTCTGTATTGGGTACGCCTCGGCCGCTTGCGGCGCGCGCTCGCGACCGAAATCGAAGCCGCGAAACGACCGCGCTAGGTCTCCACGACGACGCGGAGGCTTGCCCCGTGCTCGCCGTCCGCATACAATAGGGGCGTCCGCTGGCCCCACCCAGCGTTGGGGATCCATGAAGCCGAGCAAGCCCAACTCGTCCAAGTCACCCGCGAACGTGCCGCAGCGAGAGACCCGCATTCACGAGGACCTCGCCTTGATCGAGATGATCCTCGCCGGCTCGACCGCGCACTGGCACGCCTTCGTCGATCGCTACGCGGGGTTGATCTACAGCGTGATCCGCCGCCAGCTCTTCGCCGAAGACGAAGACGACGTTCGCACCGTCTTCGCGGATGTACTCGAGGCGCTCTATCGCGGCAAGCTCTCCGAGTTTCGTGGCAGCTCCGAGCTCTCGACGTGGCTCATCGTGGTGTCACGCGGCAAGGCTCTCGACCACCTGCGCCACATTCAAGGCCGCCGCAAGAACCCGCAAGGCTGGGAAGATCTCTCGAAGCTCGAGCGGCTCGTCTTCAAGTTCCACTTCGTCGAAGGCCTCGGCTTCGACGCCGTCATTCAATCGCTGCACTCCGCCGGCCTGCGCGCCAACGCGGAGGCGGTCGCGCACGCGGTCCTGAAGATCGAAGCGACCATCGACAAGCATTATCTGCGGCGCCTCGAGTCCGACGCCAAGGCGCCGGCCCTGGGCGTGGTGTCGGGCCGGCTCCTCGACTACCTCAAGCACATGGAGTTCGAGCGCGAGCGCGCCGAAGAGGATCCGGACCAGAGCTTCACCCGGGACGGTATCGACCGGATGGCCGCGCGCGTGCGCGAGCTGCTCGCCGATCTCTCCGACGAGGAGCGCGAAGTGGTACGCCTGCGCTTCGAGGAAGGCCGGACGGCCCAGCAGATCGCGAGCGAACGCGGGCTATCGGGGCAGCGGAGGGTCTATACCATCCTGGATGGGGCGCTTCGAAAGCTCCGGCGGCTGATGGATCGCGAGCCGGGCGACCGTTAAATGGGTATTGGAATCGTGAAGCGGGGTCCGTCTCTAAAGGATCGAGTGAATGCAAGAGGGAGTGAAATTACCTCCCGAAAGCCAGCAACATGACCGAGCTACACCTCACCGACGAGCAACTTGCCGCGCTTGCCGACGACTCCATGTCGGAGGCGGATCGGGCCCTCCTCATTGAGCACGTCCGATCGTGCAACCCATGCCACGATAGCTACTTGGACACGATTCGATACCGCGCCATCCTGCTTGCGGACGCCTCCGTGTTCCGGGCTCCGGACGAGTTCGTCCGGCGCGCCAAAGGAATCGCGAGGCCGGGCGTACGGGGTCACGAGAGGGTCGAGCGCCGCCCGCGTCGCTGGTTTGCCCCGCCGGTGCTGGCGGCGGCGAGCGCTGCCACGATCGCGGTCGCGGCGGTCGTCATGTGGCAATCCGGGGTCCGGATCGGCGGCAATCGCTACCAACCCTATTTCTCTCCGCTTCAGCAGGCCGCGGCGAGTGCCTCGGCGGAAGGCTCCATCGTTCTCCCGGGTACCGAGGACGCGGCCGCAGTCACGTCGCCGCTCCACCGGAGCGGTTTTGTGCAGGCCGACGAGACCATCGAATCGGCGCTCTCGCAGCTCAAGCGCGCGTATCGCGACGACGCCAACCCCGAGGTCGCGCAGTGGCTCATCAGCGGCTACCTCGCCACCGGAGAGCTGGAGGAGGCCCGTTTGTTTGCAGAGGACGCGCGCCTTCGCTTCTCCGACGACGCCCGCTTCCTGGTTCTCGATGCCATCGTCGCCTATCGATCCGAAGAATTCGACCGCGCTGAGCGCCTGCTGCAGGCCGCACTCGATGCCGAGCCGAACAATGGCGCCGCACTCCTGAATCTCGCGTTGGTCCAGTACGAGACGGGGCGTGCGGAATCCGCGCGCCGAACTCTCGAGATGGTCCGTTCACAGTTCCCGGGATCACCCCTGGAGGCCCGTGCGGAAGCGTTAATCTCCGATCTCCTAAACGGTTAGCGATTTTCTCCGACTTCCTTCAAGGCGACGGGGAATTCTCTCGGGAATTCCGCGCCGTCCGTCCGACCCTTTCTGTCAGGATCGGGTGATAGTGGATTCGAAGCCGTCTAAAGGGGCGAGACGTAACGAATCCGCCGCCCGGTCCCAAACACACTTTGACCTCCCGACGCTTGCCGCCCCACCGGTGGTTGGGAGGACGCGAAAAATCGAGACCCCACCCACCAGAAATCGAGACCCCACCCACCCTCGAACTCGCGGCTAACAGGCCGCGAGTTCTTTGTGTATAATCCCGTCCGACTACGTCGCTTGTGGACCGGGATGAACATCGGATCGCACCCTCACCTTCTCCCTCTCACGTTGACGCTGCTTTTGCTTGCGATGTCCTCGCAACCCGTCCGGTCCGCCGAACCACCTAAAGTCACGCTGGTCATCCATGGCGGTGCCGGCACCATCGTTCGCGACAAGATGACGCCGGAGCGCGAGGCCGCATTGCGCGCGGCACTCACCGAGGCGCTCAATACCGGCTATCAAATCCTCGAAAAAGGTGGGTCGAGCCTCGACGCGGTCGAGGCCGCGGTCTGTGTTCTCGAGGACTCGCCGCTGTTCAACGCCGGCAAGGGTGCCGTCTTCACGAGTGAAGGAAAGAACGAGATGGATGCCGCCATCATGGACGGTGCGACGCGCAAAGCGGGGGCGGTGGCTTCGGTCGAAGGAATCAAGAACCCCGTGCGCGCGGCGCGCAAGGTGATGGAGCAAACGAGCCACGTGATGCTGGTGGGTGAAGGCGCGGAGAAGTTTGCTCGCGAGCAAGGACTCCAGTTCGAGGACAGCGCGTATTTCTTTACCCAAGAGCGTTGGGACGAGCTCAAGCGAACGCAAGAGAAGGAAAAAGAACTCAAGAAGGAATATGGATCGCTTGAGTTCCCGCACACCCACTTGGGTACCGTGGGCGCGGTAGCGCTGGACCGCAACGGCAACCTGGCGGCCGCAACGTCGACCGGAGGGCTGACCAACAAGCGTTGGGGGCGCGTGGGCGATTCGCCCATCATCGGCGCCGGCACGTATGCCGACAACGCGACCTGCGCCGTCTCGGGCACGGGCCGCGGCGAGATTTTCATTCGCTGCGCCGCCGCGCACGAGGTTTCCGCGCTCATGCGCTACCGAAGCCTTTCGGTGGAGGAAGCGGCCCAGCACGTCGTTCAGAAGGAGCTGGTCGAGCTCGGCGGGGAAGGGACCGGCGGCTTGATCGCACTCGACCGTCAGGGCCGTTTCGCGATGGAATGCAACACGCCGGGGATGTACCGCGGCTACATCGCGGCGGCCGGCAAACCCCACACCTTCATTTATCGTGACGAATAGGTTCGACCGATGAACATCGAGCTCATCGTCGTCCCTCGCACCGATCACATCACCCACGTAAAGCTTGTCGGACGCCTGGACATGTTGGCGATGAAGACTGTCGACGTTCGCTTCCACGGCGAGACCGCCGCGCGCGATCAGTCGACCATCGTCGACCTGTCGCAGCTCGAATTCATCACGTCGCTCGGCATCGGCATGCTGTTCGGTTGCGCGAAGTCGTTGCGGCGCAAAAACCGAACCATGGTGCTGCTCGGCTGCACCGGTTTCGTCGACTCGGCTCTACGAACGGTCGGCGTGCACGAGGTGATCCCGCTCGCCTCGACGATGGAGGAAGCCCTCGGAATGGCCCGCGATGCAGGGTCGTGAACGATGGCCATCCTCCGCCTCACACTTTCGAACCAGCTCGACGAGCTGGTGCGCATCAATGCGCTGACCGAATTTCTGGACGAAGAAGGCGTTCCCCCCGCGATTGCGCAGCGCGTCAAGCTGGTGGTCGAGGAGCTGGTGGTGAACGTGATTCAACACGCCTTCGACGACGGCGGGAAACACTCCATTCTCCTCGACGTTCGCACGGAACCGGGCGGGGTCACCATCGTGGTCGAGGACGACGGCAAGCCGTTCGATCCCCGCAAGGCACCCACGCCAGCCGCCAAGGAGTTGATGGAAGCGGGAAAGCGAGGCGGCCTGGGGATGACGATCATCAAGAAGGTCGTGCGCGATTTGGACTACGAGCGCACCGAGGGAAGGAATCGCGTGCGCGCGTTCATCGCGTACTCCGCTCCCGGAAGGTAAGAAGACTCGCTTTTCGCCTCGGCGCGCGTCGCGTACTCTCTTCCTCCATGCGCGCGAGCTCTTTTCCGCTCTTGGCGACCGCCGCTCTGTGTCTGCTGGCGCCGTTGACGACGCGCGCGGAGAACCCTGCGCAGCCGTTCGACCGGTTGGATGTCGGCCTCTACGGCGCCGCCAACGCCAACCGCAACCAATTCCATTCCTATTGGGATGCCGGTTACGCGGGCGCCGTCGACTTCGTGACCCCCTTCTACGTCGGTCGCGCTTCTCTCCTCGTACGCGTGGGGACCAACGATGCCATCCCGAACGCCGCCACCGCCGGCTTCACGTCGGTGTTCGGCGCGCTCGGTTGGCGCGTCGGTCGTTCGCTGGTCGAAGACGTCCGCGCCGACATCGGCCTGCACGTCGGCTTCACGGAGTGGATTTTCGATTCGGAAGCGAAGTCGGCGGTTCGCTACGAGCTCGAGCTGGTCACCGAAGCGAGCGTTCGCGCGGACTACGAGTTCGCGGCGCGCTGGCATGCGATCGCGGAGGCGTCGTACCAGTTCACGTTCACCTATCATCGCATCGAGATGGTCTACGTTTCGTTCGGTCTCGCGCGATCGTTCGGCGCCCCGGGGTGGGTTCGGGGCGTGTTCCAATGAAGCGTGCACCCGCCGCGGCGCTCGCGGTGGTACTCCTTTCACACGCACACCCGGCGGCGGCACGGTGCGTCACCATTACGCGCGCGCAGCTCGAAGCGGCGGGAGCGACTCGCATATCCGACGCGATGCAGCTCCTCGACGCGTGGTTGCCCGCATCCAACGACATGTACACCTGGATGCCGACCGCGCGCGCACTCACGCCTCCGCGCTCGACCGCGTGGTCGGTGGTGCTCGACGGGCAGCCGCTCGACGTCACCGTGTTCGACGCGGTCCACCTCGAGCTGGTGCCGGTGGCGATGGCGGAGATCGACTCGATCGTGTTCACAGACGCCGTCGATCGATCCACGCTCGGCACCGGGTGGGAATCATCGAATGCGCGCATCGAGATTCACACCGGACGCGCGTCACCCGGCTGGATGGTGGGAATCAGCGCCAGCGGCGGCAACGAGATCGGCGACCCGGGGCCCTATCGTGACACGGCGCTCGCGACTCCCAACGTCGACGCGATCGGCCCCGACGCTTCGGTGTGGATTGCGCGCGGAGCGCGCGATTGGTACGCGTCGGTGTCGGGTGCGATGATGCAACACCCCTTCACCGATCCCGCGATGCGCGTGAGCACGACGGACGCGGTGACGACGCTTCGCCCGGGTGCCACGCCGCCGTCGACCTCGGGCCCGATGTCGTGGCTATACGAACCGAACTGGCCGACCGTGCTTCGCTTGTCGTCCGCCCTGCGCGCGGGTGTGCGCGCGGGCGGTGGGTGGCACGAAGGTATCGCCGCCGTCGCGGACGCGCGTCGCTATTTTCACTACTCGGAACCGTTCGGAAGCGAAGTCCCCACCGACCAGCGATCGCTGTTCGGCGGTGTCACGGGTTCGGTGAGCGCGGGGCATCGAACGCGCGTCGGATATCGCGCTCTCGCTTCGAGGAAGGAGCTCACCGACCAGGAGCAGGCGCTCGCGTTCGACTACCACTGGTCGTCACAGCGGCTGGGCGGGGGCGCCGGCGTCGCGCACACACGCGGGCGAACGCAAGTCGAAGCATTCGCGGGTGTGGAGAACCGAAGCGTCGAGACGGTAGACACGCTCACCAAAGATGAAGACACCTTCGTGCGCGCGGGGGCGCGCGTCGCGCGCGCGTTCGGACGGTCGAATGGAGCCGATCTCGAGCTCGCGACGACCTCCGACGGCGACGACGAGGCGCTTTCGCTGGCCACGCGACTGCATTGGGTGGTGCGTCCGGCGGACACGGTGTGGGTGCGGGTCGCGATGCAGGAGCGGTTGTTCACCGAGAGCGACGATCTTTGGCTGTGGTCGTCGCGCGGATACGATCTCTTGCAGCGACAAGGCACTTCGTATTCGATCGACGGCCCGGTGACGCGAACGCGCGTTGCGTCGGCGGATGCCGGCTGGTCGTCGAGCGGGATGCTGGGCGGCGTCGAGGTGAACGTCGGCGTGCGTCGCTTCGACGACGCGTACGTGGAGACACGTAACTTCACCTACGACGCGGCGACCTGCGCCTTCGCGTCGCCGACGCGCGTGGTGACGGGCCAATCGGGGCACGTGGGAATCGTGGGTGCCGCGTTCTACCACGCGCTCGGCAGCCAGTCGGGCGGTAATTTCTCGTGGACCTACCTCGAAGAATTCGACTCCGATCCAGCGTTCGGCACCACGTGGCAAACCGTACCGCGACATCGCATCCGCTACACGGTGTGGGCGCGACCGCGAGCGACGTGGGCGATGTGGGCGCGCGTGTCTCACTACTCGCCGACCCTGTGGACCGATTACGCCGGCGTCGACGGCGTGACGTGCGACGTCGACGGCGTCTGGGTCACCTACCACTCCCGCGTCGACGGCGCCACCTTTCTCGACGCCATGGTTCAACACGGCATGTGGCGGCAGCGGCTGTGGGTGGACGTCGTCGCGCGCAACGTCTTCGACGCCGACGTCCACTATCATCCGGCGGGTGCGTCGTTCGATTTGACGCTGCTGGTTCAAGCGAGGCTTCGATGGAGCGATTGATGCGAGGCTGCGCGTGCGCGTTGCTGCTTTCAATTTTGGTGGCGCCCGCGCGCGCCGACGAGTGCGACGTTACCTGGTCGTCGGTAGGCGAGGACTTCGAGGCGTTGTTCGAAGCGCCCTTCCACATGGACAAGGACGCGGCGTATCTGACGCTCGGCGTCACGGCGGTGACCGGCGCTTCGATAATATGGTGGGACGACGACATCGATCGTTACGTGCAGCGCAAGCCAGATTCGTTTCCGTATAACGCGATGCACCAACTGTCGCGCATCGCTTCATGGTACGGAGAGAGCAACCGGAATGCGCTCATCACGTGCGCTGCGGTGACCGGTGCGGTGGCACTGGGCGGTGTCATCGCGGACGACGACGAGGTTCTCGACACCGCTGCCATCATGGCCGAAGCGCAAGCGTTTACCTTCGTGCTCAACGCCGCGGTCAAGTTGGTGATCGGGCGCAAGCGCCCGCACGCCGGCGATTCGCACGACTTCGACTTTCTGGTTTCGCCCGGCGATTCGGATACCCAGGCGTTTCTCTCCGGCCATACTGCGGTGGCCTTCGCGCTGGCGGGCGCGGCGGCAGGACGACATCCGCACTGGTACGTCGAAGTGCCCGGCTACACGTTTGCAGTCGCCGCCGGATTGCAGCGCGTCGATTCGCGCGCCCACTGGATGTCGGACGTCATCTCGGGCGCGTTCTTCGGTTATGCGATCTCGGAGCTCTTGGTCGATCGCCACCAGTGCGACGACGACGGCGATCCCGCGTCGCCGACGGTATCGCTCACGTTCCGATTCTAGGGCCCCTTGACTTCGCCCCCAGCGCTCCGCATGATCTTCGCGTTGCACCCCAAGGAGGAAATCGTGCGTCGTGGTTTTAGCCTGGTCGCGTGGATGGGTGTGGGAGCGATGGCTGCGTGGGTCGGTTGCGGTGGCTCGACGAGTTTCGGCGGCAGCGTGGGCGGCGGTGGTGTGGGAGTGGGCGCCGGGACGGCCGGAGTGGGCGCGAGCACGGGAGGATTCGGGATGGCGATGGGAGTCGACGAGCACCGTCGCGACGTCGAGGAGTGGTATCAGGGGCGCCTCAAGCGTTTGCAGGGCGAAGACGGCTGGCTCACCTTGGTCGGATTGTTCGCGCTTCCGGAGGGTCGTCATCGCTTCGGATCGGCGCAAGACAACGAGTGCGTCTTTCCGCACAGCGCCCCCGCCCACGCGGGTACCATCGTGGTCGAAAACGGGGCCGTGCGATTGGAAGCGGAGCCGGGTGCGGGTCTCACCATGAATGGAGCGCCGGTCGAAAAGACCGCGCTCGCCACCGACAAGGACGGCGCCGATCCCACCGAGATCACGGTCGGCACCATCAAGTTTTACGTCATCGACCGGCCGGGCAGCTTGTACCTCCGCGTCAAGGACTCGGCGAGTCCCGTGCGCAAGGAGTTCGCCGGCATCGATCGCTTCAAAGTGGATCGCGACTGGCGCGTCGCGGCGCACCTCGAGCGCTACCATCCGCCCAGAAAGCTCACGGTCCCCAACTTCGTCGGTTTCGAAGAGACGGTGGAGTGCCCCGGCGTCTTGACCTTCCGAGTCGGCAACGCCGAGTACCGGCTCGAGCCGATGTCGGAGTCGGAAGAGGACATTTGGATCGTCTTCGGCGACGCGTCCAACGGCCACGACACCTATGGCGGCGGTCGCTTTGTGTATATTCCCGCCCCGGATGCCGAGGGAAACACCGTGATCGACTTCAACAAGTCGTACAACCCGCCGTGCGTCTTTACCGCGTACGCGACCTGCCCACTCCCGATTCGCGAGAACGTACTGCCGTTTCGCGTCGACTCGGGCGAGAAGGTGTGGGGCGAGGCGCACTAGGGTCTTGCGCTAACGCAATCGCACGCGCTACGATAAGCGCGGAGTTCGCTCCGCCCAATGTCCGTGTCTCCTAAACGTCGTCCGATACTTGCCGCCTCGACGGTGTGCCTCGCGCTCGCCGGCTGCTACGTCCAATCACTCCACACCCTCGCCTCCGACGACGTCATGACCTTCGATGCCGAGCTGGTCGGCACGTGGGTGGCGGAGGAAGACGAGGAGTTCGTGTTCACCCTCATCGACACGACGCGCGGCACGTACGCGCTCTTGTGCGACGAAAGCGGATCGCAGGCGCGCTTCGACGCATTCCTGGTCGAGCTGGGCGGCAGTACCTTCCTCGACATCTATCCGGAGGAGCCGCAAACCGAGAACGGCTTCTACAAGGATCACCTGATGCGCGTGCACAATATTCTGAAGCTCCAGCGCGACGCCGATACGCTGTGGGTGGCGGACTTCGACGCCGAGTGGCTCGCGACCATGATCGCTCAAAAGAAGGTGACGATCGATCACGTGCCGCTCGACGGTGCCGTCCTCCTCACTGCCACTACCAAGGACCTGCAGAATCTCGTACGCAAGTACGCCAAGACCCCGGAAGCGTTCACCGAGCCGGTTCGCCTCCGCCGCATGTAGATTCTTCTCGGATGCCGTAAGACATCCCCGACCGCCCCGACCAAAGCTCCAATCCGAACGGGCCTCCGGGTTCGTAGGGATCTGGTAACGATCGCAACGACCCATTCGCTGGAGGCCGTCCATGGCTTGCAAAGTCGCCCTTCCCGCACTCCTCGTCTCGCTCGCTTGTGCAACCGATGTGGTCGCGCAGTCGTGGGTCAACTTGACCCCCGGGGGCGGTCCCGCGCCCTCCGCGCGTCGGAACGCGTCCGCCGTCCTCGATCCGGTGGAGAACCGAATGGTGATCTTCGCGGGAACGACGGCGGGTACGGCGAGCGTCTTGAACGATGTCTGGGGATTCGACCTCGATACCCATACGTGGGTGAATCTCACTCCGCCCGCCGGTCCGCCGGTTCCAGCACCGCGCCTGTTTCCCGCCAGCATCTACGACCCCTTCGGTCATCAAATGATCATGTGGTCGGGTCAAGGGCCGGGGATCTTCTTCAACGATGTGTGGTCGTTCGATCTTTCTTCCAACGCGTGGTCGCAGTTCACCCCGACCGGCGGGCCGCCCAACATTCGCTACGGTGTGGGCTACACCTTCGATCCCCTGGCGCGCGATCTCGTCACCTTCGCGGGCTTCACCAACCTGGGACGCTTCGACGACGTGTGGCGCTTCAACGACCCAGCGGACACGTGGACCAACGTCTCGCCGGCAACGGCCCCGGGCGAGCGCTGCCTGCACGCCGCGTGCTACGACGCGCTTCGTCACCGCATGATCATGTACGGGGGACAGGACAACGCGGGGGCGCTCGACGATTTGTGGGCGCTGGACCTCGACACGGACACGTGGACGGAGCTGACACCCGCGGTCAAGCCGAGCGGTCGCTTCTTCGCCTCCATGGTGTACGACGCCGCCAACCATCGCGCGACGGTGTTCGGCGGACAGACGACACTCGCGCTCGTCAATCAAGTGTGGGTGTTCGATTTGTGGACCAGCAAATGGACGCAGCTTGCGCCCAGCGGAACGCCGCCCAGCGCGCGTGCGGGGGCCGCCGGCATCTACGACGCCGCCAACGATCGCATGGTCGTCTTCGGCGGAACCGACGGTGCGGTGAAAAACGAAGTGTGGGCGATCGAGGATCTCTCGAGCACCGTGACGGGCACGCCGCCCACGACCTCGCGCGAGCTGACGCTCCATTCCAACCACCCGAATCCGTTCAATCCCACCACCACCCTTCGCTTCGAGATTGCATCGCGCGGTCGCGCGAGTCTTCGCATCTACGACGTTCGGGGCGCGCTGGTGCGGACACTGTTCGACGAGACGCGCGAAGGCGGCCCCGGCACGTCGACCTGGGACGGCCGCGACGATGCGGGGCGCGTGGTCAGCTCGGGCGTCTATCTATATAGCCTAAACGCCGGCGGAGAATCTCGAACGAGAAAGATGGTTCTGCTAAAGTAGTCCGCGTGAAGCGAAACCGGGCATGGTGTCTTTTGGCCGGCGCTATCGCGGTCGTGACCGCGGCGTGTCAAACGACGCCGCAAGACGAAAAGCGGTCGCTCGCAATCGCGGCTGAAGTAGAGCGGCTGGCGACCGGGCGCGTCCTGTGGCCCGGATTCGATCCGCTCACCGTTCCTCTCGCGATTTTCGACGGTAATCGCACGTATCTGTTTCGACATCCGAAGCCACCCCAGGGGTTCTCGCCGCTGGCCAACGCCAGACCCGCCGCTTTCGTGCTGCAAGGGCGCGACTCCGCTGTCACTTCGAACTCAAGCGCAGAAATCGGTGGCGTCATGACGGCGACCCTGCTCGCGGACGGAGCGCGAGAGGACCTGTCGTCGACCCAGCTCGCCGCCACCGCGATCCACGAGTCGTTTCACGTTTACCAGCGGCAGCGGCACCCGGGCTGGAGTGCAAACGAAGGCGGTCTATTTCTCTACCCGGTCGACAACGGTGAACTTCTCGCGCTTCGCAGGCTCGAATCCGCCGCCCTGCGTCGCGCGCTCGGCGCCACCGATTCCGCACAGACCGCGTGCTGGGTGCGATCGGCACTTGGGTTTCGTGACCAGCGGTTCGCCGGTACGGACTCCGCGTTCTCCACCTACGAGCGTCTCACCGAGTTGAACGAAGGTCTCGCCACTTACGTCGAGTTGGTCGCCGCCGGCCAGACGACCGTGGAGATCCCCCCGGACGAGTTTCCCGCCACGCGCGTTCGCGATCGCAGCTACGCCATCGGCCCCGCGCTCGCGTTCCTTCTGGATCGGGTGCGCCCGGATTGGAAGGCGCAGCTCGAAGGCGACGACAAGCAGGTTCTGGATTTGATGCTGCGATCGGCTGTCGGTGAAGCCGACAACGCGCGAGACACGGCGTGCTCTCTGACATCGGCCGAGGTGGCGAGCCTCGAAGCCACCGCGCTCGACGATGCGGAGAAAGTGATGGCAGCGCGCACCGAGCGACGCCGCGAATTCGACGACAAGACGGGCTGGCGAGTGGTCGTGCGGGCGGCGCCGGGTCACCCGCTTTGGCCGCAGGGGTTCGATCCCCTCAATGTGGAGAGGGTCGAGGGCGGTGTGCTGCACTCGCGGTTTCTAAAGCTTGGCAACGATGTCGGTAGTCTGCAAGTCATCGACGAAGCAGGCGTCGACCTGGAAGCGCTTACCGTGGGAGCGGGCGCGCACCCGTTGTTCAACGGCGTCGAAACCGTCACCGTGGCCGGGCTTGCGAAGCTGCCCGAAATTCTGACCGAGGGTCAGTCGCTTAGGATTAACGCTCCCGGACTCGCGGTCGATCTGAAGAAGGCGATCGCGTATGTGGTGTCCACCGACGTCCTAGTCCAGATTCAATAGGAAGATTGCATCGGAAGCGAACTGCTCCGACGCGGAACTCCGCGACGTACCAAGCCGCGATACGCCCGCTCTGCGCTCCGCCGTGGGTCGAAACTTGGCGAACCCTCCGGATCGCCGCGTAAATGACCCCACGCGTCGCTCCGCAATCGGGTAATATGCCTCCCAACCGCCCCCTCCGACCCCGTCCGCGGACGGGGCATGGGCATTGCAACTTCGTCTCCGCTACTTGTCTCCCATTGAAGGTGTCGCGTCTCGATGCTTCGGACCATCGTCCATATTTTCCTCGGCACGTTGCTGTGGATCGTGTTCGGATACTACTGGTATCTCGTCGTGCAGCAGCCCGTCACCGACCAAACCAAGCGGGCGCTCGCCATCGTGGGCTCGATCGTGGCCGTTATCACGATCTCCCAAGCCTTCTGGGTCCTCTACAACATTCGCATCGCGCGCTACGGTAAGCGCCGCGATCGACGGACCCTCGCCGAGCCGCCCGCAACGGACTTCTTGGGCCGCAGCTTCATCGCCCAGAGCGAAGACGCGCTGCGGAGTGCGCGTTATATCGAGATCCACGTCGTCGACATCGAAGACGAGAAGGAAACCATAAAGCACAAGCTCCTGCGTATTTCCGAGCTGGAGCCCGAGAGCCGATGATCGACATCATCGGCATCCTGGACGCCATCGAGTCCAACGTCGTCTACATGGTGTTGTTGTCCTTCTTCGCCTGGTATCCGCTGGTCTCGAGCGGGTCGCTCGTGATGGTTTCGATGCTCTATCACTTCCGCCGCGAACGGCCCGCCAACAAGCCCGACATCGACCCCAAGTTCACGCCCAAGTGCTCGGTCGTGATCGCCGCCTTCAACGAATCCGAGCACATCGAAGAGACCATTCGCGGCATCCTCGCCATCGACTATCCCGACTACGAGGTCGTGATCATCGACGACGGCAGCACCGACGACACGGCTGCCAAAGTGATGCCGTTCGTGCGCGACGGGAAGGTTCGCTTCGTGCGCAAGCTCGTGAACGAAGGTAAAGCGATGGCGCTGAACGACGGCCTTCGCTGCACCAACGGCGAGATTCTTCTCATCATGGACGCCGACGCGATCCCCGATCCGCTGATCCTTCGCCACGTCGTGCCGCACTTCAAGTACCCGCGCGTGGGCGCGGTCACCGGCAACCCGCGCGTGTTCAACCGCGACACCATCCTGGCCAAGCTGCAGGCGATCGAGTTCACCGCTATCATTTCGTTGCAGCGCCGCGCCCAGCGTGTGTGGGGACGCATTCTCACCATGAGCGGTGTGGTGGGCGCGTTCCATCGCACCGCCCTGATCGACGTGGGCTTCTACAGCCCCGACATGGCCACCGAGGACATCGACCTGTCGTGGAAACTCCAGCTTCGTTTCTGGGACATTCGCTACGAGCCGCGCGCGGTGGTGTGGATGCGGGTGCCGGCGACCATCGGCGGACTGTGGCGGCAGCGCCAGCGCTGGGCGCGCGGGCTCGCGCAGGTATTGCGGCGCCACGGCAGCGCGGCGATGACGTGGCAGCGCCGGCGCCTGTGGCCCTTGCTCATCGAATCGTGGCTGTCGATCGCGTGGGCGTACTGCTTCGTTCTTCTGACCGCGCTGTGGATCTTCTGCTACGCGGTCGGTTATCCGCCCGTGGGCGCGTCTCCTATCCCGAACTGGTGGGGCATGTTGATCGGCACCATGTGCTTGCTCCAGCTCCTCACCGGCGTGCTGCTCGATCGTCGCTACGACAAGCGCATTCCGGTCTATTACTTCACGGCCGTGTTCTATCCGCTCATGTACTGGATCATCATGGCCATCGTGACCTCGATCGCGACCCCGGGCCCGATGCTGCGCACGCCGAAGCAAGCCCCCGTGCGTTGGAAGCCGATTCGAGGCGAGGCGCTGTGAGGCGCGTCGTCGCGTACGCGCTGGTCTGCGCGTCGCTGCTCGCGGCGATGACGACGGGCGCGGAGGCGCAGAGCAGCCAGCGAACCAAGCGCGCGCAGGCGGCCGACACCACGCGCGTCCCCTTGCCGGACCCCGTCATCGCACCTGATCTGCCGCGCGCGATGGCGGTCCTCGATAGCGCGCGCGCAGCCGCTTCGGCCGACCGTCACACGGACGCAATTCGACTCTACCAACGCGCGATCGCGCTCTATCCGCCGCTCGCCGACGACATCGGCGTCGAGCTGGGGAACCAGTACACGTGGTCGGACCAGCCCGACTCGGCGATGATTTGGTATCAGCGCCATCTGGATCACCACCCCGAAGATTTGGACGCGAAGCTCGGCGTGGCGCGGTTGGTGAGCTGGCGCGATGACGTCGACCAAGCGGAGCGGCTGTACGACGAAGTGATCGCCGCGGATTCGTCGAACGTGGACGCGCGCTTGGGCAAGGCGCAAGTTGTCAACTGGTCGGGACGCCACCGCGAGGCGGCCGGGTTGTACCGCGCGATTCTCGCCGACGATCCCGACAACGTCGACGCGCGCGCGGGTCTCATGCAGGCGCAGCGATGGATGGGCCGCCCCGATGCGGCGGTCGCGATCGCCGATTCGGCACCGGCTCCCGTTCTGGATGGGATCGAGGCCGATATCGAGCGCTCCAGCGCGCCCGGTGTGTCGTACACCTACGAGCGGAACGAGGACAGCGACGAGATCAAACGTCGCTATCACACCTTCCGCGGCGGCATTTCTCCCAACCTCATGACGCGCACCAGCGCCGCGTACGGCCACGCCATCTTCGAGCAGCCCTTCCGTCCCGATGTGAAGCGCGACTGGTTCGCGCTCGCACTCGAGCGTCGCTTGTCGGAGGCGCTGGCGCTCAGCGCGAGCGCGGGCTACCAGTGGAACTCGTACGATCGCTCGGCGCTGGGCCCCGAGACCTACTGGCTCGACGAGTTCAATCTCGTCATCTTCGACGCGTACGCAACGCTCACCCCGCGCGACTGGACCCGCATCGACATCGGTCTCTCGCGCGGCTCGATCGACAACCCGGACGCCATCTTTCGCGGCATCTCGCGCGTTGAGCTCGCGGCCGGTCTCGACCAGCGCCTGCGCTCGAACCTGCTCTGGATCTCGTCCATCGAGTCGGCGTGGTACAGCGACGACAACAGCTCGTTCGGTCTGGGGACGCGGGTAGTATGGGAACCGCTGTGGCGATTGCCGATTTCGCTCAACCACCGCTTCAGCTCGTCGAGCGGATTCGCCTATTACGGGTTCAAGCGAACCAACGACAACGGCTACTACGACCCGCGCCAGTACTTGAGCTTCTACGAGGAGCTCGCGCTGTCGATGACGTTCTCCGAACGCGTGCGCGCGCGCATCGCCGGGCGGCTTTCATTGGACAAAGAAAACAGCGACGACTGGTTCGTAACCGGCCGAATCGAAGCTTCGGCGCGCTGGTCGATCTGGCGCGGTCTTGGTCTCTCCGCGGGATACACCAACTCCAACTCGCGCCTCGACTCGCGTCCCGGCTACGAGATCGACGGCTTCTACGTCACGCTCGACTACTTCTTCTGGTAACGTCATCGCCATGAGAGGACGAGATCTCGCGATTGGCCTCCTCGCGGCTACGGTCGCAGCGACCGCCTACGTCGCGGGGATGGGGCTCTTGGTTTCGAGGGGCTTCGACTCGTCAGGTAGCGTTCGCTTCGATGCCTCTCCGCCCGCGGGTTCGCTCGCCGACAGTCGACGCGCGACCGGCGTCCCCGTCCTCTGTTATCACTACCTGCGGGACAAATCGGATCCGCTGCGCCTCTTGCGCGTGTTCGGTTACGTTGTGCTGAGCCTGCCGCTGCTCAACGATAACGAGTTGTGGACCACGAGTGTGTCCGAGTTCGAGCGGCAGATGGAGTTCTTGAAGGCGCAGGGGTATCACGCCGTGACGCTGGACGAGCTGCACGAGTGGCAAATGGGACGGCGCGAATTGCCCCCCAAGTCGATCGTCATCACGTTCGACGACGGCGACGAGAGCGCGTACGACTTGGCACTCCCGGTGCTCGCCCGCATGGGGTTTCGCGCCACCCTCTTCGTGGTGACGTCGCGGGTCGGGACGCAGTGGGGCGACGTGCGCTGTTTGGATTGGGCGCGGCTTCGCCAGCTCGAGGAGAGCGGCGTGTTTCGGATCGAATCGCACACGCACGACATGCACTTCAAGGTCGACTCCGACCGCGCCATGCGCCCGGTGTTCGTGGCGGCGAGCGCGCACGGCTTCGACCTGCAAGGGTCGAAAGACTGGGAGCGTTTCGTGCGCGACGACCTCACGCGCTCGCGCGACGAAATCGAGCGCCACATCGGGCGCGCGCCGGCCTTCCTCGCCTGGCCCTACGGGGCCGCGACCCCCGAGCTCGACCGCGTGGCACAGGAGACCGGCTTTCTTCGCACGTGCTCGCTGCGCGCGCTTCCCAACCCGCGCGCGCGCGGCGTCGCGACCGCCCCCGTGGGATCCACGGAGATATCGCGCTACACCATCACGGCGCGAACCTCGCTGCGAGTTTTTCGATCGATGCTCGACGGAAGCTACCGGCCCGACGCGTAACGGTATCTTTTGCCCTCTGCAACCGGTGGTTCCGTTCTGCAACGTACTGCATCCGGATCGTCCGTTGAATTCCGTGTCGTTCCGACGCTTTCCGCGCGTGGCACGTTCCTTGCCCTCAGGGTTCCGAATCCCTCCGAAAGGCTTGTCGAACGGACCAGCCTCGAGGGCGGCGCCTAGGAACGCCGACCATGACCCGAGCGGTCCGCAAACCGAAGACTCCGCCTGCCGTTACGCGGCAACAGCAGGTCCAATCGAGAATCCACCAGGGCGCCTACGCGAACTGGTTTCTCATTGCGACTGTCGTGTTGCTGACGCTCGTCAGCCTCGCTTCCGTCTTGCCGCCGGTCTTGAGCGATCGGCTCGCCACCATGTGGCTGTTCTCCAAGCCGCAGATGCTCGTCATCGCGGGCCTGACTCTCACCTTGATCCTTCTGGTCGGACTCGCGCACCAGCGCCGTTATCTGCTGATCCTGCGTCGTCAGTTCGAAGGGGTTCAGCGCGCCGAGCGCGAGCGCGTGCAGCGCCAAGCCGCGCGCACCTACGCGCTCCTGAACGTGAGCAAAGTCATGGTGGAGCAAAACGACATCCAGACCGTGTTCGATTCGATCACGAAGATTTGCGTCGACGCGTTTGCGTGCGATCAGGCCTCGCTGATGCTCTTCGACCGCGAGAGCGCTTCTCTGGTGGTGCGCGCGGTAAGCGGCAAGTCGGTTCCCGAGGGAATCCTCGGCACGCGGCAACCGCTCGGCAAGGGCGTGTCGGGTTTCGTGGCCCAGCGGCGCGAGCCGCTCATCTTGCGCGCCGACCAGCGCACGACCATCCCGGGCCTGGAGCTCAAGAATCGAGACATCACCGCCGCGATGATCGTGCCCGTGATTCTTCGCGACGAGCTGGTGGGTGTGATCAGTGTCAGCACGCGCTCGCCGGAGATCAACTTCGAAGACGACGACCTGCGCGCGCTGCAAGTGTTCGCAGAGAACGTGGGCGCCGCCGTTCGTCACACCGAGCAAGCGGAATGGATGCGCGCCACCATCCGCAAACTGCAGAGCCAGAAAGACCGCAGCAACATTTCAGGCGTCTATCCCGCCCAGAATTCGTAACCGCCTACATCAGACTCTGCACCTGTCCGCCGTCGACTTGGATGGTGACGCCGGTCACGTAGCTCGCGCGCTCCGAGCACAAGAACGCCACCACCGCGGCCAGCTCTTCGGAGCGACCCAAACGTCCGGCAGGAATGATTCGCTCCCACTCCGCCACGACATCCGCCACCGAGCGCTTCTGCGTGGACGACGTGTGCTCCGCCAGCTCGTCCAACCGCTCCGTCTTCGTGTAGCCCGGCGCCACATTGTTGACGGTGATGCTGTCCTTCGCCAGCTCCATCGAGATCGACTTCGCGAATCCGAGGATTCCGGGACGCATCGTGTTGGACACGAGCAACGATATTTTCGGCTGCTTGACTGTAATGGAGAGAATATTCACGATGCGGCCCCAGCGATTTTTTCGCAGGTGCGGAACGGCGGCCATCATGAGCGCGAGCGCGCTGACGAGCGTGGTGTCGACGCCGCGACGAATGTCTTCCAGAGAGACTTGGTCGAAGCTGCCCGGCGTCGGGCCGCCCGAATTGGTGACGACCACGTCCAGGCGGCCGAACTTTTGCGCGGTCTCGTCGACGAAGCGTTTGCAGTCGACGTCCTTTGAGAGATCGACGACCGTCGCGTGCACATTGGCGTCGCGCACCGCTTCGCGTATGCGACGCGCGGCATCGTCGACACGCGCGCGGTCGCGCGAGCAAATCGCGACTGATGCGCCCTCGCGCGCGAGTTCGAGCGCGCACGCGAACCCCAACCCCTGACTCGACGCGGCCACAGCGGCCGCGCGACCACGAATTCCGAAGTCCATTAGTCCTCCTAACGAGGCGAGCGCACACGCGCCGCGCCTGGACACGATACCGTCGGATGCTTTATAATCGCGGCCATCAAATCGCCGCGCCCCTGGTGCGCGGCGTTCCACCTTTAGACCCGCTTCAGGAGTTGCTTCCCATGAGTGTTTGGCAGGACATGAAGGGCCGCCTTTCGATCTTCGGCGAGCTTTGGGCTTTCATGAGGGTTCGAAAGAAATGGTGGCTCGGTCCCATCATGATTTTCCTGGTTCTGCTCGGCGTGCTGATCGTGTTCACCGAAGGATCCGCGCTGGCGCCGTTCATCTACGCGTTGTTTTAGCTCAGTACTCGATTCCCCGCTGCGCGTAAATGCCGCGGTGGAACGGGTGCTTGATCTCGCGCATCTCGGTCACCAAATCGGCCATGTCGATCAAGTCGGGGTGCGCGTCGCGACCGGTGAGAATGATGTGCATCTCCGGGGGTTTCTTCCGGATCGCATCGATCACCGCGCCCACGTCTAGATATCCGTAATGAATGGCGTTGTTGATCTCGTCGAAGATGAGCAGGTCGTGGCGGTTTTCCTGGATGGCCTTGGCGCACGCCTGCCACGTCTTCCACGCCACCGCGGTGTCGCGCTCGCGATCCTTGGTCTCCCACGTGAATCCCTCGCCCATGGGAACGATCTCGAAGTTGCCGAGCTTCTCCGCCGAATGGAGCTCGCCGTAGTCCCACGAGCCCTTGATGAACTGGATCATCTTCACCTTGAAACCCACCCCGACGGCGCGAAACGCGGTGCCGATGGCAGCCGTCGTCTTGCCCTTGCCGTTGCCGGTGTGGATGATCACCAGGCCGTTGCGACGTCCCTTGGGATTCTTTTTCTTGGGGGAGGATTCACTCATGATGGGTGGCGTTCGCGCGCCGCTTTTCCGATTGTCTCGGCGTCGCGCGCGGCCTAAAATAGCATCTGGCGGCACTGGTGTACAAGCCGGGGCCGCGTGACGCAAATGCCAACCGTTTACCTCGATTACAACGCCACCACCCCGGTCGTCCCGGCCGTGTTTGACGCCATGCGCCCCTACTTCGTCGAGCTGTACGGGAACCCCTCCAGCCCGCACCACATGGGTGACAAGCCCGCCTCCGCCGTGCGCGACGCGCGCACGCGTGTGGCCCAGTTTCTGGGCTGCACGGATGCCGAGGTCGTGTTCACCAGCTGCGGCAGCGAATCGAACAATCTCGCGCTTCGCGGCGTCCTCGACGCCGCCAAGGGTCGTCACGTCATCACCACCGCGGTCGAGCATTCGGCCGTCATGAATCCGGCCAAGCGACTGGCGTCCACCGGCTACGACGTGACGCTCCTCTCCGTCGATCGCGGAGGGCGCCTGAATTTGGACGAGCTGCGCGATTCGTTGCGAGACGATACCGCGTTGGTGTCGGTGATGTTCGCGAACAACGAGACCGGCGTCATATTTCCCATCGACCGTATTGCGGAAATCGCGCACGCGCGCGGAGTTCCGCTCCACGTCGATTGCGTGCAAGGGGTCGGCAAGGTGCCGATCGATCTCAAGTCGATGGGAGCCGACCTGGTGTCGTTCTCGGCCCACAAGTTCCACGGCCCGAAGGGGGTCGGCGCGTTGGTCGTGCGCCGCGGCACCAAGTGGGCACCCGTGTTTCTGGGCGGCGGGCAGGAACGAAATCGCCGCCCCGGCACCGAGAACGTGGCGGGAATCGTCGGCATGGCAACCGCATGCGACTTCGCCGAGTCGCACCTCGCGAAGTACCAAACCGACGTGCGACGCCTGCGGGACCTATTGGAATCGGAGCTGCTGGCGCGAATTCCAGACTCCTTCGTCAACGGGATCGCGTCCGAGCGCCTACCGAACACGTCGAGCCTCGGTTTCCTCGGCGTCGATGGGAACGCACTCTTGGTCCTCCTGGATGAAGTGGGCATTTGCGTCTCGGCCGGTTCCGCGTGCAAGTCCGGCGCGGGCCTTCCCTCGCATGTGCTGGCCGCGATGGGGCTGGCACCCGAGGAAGCCGCGTCGTGCCTGCGTTTTTCCCTTTCCGCGTTAACCACTGATGAAGAGATCGCTTACGGTATCGAGCACATCCCCGCCATCGTCGCTCGCATGCGCCGCAATTTCATTTCCGCTTAATTTGCGATTCACACTTCGCGTCTAAACTCCCTCGCATATCGAATCCGTCGCTGGATTCGTCAAGGGTTAGCGATCCGGACCGCGAGGGAGCCCAGATGATGACCGAACCGTCAATCCCTCCCCTCGCGTCCGGATCCATGAAGATTCCCACGCCGGTCGAGATAGATCGCGAGGGTCGGATCAGGCGGGTCAGTGGTACAGCTTCGAAATCGATGCCAAGTGGCTCGACATCAAGTGAACTTGACGCACGGCGAGCCCAAGCCATCGTTCGGTACCGCGTGACACCCAGCATCTAAGGACCGTACGCAGCGAACTATCGGCTCTCCGGTCTATTCGGCCGCGCGGCGGGACCATGAACTTGTAAATGCCCACCGCGGGACACCGTCTCCCGTCCCGCGCCAGATCCGCGAGTTCCCCCCAACCTTCCGAAGCACCAACGAAGGGTCCTCCACGGAGGGCCTTTTGTTTTTCCGTCCTACCCGAGTGCTTCGAGCACGTTATCGGTCAGTCGATTCACGTCGGCGCCGCCGTCGAGAACGAGGTGGGCGTGGTGCCGTGTTGGATCCACGTAACGCTCGCACATGGGGCGAACCTTCTGCTCGTACTGCGCGGTTACCTCCGCACTCGTTCGCCCGCGCTCGCGAACGTCGCGCTCGATGCGACGTCGCAAGCATTGCTTGTGATCGAGTGTGACGAACACGCGCGTGTGCATCAGCTCGCGGAGCTCGCTCCAATACAAAGCGAACAGGCCCTCGACGAGCACCAACGGCGCGGGTTGGAGCACGCGCACCGCGCCCGTGCGCGCATGGGCGACGAAATCGTAGACGGGTTGGTCGATCGCTTGTCCCGCGATCAGAGAGCGCAGGTGCGCGACCGCGAGTTCGACGTCGATGGCGTCGGGGGTGTCGACATCGAGGGTGGCGACGGGCACGTCGTGCTGATCGCGATAGTACGAGTCGAGGGCGAATATCGCGCCTTGCGATCGCTTCGCGAGCGCGACCGCGAGCGTCGTCTTGCCGGAACCCGACGGTCCCGCGATTCCAACCACGCGGATCGCGCCGGGAGACTGCCCGTCCGCCCCGGCCGGTGGGGTTTCGGGTTGCATGACGCGATCGTACCACGTGTGCTAGCATCCGGGCATGACGACGCGCCGCCTAACGTCGAGCCTCGCGCGCCCCTGGATGGACGAGATCGCGGACCGGGTCCCGGGTGGACGTCGCAACGTCAAGATCGGCTTGGCGGTGATCGCGGCCATCATCGTGGCACTCATCGTGCTGGAGATCGCCTCCGCCCGCCGCGTGGCGCAATGGGCGTCGGTCGACGTGGTCGATTCGCGCGACCCGTTGCAGGACCTTCCGATTCGAATGGCGTCGTCGGACGGCGCGGTCCGACCGGCGCAAACCTACGACGCGGTCCTGGACCTCAAGTCGATCGACCACTTGGTAGTGGGCGTCGACCTGGATTATCTCCCGCGCCGCGAGAGCCCGCGCGACATCGTCATCCGAACCGCCGAGGGAACCGAGAAGTTTCGCGACCAGGTTCCCGAGTCGTATTTCACGGAAGGACGATTCATGCTGAGGCTGTTCTCGAGGCAGTTCCCCGCGGGCGATTATATGCTCGAAATCGAAGCCCTGGAGGAAAGCGGAGAGAAGCGCGTGGTGGCCGCTTCCTGGTTCCAGGTCTACCGCTGATATTTTGCCCATGAAGACCCTTTCGATTGGACACAGTCCCGACGCGGACGACGCGTTCATGTTCTACGGACTCGCATCCGGGCGAGTCACAGTCGCCGGATACCGCGTCGATCACGTGCTCGACGATATCGAGACGCTGAATCGTCGCGCGCGAAGCGCGGAGCTGGACGTCACCGCCATCTCGGCCGCGGCGTATCCCGACGTCCAACACCTCTATCGCATCATGTCGTGCGGCGCTTCGGTGGGGAGGCGGTACGGTCCCGTCGTGCTCGCGCGCGAGCCGTGGACGATCCGCGATCTCGCGGGCCGGCGCATCGCGGTGCCGGGACCGAACACCACCGCGTACTTGCTGTTTCGGCTGTACGTCGCAGACGAGATCACACCCGTGATGATGGACTTCGATCGCATCATGGGAGCGGTCGAGAACGGCGAAGTCGACGCCGGCATCGTCATCCACGAAGGCCAGCTGACCTGGCCCTCCACTGGGTTGCACCTCGTGGTCGATTTGGGCGAGCGCTGGATGGAAGACACAGCGCTTCCGATTCCGCTGGGGTTGGACGTGGTTCGGCGCGGATTGGGAAGCGATACCATGGGCGCGGTCGCGCGTGCGCTCAAAGAGAGCATCCTCCTCGCGCACCGCGAAGAAGACGACGCGGTCGACTACGCGATGAAGTTCGGCCGCGGGGTCGATCGCGAAACCTGCCGGCGTTTCGTGCGCATGTACGTGAACGACGATACCGTCGACCTGGGAAAAGAGGGCCGCGAGGCCCTCGAAACTCTCTATCAAATGGCCGTCCGGCGGGGCCTTCTAGAGACGGTTCCGACCCTCGACATCCTCTCCGTCTGATTCAACTCATTTCTGGGAAAGGAATTAGACCCAAAGATTCCTGTTGACCCTTGTGATATCATTTTGATATAGTCTTGCTATCCCTTACCAAGGAGGTCGTTCTATGCTGACACATGAAAACGAGATCAAAACCATCAGCGGCTGGGCCATGCTCCCGCTGCTTATTGGGGCCGGGGTGGGGTTGACCTACTGGTTCGTCGAGATCATCGCCACCGGCCCCACCGCGACGTTCATCATCGTTTGGACGCTCGCCATGATTATTTGGGCGACGATGCTCTGCGGCTTCTTCACCCTGCAACCGAACATGGCGGCCGTGCTGATTCTCTTCGGTCGTTATGCGGGTACCGTGAAGACGAGCGGCTTCCACTGGGCGAATCCGTTCTTCTCCAAGAGCCGCGTCTCGTTGCGCGCGCGAAACCTCAACGCCGATCGCATCAAGGTCAACGACTCGCGCGGCAATCCGATCGAGCTCGCGGCCGTGATCGTCTGGCGCGTCACCAACACCGCGCAGGCGGTCTTCGACGTGGATGAGTTCGTGCACTATGTCACCATCCAGTGCGAGTCGGCGTTGCGCCATCTCGCGAGCGCGTATCCGTACGACACCACCGAAGATGGGCAGTTGTCGCTGCGCGGAAGCATGGACGAAGTCTCGGCGACGCTCACCAAGGAGCTACAGGATCGCGTCCATCTCGCGGGCGTCAGGATCGACGACGCGCGTTTGAGCCACCTGGCCTACGCACCCGAGATCGCGCATGCCATGCTCCAGCGCCAGCAGGCGGAAGCGATCGTCGCGGCGCGCACGCGCATCGTGGACGGCGCGGTCGGCATGGTCGAGATGGCGCTCGAGCGCCTCGACAGGAACTCGACCGTCAAGCTGGACGAAGAACGCCGCGCCGCCATGGTCAGCAATCTGCTCGTCGTATTGTGCGGCGACCGTGCGGCGCAGCCGGTCGTCAACACGGGAACGCTGTACGCGTAGGTCGTAAGCGGTCATGCCCGGAAGAAAATCTTTTCTGGTGAGACTTCCGGAGGAGCTGCTCGAAGAGCTCAACCGTTGGGCGCGCGATGATCTGCGAAGCCTGAACGGACAGATCGAGTATCTCCTGCGCGAGGCCATGCGCCAACGGCGGCGTGTCGCGCCGCCCTTCGACACGCGCCCGCTGGACGAGCCCGAGAAGCCGGCGTGATGGGGACGAGGGGTGAAATCAGCGGGCGACGCCGGTCGAGCCGCGCGCCTCATCCATCGCACGACGTATGCGTCGGGACGCGTTCTCTACGTGCTCGAGCGTGAATCCGTCCGGAAACACCTCGCCGCCGACCCCGACCGCCACCGCTCCCGCGGCGACATAGTCGCGAATGGTTTCCGAAGTGATGCCGTTGGTGGGAACGAGCGGAATGTCGGGAAGCGGGCCGCGAATGGCGCGCAGGTACGCGGGCCCGCCGAGGGCGGCCGCTGGAAATACCTTCACAAGTCGCGCACCCGCGCGATAGGCGGCCAAGATCTCGGTGGCGGTGGCAGCACCCGGAACCGCGAGCAGTCCCAGACGGTGGGCCTCGTCGATGACTTCCGGATCGAATGTGGGCGAGAGCGCAAATCGTCCCCCCGCTTCCGCGACCGCGCGCGCGTCCTCGCGCGTGAGCACCGTTCCGCCGCCCGCGATCACGCCGGCATCGCGCGCGAGCACCGCCATAGCCTCGAGCGCGCCGGGTGTGGTGAGCGTGATCTCGAGCACCGAAAGCCCGCCGCGCACCGCCGCGCGGCAGGCGTCCACCAGCGGCGCACCGGCACCCAAACGCACGCATAGAAACACGCCGTCCGCGAGCACATCGCGGGCGGCGCGTTCCACTCTCTCATTCGCGGGTGTGGGCTGCAAAGCTCGTGCTAACTACCCGCTTCCACTTTCTTCTCGGCTTCCTTCTTGAGCTTGTCGTTCGCGTAGATCGCGACTTCGACGCGGCGATTCTGCGCCTTACCGGACGCGGTCGAGTTGTCCGCGAGCGGCTGCGATTCGCCGTAGCCCATGGTGGTGAAGCGCGACTCTCTCACGGCCTGGGAGGCGAGAAAGTTTGCCACCGACTGCGAACGATTCTCCGACAGGTCGAGGTTGTGTTCCTCGGTTCCGTCGGAATCCGCGTGGCCTTCGATCAAGATTTCCGTGTCGGCGTACTTGTTGAGAATGACCGCGAGGTCGGTCAGGTTCTGCTTGCTCGCGGGCTTCAGCGCCGCCTTGTCGACGTCGAACAAGAGCCCCGATTCGAAAGTGATCTTGATTCCTTCGCCGACGCGCTCGACCGTGGCGCCATCCAAGTCGCGCTGGATCTCGGCGGCCTGCTTGTCCATGTAGTTGCCGATGTAGGCGCCGGCAGCGCCTCCGACAGCGGCGCCGATGATCGCGCCCACGGCGGTGTTTCCGCTCTGGTGCCCGATGATGCCGCCGATCGTGCCGCCGGCGGCAGCACCGCCGATGGCGCCCTTCTTGGTGTTGCTCATGTTGCCGCAGCTCAAGAGGGACGCGGCCAGCGCGATAACGAGTGCGCAAACAGCTAGCTTCTTCATGTATCCTCCATCACAAATCTCATTGGTGAGACTCGCGCTGCGAGTTTACTACCGCGACGACCCGCGCGCAATGTTTAGCGTGCCGCGCGATGTGAGCGGCATCACACCGTTTTCCTAGAACCACAGGTGCATTTGTAGGAACAAATCCGTGCCATCACCTTCGTCGGTGGCGACGTTCAAGCGGCGAATGCGCGCGTCGAATGTGACGCCCGGGATGACGACGAGTTGACCCCCGAACTGGATGCGGCCCGAGTGGTCGTCGATCACGTCGCCATCCGGATCGGTCCAATCGTACGCGACGATCATGTTGACTCCGTTCCATATCAGCCAATCAAGCTCGCCGTACCACACCAGCTGGTCGGCCTCACGCCCACTCTCGCGTTGCACCGTTCCGACGTCGATCTCGCCCAGCAGCGTGAGCGGGATTCGTGCCGAAAAGAACCACGGATTGAAGGAACCGTAAACCCCGAACGTGTCGGTGTCGCCGCCCTCGTCGAGCGGCCGCCGTCGCACGATCGTGCTTGCACCCGCGGACCAGCCCATCCCGCGCCATCCGAGATTGAGCGCGGCTCCCCAGCCATCGTCGACGTCGAAGATGTCCCATGGGTCCGGCTCCTCGTATTTCGAATTCATCTTGAAATACGACGCGTTGAAAAACGGCCAGCTCGCGGCCGCGCCCACTTCGACGCCCAGCACGCGCGACTCGGGCAACGAGCCGTCGAGCTCGAACTCGCGGCGAATGCGGTTGGTATGGTCGTCCAGGCGCAGGCCGTACGACGGGACGAAGCGGCCTGCCTTGGCATAGAGCTGGTAGGGCCACTCGTTCGTCATGGCGAACAACTCGCGGAAGTACGGCGTGTGCGAGTCGTCGATGGTGTCCGAGTAACCGCTCGCGCGTCCGCGCGCGCCGATGTTCATGAGCGCGGTGACGTGGTGAATGGGGTGTAGCACGGTACCGATGTCGAACTGCATCGGAAACATGAGGAGTTCGCCCTCCGCAAGCAGGGTCGCGAAGCGAAGATCGCCCCCGATGCGAAGCACGGGATCGGGGTTGAGCTTGGCGTAGCGCCCCGCGAACGGGCCGTAGCGCGTTTCGCCCTTCGGGATGCCCCACGCCCATGGGTCGTGGATCGAATCCTTGTAGGCGGTTGCTTCTTCGAAGTTGGCGGGACCCACCGGCATGTACTCGTCGTACGGTGTCGCCTTGTCGCGTCTACCGAGGCCCGGGAAGTTGCGATCCCAGTCGTCCATCGGCCGCGGGCTGGTCGCGATCATGGGGAGTGTCGCGCGTCCATAGTAGCGTCCGGCGGTGGTTCGCATCCCCCCGCCGGAAGGATCGACGTGGCACGTCTGGCACGAGAAGTTTCTCTTTCGCTCGGAAAACTTCGGCGTGTCCCAGTCGGGCAAGATGTGGCACTCGTCGCAGGTGCGTGCCGCGCGCGCCGCGTACTGCGGAAGTGCCAGCGCGCCCCGTCCGAGTGCTGCGGCCGCGGCAAAAAAAACCGCGGCGATCCATATTGCCCGCTTCAGTTGCACGGCGCGGGGGTTCCGTTCTCCACCCAGCGTCGGATGAGGAGCTTCTGTGCGCTCGTGAGCCGCGGCATCGCCCCCGGAGGCATGCGGTTGTTTTCGATCTCGGTCACGATGTCGCCGGCGAAAGCGACGATTTCGACGCAGTCGGTGAGATCGGGGTCGGTGTCGTCGGCCGTCGCGCGAAGACGCGATGCCGAATAGCCGCCGTCGTCGTCATCATCGTCGTTGCTTCCCGCGTGACAACTGACGCAACGGTTGTGCAGGATCGCGAAGACTTGGTCGTAGGTCGGGTCGGCGGGTGCGGCTTCCGGGTCCACTTGGTCGAGCGGCAGTTCGCCGGACCCTCCGCAGCCGAATGCGACCACGACCACCGCAAGCAGGAATGGCAAGGCCCGCTTCGCGCCTATCATTTGCGTGTTACCAGTCGAGTACGAGGGCGAAGATGAGCGGCGCCACGATGGTGGCATCCGACTCGATGACGAAGCGCGGCGTGTCGACCTCGAGCTTGCCCCACGTGATCTTCTCGTTGGGGACCGCACCCGAATAGGAGCCGTAGCTCGTGGTCGAGTCGCTGATCTGGCAGAAGTAGCCCCACACGCGGACCTCGCGGCGCAGGTCCTGGTGAATCATAGGAACGACACAAATCGGGAAATCGCCCGCGATGCCGCCCCCGATCTGGAAGAAGCCAATCGAGGAGCGCGCCGCGGTGGAGGTATACCAGTTCGCCAGGTCGACCATGTACTCGACTCCGGACCGAAGCGTTCCCGGATTCTTGACGTCGCCGCGAATCATAGACGCCGCAAACATGTTGCCGAGTGTGGAATCCTCCCAACCCGGCACCACCATCGGGAGGTTCTTCTCCGACGCGGCGACCACCCACGAGTCCTTGGGATCGATCTGATAATGCTTCTTCAGCGCACCCGATCGAATCACCTTGAAGATGAACTCGTGAGGAAAGTAGCGCTCGCCCTTCTTGTCGGCGCTCCCCCATTCCTCCAACACCGCCGCTTCCAAGCGACGCATCGCCTCTTCCTCGGGGATGCAGGTGTCCGTTACCCGGTTCAAGTGCCGGTCGAGGAGACGTTTCTCGTCGTGCGGTGTGAGGTCGCGGTAGTTGGGTATGCGCTCGTAGAAATCGTGCGCGATGAGGTTGTAGATGTCTTCTTCGAGGTTCGCGCCCGTGCACGAGATGGCGTGCACCTTGTCGCGGCGAATCATCTCGGCCAGCGAGATGCCGAGCTCGGCGGTGCTCATGGCACCGGCCACCGTCACCATCATCTTGCCGCCCCCATCGAGGTGACGGCGGTACCCATCGGCCGCGTCGATCAACGCCGCCGCGTTGAAGTGGCGGAAGTGGTGGCGCAAGAAGGCGCTGACCGGCGTCTTCGTCGACACGGTCGGCTTGTCCGAAACGCCCACGTGCGACTTCATGGCACGGATACTAGCACGGCACTTGCGCGCCTGCCAACCCCCGGCGCCTCGTCACGACGCGTCGAGCTAGACCTCTTGTCCCGCCAACCAACGCGTCGCTTCGGTGCGGCTGCGAAAGACGCGCACGGCGAACGGCATCGCGTGCGCGCTCATTTCAAACATGGTCGAGAGCCCGAAGTCCGGGCTTGCCGACACCAGAATCGCAACGCGGTAGTCTTTTCCGCGCTCGCGCTGGCGCGAGCTGATCATGTCGAGCAGCCCGGGAATCTCTTGCATCCTTATCCCGATCGACGCGTTGCGCAGATCCCACAGCGCGTTGATCCCCGGCGTGAAGCGCGGGTCGTCGAACATCCCCTGGAAAGCGCCGCGCACGTCGTCGAATACCACGGCGCCGCTGCACTGGAACGTGACGAGTTTATTCTCCGGTTCGATTTGAAACGCGACGGGCATGGCTTCTCCCCACTTTCGCACTTTAGCGACGCGCGCCTCCGGTCAAGCGCGCGGCGAAGCGACCCGGGCCGGTGAAGAACAGGCCCAGATAGACGACCATCAACTCGAATGCGTGCGACGCCGGGCCCCAGCCGGCGGCTGGACTTTCGGCCGGAAGGTTCAAGTGCATCAAGCCGGCGACGAACATGTTGAACGCGAGCATCAGCGTCGCGACGCGAAACAACGGACCGAGCACGATCAGGATGGATCCGACGGACTCTGCGAACGCGGCCAGAAACCCCCACACGACCGGCATGAACGTGATGCCGAGGTTCGCCATCGCACCGCCGATTCCCTCCCAGCGCTCGGGGCCGCCGGTGATCTTGTCGTAGCCGTGAAAAAGAAAGACGCTGAGGCTGATGCCGAGCCGAATGAACAAGAGACCGAAATCCTTCGCGACGCCTTCGCTCGAGAACAACTTGCCGAACATGGAGACCTCCTCTAGGTCGACTCACCGAACCAGGACATTGAGGGCGAATTAAATCATGCTGCCGCGTGCGACGGGGCGAACTCTCGCACGATCTCGTAGAGTGTGGTGCGTTGCGCGGGAGTAAAACCGGCGTCGCGAATCAACGCGATGGTTTCGTCGATGGTGGTTCTATTATAGAAGCCCGCTTCCTGCATCACGTTCTCGTCGAAGATGGTGCCGCCGAAGTCGTCGCCGCCGAAGTGCAGTGCTACCACGCCGGTCTTCTTCCCCTCCGAGAACCACGATGCCTGCACGTGCTGGATGTTGTCCAAATAGATGCGTGAGACCGCAATCATGCGAAGATATCGATTAGGCCCCGCTTCGCTCATCACGCGCCGCGCGAGCGGGTTTTGGTCGCGCTTGTAGCTCCACGGAATGAAGGCGGTGAATCCGCCCGTTTCGTCCTGGAGATCACGCACGATGTCGAGGTGTTCGATCACGTCCTGGTCGGTCTCGACATGGCCGTACATCATGGTCGCCGTGGAGCGCATGCCGCCGCGGTGCGCGGCGCGATGGACGTCGACCCAATCTTTCGTGGTTCCCTTCGGCCACAGCCTCGAAATCTCTTGCTTCACGCGATCGGTGAGAATCTCGGCGCCGCCGCCGGGGATGGAACGCAAGCCCGCATCGTACAGTCGCGCGATCACATCATCGAGCGACAACCCGGACACTTCGGTCATCTTCATCACTTCCGGGGCCGAGAAGAAATGGGGATGAATGTCGGGGAAACGAGAGCGTGTCTCACGGACCAGGTCGGTGTAGTAATCGAACGGAATCTCCTTGTTGAGCCCGCCCTGGAGCAGCACGGTGGTGCAGCCCAGCTCGCGCGCGCGGGCGAACTGCTCCATCATCTGCGCGATGGTGTAGGTGTATTCGCCCTGCTGGCCGGGCGTTCGATAAAACGCGCAGAAGGCGCAAAACGCGTCGCACGTGTTGGTGTAGTTGAGATTGGTGTCGATGACGAACGTCACGCGGTGCTCGGGATTCAACCGCCAACGCGTCGCCATGGCGAGCGGCGCCAGCTCGAGCAGCGGGGCGTCACGCAGAAGAAACAAGCCCTCTTCGCGCGTGATGCGCTCGCCGCTTTCCACCTTGGTGTGGATCGTGTTCAACATGGCCGGTAGTCTAGCACAACGTGACGGATCACCCTTGCGGTGTACGATGCTGTTCTTGCAACCGCCCGATGAGTCTCAATAGGCCGTCGAGAATCGTCAGCGGGTGGGGGGGACACCCAGCGATGAAGAGGTCCACGGGCAGCACACTCGCGGCGCCGTTACCGACCTGCGGCAGATCGACGAAGGGGCCGCCCGCGATCGCGCATGCGCCAACGGCGATGACGATCTTCGGGGCCGGCACCGCGGCGTAGGTCTTCTCCAGCGCCAATTGCATGTTGCGGGTCACCGGCCCGGTGACGAGCAGCCCGTCGGCGTGGCGCGGGGACGCGACGAATTGGATGCCGAAGCGGCCGAGGTCCCATCCAATCGTATTGAGCACGTTGGTGTCCGCCTCGCACCCGTTGCACCCGCCCGCGCTGACCTGGCGCAGGCGCAGCGAACGGCCGAACAGTCCACGCAACTTCTCATCCAGCGCGGAGGCGAGCCGGATTTCTTCGCCGACCTCGCCCAGCATCAAGTCTTCGCGCCGTCCCGCGGCGATGCGGTGGTCCCCGGTGTGCGTGATGGCGTGTGTGGGACAGGTTTCCACGCACGCGGAGCAGAAGAGGCATCGACCCAAATCGAGCGTGATGGCGTTGCCTGGCGACCGGCCGATGGCCCGCGTCGGGCACACGTCCGCGCACGCGCTGCAACCCTCAGTGCACTTCGCGGGCTCCACGCGCAGCGCGCCACCGTGGCGATCGGGCAACGCCGACGCCGGGCCGTCGGGGTAGTCCATGGTGGCACGCCCGTGCTGCAGTCGATACTTAATGGTTCCGAGAATGGACATGGGTCAAAGATCGAATCCGCAGTATGAAAGGTTGAAGCTCTTGTTGCACAACGGAAAGTCTGAGATGGCCTGCGCGCGCATGGAAAGTGCGAGTGCCGCCCAGTTGTGAAACGACGCGTCCACGATCTTGTACCGGCGGAAACGCCCCGCGTGGTCGGTGAGTACCGCGTGACAGACCTCGCCGCGCCAGCTCTCGACGAGCGCGACCGCCAGCGTGTCGGGGGCGAGCACGGTCACGGGAACGCGGATATCGCCCGGCGGTGCCGACTCGAGCTGCTCCATCAGGAACTTGCCCGAACGTTGTAGCTCCAGCCAGCGAACCCGCGCGCGCGCAAACACGTCGCCACCTTTCCATGCCGTCACCGGCACCTGGGCCGTTCGATGCCACCCGATCGGATGATCCACACGGACGTCACGCAACAGACCGCACGCGCGGGCGGTCGGCCCCACGAGACCCAACTCATCCGCTTGCGCTCGGGTCACGACGCCCACACCTTCGAAGCGCGTGCGCGTCGAGTTCGAATCCCACAGCCAAGCCGCGGCTTCGTCCGCCTCGTCCAAGGCGACCCGCAATGGACGCAGCATCCCAACCGCTCGCTCCGATTCGACATCGAGCCGGCACCCGCCGGGACGCACCAAGCCGCGCCCGAACCGATTGCCGCACATCGTCGCCGTGAGATTCAGAAAATCGCCCCGGATACGACCGCATGCCGCGGATGTCGGCAAGAACGCAACATCGTTGGCCAGTGCCCCGAGGTCGCCGGTGTGATTGGCCAACCGCTCCAACTCGAGTGCGATGGCGCGAAGCCATTGCGCCCGCCGCGGCGCCTCCGCGTTCGCCAGCGCTTCCAGCGCGACCGCGTATGCGGTCGCGTGCGCGATCGTGGCGTCTCCCGCGATCGTTTCCGTCTGGCTCATCGTCGCCACGTGCGGACCGCCCATCAGCGCCGCTTCGATTCCGCGGTTTTGAAAACCGAGTGCGATCTCGAGATGGAGCACTTCTTCGCCGTGACATTGAAAGCGGAAGTGCCCTGGTTCGATGATGCCCGCGTGTACCGGACCCACGGCGACTTCGTGGATCTCGCCGCCTTCGACCCGGAAAAAGTCGATCACCGCGGGACCCGCACCCCGATCCAAACGCACCGGCTTGAGCCACGGATGACCTTCGGGAACGAGGGAGTGTTGTTCCCAGACCTCGCGTTCGAATAGGTGAGCCTGCGGGTGGGGCGGTGTGAGCGCGCGATACCCCCCACGCAGTGGCGCGCTTCGTCCCACGGCCAGCTTACCCGCGCCGTCGAACGCGATCACGGCCACCAGGTGCGTCGCGTCGCCCTGCGGCACGCCGAAGAACGCGCACAGCCGCGCGCCGCCGTCCAACTGGCGATCCAGCGCGGCGACGAAAACGTCCGCGTCCGTCTCCGGCACGTCCTTCCACGGGAGTGCATTGCCGTTTCCCAGCACGGCGAATTCGCGCGACGTGTTCATCGAACCGCCTCGAGGTACGCGGCCGCCGAGCTCCACGACTTTTGTAAGAGCGGCGGCGCCGCGAGACCGAGCCACAGCGAGAAGGCGAGAAACACGATGGGAGGAATCACGACACCCGCCGCCTCACGGCCGGCGTGTCGTTCCATCCGCGCCGCGGCTCGAGGGCGTCCGTCCACGATGGCGAACATCAGACGGGTGAGGCCGATGAACGCCAGCAAGAGACAGATCGTGAACACCGCGACCGCGGAGCCGTGGTGGGTTTCCAATCCTGCGCGAATGATGCCGAGCTCGCTGAAAAAAGGACCGAATGGAGGCATCGCGGTGACGGCAAAAAGCCCCACGACGAGCACGCGCGCCGAAACGGGTGTACACCACGCCATACCGGACACCGTGTCGGCGGTGCGAGCCCGTGCGGCACGCCGAATGTTCCCGGCGCTCAAGAAGAGGGCTCCCTTGGTCAGGCCGTTGTTCCACACGTGGTACAACGCGGCCGATAGACCTGCGGTGCCCAATGCAGCGCCCACGGCGAGAATACCCATGTGCTCGACGCTCGAGTACGCGAGCATGCGTTTGAAATCCCGCGTCGCGAGAAGATACAAGGAGGAGACGACCATCGAAAACAACCCGAATACCAAGAGCGTTCGCTCCGTCATGGCACCCCCGCCGGCTGCATCCACGACTTGTTTGACGCGCAGTACGGCGACAAACGCGATGGTCGTGGCACCGCCCGCGAGAATCGCCCCCACTACCCCCGGAGCCTCTCCGTACGCGTCAGGTTTCCAGGTGTGCATCGGTGCGAGACCCATTTTGGTCCCGTATCCCGCGAGCAGCAGCACCCAGGCCGCCACCAGCCATGGCCGTGACAGCGCCGGCCCCTGGCTCACCATTCCTGCGAACGTGAGGTCGCCGGTCCCGCCGCCGTGCAGCGACGCGTAGCCCAAACAGAACGAGCCCAGCAGCGAAAGGGCCACGCCCGTGCCGCCGACGATCAAGTACTTCCACGTCGCTTCGATCGCGCGCGCCGTGTTGTTGAAATGGAGCAACGGAACCGTCAAGAGCGTCGCGGCCTCGACCCCGATCCACAACAGACCGAGGTGCCGGGCTTGCAGAGCGAAGCTGAACAACGCGTGCAACGAAAGCAGCATCGCGACGAACACTTTGTTGGACTGGTCCGCGCGAATCCGCAAATACGAAACTGCGTACGCCGCGCAGACGAGAAACAGGATCGACACCATCGGTAGCACGGCGCGCGAGACCGCGTCGAATCCGAGCCACGGGTTGACCGGCGACGACGACGGGCGCACGAGCAGTACCGCGACGAGCAGTACGTGCAGCACGCCGGCGACCGGGAGAAGCCACGGCCGCGTTCGCTCCGCGGGCCACACCACCGCCACCCCCGCCAGCAGTAACGGCACGACGATGAGCAGAACCTCGATCATTCGTGCAACTCCGTCAGGCGGCGGGTGTCGAGTGTGTCGAACTCGCGCTGGATTCGATCCACGATGATGCCGACCACGAACACCGCGACGGTGAGGTCGAGGAGAATCCCGGCCTCGACCATGATCGGCGTGGAACCGATGAGCAGCAGTCCGAACATGTAGATGCCGTTCTCGAGCATGAGGTAGCCGCAGACTTGCGCGATCGCCTTGGCGCGTCCCATCAAGAGCAGCAGTCCCGAGACGACGGTGGCAAACGATCCCGGCACCAGCAACGAGTGGGCGTGCTCGGGTCGCAGCGGCAATAGCCCGCTGAGCGCGACGGCTCCGACCGTCGCCGCCGCCCCGAGCAGGAGCGACGGGACGAACGGAATGAGCGGTTGCACTTCACGATCGATGTGCGCCGCACGCAACGCCTTGCGCAAGAGCGCGGGGATGACGAATCCCTTCACGACGACGGTAGCCGCCGCGACCAGTATCACCCACCAGTTGGCCCCGTGACCGAGAAGCAACGGGAGCACGCCGAGCACCATCCCCTGTATGGCCGCCGCTCGAATGAGCGACGTCAGCCGGCTGCTGGCCAGACCGATCAGGTTGAGCCCCATGGCCATCCCGACCAGCAGGTTCTGGGCATCGTTCACAGCGGATTCCTCTTCCACGCGATCATCAGTGCGAATAGGCACAGCAAGAACGCCGTCGTCAGGAGCATCGGCACGCGGCGGAACGGCAATCGCGCTTGCATCGATTCGACCACGCCCACGCCCACGGCAGTGAGTAACACCGCGCCACCGAGCGTGGCGACGACCACCAGCGGCGACAAGCCGCCCAGCGGGACCACGGCTTCGGTCAGCAGCACGCAGAATATGAGGAGCTTGAGAGCGGCGCCGTGCAGAATCACCGCCAGCGGCGGCCCGCTGTGGTCGAGCACCATCACTTCATGGATCATGGTCAACTCGAGGTGCGTGTTGGGATCGTCGAACGGCATGCGACAGTTTTCGGCCAGGAGCACCATGTAGAGACCGGCCGCCAGCAGCATCGTGCCCGCTCCCGCGGCGGGGGCCAGCATCCTCGTCAGCGACACGCTGCCGGTCTGCACGCCGAGCACCAGCAGTGCGGTAATGATGGCGGCCTCCGCGAGCACAGCAAAGCTCACCTCGCGCGCGGCACCCATTCCCTCGAACGCCGAGCCCGTGTCCAGCGCCGCCGTGGCTGTCGCGAAGCGCGCCAGTGCCAGCAAGTACACGAACAGCACGGCGTCGCCTTCGAATGCGATCGGCGCGCCGGCTCGTCCCAGCGGGAGCAGCAGCGACGCACCCACGAGAGCGACGAAGGCCACCGCCGGTCCGGCCACGTGGGCCGGCGAAACGGCGGTGCTCAATACGATTTGCTTGCGCCACAAGCGCGCGAGATCGAAGTAGAGCTGCAGGACCGGCGGGCCGGTGCGTCCTGCGATCCACGCCTTCACCTTGTTGATCACTCCGGGCAACAAGGGCGCCAGCAAGAGCCAGATACCGATGCTGGCGCACACGTGAATCGAGGAGGTCGCGAACTTCATCGCGCTCCTCCCGTGACCGCCAGGATTGCCAGGCCCGCAACGCCGATCAGCACGTAGAGGACGTAGGCCTGGATACGACCGTGCTGAAGCCGCCGCGCGGCGCCGGCCGCGCGCATGACGAGCACGCCGCCGGGACGGACCACCTGATCGAGGACCGTATCGGGCGTGTGCTCCTCGAAACTCGCGTGCGTTGGAAACGGCCCCGCCGGTCTAACGACGCGCCGCCGTTGATGCAGGATCCATCCGAACCACGCGGTGATGATCGCCGCGAAGGAACCGGGCGTGTACTGCATGCGCGCGGTCGGCCGGGCGTACGCGCAGTCCCACGTCGGTGCGCGTGTCAGCCCGTTTCGCACGACGCGACGCCGGAGCGCCCAGACACCCAGGCCGGCGAACACGGCCACGCCGACGTGGAATTCGCTGAGTGCCACCACGGATGCCGGTGGCGCCGTCTCCGTCCACCCCGGTTGCCACGTCGCGATCGCGTGCGCAAGCAGCGCCCACACCGCGGCGGGGACAAGCCCGATCGCAACGCACGCGAGGCCCAGCAACAGCATGGGCACCCGCATGGCCGATGCGTGTTCGTGCGCGCGCGCGACCGCGTCGCTTCGCGGTAGTCCGAGAAAAACGACGCCGAACGCTTTTGCGAAGCAGGCCAGCGCGAGTGCCCCCGTGATACACAAGAGGATCGCCGCCGGGGCGGCGGTCCATGACCCCGACGTGTGCGCAGACACGGCCCCGAAGAGGCCGAGGTACACGAGAAATTCGCTCACGAACCCGTTGAGCGGAGGAAGCCCCGATATCGCGACCGCTCCCAACAAGAACAAGGCGGCGGTCCATGGCATTGCGCGCCACAAACCACCAAGCCGGCTCATCTCGCGCGTGCCCGTCGAATGAAGCACCGCGCCCGCGCCCATGAACAAGAGTGCCTTGAAGAGCGCGTGATTCCACACGTGCAAGAGACTGCCCGCCATCGCGAGTCGTCCCCACGCGTATTCTTCGTGAGCGGCCGCCACCATCGCGAAACCGAGTCCGATGAGAATGATTCCGATGTTCTCGACGCTGTGGTACGCGAGCAATCGCTTGAGATCGTGCTGGCCGAGTGCGAACGCAACACCGAGCACGGCGCTCGCCGCACCGGCCGCCGCGATCACCCAGCCCGCGCCGTCGGGTGCGGGCATCCAGCCGCTGAATCGGACCAGTCCGTAGATTCCCATCTTGATGGAGACCCCGGAGAGCAACGCGGAGACGTGGGTGGGCGCGTTGGCATGAGCCGACGGCAGCCAAATGTGCAGGGGAAAGAAACCGGCCTTGATACCGAAACCGAGCAGTGCGAGCCAGAACCAAGGCGCGAGTTCCGAGCGATACTGCATGGGACCCAGTTCCCAGCTTCCGGTCCGCGCAGCGAGCCCCGCGAAGAAGACAATCAGGCACAACGTAGCCGCGTGCGAGGCCACCAGAAAGAGCCAGCCCGCCGAACGCGCCTCGGGCTTGTGACGCTCGCGGGTGATGAGGAAATAGTTCCCGACGGAGAACGCCTCCCATGCCACCAGGAAGTGCAGTCCGTTGGTGGAGAGAAGCACCAGCGCCATGCTCACCAGTACGGTGCTCCACCAGGCGCGGCCGGACGGCGCGGAGGCGGGGTGGTCTTCGTCCCTCCAATAGCCGTGCGCGTATATGCTGCACAGCCCGCCGACCAGTGCGAGGAGCGCGAGAAAGAACGCGCTGATTCCGTCGAGTCTTAGATGAAGCGCTTCGCCTCCGAGCGTGACGGCGAATCGCCAATCCCAGGTCTGGCCGGCGATGAGCACCCACAAAGCGGCGGCGAGTGCGGCAGCCGCCCCGGCCACAGTTGCGGTGAGCCAGACGCGCGGCGCGCGAGAACCGCACAAACCCACGACGACGCCCGCGCCCGCGGCGAAGACCAACCAGCCGGGCGTCACGCCGCTACACCCTTCCCGGTCAGCGCACGCGCCCTCGCCAACGCTTGATCGATGGTGCTCACCATGTTGTCCGTACCGATGAGATCGGCGAATCCCGACTGCTTCATGACCACCAGCGGCTGCGCGTGCACGCCCGAGAGTACCAGCGCGGTGCCGTCGCGGCGCGCCTTGTGAAACACGTCTTCGAGGGCGCGTAGCGCCGTCGCGTCCAGCGACAGGACGTGGCGCATGCGGAGTATCAGCACTTTCGGCTTCTTCTGCACGGTGTTTAGCGTACTCTTGAACTTGTCGGCAGCGCCGAAGAAGAACGCTCCGTTGATCTCGAACACCGCCACGTCCCCGGGCACGTCGCGCAGGCGAATGCTGTCGGCATCGTCCGGCTCCGATTCATCCATCATGCCATCGAGGTAGGCCGTCGTGTGGGTGACGTCGGCCATTCGCTTGATGAACAACAGCGACGCGAGCACGACGCCGACCTGAATCGCGAGGGAGAGGTCCACCATCACGGTCAGCAGGAAGGTCGTCGCCATGACTGCGGTGTCGCTCTTGGTGCTGCGGAATATGCGGACCGCGAGGCGCCACTCGCTCATGTGATACGCCGTCATCACGAGGATGCCCGCCAGCGTCGCCATCGGGACCAGCGATGCCCACTTCCCGAAGAAGATCATGATTAGCAGCAGCACTATCGCGTGGATGATCCCCGCAAACGGCGTCTGTCCGCCGTTTTTCACGTTGGTCGCGGTCCGGGCAATGGCTCCAGTCGCCGGGATGCCGCCGAAAACCGGCGACGCGATGTTCGCTACTCCCTGTGCGATCAGCTCGGTGTTGGGCCGGTGACGCCGACCCGTCATGCCGTCTGCCACTACCGCCGAGAGAAGCGACTCGATTCCAGCAAGTAGCGCAATGGATACTGCGGGCGAAAAGAGCTGGCGCACCGTCGCGACGTCTACGTGGGGGAGCCGCGGCACCGGCAACGCGCTGGGTACGCTCCCGAAGCGGCTCCCGATCGTCTCGACCGGAAGCCGCAGAAGGTGTACGGCAGCAGTGGTTGCGATGATCGCGACGATCGGGCTCGGTACCTTTCGGCTCATGCGCGCCCAGTAGACCAAGATGAGGACGGTCGCGAGCGCCACTCCCACGGCGGATAGATTGTAGGTTGGCAGCGACGCGCCGTACGCGATCCACTTGTCGACGAACTCGGCCGGTGCGTCGCTCATCTGCAGACCGAGGAAGTCGCGTAGTTGTGAAGTCAAGATGATGAGCGCGATGCCGGCGGTGAAACCGACCGTGACCGGGTACGGCATATATTGAATGACGGATCCGAGTCGCGCGACGCCCATGATGACCAACAGTACGCCGGCCATGAGGGTCGCGACCGCGAGGCCGTCGTACCCGTAGCGCTGGACGACGCTGTAAACGATGACGATGAACGCGCCGGTGGGGCCGCCGATCTGCACGCGGCTCCCGGAGAGGGCGGAGATCACGAACCCGGCGACGATCGCGGTGAATAGCCCTTGTTCGGGCTTCACTCCGGAAGCGATTGCGAACGCCAGTGCGAGCGGCAGAGCGAGCACGCCAACGATCATGCCAGCGCCGAGGTCGCGCGCGAAAACACGGCGCGAATAGCCTTCGTGGAGGACCGTCAGTAACTTGGGTTTGAATCGTGTTTGCAATTAGCTCGTGCGAGCGCGGCGGCGCCGCGTATTGGGGCCTTCCTTCTGCCTTGCCTATTTGGACCCGGTGAACGGGTCGTCGGAGTCGGGCGGCTCCCACAACTCGATCTTGCGACCTTCGGGATCGATGATCCAACCGAACTTGCCGTACGAGGCCTCTTGTAGCTCGTCGATCACGTGCACGCCTTCGCGCCGCAGCTGCGCGAGCAGCGTCTTCAGGTCGGCCACGCGGAAGTTGAACATGTACGGGTGTTCGCTGGGGTCGAAGTACTTCGTCGCGCGCTCGAAAGGATTCCACACCGTACAGCCGATTCGCTGCGGCCGGCGCTTCTCACGCCATTGGAACGACCACCCGCCGTACGCATCCGGCTCGATCCCGAGATGCTTGCGATACCACTCCATGATTGTCTTGGGGTCGTCCGATTTGAAGAACATGCCGCCGATGCCGGTGACGCGCACCAAGGGCGTCACGCTGGCGCGCGGGCGAGCGGATTTCGCAGGCTTCGCAGCGCGTTCCGCTTTTTTTGCCGCCGGCTTGCGTGGCGCCTTCTTGGCGCGAGAGCTCATGCGTTTCGTGCTCATGCCTAGGAAGCCGCGGTAGCGTTCTCGGCTTGGCGCGCCGCGTCGTCGAATTGGCGGAACTTACCGATCGCTTGGTGTTCGGCCGCCGTCATGCGGAAGCGAAACGCCTGCAGGTACTCGCGCATCTCTTCGATCGACATGTGTAGGTCCTGCGCGCGCGGCGACACCACGCGCTCGAAATGCGACCAACCTTCAGCGAGCGAACGATCGAGTGCCGTCACCAGGCGCGCCTTGTCGGCGTCGGGAAGACTCGTGCGAACCATCCAGCGCGCGAACACAAAGGGAAGCCCGGTCCACTTGTGCCACACCTCGCCCAAGTCCGCGACGTGCGGATAATCTTTGACGCCGCGTCGATGCACCAGCGCGTCGTCGCCGATCAAAAGGAACGCGTCGTTGGTGGGCCAGTCGACGCGCGTGAAGCGCGCGGGGCGCACACGCCATGCGTGCGTCAAGAGCGCCCGCAGCAGGCGCACCGAGGTCGAGGTCTCGTTGGTGATGCCGATCTCGGCGCCGTCGAGCTGGTCGAAGGGACGCTTCGAGAAGAATAAAATGCTGTGCGACCGGTCAATGGTGGATATGCAGAAGTCGCCGAGCGGGGTGAAGCGATCTTCGATTTCCCACGTCGCCACCAGCGGCACCGGCCCCGCGTCCACCTCGTCCTCCTGCGCCGCATTCGACAACGCTCGCGGAACCAGGGGCTCCATCCGAATGCCGGGTTCGTTTTCGAGACCGTGAAAGAACAGGATGCAATTCAGGTATGGAATTCTACCGAGTCGAATCATTGGCTGCTTTCCGGTTGAAGATCTTGCCGAGAGCCTTGCCCGCCTCCCGGCTCAACACCTCTTTGGCCTTGCCGGTCGCGCGCTGCTTGACCTCGTCCTCGACCACGTCGCGCACTGCGTTCACGAACGCGCGCGACACCGTCTTGCTGATACCGTCCGGCGTGTCGCCGTGGGGTCCGCCGACGTCGTTCAGGCGCAGTAGCGGCAGCTCGAGGTCGACCGCTTCGATCCCGACCGCGGTCCCGTCGAGGTCGACCGTGCCTACCTCGAACACGAACTTCTTTATGATGATCCGCTTCTCGAAGCCGCCGTCCTGTTTCTGCTCTTGCGGAACCGAGGCCGTCCGATAGCGATCGATCGCGCTCTTGGCAACCTCGACGTTGGTCTGCGCTTGCGCGTTCATCTCGGCGAGCACACTGGGCGCCGAAATGGTTACTTGCTCGATTATGATGGGGTCTCGGTTGAGGGAGCGAACGTCGATATCGACGATGATTTCCTCCAGGTTGAACATTTTCTCCGACGAAAAGCCTTCCGGGTTCGCAATCGAAACGTTGCGAATGGTTCCTTGCCCGGACTTGAGCGAAATATCCACCGACCCGACGCTGACCTTGCTGCCGAATACGCGGCTTCCGTTCTTCTCGATCGCCGATTCGACGATCCCGTCGATCGAGTTGTAGAGATACACCGCGATGCCGACGATGACCATCAGCAGCGCGATGGCGGCGATGATGAGCTTTTGCTTCATGTCGTGACGCGCACGTCGATTCGGCGCGCTCCTAGCTCACGTTCTTTGCCAACGGCTGTCCGGCACGCGGCGATTCGCGGCTGCGCTGCACCGGACGATAGGTATCCCCGAGAACGGCGATCACGTCATCGTCGTCGTACACCTTGACCATGTTGTAGAGCGCGTCGCGCTCGACCGGCGTCTTGCCGGCGTCGCGAATCAAGCGCACCAACTGTTTGCGTGTCACACCGACGGGGCTGCGCGCGTCGGCGGCGTGCGCGATGCGCTCCTTCGAGATGGTGCCGTCCAGGTCGTCGGCCCCGAAGTTGAGCGCGATGCCCGCCGTGTCTTCCTGCAGCATGATCCAGTACGCCTTGACGTGCGGGAAGTTGTCGAGCATCAAGCGCGACACCGCGATGGTGCGCAGGTCTTCGAGCGCCGACGCGTGCCGTTGCACGATCTTCTCGGCGCTGATCTGATACTCGAGCGGAATGAAGGCGAGGAATCCGCCGCTTCGGTCCTGCTGCTCGCGGAGCAATCGCAGGTGCTCCACGCGCTCCGCGTAGGTCTCGATGTGTCCGTACAGCATGGTCGCGTTGGACGGAATGCCGCGCGCGTGGGCCTGGGCGTGGATTTCGAGCCAGCGATCGGCTTGCGCCTTGCCGCTGTAACGCAACTCTTTCGCGACCCGCTTCGAAAAAATCTCAGCACCCCCGCCCGGCATCGAGTTCAATCCGGCCGCGATCAATCGATCGAGTATCTCGTGCACCGAGAGCTTCCAGCGCTTGGCGAAGTAATCGATCTCCGCGGCGGTGAACGCTTTGATCTGTACGTAAGGGTGCGCGTCACGGATCGCGCGGATGTAGTTCTCGTGGTACTCGAAGGTCCACTCGGGGTGGTGTCCGCCGACGATGTGGACCTCGGTCATCTCGGGTGTGATGTGCGCGAGAATCTGTTCGACCGTCATCTCCCACGCACCGACGTCGTTGCGACTATGGACGTAGTCGCAGAACTTGCAGTTCAGCACACAAACGTTGGTGGGATTGATGTGGGTATTGATGACGAAGTAGACGCGATCGCCGCTTTTCTGTTGGGCGACGTGGTCGGCCATGCGACCGACCGCGGTCAGATCGGCGCTCTCGAACAGTCGAACGCCGTCGTCGATGGAGACGCGTTCGCCCGCGCGAACCTTGTCCCAAATCGGGACCAAGCTGCGGTCGGAAAAGGTGATGCCGTGGTGGGCGTGGAGCATGGCGATGCGCTGCAGTATAGGGCGAACCGAAAACCTTCACAAGGCGGAGTCGAACGCCTGGACATCGCCGGGAGCCTATGCTAACAGTCGCCTTTTTTGAGGAGCCCCCTCCGGTGAACATCCGCGGCCTCGTCCACCTTCTGATCGTCTACATCGTCTGGGGAAGCACCTACCTCGGGATTCGTATCGCCGTCCGCGACGGCACCGGCTTCCCACCGTTCGCGATGGCGGGTTCGCGCGTCTTCGTTGCGAGCTTGATCTTATTGACCTGGGGCGCGCTGGCGAAGAAGTCGCTGCGCCCCACTCGCAACGACGTGCAGATGTTCGTCGCCTCCGGGCTGTTGTTGTGGTTGGGTGGAAACGGCCTCGTTACCGTCGCGGAGAGGCGCGCGGAGTCCGGGTATGCCGCGCTGCTGGTTTCAACACTCCCCCTATGGACCACGACGCTCGAGTCATTCCTGGATCGCCGCAGACCCACCCTTCGACTCGTCGGGTCGCTCTTGATCGGGATGGCCGGGATTGTGGTGCTGAACTTTCCCGTGATTCGCCACGGCTCGCGCGCCGACCTGATCGCGTGCGCACTTCTACTGCTGGCCGTTTTCACTTGGGGCATCGGGACGACGATGCAGAAGCGACGGCCGATCACGCTCACCGGTGAAGTGAGCTCGGGCTATCAGTTGTTGTTCGGCTCGTTCTTCCTCATCGCGGCATCGCTGCTCTTCGGCGAACCGCGTCCCCATCCGACCGCCGAAGCGTGGTGGGCGTGGGCCTACCTGGTCGTCTTCGGCTCGGTGATCGCATTCACCTCGTTCGTAAAGGCACTCCAGTTGCTGCCCGTGGAGGTGGTCGCGACCTACGCGTACGTCAATCCCGTGATCGCGGTACTGCTCGGATGGCTCATCCTCGGCGAGCGAATTACGTCGTGGACGATCTTGGGATCCGTCTTGGTTCTGCTAGGTGTCGCGGGCGTATTCCACGAGCAGCGGCGTCGGAACGCCACGAAGTCCCACTAGAAAATTTGGCACGCTTGATGCGTTGGCCATTCGTAGGTAGTTATCATGCGCCTACGATGCACTTCGATATTATTCGTCGCGATGCTCATTGTATCGGGCTGCGACGGTGACGATCTCTCACTCACGATCGAACCGCCTGCTCTTACGACGGACGAGATGATCATCGCGGACTGCTACGCGGTCCGTGACGCGATGGAAGCGTATGCCGCCGCAAATGGCGGCGAATTCTTTTCCCCGTCCAGCCCGCGCTCCGGATTCACTGCGTTCCTTCCCGGTCGCACCGACCTCCCGAATCGCTATACCGGACGGGCAACAGTTCCGGTTTTCAACGCTCCATATTGGCCGGGAGAGATTGGTGTGATTGTCTTCACGGACGAAAACTTTGACCAAGTGGGTTATCGGATTGTTGGACGCGGGCGCCACGGTGAATTGATCCGCTTGGAAAACGTGTCGCAGATGCCCCAAGAGATGGTCGATGGATACGACTTGGTAATCGCGAACGTCGACACACTGATGATTGCGGTCGACCTATTCTTCGAACGGTCCGGCTACTACGCGCATGACACAGCCGACGATCTCCCATCCGGCGAAACGCTCATCGATCTGCTTCCCGGTGGGCGGTTTTTCATAAACCCGTTCAGCGGTTGCCCATGTGAACCTCAGGACGGCAGGGGCCTCGGGAATCCAGGCGGGATTGGCTACACGGGATGTGACGACGATGGCGACGGTCGCATGGACTGCTTCGTGATCGAAGCATACGGCCACGACTACAACATCTTTCTCGTCAGGACGCGTCAATCTCTCGAGGACGACTGGGTGCGGCACTCGAGCTTCCGCTTGAAGTACGCCGTTGAAGAGTTCGCGGACGACAACGGCGGCGTGTTTCCTCGCGATCTCGACGCCGATCAAACGCCGGCCGGTGATACGCTGCGCGATCTCATCTCGGACGACAACTTGAATCCGTACACCAGCGCATCGGCCTACCGTAACGGCCTCGCGACCTCGCGCGGAGAAGTCGGTTATCAAGCGTTGGAATACAACGGAGTCGCGGTGGGTTACGTTATCAATGCCCTAGGTCTCTTCGAAGAGGAACTCGAGCGCTACGAGGTCTTGCCATGATGCTCCTGCGACGACTTCCGCTACTCTTCCTTGCGATACTCGTCGTATCGAGCTGCGACGGTGACGATCTGTCGCTAGCGATTGATCCGCCCCCGCCTGCACTCACGACCGACGAGCTCATTATCGCGGACTGCTATGTCGTCCGCGATGCACTAGAGGCATACGCGGCGGACAACGGCGGGGAATACCCAGGTTACCCGGGACCTCCGTTCACCCCGTATCTTCCAGGTAACAACAAGCTACCGAATCGTTATACCGGACGCTCAACGCTTCCGATATTCGGAGCTCCAAACTGGCCGGGCGAAATTGGCGTGATTGTCTTTTTCGACGAGTCCTCAGACGCAACGGGCTATCGAGTCATCGGGCGCGGGCGCTATGGCGAATTGGTCCGGCTCGAAAACATCTCGCGTACCCCCAAAACCATTGTCGACGGGTACGCCCTCGTTCTCGAAAACGTCGACTCGCTGCTGGCTGCGCTCGATGTATTCTTCGCGCAGTCCGGCTACTACCCGTCGGACCTAGCCGACGATCTCCCGTCCGGCGAAACGCTCATCGACCTACTTCCCGGTGGGCACCTGATGTACAACCCGTTCTTACTCCCCCCCGGTTGCTTTTGCGAGCCCGTAGATGGGGCCGGACTCGGTGTACCCGGTGGTATTGGCTACGTAGGAATTGACCGGAACGGCGATGGCCTCACGGACGATTTCGGCGTCGAGGCATACGGTTACGACTACGAGTTCTTTGTTTCACGAACGCGCCAGTCTCTCGAGGACGAATGGGTACGAATTTCGTACGAATTGTTGAGAGCCGCCGTCGAGTTATTCGCGAGCGAGAATGGTGGCGTGTTTCCACGCGATCTCGACGCCGATCAGACGCCGGCCGGTGACACGCTGCGCGATCTCATTACACGCGACTACCTCAACCCGTACACGAACGCCTCCGCCTATCGCAACGGCCTCGCGACGTCGCGCGGCGAAGTCGGATATCAATCTTTGGAATACAACGGCGTCGTGGTGGGTTACGTGATCAATGCGCTGGGGCTTTTCGAAGAAGAGCTCGAGCGGTTCGAAGTGACGAACTAGAGTCTCGGCTCCCGGTCGTCGTGGGCGTGCGCGCCGCGGCGCATCATGGCCACGCGATCCTCGATCCATTCCAACACGTTCAGCACCATGAAGACGACGATCGACAGCGCAATCGCCGCTGCGTAGCGCTCGAATCCGATGGCGGCGCCGATCGCGGCCAACATCCACACCACCGCAGCAGTCGTGAGTCCCGTGACGCGCCCGCTCTGGGTGAAGATCATGCCGGCGCCGAGGAATCCGATTCCGGTTACGACTTGTCCGAGGATGCGCATGGTGTCGGCGTGATCACCCGAGATGACGACGCCGAGCTTGATGAAGACGCTGGTGCCGAGACACACCAGCACGGCGGTGCGAACGTCGAGCGGCTTCCCGCGCAGCTGCCGTTCGAAGCCGACGATCGCGCCGCATATGATCGACACGACGACGGGCGTCCAGAATTCGATTGATAAGACGTTGAGTCCGTTCATCGTCCAGGGGCGTCGACGCGACTAGTGTTCGGCGTCCTTGCCCCACAACTCCTTCAAGCGCCGCTCGCGACCACTGCCGTTCTTGTAGGCATTGTAACGCTCGGGGTTGGTTCTGTAGAAGTCCTGATGATACTCCTCGGCCGGGTAGAACGGACCGGCCTGGGTGATCTGCACCTCGACCACTCCGAAAATCTTCTCCACGTCCTTCTTCGACGCCTCCGCCAGCCGCTTCTGCTCTTCGTCGTGATAGAAGATCTCGGGTCGATATTGCGTGCCGCGATCGACGAACTGACGGTTGGTGACGGTGGGATCGATGTTGTGCCAGAACGCATCGAGGAGTTGCTGATAGCTCACCTGCGCGGGGTCGTATTCGATCTCCACCGCTTCCGCGTGACCGGTCTTGCCGCTGCACACTTCCTCGTAGGTGGGATTCTTGGTGGTGCCGCCGGTGTAACCCGACGTGGTTCGCTTGACGCCTTTGATGTCGTCGTACGGCGGCTCCATGCACCAGAAGCATCCTCCCGCGAAGGTGGCGATGGCCGTCTTCTTCTTATCATCCGCGTGCGCGGCGAGCGCGACCAGCATCGCGATCGCGAACACAATCGATGTTTTCATTGTCTTCTCCTTCTCGCAGTCTACTCCAACCCCATCTACGAGGGAATCGGGGGTTTTGGATGGTGGCACCGGGAGGTCGCAAAGAAAAAGCGCGGGGCCCGAAAGCCCCGCGCTCTTCTAGAAGCGAATGCTAATCGCTGCGTTCTTAGTAACGACGACGTCCGCCGCCGCCGCCACCGTAGCCACCGCGACTGCCGCCCCCTCCGAAGCCGCCGTCGCCGCGACTGCCACCGAACTCCTTCTTGGGACGCGCCTCGCTCACCGTGATGGTGCGCGAATCGACTTCCCGGTTGTTCAGCTTCTCGATCGCCTCGCGGGCGCCTTCGCTCGTCTCCATTTCGACGAAGCCGAAGCCCTTCGGACGACCGGTCTCGCGATCGGTGATAAGTGCCACGGACGCCACCGGAGCAACCTCGGAGAACAACTGACGGAGCTGCTCTTCGGTGGTTTGGTAGTTCAGATTACCGACATAGAGTTTCGAATTCATGACGTTCCTTTCAGACAACTGCGTAACGGGCGAAGTGCCGAAGCACCGAACCCTTCTTCCAAGCGCTCATCTGCAAACTGGGGTCGCGGACCTAAACAGGAGGGCGATTCGATTCGAGATTGAACGCAGACTTAGCTAACGGCATAAACGATACCCGGCGGCTGGGCGGGTGTCAAACCCTTTTTCGACTGTCACTCCCAGTACTCGCTCCAGCGCGTATCGACGCGACGAACCGCCTCCGGGTCCATGGTCACCGGGTCGGGGTAGCCGGGCTTCCACGTGGCGTCGATGCCCATGACGCCCGCGTACGTCGGTTGAACGCCGTGCATCGACGACTCGGTGAACATGAGGTCGCGCGCGGGGTCGAAGCGGGTGAAGATCCCCCACAGTGTGTCGACCTCGTCGTCGAGATTCACGTCGGGGCTCACGACGGCGATCATTTTCAAACCCGACATTGCGCTCGACTTGACGAGCGGCTCCAGCACGCGCCGGCCGATGTCGCGCTCGACGCGTTCGGCTTGAACGACCAGCAGGGTGTCTTCCCAGAGACGCCACGCCTTGACGTGCGGCGCGGCCTCGCGAGGATCTTGCGAGAGCGGTGTGCCGGGTCGCGACGCCGCTTGCGCGGCGTTCACTGCGGGCGAGCCGCCCGAGTACTGCGCGCGGCTCCCGGTCGCGTCGAGGATCATGCGGCTCCCCAGGTGCATCTTGAAGCTCGTGAAGTCGAGCGTGTCGAGCGGCGCGCGCGAGATGAGGTGGAAGTTTTCGCGCGGGTCGAAGTGGTCGCGAATCGCGCGCAGCACGTTGCGGAAGCGCCGCGCGTCGACGGCGCGATCGACCAAAACGAGCACCTTGCTCAATCCCAGCTGGCCCTCGCCGAGCAATCCCATCGCGGTGCGAATGGGCTCGCGCGTGTAGCGCCCCTCCACCGATGCGACCAATAGATTGTGAAAACCCGCCTGGTAGTAGGCCCACACGTCGCGCACCTCGGGGCGAATCAGCCGAATGAGCGGACCCAAGATCATCTGCGACGCATCGCCCATGTAGCGGTCTTCCTGCGGCGGCTTCCCCACCACGGCGGCCGGATAGATGGGATTCGCGCGGCGCGTGATGGCCTTGACGCGGAACACGGGAAAGTCGGCGACGTCGCAGTAGTGTCCGAAGTGATCGCCGAACGGCCCCTCGGGGTGTCGTTCGCCGGGGCGTACCTCTCCTTCCAAGACAAACTCCGCGTCCGCAAGGACGTCCGAATCGATCGTCTTCGCGCGCGCGAGGCGCGTTCGCCGCGCGGCGAGGATGCCCGCGAACGCGATCTCCTCGAGTGCCTCGGGGAGCGGAAAGATGCCCGCGAGCATCAAGGCGGGATCGGCGCCGAGTGCGACCGACACCGGAAGCGCGCGCCCCAGCTTCTCCGCCTCGTGATAGTGGAAGCCTCCGCCTTTGTGGATTTGCCAATGCATCCCCGCCGAGGCGCGGTCGTACACCTGCATCCGGTAGATGCCGACGTTGGACTTCCCCGTCCTCGGGTGGCGCGTGAAAACGAGCGGAAAGGTAATGAAGGGCCCGCCGTCTTGGGGCCAGCACGTGATGATGGGCAACGTGTCGAGATTCGGCTCCGATTCGATCACGGCTTGGCTCGCGCCGCGCGACGACCGAGCCGGACGATACGCCAGCAGTCGAGGTAGCAGATCGCGCGCGCCGGCGAGGCGACCGAGACTGGGCGGGTTCAACTCCTCTGCGAATCGGACCAGCCGAGCTCCGAGGGCTTCCGGGTGGATGCCGATCGCGCGCTCGATGCGCGCGAAGCTTCCAAACAGGTTGATCGCGATCGGGAACCGTGAGCCCTTCACGCGCTCGAAGAGGAGCGCTGGTCCCTGCTCGCGAACGACGCGCTGCGCGATCTCGGCGACTTCGAAACGCGGATCGACTTCGACCCGAACCCGCTTCAGCTGCCCGACCGCCTCGAGACCGACGAGAAAGGACTTTAGGCCACGGAAAGACATGGCGGACACTCTAGCTCCCTTCCGCAAACCGCACAATGCGACACCACCCCGAGCCCTACCCATGGGCCGATTCGTGCCGCCTGCACCTCGAACTAACTAGTTGTTTCTCATTGTGGTTACGGACGTCGTGCCGGCGCCCCGCCCCGGTCTGGCCCGGGGGTTGCAATATCGGCCCAGTCACTTAAACCAATGGAGGGCCCCCCGCGCGGTGGGTGCCGTAGTGGCACCACTAGATGTCCGCCGGGACCCATCGAGGGAGGTTTTCTAGAATGAAGAAGCTCTTTTTGCTACTCGCAGTGTGCTGCGTGTTCGTTTCGGCGAACGCGTTCGCCGCGAGCCCGATTCGTTCCATCGGCGTCGATGCCGGCTACGTCAGCCCGGATATCGACGGCTTGGAAGAAATCGAAGGCACGTGGACGGCGGGCATCTTCGCGGACTTCGGTCTGCCGGCTGCCAACCTCTACGTCAGCCCGTTCGTCAACTACTGGAATTCCAACACGGAGATTCCGGGTTTGACGGGCACCGATGAGTTGTCGCTCCGCGACTTCAACATCGGCGCGAACCTCAAGTACGCGTTCCCGACGTCGTCGGTCCGCTTCCAGCCCTACATCGCTGCGGGCGTCTCGGCGCACATGCTGAACGCCGAGATGCAGTCGAGCGGCTTGACCGTCGATGACGGCGAGACCAAGTTCGGCTTCCAGGGCGGCGCTGGCTTCAAGGTCGGCGTCAGCGAGCGCACGAGCATCGTGACGTCCGGTTGGTACAACATCGTCGAGGATGCTGACCACTGGGCGCTGCGTGCCGGCTTGGCCTGGAACATGTAGTTTCGACTGATCGAATCTAGTCGATTCGGTTCGAAGGAGCCCCGCGTCGGAAACGACGCGGGGCTTTTTCTTTGCACTCAGTCGCCCATCTCGACGTCGCCCGTCGCGGTGTCTTTTCCCCACCGATAGAAGAGCGAGTTCTCGACGCCGAGGCGGTCGAGGATCCGACCGACGACCATGTCGACCATATCGGCGATGGTGCGCGGCCGGTGATAGAAGGCGGGCATGGCGGCCAGGATGTCCGCGCCGGCGCGACGCAGCGTCAGCATGTTGCGAAGGTGGATCTCGGAGAGCGGCGTTTCGCGGGGCACGACCACGAGGCGGCGACGTTCCTTGAGGGCGACGTCGGCCGCGCGCTCGATCAGATTGGAAGAGATGCCGTTGGCGACGCGCGCGAGGGTCCCCATCGAGCACGGCACGATCACCATCCCCGCGCACGGGAACGAGCCGCTGGAAATCGGAGCGGCGACGTTCATCGGATCGAAGAGTCGCAACGATCCCCTTCCCTCGCCTCCGCTTTCCAGCGCGCGCGTCAGCGCGTCCTCTTTTTCGCGCAGCGTCTTACCCAGGCGCAACCCGCTCTCGAGCTGCAGCATCTTTTCGCCTGCCGGCGACACCACGACATGGGCGTCGTGTCCCGATCCGATCAACGCTCCCAGCAAACGAAGCGCGTACGGCGCCCCGCTTCCGCCCGTGATGCCGACCGCGTACGTGGCCATCGCTACACCACCGTGTCCAGCGCAATGAGCGCGAACAGCGCAATGCTCACGATTCCGTTGGTGGTGAAGAACGCGGCGTTGACCCTCGAGATATCGTGCGGTTTGACGAGGCGGTGCTCGTAGATCAGCAAGAGCGTCGTGATCAGGACGCCGGCGTAGTACCACCGTCCCGCGTCGAGCATGGACCCGGCGACCAGGAGACACACCACGAACGCGATGTGGAATCCGAATGCGATCGAGAGCCCGCGCGCCACCCCGAAGTCGGCGGGGATCGAGTGGAGCCCCTCACGACGGTCCACCTCGATGTCCTGGCAGGCATAGATGATATCGAAGCCGGCCACCCACAATCCGGCGCCGACACCGAGCAGGACCGCGGCGCTCGAGAGCTCACCGGTGACCGCAAGCCAGACAGCGGTCGGGACCATGAAGTACACGGCGCCGAGGGCGAGGTGGGCGAAGGGTGTGACCCGCTTGGCGTACGGATAGGCGACCATCGCGATGACGACGACCGGCCATAGCCGCCGGCACACGGGATGGAGCTGCCAGGCGGCGAATACGAAGACGGCCAGGGCCAGCAAGGTGAACGCGATCGCGCCCGATTGCCGCAAGCGTCCGGCTGGGATCGCGCGGGACGCGGTGCGGGGGTTGCGGGCGTCGATTTCGCCGTCGATCACCCGGTTGGCCGCCATCCCGACCGTGCGTCCGGCCACCATCGCGACCGTGATCCAGAGCGCGTTGGCAGCCGAGGGCCAGCCGCCCTCGACGAGGAAGAGGGTGGCGTATGCGAAGGGGAGCGCAAATACCGTGTGCTCGATCCGAATGGTCTGGAGAAATTCGCGGAGGCTATTCATTTATAAGGTGGTTCCCGCAAATGTTGACAATCTGTCGGCATCTAGAGTTGACAATCACGGCGAGCTTACGTTGACAAAGCGGAAGCGTAATGTTGACAATCACGGCGGGTCCGCACGACCCGAGTTCGCAAAATTAGTTGACAATCTGCGTCCTCGAGACCTAAACGCAACCTCATGGAACGTACTCGCTCCCGGTCTATCCAGGGCTTCATCGTCGACCACGTCGAAGGCGATCCCAGCTGCATCGCCCGGCGAGTCGCGCAAGCATACGGCATTTCTCGACAGGCGGCAAACCGGCACCTCGACGTTTTGGTCGAAGCCGGCGTCCTCGACCAGACCGGGCACACGCGGGCGCGCGCCTATGCGCTTCGGCGAACGTCGGCGATCTCCCGCGAGTTTCGCGTGACACCGGTGTTGAGTGCGGACCGCGTGTGGGATGAGCACGTGTTTCCGGTGCTGGCGGGGGATCGAGCCGTGGTGAGAGAGACCTGCCGGGGTGTTTTCAAAGAGTTGATCGACAACGTCGTCGAGCACGCGGGTGCCTCCTGGGTCTCCTTTCAGCTCGCCACCACCGCGCGGCAAATCGATCTCTTGGTGTCGGACGACGGCCGCGGCTTGCTCGTGGCCCTCGCGGAGAAGCTCCGATTGTCCTCGCCGCGCGACGCCGCCGAAGAGATGGTGCGGCGGGCAACGGCTCGCGCCATGGACGTGCCGACCGCGCGCTTGGTACTTATCGCGCGAAGTGCAGACGGCTTCTCGATCTCGTCGTCGGGGGTGGCGTGCGAGTTCGACGCCGCGCAGGACTCGTGGACAGTGCGCGACGATGGAAGCGTTGGAGCAGGAACCACCATCGCGTGTCGATTGAAACGCGTGCCGTCGCGCCCGGAGGGCTAGGGCATTTCGCGCGCGCGCTTGCACCGCTCGAAGGCGTCTTCGACTTCATCGACGCTGACCCCGTCCTCGAGCGCTCGCTCGACCAATCCGTAGAAGACTTCCGTCACTAGGCCGTCGTGGAGCGTTCGACCCAGGAGCGCGCTTCGGGTCCAGACGGCTTCGCGCACCCCGCCGGCCTCGTTCGGGAGCGCGGAAATCAACGACTCGCGCGCGTCGGCCACCATGCGGACGGCCGCAATCGGACGCCGCTCGTCCACGATCGTGTCGGCGTGCGGAACCTTCGACGCCTGGTCGGTGACGACGAGGACGCGCACGCCTCGTGTGCGCGCATCCGCGACGCCTTCGTTGAGGCGGACCAGCGAGTCATGCGGGACCTCCATCAAGACCACGCGACGCGCCGCCGCGAGCAATAGGTGCCCGCGGGCGATGACGTGGTCGTGGGACTTCAGTGCGTAGAGTTTCTCGTCCTCCGGTCCCGGCTTGAGCGTCGACAGCTCCTCCGCCGCGCGCGCCTTTCGCTCCATGAATTCGCGCTCGAGTCGCGCCAGCATCTCGTCCGGCGGTAGGGCGCGATAGGCGGGCGGCGTTCCGCGGTCCCGGATCGCGATCCCCTTGCGCTCCAGGGTTTCGAGGGCGCGATACACGTTGGCGGTCGGTTTGCCGATTCCTCGCGCGACGCGGTAGCCCGAGGTCGACGGATTCCCGACCAGGTAGGCGTAGGAAAGCGCTTCGATGTGGGCTAGCCCGAGAGATTCCAGGGCTTCAGAGAGATTCATAGTAGCCGAAGCTACTAGTTCAAGTGTCGATTCGTCAACACCGGAAAGCATAGAAGCTGCCCGGGCTACTACTAGCGCCGGGCAGCTTCGTAAGTGATTTAGCAGGAATGACTAGGAGCGGGGGACCGCTCTTGTCCGGCTACTTCTTCGTCTTTTCGCCCGTCGGGTTCTTGGGGACGAACTTGAGCGACACCGAGTTGATGCAGTAGCGCATCCCCGTCGGACGCGGCCCGTCGTCGAAGACGTGCCCGAGGTGGGAGTCGCAGCGGCTGCAGAGCACCTCGGTGCGCTGCATGCCGTGGCTCTCATCGCCTTCCACCTCCACGTTTTGGTTGTCGACGGGCTCGTAGAAGCTGGGCCACCCGGTTCCCGAGTCGAACTTCGTATCCGAGGAAAAGAGCGGCTGGCCACACGCCTTGCAGACGTAGATGCCTTTGTTGTGGTTGTTCCAGTACTCACCCGTGAACGCCGGCTCGGTCCCTTTTTCGCGGGCCACCCGATACGCGTCGGGAGTGAGAATCGCTTTCCATTCCTGGTCGCTCTTGTTGATCTTCGACATCGAATCGCTCCTTTCCAATACCACGCGCAAACTCGCGGCCGCGCCCTGGTTGAGCCACTCACCCGTCACCACGAGGGGTGTGGCACCTTCGTCTTCGATCCAAACCGCGACCGCGTAGCGCGTCGGCTCCGCCGCCTTCACCACTTGCCACGCCCCGCTGCCGGTCCACTCGCCGTTTGCTTCGCGCAGCTCGACGCGCTGCAGATCCATCGCGACGAAGTCGTGCACCTGAGTTTGTCCCTCGTTCTCGCCGGCGGTGATCTTGCGCGTCATTCCCATTCCGAGCACCGCGAGGCAAGCAGCGGGTTGCCCGCGCAACGGTGCTCCCGCTTTGGGAGTGAATCGAATTGTCGACGAGCCCGCGCGAATATCCAACGTGAGCGCGCCTCCGTCGGAGCTCGGCGAGGGAAGCTTTCCGGCGGACCACTCCGTCCATTCGCTTCCGTTCATCACGAAGGCGGGCGTGTACACCGTCTCCGCGTTCCACGCCATGCCGTAATCGCGTTGCCGCTCGCTGTACTCGGGACGCGCGAACACGTCGATCCATCCCAAGCAGTCCCAGTAGTCGACGTGGAAGGCGACCGGCACGACGTCACGCCATAGTCGGTCGCTCGCCGTTAGCTTCGAGACCCATGCCTCCGCCGGCGGACAGCTCGAGCAACCCTCCGAGGTGTAGAGCTCGAGCAACGAGGCCCGCGCCGTTCCGCTGGTAATGGTCTGCAGCGCCGGTTTGGGCGTGGTTGCGGGCTCCGCGAGCGCGGTTCCAGCGACCAACACGCCCGCCAGCGCGATTCGAAGCGCCCCCTGCTTCACGTGGTAACGTTCCATAGAAACTCCATCGAAGTCCCCGGCGCGCACTCCACGGGTTCTCTGTTAGAGAAAAAGATTCGCGCGCTGTGCGGTCCCAAGAGCCTTGTTGTTCTGTTCGCGACTTCCACAGCGCTCCCTTCACGCAATCCTACGACGTAAGTCGTCGGGTTGGATTTCGTGAATTCGGCCAGGCGCTGCGCCCGTGTCTCTCCGCCGTGGTTGGCGATCACCGCGTCGGTGTAGTGCGGGTTGATTTGAAAGGGAACCAGTCGCATGGCATCGAAGCGCGCCGGCTCGACAATGGGCATGTCGTTGGTGGTCTTGATGGTCGGACACGCGACGTTGGAGCCCGCGCTCCATCCCATGTACGGCGCACCCGCTCGCACGCGGTCGCGTATCGCCCACACCAGACCGGTGTCGTACAGGTGCTTCATCAAGTGGAATGTATTTCCTCCGCCGACCAACACCGCCTCGGCCGCTTCGATCTCTTGCACGGGATGCTTGGCCTTGTGAACCGACTGCACTTCGATGCCCATCAGTCCGAAACGCTCCGACACCATGCCGGCGTACTCGTCCCAGTCCAGCGTCACACCCGCGTACGGAACGAAGGCCGCGCGCCGCGTGCCTTCGAAGAAGCGCCGGATCCACGGCTCGGCGTGCTCCATATAGCCGCCGCCGAAGTTGCGCGAGTTGCTCACCAGAAGCAGTCGTGGCATGACGTCGTTCATTACACACCGACCTAGAAGTGGTTAAGGCTCATGGGGCCGCCATAATCCCATATACACGGACTCCGCAGTCTAGTGTACTCTTCCGCCGAGGAGGAAAAAATGCCCAAGCCTCAAGGACTTCCGCTCGCCGAAGCGATCAAATTCGGGTGGCGAACCGTGCGTGAGTCGCCGCTTTTCTTGATCGGAACGGCGTTCGTCGCGGTCGGCGTTCCCTGGCTCATCGACTGGGGAGGAGAAATCGCCCTGGATGACGGCGCCCCCCAGTTCGGGATCGAGCTGATCTGCATCGTCGTTTCGGCCACCCTGGTTCTGGGCCTCGCCAAGATCTACCTCCGCTACCGCGACGGCGAGCGCCCGGTTTTCGAAAATCTGTTCGACGGCCTCGCGCAGTTCCACAAATATTTGGGTGCGGCCATCATCGCTATGGTCGCGGTGGTCATGGGGCTGGTGCTGCTCGTCCTGCCGGGGATCGTTTTTCTCATTCGATTGTGGTTTCTCGCATTCGTCGTAGTCGATGAGCGCAAGGGGCCGTTGGGGGCGATTCAAGACAGCTGGGATATTTCGCGCGGCCATACCTTCGACCTGTTCTTGTTATTCCTGTTACTGTGCGGTCTCAACCTCTTGGGTTTGATTTGTCTTGTGGTGGGCCTGTTCGTGACCGTGCCGATCAGCGGCCTCGCGTTGGCCTACACCTATAGAGTGCTGAAACCGCGGCCGTCGGCGGATGACGCCGTTACCGTCGTCGCGGCGTAGCCTCTAATCCGACGTCCTCGACTTCCACGCCACGCGCTTCGTGAGCACCATCGACTACACCGACGCGAGCGCCGATGTGACGAGCAACATCACGTGGTATGCCGACGGGGCGGGAAGCCTCACGGTGCCGGATTACAACGGGGGCGGGACCGCGTGCTGGGACACGCGCCAGCGCGACGTTGCGTGCGAATGATGATCAAAAAAAATGGAAACCTTCCACGCGGCGGTTCGTAAAAGGAAGCACTAGCAACCTCCATCATCGGACGGCTCTGGAATTGAGACCCTTGCGCTCCCCGCGCTTGCAATTCCAGAGCCGTCTTTTTTGTTAACATCCCTCGCCTCAGCGCGTTAGGCTCGGCCGCGTGCTCCCAAAAAAACGGATGTATGTATCCCGCGCGTTTGACGGTCCTCATTACATGACGATCTCCATCGATACATGACGATCTCCATCGATCGCCCCTCCCATCGCGCCGCGATCGCGGCCATCGTCGTCCTTCTCCTCTGCATTCCTTGGACGCCGGCGCGCGTGGCCGCGGTCTTCGTGGCCGCGGGCGTGCTGCCCGGTCTGGGCGTCGTGTCGTGCGCATCGCTCGCTGCCGACGCGGCGCTGGGGATCGGCGCGTCGATCGCTCCCGTGATCTTCGGCGTGTGCGTTCTGCTCGCAATGTGGGCGGGGGCGAGCGCGCACCTGGCCGCGATGGCTGCGAGCGGGATCGGCCTCCTCCTGTTCATCTTTCTCGCCCGAGGATCGCACGCGCTTCCTGCGAGCGATCGTCGTGCGATGCTCGGTGCGCTCGGCATCGTGCTGGTGGCGGCAATCCTGGCATTTTCGCTTCCCTTGACCGAGACCTGGTGGCGCGTGCGCGAAGACAGTTGGTTCCACGCGGCGGTGGTCGACAAGCTCGCTCGCGACGGGTTGCCTCTCACCGATCCGTACTTCGCCGGCCTTCGCATTCAGTATATGTACGTCTACCACGCGATCGTCGCCGCGTGCGCGAGCCTCACCGGTCTCGACAGCTTTCGCGCCATGGTGCTCGTCAACGCAATCGCGCTCTCCTCTGCGGTGCTTGCGTTTCACGCCCTGGCGGGAGAATTTACCAGACGCGTCGGCCCGCGTATTTTGGGGACGTGCTTGTGGGTGCTCGGGCTGAACGGGTGGTTCTATCTTTCGTATCCGATTCGCTTGGCGCGCGCCGCGTTGGGAGAAACGCGCGGGCTGGAAACGTTGCGCGAGTTGTTCCCGTGGACCCCACCCGGACACGCGACCGCCACGTCGCTGTTGTCGGTGGAGGGCAACCAGTTCATGTTCCTCGACAAGTTCATGATCGGCACCGCCTTCTCGCTGACGTTCGGACTGGTGGCGTGCGTGCTGTTGCTGCTGGTACGGGCGCGGCGGGGACGGTGGAGCAAACGACACGACGCAGCATTTTTCCTGTGCATCTCCGGCACGATATTGTTGCACCTCGTCACCGGCTTGGTTATCGTGCTCGTCACGTCGGCGCTGCTGGCGCTGCTGCTCGTGGTCCGCGCGCAGACCGCCGGCGGCGGTCCATCGTACGCGCGGCTGTTGGGATGGGTAGTGCTCGCGGTGGCGGCCACGTCGCCGTACGTGGTTTCGGTCGCCCCACGCGAAGGTTCGGCCTCGCTCAACTATGCTGTGCAGCGCTCGCAGGCGATCGGGATCTTCTTCGCCGTGTTGCCGGCGCTCGTCTTGGCGGCCTTGTTCGTACGACGTCCGTCGCGCGACACACCCGACACCTTGGGTTCGCGCGCCTTCTCCGAAATGAGCTTGAGCGCCACTGGGATCGTCATCCTGTGGACGATTCTGGTTACGGCCGCGGCACTCACGATCGACCTTGCAACCAACAACGAGACCAAGTTCGCGTTCTTGGTTTTCCTTCCGCTCGCAGCACTCGCGTCCGGGCAACTCGACCGCTGGTGGAATTCACAACCAACGCGTGCGCTGGCGGTCGTGCTGGTCGCCTCCGCGACCATTCCACTCCACGCGATCTACTTTTCCCACGCCGCTCGCGACGCGACCCGCTTCGACGTGAGCGACGCCGAGCGCGCGGTCTACAGCTGGATGAAGAAGAGCGCCCCGCACGATGCAGTGGTGCTCGAAGAGAACGACATCGTGCGCGTGCCGGTGCTCGCGTCGCGCGACCTGTACTGGGGAACGGAAGTCTATGCGCGCAATTGGGGCTATCCGCAGGAAGAGATGATCGCCCGCAAGCGCCTGCGCAACGCCATGTTTTCGCAAGCCGGGCCGGGTGAAGTCGACTTGATTCGATTACGCGCGCTCGAAAGGCCGGTCTTGGTCGTGTACCGGGTTCATCCCGACGACCTGATCGACGCACACGAGCGCTTCGAAAAGGACTCGCGCTTTCGCGGGCGTTTCGCGACCGGTGAAATCGCGGTGTGGGAGCTTCGCCTGGGCGAAAAGTGAGCTAGATAGTGAATTCGGAGAGGTTGCGGCACGCGGAGAGGACGGTATCGATGGCGTTCGCCATCGGCCCCGCCACCCGCATCCCCGACGCCATGGTGTGACCGCCGCCGCCGAACTGCTTCGCGATCGCGTGCGCGTCCACTTTGCCGTTCGACCGCAGCGACACCTTGATGTCGCCTTCCTCGGTCTCCTTGAAGAACAGCACCAGCTCGACGCCCTTGATCGCGCGCACCAGGTCGACGAAGCTGTCCATGTCGTCGTAGGTGGCGCCGGCGTTGTTGACCATCTCGAGTGTGGCCGAGATGATCGCGATCTTTCCGCCGTTCTCCGACTCGAGCGTGCTCAACACGGGGCCCAGCAGGCGACCCGCGCCCCAACCCTTGCTCCCGAATACCTTGCGGTGCATCTGGTAAGGGTTGACGCCGGCGTCGCACAAGTCGGCGGCCGCGCGCAGCACGCGCGCGTCCGTGTTGGAGAAGCGAAACGTCCCCGTGTCGGTGATGATGGCGGCGTACAGCGAGTCGGCGATCGGCTTCGTTACTTGGCCGTCGTAGGCGCGAATCATCTCGTAGATCAACAAGCCGGTCGCCGCGGCCGACGTGTCCGTCACCGTGTAGTCGGCGAAACCCGACGTGTTGCCCTGGTGGTGATCAATGCACGCGCGCGGCAGCGAGCGCGACTGCAGTCCCCGTCCGATGTTGCCGAGCTGCTCCCAATTGTTCACGTCCACGATGATGCACGCGTCGACGGTGTCGAGGAGCGGCTGCGTGCCCGGCTCGCCGTAGATGCGAATCTCGTCGTCACCCGCGAGGAAGCGAAGCACCTCGGGCATCTCCGTCGAGTTCATCACGACCACTTTCTTGCCCAGCTGGCGCAGGTAGTGCGCGAGCCCCATCTCGGAGCCGATCGCATCGCCGTCGGGGTTGATGTGTGACGTCACCACGAAGGCGTCGTGGCGCTCGATGAACTGGTGGATGGGATTCCACATGGGCTACTTCGATTGCAGCGCGTCGAGGAACTCCACCGCGCGACGCATGTGCGGCACGGTGATGGAGCCACCCACGATGAGGCCCACGCTAAAGATCTCGAAGAACTCCTCGCGCGTCACACCCGCCTCGTGGCACTGCTGGACGTGGTACTTGATGCAGTCGTCGCAGCGCAGCACCATCGACGCCGCCAGGCCCATCATTTCCTTGCTCTTCGCGGTGAGCGCGCCGTCGAGGTAGGTGTTGGTGTCGAGGTTCCAGAAGCGCTTCACGACCAGGTTGTCGGTCGCGAGGATGCGCTCGTTCATCTTTTGACGGTACTCGTTGAATTCGCGGACGATGTCGGACATGGGGCCTCCGGCGCAATATCCGAGGAGAATAGCGTACCGCGGCGATTCGCGCCACGCATGAGTGGTGACGAGCGTTGATCGCACCGGGAATCGAGCTACGCGGTGGGAATGGTCGAGAGTCGGCTTTCGCGGATCAGATCGTATTTGCGCGCGAAGTCGGAGAGCGCGCGGAGGCCGTCCATTTCGGCGTCCCCGAGCTCGTAGGACCAGGTTCGCGTGAGATAGTCGTAGGCGACCATCGCGTCCATCGAAAACGTGGCGGCGATTTCTTCCGCCAGCGACGCCAGTCGCTCGAGACCAAACGCGCACAGCGAAGCCAGCGTGCTCCGAATTTCGGACAGCTGCGATTCTTGGTCGCACACCCACACCGAATGCACGAGCGGCGTCTTGGTGAGCGCCTTCCACATCTCGGCCACGTTGAAGCGCATGAGACCCTCGGTCGGCGCGGCGGCCGCTTCGCGAAGTGCGGCGTCGCCCGTGATCAGCGCGGCGTCGTAGCGGTCGCGCCAATCGTCTTCGTTGAGGCGCTTCTCGACCAGGAGATCGGGGAAGACGTGCTGCTGCTCGGCGAGCACGATGCGAAGCGCCGCTACCGGTGTCCGGCAGCACTCGCCGACGGCGACCCGCTTCAGCTCTTCGAGCGGCTTCTGCGAAACCAGCACGATCCCGCCCGGCGCCGAGCGTCCGACCAGCGCGGGGCCGGGGAGGAGATAGCGCCCCGCGCCGCGAAGGTACTCGATGCTCGGCATCAGCACCGCGTCGTAGCGACCGCGTTCGAAGGAGTCGACCAGGGTGGCTTGGGATTCGTAGGTGAGGCGCGCCCCGTTGGCGTGTCCGTTCGAGAGCCCGCACACGAGCGGCCGGTTGGCGATGAAGTCGGCGGCGCCGAAGCGGAGCTGGCTCACGGGGGCGTCCTCCCAGGGACGGTTGCGGTGGTCTTGCTCGCGTCTCGCGCGGTGCACCACGACCGCGCTCGCGACGAAAGTGTGCTGCTTATAGCACCCGTTCAAAAATAACAGCAAGCGTTATTCCACCTGGGTTATGATGCTTGCGCCTCGACCTTCGAGGATCCCCCGACATGGCGACCCGACCCGACCCGAATCCTCCGTCGCGCCGACAGGACGTCGCGTTCTACGTCCTTTTGAATCTGGTCGGGCTCCTATTCTTCTCTCTTGTCCGTAACAATTCCTTCTGGCACGGCGACGACTGGGAGTATCTGATCCAGGCGCTGCGCATCGAGGGCGACTGGCGGGAGATTTTTTCGACGCGGCTCCACCAAACCTTTCAGCCGCTCCCCAATTTGATCTTCTTCCTCGAGTTCCAGGCCTTCCAACTCGATGCGGAACGCTACTACCTGTTCAACGTGCTCGTGCATTCCGCAAACGCGTTCCTCGTCTACACGCTGGTTCGAACGCTCTTGAAGGACCGGTCGATCGCGGTGTTGTCCGGGCTCTTGTTCGAGTTCGCGGTGGGGAACTATGGGAAATCGGTGATGACCGTGTCGGGCGTCAGCGACCTCGTGATCACCGCCATGACTCTCCTCACCATGATCTTCTATGTCCGCAACGAGCTCCACGACCGGGGATCCCTCTGGACGCGTAACTTCTTTCTTTGCTTGCTGTTTTTCACCCTAAGCCTGCTTTCCAAGACCACCTCGTTCTCGGTGTTGGGGCTCATGTTCGCCTTCAATCTACTGTATCGGGAGCAGACGGGTCGCAAGCTCCTGGACGCGAACTTCATCGCACTGGCCGCCTTCACGCTGGCGGTCTTGATCGTGAAGATTGCGATCCAGGGAGCAGTGCCGGGGTCGCAGGACCTCGCGATCTTCTCGTGGTCGGTCTTCAGGAACTTCCCGGCCTATCTCGTCCGCATGGTGTTCCCGATCCACTCGTCCACCCTGGTCACCGACGCCGGCGGGGCGGTTCGCTTCATCTACGAGTTCGCCACCGCGATCCGGATCCTGATCTTCTTGTGCATCGTGTCGTATTCGGTGTTCGGCTTCATCTTCGGCAACCGGGTGATCCGCTTCTTCATCGCGTGGACCTACATCATGGTGACGCCGTTCTGCTTCTTCCGCTTTCCATCGGATTGGCTCGACATGCGGTTCCTTTACCTCGTTTCGATCGGCTTCCAGATGATTCTCGCCTCGGGGACGGTGCTCGCCGCGCGGTTGCTGTATCAAAAGCCGTGGCGACGAAGGTTGCCGTACGTGATCCCCGCGTTGTTCATCGGGCTTTCGTACTTCGTGCTGCAGCAGCTGGACTCGAACTACGAGCGCAAGGCGGCGGCACCCCAGTTGAACACGATCAAGGGGAGATTCTACGAGATGTACGCGAAGAAAACGGAAACGCAGGAGACACTACCGCGGAGCAGCTATGAGTAGACGAGTGTTGAGTTGTTTGGCGATCCTGCTCGCGCTGGTCGCGAGCCCCGCGCTCTCGCAGGACCCGGCTCGGGTGGTTGGCGACTGGACCGGTGCCTTGCAAGTGGGCGCGATGAAACTTCGGCTGGTCCTGCACATTACGCGCGGCGCCGACGGAGTCCTGCGCGCCACCATGGACAGCATCGACCAGAATGCGCTCGGTATTCCCATCGATGACATCACCTTCGACGGGACGGTGCTGCGCGCGGAGCTGCGCGGGATCAGAGCCTCTTACGAAGCGACGGTCGACCCAACCGCCACCACGCTGACCGGGAATTGGAAGCAAAGCGGCACCTCGCTTCCGCTCGTCATGGCGCGCACCGATGACGCCGCGTCTCTCCTTCCCAAGCGCCCGCAGGAACCCAAGCCACCGTTTCCATACCAGTCGCGCGACGTGACGTATCCGAGTGGTGACATCACGCTGGCTGGGACGCTCACCATTCCCGCCGACCCGGGTCCGCATCCCGCCGCAGTCTTGATCTCGGGATCGGGTCCGCAGGATCGGGACGAAGGCATCATGGGCCACAAGCCGTTTCTCGTGCTCGCGGATCACCTCACGCGCCACGGAATCGCGGTGCTGCGCGCGGACGATCGCGGTGTTGGCGAGTCGACGGGCTCGTTCGCGGACGCCACGACGGAGGACTTTGCTGCGGACGCGGCGGCGGGGATCGCTTACCTCGAGACCCTGGCAGAGATCGATTCGAAGCGCATCGGCTTGGTCGGTCACAGCGAAGGAGGTATCACCGCGCCGATGGTCGCGGCGCGGTCGAACGAGGTCGCGTTCATCGTGCTCATGGCCGGTGTCGGCGTTCCCATGGACCAGCTGCTGCGGGCCCAATCGCGCTTGTTGCTCAAGGCAAACGGCGCGGATGACGAGTACATCGCGCGTAACGAACGGTTGTCGACTCGCATGTTCGCCATCGCTAAGGCCGAGCCCGACGCCGCAACCAGGGAAGCAAAGCTGCGCGACGCGACCAAGACCTTCGCCGACTCGCTGTCGGTCGGAGGAGCGCCAAGCGACGAGGACAGAGCGAGCCTCGAGCGAGGCGTTGCGATGCTCGCGACTCCGTGGATGCACTTCCTGCTCAACTACGACCCCGCGGCGACACTGCGCCGCGTGAAGGCTCCGGTGCTCGCGATCAACGGCGAGCTGGATCTCCAGGTGCCGCCGTCGCAGAACTTGCCGGCGATTCAAAAAGCGCTCGCGGACGGTGGCAATCGCGACGTGACCATCGTCGAGCTCCCGAAGCTCAATCATTTGTTTCAGACCGCGACCACGGGCGCGCCGTCGGAGTACGGCACCATCGAAGAAACCATGGCGCCGATTGCCTTGAAAACCATTTCGGATTGGATTGTCGCGCGCACCGGGCGCGCCAAGAAGTAGCTAGAGAACGTAGCGTACGTCGGTCCCCGGAATCGCTTCCAGGCGGCCCATCAACTTGGCTTCGATGGTGCCGGTCAACACGCACAAGTCATCCTCGTAGGTGTTGAGCGCATCGTGGAGCAGGCCGCGCACGAGCGAGATCGTCTTGCCGTCGCCGGCGGAGAGCTTCACTTCCACGCGGACGTTGCGACCGTAGAAGAAAGAATCGATGCGCTCGCGCAGCTCGTCGATGCCGGTGCCTTCCGCCGCCGATACGAAGGCCGCGTCTGGGAATCGCTGGCGAAGTCCGTTGAGGAGCGGCGGCGCCATGCGGTCGATCTTGTTGAACACGTACAACGTCTGTACCCCAGGATTTTCAATCGAACCCACCGTCGTGTCCGTCACTTCCATCTGCTCTTCCCACGCGGGGTGAGAGACGTCGACCACGTGCAGGTACAACTCGGCTTGCGCGGTGTCTTCCAGCGTGGCCTTGAACGACGTGGTGAGGTGATTCGGCAGCTTGCGGATGAACCCGACCGTGTCGATCAACAAAATGTCGTGGCTCGCGTGACCGTTTCCGTTGCCATTCCCGTTGCCGTTGGGGTTCATGCGACGCGTGGTGGTGTCGACGGTGGCGAAGAGCTGGTCGCGCACGACGACGTCGGCGCCGGTCAGCTGCCGCATCACGGTCGACTTGCCGGCGTTGGTGTACCCAATTAGCGCCGCGACGTGCCGGCTCGAGCGCGCGTTGCGCATGGTCTCGCGGTGCTGGTCGATCTTCTTGAGCGTGCGCTTCAAGGTCGCGATGCGCTGGTAGATCTTCCGGCGGTCGACTTCGAGCTGGGTTTCGCCGGGGCCTCGTGTGCCGATACCGCCCGCTTGCCGCTCGAGGTGCTGCCAAAAGTGCTTCAGCCGCGGCAGCGAGTACTCGAGCTGCGCGAGCTCGACTTGAATCTTGGACTGCTGCGTCTTCGCGTGGCGCGCGAAGATGTCGAGGATCAGCTCGGTGCGGTCGATGCAGCGGAGATTGAGTCGCTTTTCGAGGTTCTTCGCCTGCGCGGGTGCCAAGTCGTCGTCGAAGATGACGAGGTTGACGCCGAGCTCGTCGCAGGTCTGATGGAGATCGTCGACTTTGCCGTCGCCGATGAAGGTTGTGACGTCGACGCGGGCGCGTGCTTGGACGGTGCGACCGACCACTACGGAGCCTGCGGTAGTTGCAAGCTGCTCGAGCTCGTCCAGATGCTCGTGCGCGGCGCCGACTGAACTCCCCGGTAGACTCACGCCGACGAGGTAGGCCCTCTCGACCCGTGCCCTGGTGATAACTTCAAACGCACGCTTCACTTGGGAAGGCAACCTCGGCTTTGTGAAAGATCTCTGGTTTCGATGGCAACCTCACTACGGGTAGTTCTTGCCGGTAGTATAACAAAATCGGGGCCAGTTCGGTATGAGAGAGCTTACTTCAGCTGCACCATTCGTTGCGTCACCGACCGGCGGCCGATGGTGAGCTTCACGTAGTAGACGCCGCTCGCGACCACTGCTCCCTGCTCGTCTTGCGCCGACCAACCGGTGCGATAGCGACCCGGTGCGTGCTGCGACTCCACCAACGTCGCCACCAAGCGACCGGTTACGTTGTACACCTTCACACTCGTCTCGACCGCTTCGCCGGAGAGTTGGTGTGTGACCCCGCTCTCGTCGACGACGCGCTCGGGAACTTCGTAGTCGATGGTGATGGCGTCGCGAAACGGATTGGGCGAGCCCACCAGCAGTGTCGGCGCCAGCTTGCCCGACGTGTTCCAAAACACCGGCGCGCTGGTCACCGAACCGTACGGCGACCCGACCGGCGCTTCCTCGGTCTCGGACTCCGCGATCTCTTCCGGCTTGACCGTCAGCGACACCGGCGGCGGAATCATCCGCGCGCCCTTCTTTCCCACCAGCGTGCGCCACGCCGCCTGGATGGCGCGCGCCGATCGTAGGTCGTCGGGAGGGAGTGCAATCAGCGCGGCGTACAGCGTCACCTGCGAGCCCGGTGCCACCTGTCCGAAACTCGGCGACAGCACACGCGCGCCTTTTCGATCCGCGCGAACTTCCCAATCCTCGACACCCGATGACGGAGCCCACACCAGCAGCGCCATGCCGCGGCCGCCGTCGCGCCACACCAGCGTCTCGCCCGTCGGTGCGACACCGCCCAAACGATCCGTTTCGATCAGCGGTGCCGGTTCGCTCTCGAAGCTCCCAGCCGGTTCCACCAGGATGCCGACGCGCACGCCTTCGAGCGCCGTACGGCCCGCGCGCAGCGAGATGGCCGTCGCGACCATACCGTCGATGTGCGGCAGCGACCAGGCATACAGCTCCTGCCGAATCTGGACGCCGGAATCGCCCTTGGGTCCGTACAGCGCGACCGACATCTGGTCGCCGATGGCGGCGAAGTCTTCGTCGGTGCGACCGTCGCCGTCGTTGTCGATTCGATCGAGGGGGTCTTCGTCGATTTTCCCGTCGTAGTCGTCGTCGGGGCGTGGAAACGGCTCGCGAGCTCCGCCGCGCGCGCCTTCCACCACGCGATCGATGGGTGACGCGAGCAGTGATCGCACGCCGCCGCTCGCATTGACGAACTCCGTCTCGGCACCGCTTTGCGCGCGCGCGTACACGACGACTCCGCCCCTCTGGAGATAGCTGTCCTCGCCCGATGGTCCGAAGAACTTCCACGTCCCGTTGGGTTCGATCGCGAACACGACGCGACCGGGCGCCACGCACACCCTCCCGTCGTCGCACGGACCGCCGGCGAACACCGGCGCTACTATTCCAAAAAGAGCAAACGGCGCGAGAAGCGCCGCACGGTGAAAATGTTTCATGGCAAAACGCTCACATCGAAAGATAGAAGCTCAGGCTCTCCAGCGCGACGGCCAGGTTGACGTTTCGAAGCCACACGCCTTCGGGAACGGTGAGCTGGGTGGGCGCGAAGTTCAAAATGCCCTTGGTGCCCGCGCGAACCAGGAGGTCGACGATGTCCGGAGCCGCCTCCGGCGGGGTCGCGACCACCGCGATGTGGACCGGTTCGCGCCGAAGAACCTCTTCGGCGAAACGCTGGTGCGTGATGTCGACGTCGTGCCACTTCGTGCCGACCTTCTTGGGGTCGACGTCGAACACCTGCTTGAAATAGAACCCGTCTTCGCGAAAGCCCTCGTGAAAGAACAGCGCGTGACCCAAGGAACCGGCGCCGAAGAGCGCCATGGTCCATTTCCGGTCGAGCCCCAGAATCTCGACGATCGCACCCTTGAGCTCGGTGACGCTGTAGCCCAGCCCGCGGGTCCCGAAATTCCCGAAGTACGACAGGTCCTTGCGAACTTGCGCGCTCGTGATGCCGCCCAGCTCGGCCAGGCGGGCGCTCGAGACGGTGGGGATGCCGCGCTTCTCGAGGTCGAGCAGAATCCGGTAGTAGTTCGAGAGGCGCCGGACCGTGAACTCGGAGATCTTCTCCATCTTCAAACGCACCTAGGCTTCAGCCTCGTCTTCCATCGCCAAGTGCGCGACGTCGACGACCTTGTCGTCACTCTCCAAATTGATGAGGCGAACACCCTGCGTGTTGCGCCCGATCACTGAGATGCCGGAGATCGGACAACGAATCACGATGCCGTTCTTGGTGATGATCATCATCTGGTCGTTTTGCTTGACCTCTTGGATGGTGACCACCTTGCCGTTGCGATCGGTCGTTTTGATGTTGATGACTCCGATGCCGCCGCGACCCTTCACCGGGTAATCTTCGAGCGGCGATCGCTTCCCGAATCCGTTCTCGGTGACGGTGAGTAGCGACGCGCCCGCGGTCACGACCACCATGCCGACCACTTCGTCGCCCGCCACGAGTGTGGTTCCTTTGACGCCGGTAGCCGCGCGACCCATCGGGCGCACCTTGCTTTCGTGGAATCGAATCGAGCGGCCGTTTTTCTTGGCCAGCACGATGTCCTGGCTGCCGCTGGTGATGGCGGCGTCGATCAGCTCGTCGCCGTCGCGCAGATTGACCGCGATGATGCCGCCGCGACGCGGGCGGCCGTAGTCGCTCAGCACCGTCTTCTTGATGATGCCCTTCTTGGTGGCAAGAACGAGGTACTGGTCCTCGCGGAACTCGGATACGGGGACGCGGCCCGCGATGCGCTCGCCTTCCTGCAGCCCCAGCAGGTTCACGATCGCCTTGCCGCGCGCGGCGCGTCCGGCTTCGGGGATCTCGTGCACCTTCACCCAGTGGCAGCGGCCCATGTCGGTGAAAAACAAGATGTAGCTGTGCGTTGACGCAACGAAGATGTGCTCGACGAAGTCTTCGTCGCGCATCTTGATGCCGGTGACGCCGCGCCCGCCGCGCTTCTGCTGGCGATACGCGTCGAGCGCGATGCGTTTGATGTAGCCCGCGTGCGAGATCGTGAGCACCATGTCCTCTTGCGCGATCAAGTCTTCGACGTTGAAGTCCGCCGGCCCCGAATCCACGATCTCCGTCCTGCGCTCGTCGCCGTACTTCTCCTTGATCTCCTTGATCTCGGTCTCGATGATCGCGAGCACTTTTTTGCGGTCGCCCAGGATCGCCTTGAGCTCTGCGACCAACTTCAACAGATCCTGATACTCGTCTTCGACCTTCTGGCGCTCGAGGCCCGTCAGGCGCTGGAGGCGCATCTCGAGGATGGCGTTGGCTTGGATCTCTGACAACTTGAAGCGCGTCATCAAACCCGAGCGCGCGGTCTCGACGTCCTTGGAGGCGCGAATCAGCGCCACGATCTCGTCGATGTGATCGAGCGCGATGCGCAGGCCTTCCAGGATGTGCGCGCGCTCCTCGGCCTTGCGCAAATCGAACTTGGTGCGACGCACCACCACCGCTTCGCGGTGGTTGAGCCAGTGCTGGATCATGTCGCGCAGCGCCAGCACTTCCGGCCGGTTGTTGACCAACGCCAGCATGATGATGCCGAAGGTCACCTGCATCTGCGTGTGCTTGAAGAGCTGGTTCTCGACCACGCGCACGTCGGCGTCGCGCTTCAAGATGATGACGACGCGCATGCCCTCGCGGCTGGATTCGTCGCGGATATCCGCGATGTCGGTGATGACGTCGTCCTTGACCAGCTCGGCGATGCGCTCGATCAGCATCGCCTTATTCACCTGATACGGAAGCTCGTCGATGATGATCGCTTCGCGATCGTTCTTCATCTCTTCGACGTGGGTGCGCGCGCGCACGATCACGCGCCCGCGGCCGGTCGTGTACGCCTCGCGAATGCCCAGCTTTCCGAGCACGATGCCCGCGGTGGGGAAGTCGGGGCCCTTCACGATGGTCAGGAGCTCTTCGTCGGGAAACTCGGGGTCGTGCAACACCGCGATGCAGGCGTCGCAAATCTCGGTGATGTTGTGCGGAGGAATGTTGGTCGCCATGCCGACCGCGATGCCGGACGATCCGTTGACCAAGAGATTGGGAACGCGCGCAGGCATGACGAGCGGCATGGTGCGCGACTCGTCGTAATTGGGGCCGTAATCGACCGTTTCTTTGTCCAGGTCGGCGAGCATTTCTTCCGCGAAGGCGGTCATGCGCACTTCGGTGTATCGCTCGGCCGCGGGCGGGTCGCCGTCGACGGAGCCGAAGTTGCCCTGCCCGTCGACCAGCGGATAGCGCAGGGCGAACTCTTGCGCCATGCGCACGATGGTGTCGTAGACGGCGGTGGTTCCGTGCGGGTGGTAGTTACCGGTGACGTCGCCGGTCACCTTCGCGGATTTTCGATACGCGCGCGTGTGGGTCAGCGACAGATCGTTCATCGCCGTCAGCACGCGGCGATGCACCGGCTTCAAGCCGTCGCGCACATCCGGCAGTGCGCGCGAGATGATGACGCTCATCGAATAGTTGAGATACGAATTCCGCATCTCCAATTCGATGGGTACCGGCACGATCCTCTCGTTGTTCGCCATTCAATTGCTCCGTAAAGGTGGGTTCGCGGCGTCGTGACGCCTTGTACCTAACGCGCGCAGGGCCCGGGGCCGCGCTTCGGACCCGGTTCAAGATCACCTGGTTGTGAAAGGATTTTCAATGCACAAAATAATAGTGGTTTCGGGGTCCAATGTGAACAGTTTTCTTTTGCCTGCCAACGCCGTAATCAATTGTGTCAAGCTTGGTTACGCCGGTGGTGGTGGGTCTGACGGCGGCCCTTTTTTCTTGAGCTTCTGCTTCGCTACTTCGACCGTCTGCTGGGTCTTTTCCTTGATGCGCTGAAGCCACCGCCGCGCGAACGCAAACTCGAGCCCCAGGATCGCCAAACCGCCGATGATGGTGAGAATTCCGGGGCCCGGGAGAACCAGCATCGCGATTCCGAGCAGCACAACGGTCCCGCCGACCACCGCAATCGCGACCCGGCGCGCGGTACGGTACGTGATGGTCCACGTTTTCTTGACTCGGCGGTCCACGAAGATTCCATCGCGTCGACGCGTCGTCACGCGCGCGTTCGCAGCGCCTCTCCCATCCTCTCCAGCGCCTCGCGTAGGAGCGGCGCCTCGAGGCTCATGCCGATACGAAAATAATCCGGCGCGCCGAAGAACCGCCCCGGAACCACCGCCACCTCGTACTCCGCATGAAGGCGATCGACCAGTCGATCGACGTCGTGGCCGGCGACTTGCACGAAACCCACCGTCCCCGCGCGCGGCTTGGCCCACGAGAGGTCGTCGTGACCGTGGACGAAGGCATCCACGAGCTCGATGTTGCGGGCGAGGAGCGCATTCGATTCCGCCAAGAGCGCGTCGGCGCGCTCCAGCGCGCGCGCCGCGATGCGCTCGCTCGGGTGCGCGGTGTTGTTCGAAAAGAGATCGTTCAAGCGCCGCATCCGCTCCGCGAGGGCGGGCTCAGCGAGCACCCAGCCCAAGCGAAGTCCGTCCAGCCCGAAGACCTTCGTCATGCTCGACGTCGCCACCAGGTCGGGCGAAAGACGAACCGCGGTGCGAACGCCGAGCGCATACAAGAAATCGAGATAGACTTCGTCGACCAGGACGCGCGCGCCGACGCGCGCAGCAACGCGGGCGACATCGGCCAGGGTCGCATCGTTGTCGAAGGCTCCGGTCGGGTTGTGGAGGTTCGATAGGACGACCAGCTTCGTCTTTGGCGTGAGCGCTCGTCGAACCTCGTCCGCGTCGATGTGCCAGCGATTCTCCGCGTGCCGGGAGAACGAAACGACGCGCGCGCCCAAATACTCGGCCACCGCCCGCAGCGGCTCGTAGACCGGCGCCTCCATCAGAACGTCGTCACCCGCTTCGACCGTGGCCGCCAACGCAAGGTGGTTCGCCATCGAGCACGCGTGCGTGATCACGACGTTCGCAGCGGTGATACCCTGTCGCGCCGCAATGCGCTCAATGAGCGGCGGCCAGCCGTCTTCGGAGCTCTCACTTTGGAGCAGGTAGGCGAGGGAAAGGTCGAGCCGCTCGAGAGGGAGGCGCGGCACGCCGCTCCGTGCCAAGTTGAATCGCACCGGCGCGCGGCGTTTGGTCCACGTGAGAAAATCGGAACCGCTGCGTTGTGCCGGCGACGTCGTCAACTACTTGCCTTCCAGCCACGCGGCGTCGGCGAGATCTTGCGGGCGGCCAACCGCTCGCTTGTTGATCGCCTGGTCCGTGCGGCCCAACACGGGAATGCGAATCCCGTCGACCTCGACCTCGATCCTGCGCGCCCACGAAGTATCGAACGACAACCCGTCGAGCGAGGTCATCACGTCGATGCGGCGCGGCGCCACGCCGATCTGAACGATCGAATCGGGAACGACGAATTCATCGACGGAGATCTGATCGAGCGGTGCGCCGAAACGCTCCAGCGCGCGTATCACGCGCCCGGCGTTGTCGTGCGACGCGTTCACCCATAGGTCGATGTCGCCGGTCGATCGCGGGAGGCCGTGGACGGCGAGCGCGTAGGCGCCGACGAGTAGGAACTCAACCCTTTCGGCTATGAACGCGGACAATATGTCGCGGTAGTCTGAATTCAGCAACGTCTTGTCCCATGAACGCCCACGCGTCCACCGTAATGGGCCAAACCATCCCCACGCGCTCGGCCGGAGTCGCGGCGCGCACGTCATCGTCGACGGGCTGCGAACCCCTACCCTTGCGGACGCGCATGTTCGCCCGGTCCGACATCGCTACACGTCGAGGTTTTTCACCGAGAGCGCGTTCTCTTGGATGAACTCGCGCCGCGGCTCGACTTCGTCACCCATCAAGATGGAGAAGATGCGATCCGCTTCGACCGCGTCCTGCACGTCGACTTTCAAGATCGTGCGCGCCTCCGGATCCATGGTGGTCTCCCACAGCTGCACGGGATTCATTTCGCCCAGGCCCTTGTAACGCTGGATGTACACCCCGTCGTTGCCGCCCCAATCCTTCAGCATGCGATCGCGGTCTTCCTCGGCGTAGGCGTAGACCTCCTTCTTGCCCTTCTTGAGCTTGAACAGAGGCGGCTGCGCGATGTACACGAAGCCGGCTTCGATCAGCGGCTTCATGTGGCGATAAAACAGCGTCAACAACAGCGTGCGAATGTGGGCGCCGTCGACGTCGGCGTCGGTCATGATGATGATCTTGTGATAGCGCACCTTGGCGAGGTCGAACTCGCCGCCGCCGGTGCCGACCGCAGTAATGATGGTGCGAATCTCTTCGTTGGAGAAAATCTTGTCGAGGCGCGCCTTCTCGACGTTCAGCACCTTGCCGCGAAGGGGCAGAATCGCCTGGTACTCGCGATTGCGCGCCATCTTCGCCGAGCCGCCGGCGGAATCGCCTTCGACCAGGAAGAGCTCGCTGACGGCCGGGTCGCGCGCCGCGCAATCGGCCAGCTTGCCGGGAAGTGCTGCGGACTCGAGCGCGGTCTTACGACGCGCGAGGTCGCGCGCCTTGCGGGCCGCTTCGCGCGCGCTGTACGCGGACAGCGTCTTCTCGATCACGTTGCGCGCAATGGACGGATTCTCTTCCAGGTACTCGCGCAGCCCGTCGCCCACCACCGCTTCGACGATGCCCTTGACCTCGCTGTTGCCGAGCTTGGTCTTGGTTTGTCCTTCGAACTGCGGCTCGGCCAGCTTGATGCTCACCACCGCGGTCAACCCTTCGCGCACATCGTCGCCGCCCAGCGTCACGCGCTCCTTCTTGAAGAGGTTGGCAGAGGCGGCGTAGTTGTTGATGGTGCGCGTGAGCGCCGCCTTGAACCCGACCAGGTGTGTGCCGCCTTCGATGGTGTTGATGTTGTTCGCGAAGGAGAAGACGTTCTCCGCGTAGCCGTCGGTGTACTGGAGTGCGACTTCGACTTGCACGCCGTCCTTTTCCGCCTGGATGAAGATCGGCTGCGGCGTGAGGACGGTCTTCGCGGTGTCGATGTACTTCACGAACGACACGATGCCGCCGTCGTACTGGAATACCTGGCGGCGCGGCTTGGCGGCGCGCCGGTCGTCGAAGACGATGCGCAGCCCCTTGGTCAAGAAGGCCAGCTCGCGCAGTCGCTGCGCCAGCGTTTCGTGCTGGTAGTCGACTTTCTCGAAGATCTCCGAATCGGGCATGAACGAGACAATGGTGCCGCGGCGCTCGGTCGCGCCCAGCTCCTGGAGATCGTTGGCGGGCACACCGCGCTCGTAGCGCTGCGTGTAGCGCTTGCCGTCGCGGTGGATCTCCACGTCGAGCCATTCCGCCAAGCCGTTGACGACCGAGACGCCGACGCCGTGCAAACCTCCCGAGACCTTGTAGGAGTCGCGGTCGAACTTACCGCCCGCGTGGAGGGTGGTCATGACGACCTCCACCGCGGGGCGATGCTGGGTCGGGTGAATGTCGACCGGGATTCCGCGTCCGTTGTCCTCCACACTCACGTGCAGGTCCTCGTGGATCACGACCTCGATGTCGCTGCAGTGTCCGGCCATCGCTTCGTCGACCGAGTTGTCCACGACTTCGTAGATCAAATGGTGGACGCCGTGGATGTCGGTGCTGCCGATGTACATCGCGGGGCGCTTGCGAACAGCCTCGAGCCCCTTCAGCACCTGAATCTGCTTGGCCGTGTATTCGTGCGTCATTTCGACCTTTCCAGTCTTTGGTGGTTCCGCTCCGCCCTGCGGAAGCGGTGGCGTGCCTTCTGGGGAGGACTTGCTCTTTTCCAGCATGAGATTCTTCCGCCTATTCTACGTCGCGAGCGCCCAACCGGATCCGCGTCAGATTGACGTCCGGGCACGCCGCGCGAAGCTTCTTGACCAGTTCCTTCTCGATGAAATGGAGCTCTTGCATCCACGCACCATGATCGACGTGGACGAACAGGGTCCCGTTCTCGAACCGCGTGGCACGGGCACGCTGGGAGATCTCGGGGCCTACGATGTCGGCCCACTTCTCGACCAGTTGTCGCTCACTAAATCGCTTCTGAAGCCCGAGGTCGCGCAGAACGGACGGGAGGACGTCTCCAATTCGAGCGAAGGAACGTCGCGTCATACGCAGTTAAGTTACTCGGTTTGGGCCCCGGAATACACTGTTTTCTTGTCCGACGCGGCCCCACAACGCGCTGGCAGTGCTGGTGTTACAAATGGTAACAATATCGTTAACAACGTTGTCAGCCGCGAAACCGATGGCCCCGGCCGAAAACGCGTTACGACGCGGTGATTCGTCCTGCTTCGACCCGATGCAGGCGGGCTCCCGGGCTCTTCGGGACCGCCACCGGGCTGGTAACGAACACCTGCCGCTGGCCCTCCAGGAGGCGTTGAAGCTTCGCCATGATGGCCTCGTCGAACTCCGAGAAGACGTCGTCCAAGAGCAGCACGCACGGCTCGCGAAGCTCGCGCTCGAGGTAGGACATCTCTGCGAGCTTCAAGAGCACCGCGAGCAGACGGCGCTGGCCCTGCGAGCCGAAGCGACGGAGGTCGTGCCCATCCATCACCAGCTCGAGGTCGTCGCGGTGCGGACCCACCAGCGTGACTCCGCGCCGATACTCCTCGGATGCGACCGAGACCAAGCGATCGTGGAACGCGCGGGCGATCGAGCTTGCATCCGCCGGTAGTGTCGATTCGTAGCGCATCGAGAATTCGAACGGGCTCTGGAGGTCGCGTTCGTGCGACCGCGTCTCGCGCTCGATCGCCGCTGTGAGCGCGTGTCGCCGCACCATGAAGTCCGCGCCCGTTGCAACCAGGCGCTCGTTCCATGCCGCCATCTCGTCGCGCGACGCGCGCGCTTTCAAGGCGGCGTTGCGCTGCTCGACGACCCGCCGGTATTCGGTCGCCGTGCGCAGGTAGCCCGGGTCCGTCATGGTCCCGATCATGTCGAGATAACGCCGGCGGTGCTCCGGCTCTCCCGACACCGTGCGCAGGTCGTGCGGACCGAACAGCACGGCGGGGAACCGTCCCGCCAGGTCCGCGCGGCGCCCCACGACCCCCCCGTTGATCTTGATCGTCTTGGCGCCGCGCCCCTCGCGCCGCTCGATCGCAAACGCGAAGCTCTCGGTTCGCTCGTCCGCGAACGCGCAACCGACCTCGACGCGGCAGAACGGCTGGTCGAGCCGAATCAGCTCGGTGTCGACTTGCGCTCGAAACGAACGCCCGAAGCGAAAGAGGTAGATGGCTTCGAGAAGGTTGGTCTTACCTTGCCCGTTGGAGCCGACCACAAGATTCAAGCCGGGGCCGAACGCGATCTCGCCGTCGGAAAGGTTACGGTAGCTCGCGGAAACGAATCGATCGACGCGCACAGAATTCCGATTCGCGAACGGTAGAGGGGCGCGGCGTGCGCCGTGGTTAGTCCGCGTCGCTCAGTCGCTCAAGCGCAGCGGCATCAACAAGCACTGGTGCTGGAGCTCTTCGCCGTTGTTCTCCGGTGTCACCACGCCCGCGTTGTCGTTGCGGTCGAGCAGGAACGATACGTCCGCGCTCTCGATGGTCCGCAGAATATCGAGCAGATAGCGAGCGTTGTATCCGATCTCCATTTTGGGAGAATTGTAGGCGCAGGTGACTTCCTCGACCGCCTCTCCCACGTCCGGAGTCTTCACCGACAGCGTCAGCCGGTCGTCTTCCAACACCAGCTTGACTTGGTGCGTGATGGCGCTGGAAAGAATCGCCACGCGGCGGCACGCATCCGTGAGCTCTTCGCGACTGACGGTCAGCTTGCGCGCATTCTTCTTGGGTATGACCTGGTTGTAGTCGGGGAAGGGCCCTTCGAGCAGGCGCGAATAGATCACGCTGTCACCGAGATCGAAGGTAATGTGGTTCTCGGCCAGCGAGACGTTGACGCTGTCCATGTCGGCGACGAGCGAGCGATAGATGTTGAGCGCCTTCGGCGAGACGATGACGTCTTTCTCTTCACCCGTCGATGCGGCACCGGGGAGCTCTACCCGGGCCAGGCGATGACCGTCGGTAGCGACCATGCCGAGCGTGCCCTTCTTGATCTCCCACAGCACCCCACACAACGACGGGCGCGTCAGGTCGGTCGAGACGGCGTAGCTGGTCTTGGTGATCATCCCATCGAGCACCGACGCGCTCATGGGAAACGTCACCGCGGCCTTCTGCGACGGAAGCTTCGGGAATTCGTCCGCGCTTTTTCCCGTCATCTTGAATCGGCTGCGGCGGCACTTGATCGAGATCTTGTCTCCTTCGACCTCGATCACGACCTTGTCATCGGGAAGGGAGCGCGCGATCTCGAAAAACTTCTTTCCGGGAACCGCCACACTGCCCGGACCCGACGTCTCGCACGCGAGCGTTTGCGTGAGCGACACGTCGAGATCGTTCGCGGTTAGAGTGACTTTACCGTCGCCGCGCGTCTCGAGGAGGAACGTCGACAGAATGGGAAGTGATGTCTTACTTGGAACGACAGCAGCAATTCCTTGTAGGCTCTTCAGTAAATCCTTTTGGTCGACGGTGATCTTCACTCCCGTTCCTCCTTCTCGCCCCATAGGCCCAATCCCTCGCCGTAGCGCGACGCTCGAAATATTTGCGGAGACGCCACTATACCGCACGCGCGCGGAAAACTTCAAGGGAGCGGGTCGTTGAAAAACAAGTTTCCTTCGCGTCGACGGCGTTGTCGGATATGTCTTGGGTATAGGCGCATTTCCCAACCGGTCGCCTCGCGAGCGCGGTGTACTACTTGATGATTTGAATAATGATCCAATCGTAGTAGCAGTAGGAATGTGGAGATGTAGAACAACATCCGACAAGCGAGCGAGCGCAATGGGCTTACGACCCCGAGCACATTCTGGATGGCCGGGGGATCAACTGTGGATAGGATGCGACGTCATCCCCAGGGGATAACTTTCCACACGCGATCCACAGGGGATTTCCCCAAGTTTGTGGAAAAGGTTGGTGGGTGACAACGTGACAGGGGATAAGTGAAAGGCCGGGAGATGGCCCGCAGCCCTCGCTCCAAGTGAGCGATGGACGCGTCCAACCCCCGGCCTTCCTGCCGCGCTACCTCTGTGGCTAGCGAATTCCTACGACGAAAGCTCCTTCCGAAGCTGCCCGATGGTCGAGCGGAGCGAAACGTCGCGCTCGACCAGGTCGGAAATCTTTTGGCAGGCGTGAATCACGGTCGTGTGATCGCGACCGCCGAAGCGCTGGCCGATCTGCGCCAGGGACGCGGAGGTCATGTCACGCGCGAGGAAAATGGCAACCTGGCGCGGGAAGGCGAGGCGCGCGGTGCGGACCTTCGAGCGCATCGATTCCACGGGGACCCGGTAGTGCTGGGACACAACCTTCTGGATCAATGTGATACTCGTCTTCTTGGGCGTTGATTTGACGAAGTCCTTCAAGACGTCGCGCGCCATCTCGTGGGTGATATCCTGTTTGTACACGCTCGCGTGAACCAGGAGCTTGACCAGGCTTCCTTCCAGCTCGCGGATGTTGCTCTTGACCGTATCGGCGATCAATCCCAAGACGTCGTCCGGGATCAAGATGTTCTCGCGCTCGGTTTTCTTGCGAAGAATGGCGAGCCGAGTCTCGTAGTCGGGCGGCTGGATGTCGGTGATGAGACCCCACTCGAAGCGCGAGACCAGGCGGTCCTCGAGGGTCGGGATCTCCTTGGGAGGCCGGTCGCTGGTCACGACGATCTGTCGGTTGGCCCCGTGGAGCGCGTTGAAGGTGTGGAAGAACTCCTCCTGCGTGCTCTCCTTGCCGGCCAGGAACTGGACATCGTCGATCAGTAGGAGGTCGACGTTGCGATACTTGGTTCGGAACTCATGACCGTTCGCTTGGCGGATGGCCATAATCATCTCGTTCATGAACGACTCCGCGGATGAATAGTGCACCCGCGCGGTCGGGTGGCTCTTCAAGACGACGTGCCCGATTGCTTGCATGAGATGGGTCTTGCCGAGACCGACGCCGCCGTAGATGAAGAGCGGGTTGTAAACCTGGGCGAGCCGCTCGGAGACCGCGAGGCAGGCCGCGTACGTCATGCGGCTGTTGTTGCCGACGACGAACTCGTCGAACACGTATTTGGAGTTGAGTCGCTCGCCCTCCGATACGGGCTTGCGCAGGCGCGAGCCGATCGGTGTGGGGGCCGTTTCGACGCGCCGAGGTGATATCTCCGGCGGCGCGTCGTTCGCGTTATTGAGCGACACCTGCGGGTCGGTGCCGAGCACCTGCCGCATCGCGAACGTGATCTTTTCCGCGTGGTGCTCGCTCACCCAATCGACAAAGAACTTGTTCGGGCAATCGAGGACCACTCTCGACCCGTCGACATTGTTCAGGCGCATCGGCTTGAACCACGTTTCGAAGGTCTGCTTGTTGACCAAGGTGGCCACGGTTGCGAGGAACTCCGACCACATGTGGTCGCGGGAGGAAACCGACATGGATACCCTTTCTCCCTCGGAGTGACTCCGATGCGAGACGGTCGTCGTGCGACCGAAAACGCAAACCCTTCACCAACATCTAATTACCCGGTAGCGCGCGGTTCGCGCGGCCGAAAGCTCTTGAAAGTACGCCGGTTCGATCCCTCGCCGGCGCGTCGGGGCGCGGTTATCCACAAATGTGGATAACCGCCTAACTTATCGTGGACAAGTCAGATGCGAGGCGAAAAAGGGCTGTCTCGGTGAAGTTGTCCACAGCGCCTATTCCAATGACAATCTAAATTGAACAGGAAGATCCGACTCAGTAACCGAAGATGCAACGGTCGCGAACGTAGCAAAGTGCGAAGGCGCGCTTCAAGCGCGAAAACGAGTTGCTCACAGGAACACATCAAGTGGCGTGTCGATAGACGGTTGCGATGCGCTGACCTGTGGATAAGATGTGGGTTTCTCGTTGCGGCGACGGGGCTTGACGCGGGCGCTTGCTTCCTCTACAGTCTCTCGCTTCGGCCTTGGTGGTAATTCGGTACGCGCGGCGCGGCAGTGAGCCGCGGCCCGCGGCGAACGATTTCATCGAACACAGGACTTTCGATCATGAAGCGCACATTTCAGCCTCGCAATATCAAACGCAAACGCGAGCACGGATTCCGCAAGCGCATGAGCACGCGCGGCGGACGCCTCGTCTTGAAGAGACGCCGAGCGAAGGGCCGCAAACGGCTCTCCGCGTAACGACCGAGTCCCAAGGACGGCGGTGCGTGGGCCCGGCTAACGATTCGTCGGGCAAGGCTTCTGCGAAGCGCCGACGTTTGCGAACTTTGAGGCACGCCTGGCAGTTTCGTCTCTGCTACGATTCCGGAAAGAAGCTCGTCGCCCAGCACGCGGTTGTTTTTCTCCATCCCGCGCAAGAGCGCGATGGATGCCGCGTGGGCGTGGTTGCCAGCCGCAAAGTCGGCGGCGCCGTGAGACGAAATCGCGCGAAGCGGCTCTTGCGCGAGAGTGCGCGCCGCGTCGCAACGAGATGGATTGATCGTCACATTTGGGTCGTCTTGGTCGCGAAGGTGTCGATCAACGAAGCTCGCGCCGCCGATATCCAGGACGACATCGAGCGCGCCCTGCTCGCGGGCGGCGAGCTCGACATCGAATAATCGTCACAGGAAGTGATCGTCACATGCGATTCCTGCCCGCCGCGACGCCTCGCGCGTCGCTTCTGGCCTTGATTGCCGGCTACCGCCGGTGGATTTCTCCCCTCTTACCTCCCGCGTGCCGGTTCTATCCGTCGTGCTCGGAGTACGCGTCGGAAGCGATCGAACGCCACGGCGTGGCTCGCGGCGCGTGGCTCGCGGTCAGGCGTTTGGGTCGTTGCCATCCCCTGTGCGAGGGCGGCATCGACCCGGTCCCGCCGACCGCTTCGCACCGGTGCCGTGACGCGATGCTCTCCCGCGCGGAGTCGGCTCGATGAGCAAGACATTCGGAATCGAGCGCCGCGCGCTCATCGCGTTCGTCGCCTCGATGGCGCTCTTCCTCCTCTACGACGCGCTCTATCTAGCACCCAAGATGCGCGAACAGCGCGCACGCCGCGAAGCCGCCGAGCTCCAGCAAGCGCAAGAAATGGCGCGACTCGAAAAAACGACGGGTGGCGACGCCGCGCTGGACACCATTCGATCGGGCGCAGCGCCGTCCGAGCTCATCGCACCCGCTTTTCCGGTCGACACGCTGGCGTCGGCGTTCTCCGGCAGCGATACGCTTGAAGCGGCCGACGGGCCGGAGAACCGGATCGTCGTCGCATCCCCACTCTACGAGATCACGCTCGATGCGCGCGGGGCCTCGGTCGAATCGATTCGCCTCCTCCGCTTCGCGGGAAGAGGCGGTCCCGTCGAGTTGTTGCCGGAGGGGGACAGCTGGTCGGGAGACCGCGTGCTCGCGACCACCGTTCGCGGCGAAGCACGCGAACTCGCGATCGAAAAGTTGGTGTTCGAAGCGACGGCGAGCAATCAGTCGCTCTCCGACGGCGCGCGCGTGTCGGTGGCCGACGGCGACTCGGTCGACGTCGTGTTCCACGCCGCGGGCGCGGGAGGCTTCGTCGAGCGCTCGTATCGCTTCTACGGAGATCGCTACGACTTTCGCACCGCGCTGCGCGTGAGCGAGGCGTTGGTTCCCGGAGCGGAGACCGTGGTGTGGAGCCTCGGTCCCGGTTTGAACGCCACCGAAGACAACGTCCGCGACGACCAGTCGAAGTTCCGAGCGTCCGTGCTCCTCGGCGAAGAATTCCACCGCAAGCAGCCCGGCGACTTCGGACGCGCGAATGTGGAGGAGTTCAGCGGGACGCTCAACTGGGCCAGCTTGCAGACCAAGTATTTCCTCGCCGCGCTCATCCCGCCCCAGCCCGTGCGCGCGGAGGTCGAGATGGCGGGCATCAAGCAGGAGCATCGCGTGTCGCAGAAGGTCGCGGTTCCGGCCTCGGTCGCCCGCGGCGAGATCACCAGCGAAATGCGCGCGTTCTTCGGGCCCTTGAATTTCAAGGTGGTTGGTGACCTGGGAGTCGGCCTCGAGAAGAACGTCGAGTTCGGTTGGAAGTTCATTCGCCCCGTGAGTGTGGCGGTTCTGTGGTCGATGAATACGCTCCATCGCGTGATCCCCAACTACGGCTGGGTGATCATCATCATCTCCATCTTGACCAAAGTGCTGTTCTATCGGCTCACCCACAAGAGCTTCAAGTCGATGAAGGAAATGCAGGACTTGCAGCCTCGACTGGCCGGTCTCAAAGAGAAGTTCGGGAACGACCGACGCCGCTTGAGCGAGGAGACCATGAAGCTCTACCGCGAAGCGGGCGTCAATCCGCTGGGCGGCTGTTTGCCGATGGTCCTGCAGATGCCGGTGTTCATCGCGCTGTTCAACGTGCTGAGCCACGCCATCGAGCTGCGCGGCGCGCCGTGGATCGGATGGATGCGGGATTTGTCGCAGCAAGACGTGCTGTTCAAGTTGCCGATGTCGCTGCCGCTGATCGGCGACAACTTCAGCCTGCTGCCGCTCTTGATGGGCGGCGCGATGTGGGCGCAATCGAAGCTCGGCGGTTCGCCGACGGGGCAGCCGGGAAATCCGATGCCGCCCGGCTTCAACACCCTCCTTCCCATCGTGTTCACGTTCCTCTTTTACAAGATGCCGTCGGGCCTGGTGATCTACTGGATCATCAACACCGCGCTGTCGGTGCTGCAGCAGTACTACATCGTGCGTGATTCGAAGAACGCGACCTTGGCGGTGGTGCCGGCACCGGCAGTACCGGCTGGAAAGAAGCGCCGCGCGCGCAAAAGCTCGTAGAGGAATCGCCATGTCGCATTCGGTCGAAACCACCGGCAAGACCATCGACCAAGCGCTCGAGAAGGCGTTGAGGGATCTCGGCGCGCGCAAGGACGAGGTCGACATCGAGGTCCTGTCCGAGACGCACAGCGGATTGCTCGGCATCTTCGGCGGGAAGTTGGTGCGCATCCGCGTGACGCCGAGGGGTGCTAAGGCGACCTCCACCGCCGACGGCGCGGATGTGATTCGATCCGTGATCGGCGACGTGCTCGGGTTCATGGGCGTCGAATTCACGCTGTCGATCGAGGAGTCCGAGGACACGACCTTCGTCAACATCAACTCGAACGGTCTCGACGGGCTATTGATCGGGCGCCGCGGCGAGACCCTGTCCTCGATTCAGCACGTCGTGAATCGCATATTCACCAAGCGAACCGGCCGCCATAGCAAAATTACCGTCGATGTCGGCGGTTACGTGCGTCGCAAGCACCGGTTGCTGGTCGAGAAGGCGCACAAGCTCGCGGAGCGCGTGAGCAAGACGCAGAAGGAGTACGACTTCGAGCCCCTCAAGGCCTCGGAGCGGCGCATCATTCACCTCGCGGTGGCAGAGTTCGACGACGTGACGACGTATACGATCGGCGACGGGTTGTTGCGCAAAGTCGTCATCTCGCCCAAGACGTCGGCCACCGACGATTTGCCCCGCGACTAGCGCTAGCGAACTCTCGTTCGCGCTCGTAGATTGCGAAGAGCAATCGAAACCTCCCTTCGTGACTCCATGAATCGCACGTTTGCCATTGTCGCCATGCTCGTCGTGCTCGGTCACGGCGCGGTGGCGGCGGCGACGCTGCGGGGCGTCATTCGCGCGCGCGACACCGGCATCGGCGTCGGTTTCGTCAATGTTCAGGTGTCCGGGCGCTCGCAAGACGCGCGGCCGATTCAAGGCGGTGTACTCGCCCGGGAAGACGGTACCTACCTCCTCGATCCACTTCCGCTGGGAACCTTTCGCGTCGCATTCACGCGCGTCGGGTATCGCGCGTTCGAAGACAGTGTCGTCATCACGGAGGATCGCGCGTACACGCTGGATGTCTTGCTCGATCTGCAGCCGGTGGAGATCGAAGGAGTACGCGTCGAAGCGGACACCGACCGGCCTATCGCGGAAGCCGAGGACGTGCAGACGGGTTTGGTCTCGATTCGGGCCGACCGACTTTCGTCGCTGCCGGGAATCGCCGAAGGCGACCCGATTCGAGCGCTGGAATTGTTGCCCGGCGTCCAGACGGCTTCCGACTTTTCGAGCGCGCTCTACGTTCGCGGCGGCGGCCCCGACCAAACGCTCGTTCTGCTCGACCAAGCGACCGTTTACAACCCGACCCACGCCTTCGGATTCTTTTCGACTTTCAACGCCGATGCTACCGGCGACGTCAACCTCTATAAAGGAGCCTATCCCGCGGAGCACGGCGGGCGTTTGGGCGCGGTACTCGATGTGCGCTCGCGCGATGTGAAGGCGCGCGAGCTCTCCGGGAAGGCCGGCATCAGCACCATCGCGTCCCGGCTGGCACTCGACGGTGCGATAGAAAGTGCGTCGTGGATGTTGAGCGCGCGTCGCACCCATTTGGAGCCGCTGCTCGACGCCATTCGGGATGAAGACACCGAAGTCCCCGACTATTTTTTCTACGATCTGAACGGCAAAGTGGTCGTGCCGACCGGCGGTGGTCGGGTCGAGGTGTCGGCCTACCTCGGACGCGACGATCTCGACTTCTTTCCCGGCATCGATACCTCGCTGGAGCTCCACTGGGGCAACACGGTTGTAAGCGCCGCTTACGTGCGCGCGCTGAGCGACCGACTGCTCGCCACCGCCCGCGTCTCGCTCAGCGACTACCAGAGCAACACGCTGGCGAGTGCGTTCTCGACCCCGGCCACGTTCGAAAACTCCGTGCAGGACGTGAGCGCCGGCGGCGAAATGAAGTGGGAAGCGAGCCTTCGCCACGCGTTCACGGCGGGGCTGCAAGGGTCTCGCTACGACGTCGCGTTCGCGCAGACGTTCAACCACGAGTTGGTCGACGATTACCGCCGCGAGCCGATCGAAGTGGCCGCCTTCGTCGAGGACCGCTGGACGCCGTGGACCGGCACGGTATTCGATCTCGGCCTGCGCGCGCGCTACATCGACGACGGCGATCGCTATCTGTTCGAGCCGCGGGTCGCGCTCGCGCAGGAGCTTCGGCCCGACGTGCGCGTGAAGTTGGGCGGCGGCGTCTACCACCAGTACTTGCAGCTGGTCGCGACCGAGGCGGTGGCCGCGGTCGACTTCTACGTCCCCATCGACGAGAGCGCGCCGCTCGGTCGCTCGTGGCAACTCGTGGCGGGCGCCGACTGGCGATGGAAGCCGTCGGTGTTGTTTTCGATCGAGGGCTACTACACCGACCTCGAGGATCTGGTGCTGCTCGACAACGCGTCCACCGTCAACGAGACGGTCGACAACGCCGACGATCTGTTCTACTTGGGCGGCGACGGCTACGCGACCGGCATCGAGCTGTTCGCGCGGCGCGACGTCGGGTCGGTGACGGGGTGGATCGGCTACACGCTCGGCTGGACGCGGCGGGCGTTCCCCGAGATCGAGAACGGAGCTTCGTTCGCGCCCAAGTACGACCGACGACACGACCTCAGCGCGGTGGCCGAGCACCGCCGCGGCAAGTGGCGATTTTCCGGCGCTTTTGTCTACGCGACGGGGCAGGCATTCACGCCCGTCTCGGGGCGTTACAGCCTTCGGGATCCGACCACCGGGTCCGTGCCGAGCGACATCCAATTGCTCTACGCCGACAAGAACAGCGCGCGTCTGCTTCCTTACAACCGGCTCGACCTCGCCGTTGCGCGCGATTTTTCGTTCTTCGGCGCGAAGGCCGAATGGCTGGTCGAAGTGTTCAACCTCTACAGCCGTCGCAACGAGTGGTTCATCAACTATCAGCGCGACGAAGAGATCGTCGACGCGGAGGTGGTGCGCATGCTGCCCATCATTCCCAGCATAGGAATCAACGTATGGTTCTAGCGGTCGTTCGAAGAATCGCGTGGGGCTTGGTGCTGCTCGCGGCGTGCTCGCCGGAGCGCAGCGACGACGAGCTGTTCGCTCCGGGGGGGCTCGGGGTGCCGGTGGTGGACGGCTTGCTCGTGGTCGGGAAGCGCTTCGGCGACATCTATCTCTCGCAAACCATCGCTCCCGACCAGGCGTTTGATCGCAATCGCGATGCGATCGACAACGCCCAGGTGACGGTCGAAGGGGCGGGCGTGGTCATCACCTATGTTTCGTTCATTCCCGGCCACTACCGAACCGGCGCTCCCGACACGGTGCAAGCCTCCACGACCTATCAGATGACCGCAGTCCTCCCCGACGGACGCGTGGTGCGCGCGAGCACGACGACGCCGGCGCAGCTCGACATCGACCAGTGGGTGTTGCTCGACAACGCGGGGACGTCGGTGATTCGGCAACTCAAAACATTCGAAGAAGACAGCAGCTCGGTGTACGACCAGCCGGAAAACCAGCTGGTGTATACGGAGGGGATTCTGGCGGCGGCGCTAGAGAATCAATCGAACGTGGGATACCAAATCGGCCTGGTGAATCTGGAGACCGATTCGGAGCTCTTGATCGACACCAGCTTCTTGGACGAGGAAGACCTCGACAATTTCCGGCGCGTGAACTCGTCGCCGCCGCTCGACTACGAAGCCACGCTGCGGATTCCTTGGTTGGCGATCTACTACGAAGGTCGCTACAACCTGCGCGTGGTCGCACTCGATCGCAATTGGTTCGACATCGTGCGGACGGATCCGGCCCTCGGCGCGGGAGGATTCGGGTTCGGGGGCGAAGCGGGCGACACCTCGACGCGTCCGATTTTCCACGTTGAAGGAGGCATCGGGGTCTTCGGATCGGTGTCGTCCGACTCGGTGGGCTTCTACGTGCACGCACCTGCGCACCATTAGCCGTGCTAACATTCTCGGCTCGCACATGAATCACTCGACCGACACCATCGCGGCACTGTCGACCCCTCCGGGCGAGGCGGGCATCGCCGTCGTTCGCGTCTCGGGGGCACAGGCGCTCGAGATCCTTGCTCTCGTCTTGCGCACGCCGGCGGGTGGGACCTTCGACGATGCCTGGGAACACCGCCGGCTTTATCACGGCGGTTTTTTCGGCACCGGCGGCGAGCGCATCGACGATGTCATGGCCGCCGTGATGCGCGCGCCGGAATCGTACACGGGAGAGCACGTGGTCGAGATCAGCTGTCATGGCGGGAGTGCCGTGGTCGCGCGGGTGCTCGAGACGTTGTTCGAGCGCGGAGCGCGCCCCGCCGCCCCCGGCGAGTTCACGCAGCGCGCGTTTCTAAACGGTAAGATGGATTTGATCCAGGCCGAGGCGGTGGCCGACATGATCCACGCGCGCACCGAGCTGCAGCGCGTGGTCGCCGAGCGGCAGCTTCGCGGGGCGTTGTCGGAGCGAATGGACGCCCTGGCCGACGGCATGATGATGCTACTCGCCGCCATCGAGGCGAACATCGATTTCATCGAAGAAGGAATCGACGCGCTCGACGTGCCCGCCGCACTGGCGACCATCGCGAGTCAGCGCCGCGAGCTGGACGAATTACTCGCCACCGCACCGCTCTCGCGCCCGCTTCGAGAGGGCTACCGGGTGGTGATCGCGGGCCCCGTCAACGCGGGAAAGAGCAGCCTCTTCAATCGATTGATCGGCGAGTCGCACGCGATCGTGACCGAGATCCCCGGCACCACTCGCGACGTTCTGCGCGAGACCGTGGTCATCGAAGGGGTGCCGTTCGTTCTCCACGACACAGCCGGGCTTCGCGTCGATAGTAATGATCACGTCGAAGCGATCGGCATCGGCCGGGCGGTCGACGCCGCGCAGAATGCAGACGTCGTCCTCTTCGTCGTGGATGGGTCACTCGAGGATCCGGCGCACAATGGAGACGCGTGGGGCCGGCTCGACTCGGCGCGCGCGCTCGTGGTATTGAACAAGGTGGATCGAGGAAGGCCGAACGGCGCGCCCGGGTTGCCGAAAGGCTTGCCGCACGTACTCGCGTCAGCGCTGACCGGCGAAGGGGTGGATGAGGTCCGGCGGATGATGCTCACACTGGCGGGGTCCGACGAGTTGTCCACGATGGCCCGCGGCCGAGCGATCCTGAACGCACGGCTGACCACACTGCTGGCCGATGCTCGCAAGCGCCTCGATACCCTGGGAAGCGCCGTCGAGTCGCGCGAGCCGCTCGAGATTCTGGCCGTGAAAGCCCGCGATGTGCTCGGGCTCTATGAGGAGGCGACCGGCCGGCGTTATCAGGACGGACTCCTCGACGCGATTTTCTCGCGATTCTGCATCGGGAAGTGATTGTCAATTTTCCATGGTCACATTGTAAACCTTAGCATTGTCAACTTTTCATGGCTCGACACCTTGACATAATCGTAATTGGAGGCGGCCACGCGGGTTGCGAAGCTGCTATGGCATCCGCGCGGATGGGAATGAGCACGCTCGTGACGACCCTTCGGCGCGACCGCATCGGCCACATGCCATGTAACCCGGCCGTTGGCGGGTTGGCGAAGGGCCATTTGGTGAAGGAGCTCGACGCACTGGGCGGTGAGATTGGCCGTGCTACTGACCGCTCTGGCATCCAATTTCGCATGTTGAACCGCGCGAAGGGCCCCGCGGTGTGGTCGCCACGCGCTCAAGTTGACAAAGTGACCTACAGCCGAATCATGCAAGCGACCCTTGAGGCGCAACCCAACCTCGAAATCGTCGAAGGCGAGGTCGTCGAGCTTATTGTCAACCAAAGTGAATTCACCGGGGTTCGCTTCAACACAGGCGACATTGTCAACGCAAGCGCCTGTGTCCTCACGACGGGAACGTTCCTCCGCGGCTTGATGCACACCGGTGATCTCCGAACCGAGGGCGGCCGCGAAGGCGAGCCGCCGGCGGGGACGCTGTCGGACAACCTTCGATCGCTGGGACTTCGGATGGGCCGTCTCAAGACGGGCACGCCGCCCCGTGTTTTTCGCGACAGCGTCGATCTATCTCGCATCGAACCCCAGCCCGGCGACGACCCGCCGAGCCCGTTCTCGTATCGCACCGACCGCATCGAGCTTCCCCAGGTACCGTGTCATCTCACCTATACGAGCGAACTTACTCACGAGGTGATTCGGCGAAACCTCTCCCGCTCGCCGCTCTATGGCGGTGTCATCGAGGGAATCGGACCCCGCTACTGCCCCTCGATCGAAGACAAAGTGGTCCGGTTCGCCGACAAGCAGCGCCACCAGGTGTTCATCGAGCCGGAAGGCCTCGATCATCCTGAGCTGTATCTGAACGGGATATCGACCAGCCTGCCGGTCGACGTGCAGCTCGAGATCCTCTCCTCGATCCCGGGCCTCGAGACCGCACGCATGGCGCGGCCCGGCTACGCGGTCGAGTACGACTACTTCCCGCCCGATCAGCTCCACCGCACCATGGAGTCGAAGTGCATCGAACGGCTCTACTTTGCCGGCCAGGTGAATGGAACCTCCGGATACGAAGAGGCCGCCGCGCAGGGATTCGTTGCCGGTGTCAACGCGGTGCTGAAGCTCAGGGGCGAGGAGCCGTTCGCGCCGCGCCGCGACCAGGCGTACATCGGTGTTCTCATTGACGATCTCACCACCAAGGAAATCGACGAGCCTTATCGAATGTTCACCAGCCGCGCCGAGTTTCGACTCTCGCTTCGTCAGGACAACGCCGACGAGCGATTGATGGCAACGGGCCTGCGACTCGGTTTGGTGCCCGAGCACGCGGTGGCGGCAATGCAAGCGCGCGTCGACCGCGTGCACGACGTGGTTGCGACACTCGATCGGACTGGTTTTCCCGCGCGTGAAGGTAACGCGTCGTTCGCAGGGTGGGATCTCGAGCCGGTTCGGCACGGCGCGACCCTTCGTGAGGTCCTGCGCCGACCGCGCGTAAACCTCGCGCATCTGCGCGCGTTGGGCCTGGTGGATTGTCCCGAAACCCTGGACGCGGCCGTCGAGTGCCGCATCAAGTACGAGGGGTATATCGACCGGCAGACGCGCGACGTGCAGGCACTCTCCGACTTGGAAGCGCGCAAGATCCCGCGCGCCTTCGCTTTCGAGACGGTCGCCGGTTTGAGCGCGGAGGCGCGCGAGAAACTGACTCTGAAGCGCCCCGAGACATTGGCCCAGGCGTCCCGCATCGCCGGTGTTCGCGCGTCCGACCTCTCCATTCTGGCGGTCTACATCGAGCGAGCGCGCCGTTCGGCCTCGTAATGGGCCCGCTCGAAGACGACCTCGACGCCGTTCGCTTCATCCCCAGACATTCGTTCGAATTCATCGAACGATATCTCCACCAGATCCTGCGCTGGAACGCGGAGATCGGGCTGGTATCGAAGAAAGACCCGGCGGCCACCTGCCGGCGTTTGCTTCTCGAGAGCGCCGAATTCGGCGACGTCATTGCGCGCGCGCTTGAGCCCGATCGAACCGCCGCCATTCGCGTTGCCGACGTGGGATCGGGAGCCGGCTTTCCGGGACTGGTTTGGCAATCCATCTATCGCGGGTGGAGCTTCGTCCTTATCGAGCGCCGTGAGAAGAAGGCCGCGTTCCTGCAACGAATCGCGCGCGAGCTCGGGTCGTCGCGCGTCGAGGTGTTCGCCGGCGATGCACGCGATGCGTCGCGGTTGGAGCGATTCCGCGGCGCATTCGACGTCGTCGCCACCATGGCGGTTGGCGAACCGGGTCGCACCGCGCCGCAAATCGAAGGTCTTCTCGCGGTCGGCGGCGTGTTTGCGACCACACTCGCCGATAGCGTCGACGTCCCCGAGCGATGCGGGAGGTCACTCGTTCTCGAAGGCGATGTGCGCGCGAACTTTGGGAGATACGCTCGGTATCGAAACCGTGTATAACTCGATCCGGTCCGCGGGAGATATCGACCATGCAATTCATCCCCACCAAGATCGCAGGCGTGTTCGTGCTCGAAGTCGAGCGCAAGGAAGATTCGCGCGGCTTCTTCGCCCGTATTTTTTCGCGCGATGAGCTCAAGGAGCGAGGCTTGGTGGATGAGTATCCCCAGCACAACGTCGGTTACAATCATCTCAAGGGGACGCTGCGCGGGATGCACGTTCAACGCGCCCCGCACACCGAGGCGAAATTGCTTCGCTGCACGAGCGGGTCCGTTTACGACGTTGCGCTGGACTTGAGGCAAGGATCCTCGACCTACATGCGATGGATCGCGGTCGAGTTGAGCGCCGAGAACCGCCGCATGCTCTACATCCCCGAAGGCTGTGCGCACGGTTATCAGACCCTCGAAGACGCCACAGAGTTAAGCTACCTAACATCACAACTCTATGTCCCACAATCAGCTACGGGGTTTCGATACAACGACATCGCGTTTTCGATCGACTGGCCGCTGCCCGTCTCCAGCATATCGGATGCGGACGGACGCTGGCCCGACTACGCGCCGATTTCGTTTCGCTGAACCGAAAGGACGTTCATGATCATCGTCGATACCGCACTCGCCAAGCGGCACGCGGAAGGACGACCGCTCCGTGTTGCGCTGGTGGGTGCCGGCTATATGGGGCGTGGGATCGCCATGCATTTCCTCGAGCCGATCGAAGGCATGCAGCTGGTTGCGGTGTCGAATCGAACCATTGCCGACGCGGCGCGCGCGTATGCCCAGAGCGGGATCGAGAGCCCGGTTACTGCATCGAGCGTTGGCCAGCTCGAGACCGCGATTGCATCCCGTAAGCCTGCCATCGCGGACGATGCGATGCTTCTCTGCCAAGCCGAAGGCATCGACGTCATCATCGAATCGACCGGAGAGATCGAGTTCGGCTCCCACGTCGCGACGGAAGCCATTCGAAACGGCAAGCACGTGGTCCTGATGAACGCCGAAATGGACGCCACCATCGGGCCCATTTTGAAGGTGTATGCCGATCGCCAAGGAGTCGTGGTCACGAATACGGACGGTGATGAGCCCGGCGTCGCCATGAACCTCGTGCGATTCGTCCGCGGTGTGGGATATCGACCGGTGGCCGCGGGCAACCTAAAGGGGATGATCGATCCCTATCGCACGCCCGACACACAACGCGCCTTCGCGGAAAAGTATCACCAGAAGCCGCGCATGATCACATCCTTCGCCGACGGCACGAAGCTTTCGATGGAGTGCACTATCTTGGCTAATGCCACGGGGTTCCGAGTTGGAAAACGCGGGATGTACGGGCCCAAGTGCGCGCATGTCAAAGAAGCCATGACGGTGTTTCCCGTGGAACAATTGATGGCGGACGGACTCGTGGACTACCTGCTCGGCGCCGAGCCGCACACCGGTGCATGGGTGGTGGCGCACTCCGGAAACCCGACCAAGCAGCAGTACATGAACTACTTCAAAATGGGAGACGGGCCGTTCTACGTCTTCTATACGCCGTACCATCTGCCCCACGTCCAGATCGTCGACACCGTCGCGCGTGCGGGGCTGTTTGGCGACGCGACGGTGGCACCCATCGGAGCTCCGGTTACCGATGTCCTCACGGTTGCGAAGAAGGATCTAACAACCGGCGAGATGTTGGACGGAATCGGCGGCTTTATGGCTTATGGGACCATTGACAACGCAGATGTCGTTCGGCGCGAGGCGTTGCTGCCGATGGGACTGTCGGAGGGTTGCAAGCTCAAGCGTAACATCCCGAAGGATCAGCCCATTCGATCAGACGACGTCGTTTTTCCGTCCGGGCGGCTGTGCGACAAGCTTCGGCAGGAACAAGATCGGCATTTTGCTGTAAACCGTTGAGGCCGACGGATCCGCCGGCCGAACTCGGAGGTGCCCGTGGAGTTTCGTCGATCAATAGCTGTTTGTGTCGCGGCCGCCGCGGTCGCCTGTTCCGGAGACAAGAAGGAATCGGCGCCGGAACCCATGCACGTCGTCTTCGGCGAGTTCATCCAGCCCGAGGATTCCTTTCCCAAGCTCCGATATTTCGAAGGCGGCCTGGTTTCTCCGAACGACCGGTGCGCGGTTCGTAAAGTCCGGCTCAACCCGAAGATGCCGCCGGTCTACGTCAACGGACGTCCGATCGGCTTCTGCTGATCACCCTGCGCAGCGACCTTCGTGCAAGGTCCAGAACCCTACCTCAAAGATTTCCATATCGAGCTGCCGTGTGCGGTCGACTCGAGCACGATGGCCATCCTCGACCCCGCGCACCGCTCGTTCGTGGGGCATGAGGTCTACTTCTTCTCCACCCTCGAGGCGAAACAGCGCTTCGACTCGACCCCGTTCGAGTTCACCGGCACGGTGACCGACCCGGTATCGCTGGCGCGCTTTCAGCCAGGCCCTGACTCGCCGTCTCGGACCGCGGCGGGAAGACTCTTCTACTTCGGATCCGACCAGACCGTCGCGATGTTCGACATGGACCCCGATCGGTACTCGACTCCCAAGCCGGGGATGCGGGAAATGAGCATGCGGTAGTTCCCGGCCTCGTTTCACGTGGAACGCAGACCGGCTAACGTGAATTTCTGCCCACAAACTGCTTGAAACGCTTTCGAGACGCGGTTATTCTTCGTCCAACGCCCCACCGATTCTCGTGTAACATGTTGGCCTGAAAGGATTTAAATGAGAAACGGCTTTTCGGTCCTGCTCGCCGCCGGGGTGGGTCTTGGTTTCTTGATTTCTTGCTCCAGCGACGAAGGCGGCGGCGTCGAGCCTGTCAACCACGCACCTGCGATCACCTTCTCATTTTCAAAGATCGGGGTTGTAAGAGGACTGCCCGTACAGCTTTCCGTTACCGTGGCAGACTCCGACGGCGATCCGTTGACGGTAACCTGGACGCCGACGCGCGGCACGATTACGCCGCTGAATCCCCCGGCCAACACGCAGGCCCAGTGGAATACCCCGAGTGCGGTGGGGGTCGATTCGATCACGGTCCGGGTCTCCGACGGAACCGTCAGTACCACGGTGATCAAAGGGATCAAAGTCGGGACCGCGTTTACCGGTAGCGAGGCCCCCGCGGTGTTCAGGAAGACCAATTCTCCCTACATCATCACCGTAAACCCAGGGGTCGTGCTCGCCGCCAACGATCCTTCCACGACGATCGAACCCGGCACCGAGCTTCTCCTCGAAACAGCGAACATGGTCTTCGACGTGACCGACTCGCTCATCGCCGTCGGCACCCCAATTGAACCGATCAGTATCCGGCCCAACGTGCGCGATCTCAACTGCGGAGACGATCGAGGCTGGTGGGAGGGGATCAAGATCGGTACCGGCGCCGCAGTGGACGGATACGTCGAACTGGACCACGTCGAGGTTTGGTACGCACGGTTTGCCGTGCGCCTCCGCGACCAGGGATCCGCGGTGATTCGAAACTCTGATATTCGGTGCAGCCAGGAGAACGGCGTCTTGCACGAAGGCAGCGGAGTCTTATTGATCGAGGACACCCGCATCAGCGACGGAGAGCTCGACGGCATCGGCGTCGATGCACTGACGTTCCTCCCCGATTCGATTCTCATTCGTGGGTGCGAGATCGCGTTCAACGGGCGGACAGGGATCGCGCTGGACCTCGACGATCAGCTGCAGGAAGTACCGATCATCATCGAGTATTCCGACATCGCGAACAACGGCGAGCACGGAATCACGCTGCGCAACGCGGTGTTTCCGCAGATACATTTCAACCGTCTCGCCGCCAACGGGGTTGGTGGCCCGAACGGGTTGAATCACATTTGGCTGATCAACGGCTTTCCAAACGGCGCGCCGGTAACGCAATTGAACGCGACATGCAACTTCTGGGGCGCACCGGTTACCGTCGTCGCTACCATCGAAGCGACGGTCCGTGACAGTCAAGACACCGGCACCATCGGAACCGACGTGATCGTCGCGCCGTGGTCGAACGAGAATCCACTGACGACGACATCGACCTGCGTGCTGCCGTAGAGGATTGCAATATGGGACGCATCATCGCCATCGCGAATCAAAAAGGCGGAGTTGGCAAGACGACGACCGCCGTCAATCTGTGCGCGAGTCTCGCGGCCGCCGAGCGCAAGACGCTCTTGGTCGATATGGATCCGCAAGCGAACGCCGTGTCGGGTGTCGGCATCGACAAGAAACTCGTCCAGCAAACCATCTATGAGGTGCTGTTCGACGACAATTTGGTCCTCGATGCGATCATCGAGTCGTCGATGCCGTTCTTGCACGTGATCCCCGCGAAGCCGTCGCTCGCGGGCGCCGAGGTGGAATTGGTCGCCGAACCGCGCCGCGAGTTCCGCTTGAAGCGCGCGCTCGCGCACGTGCGCGACGAGTACGACTACATCGTGGTGGATTGTCCGCCGAGCTTGGGATTCCTCACCGTCAACACGCTGACGGCGGCCGACTCGCTCTTGATTCCGTTGCAGTGCGAATACTACGCGCTCGAAGGACTCACGCAATTGCTATCGACAGTGAAGATGGTGCAGGCCTCGCTCAATCCGAACCTCGCCATCGAAGGGGTGCTGCTCACGATGTACGACAAGCGATTGAACCTCACGACTCAAGTGGCGCAAGAAGCGCACAATTATTTCGGCGAGAAGGTCTACAAGACGGTGATTCCGCGCAACGTCAAGCTGAGCGAATCGCCGAGCTTCGGAAAGCCCATCATTCTTTACGACGTTCAGTGCCAAGGCGCGAGAAGTTATCTCGACCTGGCGCGAGAGGTGATTGGAGATGTCCACTAGGAAAGTACTCGGTCGTGGTCTCGAGGCGTTGATTCCGGGCGCGGCAACGGTGGAGCCACAACCGCTGCCGGGCGAGCGCGTGGTCGACGTCCCCACCGACGCGGTCGACGCGAATCCGTTCCAGCCCCGCAAGCGCTTCGACGACGAACGCCTGAAGGAGCTCGCGGACAGCATCCGCACCGACGGTGTGCTCCAGCCCGTGGTCGTTCGCCGCAAGGGGACGAAATACGAGATCATCATGGGAGAGCGACGCTTGCAGGCCGCGCGCCTGGCCGGCGTCCCGACCATTCCCGTGGTCGTCCGCGACGTCCGCGATGCCGATGCGCTTCGATTGGCGATCGTGGAGAACATCCAGCGGGAGAATCTCAACGCGATCGAAGAGGCGCAGGCATTTCGTCGTTTGATCGCGGAGTTCGGGCTCTCGCAAGCGGACCTGGCGGGCATGGTCGGCAAAGACCGCAGCTCCGTCGCCAACACGCTCCGTTTGCTCAATCTTCCCGAAGAGGTCCAGCGCATGGTCGAAGACGGAACGCTGACCGGCGGTCATGCGCGCGCGCTGCTTTCGCTCCCCACGCAGAAAGAGCAACTGGCGCTCGCGCGTCGCATCGCGGAGCAAAACTTGAGCGTGCGTCAGGTGGAGGCCGAAGTCGGACTCACGCGGGTCAAGAAGAACAACGAGGCCCGTCGTCACAAAGAGAAGCCGGCTTACCTCGCGGATCTCGAGAAGGCGTTCGCGCAGTACCTCGGCACGCGTGTCGCCATCGAAGAGAAGCGCGGGGGCAAGGGGCGCATCCAAATCGAGTTCTATAGCTACGACGACTTCGAGCGGCTCGCGGGGCTGATGCGCGTTCCGCTCCCGCGCTAGCGCGTCTCGAGCGGCCGATGGCGAAAGAGTTCTCCGTCATCATCGTCCCGCACGACCACCGGACCACGTGGAATCTCCGCGTCTCGTACCGGATTGCGCTCCTGTTCACCATTCTCTCTGCCGTCTCGCTCGTGTCGGGGGTGGCGTTCGTCATTACCTATGGAAAGATTGCTGCCGCCGCCAATCGCTCGCTCCAACTCGGGCGCGACAACGAGCGTATGCGCGCCGAGCTCGCGCAGGTCGACTCGCTGCAGGTCGAGCTGCTCCGCTTGCAGGCCCTCGGGCTCCAGTTCAAGGGAATGCTCGGGGTCCCGTTGTCCCCCCAAGACAGCATCCTTGTGGCTAGCCTCTCACCGGTTGCCAAGACTCCAGCCATCCCGAGCGACGAAGAAGAGGGGGCGGTTGGACCGGGGGAGCAACGCTTGATGCTCGACTCAATGCCGTCGATGTGGCCTGTAAAAGGCTATGTCACAAAGGAATTCTCGGTCACAGGCGGGGAAAAGAGTCCGCAATACCACCCCGGTATGGATATTGCTGCCGCACGTAACACGCCGGTAGTGGCAGCAGCGGATGGGATCGTCGAAGCGAGTGCTTTCGACGATGACTACGGGTGGATGGTAGAAGTCGACCACGGATACGGGATACGGTCGGTCTATGGACACAACTCCCGTAATCTGGTAAGCATCGGTGACCGGGTCACACGTGGTAAGACCATCGCCTTCGTAGGGAGTACCGGCAAGAGCACGGCCCCGCATTTGCACTTTGAGGTTCGTGAGAACGGCGTTCCTGTCGACCCGCGCAAGTACCTGCTGAATTAGCACGTCGATGGGAACGGCTCACACCACGGGGGGTCCGGCATCAATGTTGAAATCGGGCAGCAAGACGACTCAGTCGAACGAGGAGGCGAGAAACATGTTTGGTAAAGACGCAGAAATCACCACCGGGCAGTCGACGTTGAACTCGATGCTGGGCCAAGGGTGCAAGATCAAGGGCGACATCGAGCTGCAAGGTACGATTCGTATCGACGGCACGTTCGAAGGGTCGATCTCTTGCCCAGATACGCTCATCATCGGTAAGTCCGGCGTCGTCAAGGCCGACGTGAAGGTCAAGAACGCCGTCATCGGCGGAAAGCTGGTCGGCAACATCGTCGCGTCGAGCAAGATCGAGCTTCAGACCGGCTCGCACGTCGAGGGCGACATCGCGACGGCGCGCTTGGTGATCGACGAAGGCGTGTTCTTCGAGGGCAACTGCAAGATGGGCGCGACCACCAGCGGCACCAGCACCTCGAGCGCCCGCGACGTCACGGACCACACCAAGGACGGCAATTGGGCTCGCAAGGACGAGAAGCGTCCGGAGCCAGCGGGAGTCACGCGCTAACCCTTCGGTTGGCGCCGAATCCGGGAACGCCCTCGGAGCGAGACTCCGGGGGCGTTCTTCTTTTTGCATCCTTCTTGAAGCAGAAACGCGGCTTTTCCACATTCTGGGAACAACGCGTGCATAACCGTCCCGTTTTCTTGTTATTCCGCTACGCCTTACACCGAAACGACTTACGAGGAAGATCGAAACATTGGTCCCCACCCTTTTCCACACGAGTCCCGGGGCGGGCGCGCTAACTGTATGTCGGATAACACGCTTTCTTAATATTTGGGGCGGTGATTCCTCAACCACCCGGTCGCATTCCCTTGAGACGTCGTGGATTACGGAGATTTACCTATTAGGCGCTCGGTTGATTGCCGCAGGAGCCGTTCCGCCTCGTCGAATCGCGCGGACCATTCCCCTTCGTAAGGCACCGGCCATGTGCCGCTCCCCATCGAGGCGTGGCGCAGCTCGCGTAGCGCATTCGTCACATCCTGGTAGGCCGCGATGAGATTCGGGTCCGCATCCCACGACGGCGGCGATGGCAACAACGACGCCGCTCGGCTCACGTCGTCCTCCCATTCGCGGGCGAAGGCGTTCCAGGCTGCGATGTGCGCGTCGCCCTCGGCACCGGGTCGCTCGAAGTCGTAGAACGGCTCACCCAGCTCGTCGCACTTACGGCGACCCTCCTGCCCGAGCTTTTCGATGGCGTCGATCCCGCTGCGAAGGTCTTCGATGGTCGAAGGATCGATCTCGGGTGTTGCAACGAGCTGGGCTTCTTCGAGCGCGGGCGTCGACTCGTGAAACCACTCCGCATCGTCGAAACGTTGCGACCGCAATGATTCCCAGTCGGCGCGCAGCTGCGCGATATCCGGGAGCGCGTAGCCCGCCTCGCCGACGTCGGCTTGGGCGGCGAGCAGCTCCACGTCGCTCGCGACATCGCGCGCGCTCGCATCTACCTCGCGGTCCGCGATCGCGAATCCAACCTCGTGCAGCGCGGCCGAGATCGTCATGAAGTCGGTGGTCGAAGGCGGTGCTTCTTTGTAGAGCATCGATTCGAGGGCGGCGATTTCCGTTTGATAACGATCGCTTTCGAGTTTCGGCGACTCGTGGTCACGCGGAGCGATGGAGTCGCGCGAAGCGACGTTGCTGCTCCGCGTTGAAAGTCGCAAGACGCCCGCGATCGCGAAGGTGACGACGACGGCGGTGACCATGGTGGCGGGTCGTGGAAGCATGTTCGTTCTCCTCCCGAGACGTCGTCGCGGACGGCTCGCTTTCTCCGAGCAAGAGAGGTTCCAACCCGGGCAGGGAGGAACTACGATCAATGAGGAAGTTTGTGGTCCATGTAGGCGTAGACCAGGACGCCGAGGAGCGCGGACGCGATCGCAATCAGCATCGCGGTCGTTCCCGCTCCGATGTGGACCCACAGCGGACCCGGGCACGCCCCGGTGAGGGCCCAACCGAAGCCGAATACCAGGCCGCCGATCCAAACTCCGTGCTGAAACGGACGCCGCGGTGCCGAGCGAAGCTCGGGCATGCGAAGGGAGAGCACCGCCACCGAGATCATCGCAGTCGCGACCGCGGATCCCATGACGCCGTACATATGGAACGAATGGAATCGAAACATTTCCTGAATTCGGTACCAGGAAATGATCTCCGCTTTGTATAGAGTGACGCCGAATATGACGCCCAGGAGAAGAAACGCCGTGTTCCTCATCGTAACACCCACCCGAAGACGACGTGCGTCATGATCAACCCGCCCGCGAAAAACGCGACGGTGGCCACCAGCGAGGGCCATTCGCGCAGGGCAAGGCCGGTGATGGAATGCCCGGAGGTGCAACCGTTCGCGTAGCGGGTTCCGAAGCCCACGAAGAAGCCGCCCACCACCATCATCAGGAATCCGCGCGAGGTCAAAACCTGCGAGAACGCGAACGCTTCGCGCGGAACGAGTCCGCGCGGCGTATCGAACCCGATCGCCTTCAAGTCGGCGACGGTCTTGGGATCAAGGTCGGGAATGGGCGCGTTGGGAATCCAATGCGCCGCGACGAACCCGCCCACGATGGCACCGCCGACGAAGAGCAGATTCCACGATTCCTTCTTCCAGTCGTAGCGGAGAAACGGCGGCTTCACCGGCGACGCGATCGCGCACAAGTGGCGGAGTGAGGACGACACTCCCCACCGGCGATGACCGATGAGCAAGGCCAACGGCACCATCAATCCGATGATCGGCCCCGCGACGTACCACGGCCACGCCGGTCCGCCCATCTCGTTCATCTTCCATCTCCTTTTTCGACGCCGTGGGCCGTCATCACGCGTTCGCGAATGACGCGAGCCAACCCGTGACCCGCCAGAGTCGCGCCCGCGCGATTGAAGTGACAATCGTCGTAGAAGAACTCCAGCGACTTGGGCATTTCGCGCGCGGCGTCGTACAACGGGACCGAGTCCTCGACCGCGACGGAGCGCATGACCCCATTCAACCGCTCCAGCGCGGCGTCCATTTCTTCTTCCGCAAACACGATCCCGTCGTAGAGTCGCATCCAATGATGATCGCGGGTCGCCTGGTCGATCTTCGAATTCCACGAGCTCGGGTGCGTCATGAAAATGAGTTGAAACCGATGCGCGCGCGCGATTCCAACCATCGAGTGGAGATTGCTGCGATAACTGGTGGCATCGACGCGCGCGTGTGAGTCGGTAGCGGGTGCCGATCGCTGCAATGAAACCTTTTGCGCGTAGTTGCTCTTGAGAGTCCGTGCTTCGAGCACGCTCTCGGGATCCGCGTCGACCCGCCGCCGCAGGTACACGAGGCGGCGGATGATTTGCGACTTGTACAAGAATTGCCGGTACGCCGGGACCGACACCGCGGGGTACGACGCGTAGTGCAAGTAGTCGAACCCGACGATCGAACGCCGCAGGTCGTTGACGCCCGCGAACACGACGATCGCATCGGGTTCGAGGTGCACGAGACGCTGAGCGATCATCGCCACGTGGTCGTCGCTCGCGGTCCCGGAGAGGCCCACGTTATAGACCCTGACGACGCGCCCCGCCGACGCCGCGACCAGCTCGTTCTGCACCACACGCGACATATCGTCCGCGTCGTCGAGGTAGAAGCACTCCGCGGTGCTTCCACCGACGACGAAGATGCGATACTCGCGTGGGGGTTTCGGAACCGCCAGCGAGTCGCCGCGGAAGCCGAAGGCGTTGGTGGTGAAGAAGTGTCGTCCCTCGAGACCGGGCAAACCGGATTCGGCCTCGGTCGCGGCGGCGTACCCGCGCGGATACTCGAACCGAATGTAGGGATTGAGGCCACCGACGTGCTGCGCGGACGGGCGCGACGGATCGGCGACCGGGGCCGCGATGCGGAGCCCGATTTCGGCCGCAAGCACGGCTCCCACCAAAGCCGTCGTCGCGAGAACAAAGTTAGAACGCCTCGAATGGCCCATGGAGCTCGCGTCATTGTAACGCGCTCCCCGATTGACGCGCAAACGAGGTGTTCGTATGCTCGCCTAGGTCATGAGAGAGGAGGCGACATGCGAGTATCGATCGAATACTGCATTCCTTGAGACTACACTCCCCAGGCCTTCGGTCTGAAGGCCGCGCTGGAGCAAGCGATTCCCGGCATCGAAATCGAGCTCATCAAGGGAAAGGGTGGGGCGTTCGAGATTCGACGCGGCGAAACGCTCGTGTTCTCGAAAAAGAAAGAGAAGCGTTTCCCGAGCAACGAAGAGATCGTCGCCGCGCTAAAGAAGTGACGGTTACTCGCGCGTGAGCAGGCGGCGCAAGGTCTGCGCCAGGTTTGTGGCATCGAGGGGTTTGCCCGCCACCGCGTCGACCGCGGAACTGGCCGGGGGTGATACCAGTTTCTCTCCGAATCCAGTGGTGAGGATCACGGGCAGGTTGGGACGCACCGCTTTGAGCTGCCGCGCGAGCTCGACGCCCGTCATGCGCGGCATGGTCTGATCTGTGACGACCGCGCGAAAGCCGTCCGGATCGCCGCGAAACGCCGCCCACGCCTCGTCGCTCGATGTGAACGACGTCACGCGGTAACCGCGCGCGGTCAGTATTCGTTCCAACAGCTGAGCAACATCCGGCTCGTCGTCCACCACCAGCACGTGCTCGCCGTGTCCTTGCGACTCGGCAGCGAGATTCTCCAGCGTCTCTTCCGCCTTGGCCGGTGCGCTCGGCAAATAGATCCGAAACGTCGAGCCCTTTCCGACCGTGCTCTCGACCGTGACCACGCCGGCGTGGCTGCGTACGATTCCGTGCACGACCGACAAGCCGAGCCCCGTGCCCTCTCCCGATTTCTTGGTCGTGAAGAACGGCTCGAATACGCGCGCCATGGTCGGCGGGTCCATTCCCACGCCCTGATCGCGCACGACGAGGGCGACGTACGGCCCCGCCTTCAAGCCCGCGACGTGACCAGCCGTCTCCTCGTCTATCTCTTCGCGCGCGAGCTCGACCCGCAGCACGCCGCCCACGTCCCGCATCGCGTGCGCGGCGTTGGTGCACAGATTCATGATGACTTGGTGCATCTGGGCGGGATCGGCGACGACGGTGTCGCCGCGCGTCGCCACGCGCTGCGAGATCTCGATGGTGGACGGCAAGGTGGATCGAATCAGACGCAGAGCTTCGAGAATCACCAAATGGAGCTGGAGTGGCCGGCGCTGTTCGCTCCCGCCGCGGGCGAAGATCAAAATCTGCTGCACGAGCTCCTTCGCTCGCTGCGCCGCATTCATGACTTGCTCGAGATCGGAGCGAGCGGGGTTGTCGCGGGCCAGCTGGTCCATCGCAATCTCGGTGTAACCGATGATCGGCGAGAGGATGTTGTTGAAGTCGTGAGCGATGCCACCCGCCAGGGTTCCGATGGTCTCGATCTTCTGCGCCTGCAACAGCTGCGTCTCGAACGCGTTCGCCGCTTCCTCGGCGCGAACGCGTTGGGTAACGTCCCAGGCAACCCCGGAAACGCCGGCCACGAAACCGTGCGCGTCGCGCCGCGGGGTATAGATCGATTCGAAAACCAGATCCCCCAAGTGAACCTCGTCGATGATCGACTCCCCCGCCAAGCACCGGCGCACGTTGTCGACGATGCGCGGCGTGTCGCGATAGATATCGTAGACCGATTGCCCGACGACTTCGCCCGGCTTCAGCCCCAGCACGTCGAGACCGCGACCTTCAGAAAGGGTAAAGGTGCCCTCGCGATCGACGGCGAACAGCACGATGGGCGCTTGCTCGACCAGCGCGCGCAGGCGCTGCTCGGTGTCGCGCAGATCCGCCTGTGCGACCCGATACTCTTCGAGCTCGGCGCGCATGCTGTCGATCTGACGGCGAAGCGAATTGCGTTCGCGGGTGGCTTCGGGGTCGGAACGAGGGGTTCGAGGCATGTCCTCAACTATACCATGGAGGTCACACGACCAGCCGGGCGGCGCCGAACGAGCCATCGCTCAATATGTTGACGATCAATTGGCTAAACGAAACCGGTTCCCCGGATGAACGACGTGAACGCGCACAGCGGGCGCCAGGTCGCCGGCGTGCTCGACGAAATCGTAGGGCGGGTCGACGAGGAAGCGGGGACGCAGCCAGCCCATTCCGAGCGGGGCAAAGGTACCCCAATGGATGGGAATCGCCGTCCGCGGGCGGAGCATGGTCAACGACTCGGCGGCGCGACGCGGTGTCATGTGGCCCTCCCCCAAGGTCGGGCCCCACCCCCAAACCGGCAGGAGCGCCACGTCGAGCGAATCGTGGATACCGTCCATCTCCGGAAAGATGTCGGTGTCGCCCGCGAAGTAGACCGCACGCGTTCCGTGCATGATGAAGCCCAGGGTCTCCGCCACCGGTCCAAACGGCTGTCGCGCGCCGTTGTGGGTCGCGATTGTCGCCTCGACACCGACCGAGCGAACCCAGGCCTGCTGACCCGGCCTCACTTCTTCGACGTTTCGAAAACCCCGTCGGGCCAGGAGATCACCGCTGCCGGCGGGGACGATGAGGCGCACGTCGCGCCCGAGGAGCCGCAACGACGGCACGTCGAGATGGTCCTGGTGCGCATGGGAGATCAGCACGGCGTCGATTCCATCCGACCACGACGGCTCGACGGCGGTGCCCTGGCGGCGGATATACCCCACGCGATTGCGGAGCACGGGGTCGGTGAGCAGGCGGACGCCGTCCATCTCGACCAAGCAGGTGGCGTGTCCGACGTAAGTAATGTGAAGCGGTGCGATCATCATTAGACGGGGGCGCTGCAAAGAACCGGCCAGCCTGTTTGGGTGGCAAAACCGGAACGCTTGGGGTGTTCTCATCCTGTTTGGGAAACCCTCGCCAATATAATGGTCGACGTGTCGATCGCAATAGACGACGCGGGAGAGACCGCGTCCTTGGCCGGCCGACGAATGTCCTTTAAAAGTCAGGCCAAGGAGTCATAAACTCTCAGCCCGCAAGGGTGCTAGGAGATGTAACGATGAAGCCCCGAATCCTGGTGGTCGACGACGAGCCGCAAATCCGCAGCATGTTGCGCGACTCGCTGACCCGCGCCGGTTTCGACGTGACCGAGGCCTCCGACGGCAAGGAGGCGATCGAAACGCTCCGCAAGAACTCGTTCGAAGTCGTCATCGCGGACATTCTGATGCCCGAGAAGGACGGCCTCGAGGTGATCATGTACCTCCAGCGCGAGAGCCCGCTCACCAAGTGCGTCGCCATTAGCTCGCCCAGCAACCGCGTGTTCCTTCAGAGCGCTCAACTCCTCGGCGCGACGCGCGTCGTCGAGAAGCCGTTCACCGCCGCCGAAATCGAAGCCGCCGTGCGCGCCGTTCTGGCGTAGCACGCGCCTTTGCGTCTAATTAATATTCAGTAGCGGTTGAGGAAAAGATCTGCGCCGGCATCGGCAAGTACGCCGGGTATGCTTCCTGCGTATCTCATTATAGCAGCGTGCCGGGTGCCGCGGGGTGGCGCGCGGTTCCTCGGTCGAACCCGAGTCGTGGCCTATGCGCGCCGATTATGCGCGGGCCTGCGCACACGCGCGTGTGGTATAATTCCGCCGCCCCGTGCGTCAGTCAGCAACGTCAACGCCTAGGACAAGAGGAGAGACTCGATGCATTCCACCCTTCGCAACAGATTCACACGTGTCGCCTCCGCAGCACTCGCGGCAGTCGCAGTGGCGGCGCTCGCGGGCGATTCGTACGCGCAACGTTCCACCGATGCCGCCAAGCTCAACGCGCTCTCGCAAACGCTGGAGCGCAACCTCGAGGCGAAAAAGACACCGCTCTATTACCAATTGCTCCGTTCCACCGATCCCGCGCAGAAGCTCTTGAACGAAACCGAGGGCATCGCGCTCATGTACATCCGTGAGAACGGGACGCCCGCGTACTACACGACTCAGAACGTCAACGCGGCGCGAACGGTCCGTACTTACGACGTGTGGCCGGTGGGAGTGGGCGGCGGCTTCTACGGACTCACGGGCTCGACGACGGCCGCGGGCGAGCTGGCGATTTGGGACGGCGGCCTGGTGCGCTCGTCGCACCAAGAGTACGCCGGCCGCGTGACGATTTTGGACCCCGGTTCCCCGTACGGAATCCAGGGTCACCCGACGCATGTCGCCGGCACCATGATCGCCGGCGGAGTGAACTTAAGCGCGCGTGGCGGGTCGTACCAAGGAAGGTTGCATTCGTACGATTGGGACGACGACACCATCGAGATGGCGGCCGCGGCCGCCAGCGGGCTGCAGGTGTCGAACCATTCGTACGGTTTCATCACCGGGTGGTACAACGCGGGCGGCGGTAATTTCTATTGGTACGGAGACATCTTCGTCAGCACGACCGAAGACTACGGCTTCGGTTTCTACGACGGGAGCTGCATCGACTACGACCAGATCGCGTATGACGCTCCGTACTACCTGATTTGTGTCGCCGCGGGCAACGAGCGCGACGACACTGGTGCCACCAACCACTTCCACTGGAACGGAGGCTGGGTTGCCGCCGCCGACTTCCATCCTGCCGACGGCGCGAGCGGCGGCTTCGACACCATCAGCTACTTCAGCACCGCGAAAAACATCATGTGCGTCGGTGCGATCAACGACATCCCGGCCGGCTACACCCAGCCCAGCGACGTCGTTCAGACCGTGTTCTCGAGCTGGGGGCCGACCGACGATGGTCGTGTCAAACCCGACATTGTCGCGAACGGCGCTTCGCTCTTTTCGTGCAACAGCACCACCGACGTGGCCTACGCGAACTCGTCGGGTACGTCGATGGCCACCCCCAACACGGCGGGTTCCATCAACCTGATCGCGCAGGACTACGAAGTCGTGAAGGGTACCTCGCCCTGGTCGTCGACGCTCAAGGCGCTCGCGATCAACGGGGCCGACGAAGCCGGACCGAGCGACGGTCCCGACTACATGAACGGTTGGGGTCTGCTCAACACGCTGCGCATGGCCGACGTCGTCCACGCGTTGCCGGGTGCAGACCTGGGCGTCATCGAAGCCGGCCTCACCGAAGGCGAGACCGACGCGTACCTGTTCGAGGTCACGTCGCCGCAGGACGTTCGCGTGACCATCGCGTGGACGGACCCGGCGGGCGCGGCCAGCCCCATCTTGCTCGACGACCCGACCCCCAAGCTGGTCAACGACCTCGACCTTCGTGTCGAGCACGTGCCCACGACCACGACCACGCTGCCGTGGAAGCTCAATGTCGCGGCCCCGGCCAGCAGCGCCACCCGCGCGGACAACATCGTCGACAACGTCGAGCAAGTCGACATCGACACCGCCCCGGCCGGAATCTACCGTGTGACGGTGACGCACAAGGATCTCCTAAGCCCAGGCAACCTGCAGAATTACTCGCTGGTATACCGCGGGTTGCACGAGGAAACGGGGACGCCGGTGGGCGGCAACACGCCCATGTTCACCCTCTCGGCGCCGTACCCGAGCCCGGTTGCCGGCACGGCTACCATCGACTTCACGCTGGGAGCGTCGGGCCGCGTGTCGATTGCGGTGTACGACGTCGCCGGCCGTCGCGTAGCCACACTCCTCGACTCCGGCACCCGTGCCGAGGGCCCGGGCTCGGTTAGGTTCGATGCGAGCCGGATCCCGTCGGGCGTTTACTTCGTCAAGATGGAGACGGCGTCGCAAACGCTCACGAAGAAGATCACGGTCGTGAAATAAGTAGTTCTCCCCATAGTCTCCAGCGAGGCGCCGATCCAAAATTAGGTCGGCGCCTCCTTTTTTATAATGACGCGTTCATACGCGTTTCGTAAGGGGTGTGAACGGGCACACAGGTTCTGCCCAAAAAGTATCAACCAAACGCCCAATTTGTCGTGATATCATTCCCGTGTGCGTGCCCCCCGCAGTTCCAACGTTCTCGGTCGTCTCTAAACGTAGTGGTAATTCCTCATGCTTGAGAGCAATCGAACGCACAGCGACGACGCGCGCGCGATGCTAGCCGCCATCGTCGATTCTTCGCACGACGCCATCGTCAGCAAGGACGTCAACGGCGTCATCACGAGTTGGAATGCCGGCGCGGAACAACTCTTCGGATACTCGGCCGAGGAAGCGATCGGGCAGCCGGTGATGATGCTCATTCCCGCCGATCGACATAACGAAGAGCCCGGCATCCTCGACCGCATCCGTCGCGGTGAAAAGATCGACCACTACGAAACCGTCCGTCGTCGCAAGGACGGCAGTTTGGTGGACATCTCCTTGACGGTTTCCCCGGTTTTCAATGATCGGGGCAACGTGGTGGGCGCGTCGAAGATCGCGCGCGACATCAGCCAGCAAAAGCGAATGACCGCGGCGCTGCGCGAGAGCGAGCGCCGATTTCGCGAGATGATCGACGCGCTTCCCGCGGCCATCTACACCACCGATGCCGAAGGACGCCTCACGCACTTCAATCACGCGGCAGTCGAAGTATCTGGACGCACACCCGAGCTCGGCAGCGATCGTTGGTGCGTGACGTGGAAGCTGTTTCGGTCCGACGGAACGCCGCTGCCGCACGACGAGTGCCCGATGGCGGTTGCACTCAAGACCGGCCAGCTGATTCGAGGAGAGGAGATCATCGCCGAGCGGCCCGATGGCACCCGTCTTTGGTTGCAGCCGTACCCGACGCCGCTGCGCGACGAAGCCGGCAACATCGTCGGCGGCATCAACATGATCGTGGACATTACGTCCCGCAAGGAAGCCGAAGCGGCCATCGCGGCGCTGAACGCCCAGTTGAGCGCGGATCTCGAGGCCACAACACGCATGCACGAGGTCAGCACGTTGCTGGTGCGCGAGAGCGATTCCGTCGCCCTTTTGCACGAGATCCTCGACGCCGGCATCGACATGACATCGGCCGACATGGGTTGCATCCAGCTGGACGAAAACGGTGTTCTGAAAATTGTCGCGCAGCGCGGTTTCGAGAGCTCGTTCCTCGAATTCTTCGACGCGGTCCACGACGGCGAAGCCGCGTGTGGCGCGGCGAGAAAAGCCGCGGAGCGCGTCATCGTCGAGGACGTCGAGAACAGCCCCCTGTTCGCGGGCACGACCGCGTTGGATGTCATGCTCGAGGCGCGCGCGCGCGCGGTTCAGTCGACGCCGCTCATCAGTCGCACGGGGCGAGTGCTCGGTATGTTCTCGACCTACTACCGCGAGCCCCATCGACCCACCGAACGCGAACTCCGGTTCTTGGACGTTCTCGCGCGCCAAGCAGCGGACTACATCGAACGCAACCAAGCCGACGAAGCGCTTCGCAAGAGCGAAGAGCACCTGTCGACGTTCCTGGCCCAGTTGCCCCTCGGCGCCGGCGCCGTCGACTTGAATGGCCGATTCGTGGTCAGCAATGCGCGCATGCACGCTTTTGCGCCGAAAGCGATTCCGTCGCTCGACCCTGAGCGCGTGATGCGCTGGCAAGGGTTCGATGAGGACGGCAATTCTCTCCCCCTTCACGATTGGCCGCCGCGGCGCGCGCTGCGTGGGGAGACCACCGGTCTGCAAGCCGAGATGACCTTCATCGACGACGACGGCAGGAAGAACTGGACCCGCGTGACAGCCGCGCCGTTGCGAAGCAAGGCGGGCTTCATCATCGGTGCTAGCGTCATCATGGAGGACATCGACGCCATCAAACGCGCCGACCTCGCGCTGCGCCAGAGCGAAGAACGCCTCCGTTCGCTGGTTTCGGTCATCACCGACGTCCCCTGGACGACGGACGCGAAGGGTGCGTTCGTCAAACCGCAGCCGGTGTGGGGCGCGCACACCGGACAGTCGTGGGATCAAATGCGCGGCTTCGGTTGGCTCAACGCCGTACACCCGGACGATCGCGAGCGCGTTATGACGACGTGGCGGCGAGCGTGTGAAACCGGCAACCTGTATCAAGCGGGCGGGCTCTTGTGGCACGAGGACTCGGGGCAGTATCGGTACTTCCAGGCGCGCGCCACGCCGCTGTTGAATCCCGACGGGAACATCAGCGAATGGGTCGGTACCTACACCGATGTGGACGACGAGAAGCGCCGGCAAGAGCACCTCGAAAAGGCGCTCATGGAGCGCGAGCGTCAAGTCCTGCAAGCGCAGATCGTGCTGGCGACCGCCGAACGCATGGCAGCCGTGGGGACCCTCGCTTCGGGGCTCGCGCACGACATCAACAACTTGTTGTTACCGCTTTCGTCGCGCTGGGAGAGCCTTTCGGCACGGTCCGGTCTCGCGACCGAAACGCGCGGCGATATTACTGCGATCGGCGCACTGCTCGAACACCTGCGCCTGATGGCGAGCAATCTTTCGCTCTTCTCTCGCGATCCGACCCAGGAAGGCACCGAGGGGACCACGGATATCGTGTCGTGGCGTACGCGCGTGCAGGACCTCATCGCGACCTCGTTGACGGGCGGAAAGAAGCGGGGCGAGCAATGGATGCGCATCGACTGGGAGGTGGCCGAAAATACGCCGCTGGTTGCGATGGCGCCGCATCGGCTCACCCAGGCGGTGCTCAATCTGGTCAACAACGCGCGCGACGCCATCGCCATCAAACACGAAGGCACCGAAGTGACGAATCGCCCCACCTGCGCGATCGTGATCCAGGCCCGGGCGAACGACGACGGCTCCGCGGTGGTATTGAAGGTGATCGACACGGGCATGGGCATGAGCGACGACATCAAGCGCCGCGCCATCGAGCCGTTCTTCACGACCAAGAGTCAAGGGGACCTTGCGAATCCGGCGACGAACGGACAAGGGAGCGGCATCGGTTTGTCGTTGGTGCACGGAATGCTCGAGCGCGTCGGCGGGCAACTCTCCATCGAATCGGAGTTGGGGAAGGGAACCACCGTCACGATGACGCTGCCGGTCGCGCGCGCGTCTCAAACCACCGCCGAGCAGGACATACCAGTGATTGCGCGCGGCATGAGAAGGGCAAAGATAAATGCCCCGCGCGCAAAGATGTAATTCCTCTTATCGCTTCAGAAATAATCGCGCGTAGGTGAGAGGGGAAAGCAGGTCTCGCTTACGAGCCACGGATCCGCTTTCCGCCGTCATCGACTGCAACCACCCGAGCACGTCGGGATGCGCCGCGGCACGGCCCACCAAGAAGTCGATCAGGCGACGGCTGCGCGCGAGCGAGCGCAGTTGGTAGTGAAGCGCGATCTCGCGTCCGTTGACCGCTTCCCAAAGTTTCTTCGGGTACGAAGCCAGGGTTTGCGCCGCTTCCTTGGCGTCGCGCGCTCGGAGACTTTCGGCCATCACTTCCGCGGCGACTTGGGCCGAATCCAGCGCGTTGCCGATCCCCTCGCCCGAAAACGGATCCACCAGGCCCGCCGCGTCGCCCGCGAGCAAGAAGCCATCGCCCGCGAGCGTGCGCGAGGTGTCGGGCGTGGGCAGATTCCACCCGTGCACCTCGCCGATTCTCTGGGCGCGGCGAAAGCGCTCGCGCATGCGCGGCGACGCGATAACGGCCTCGTGCACGTCGCGAAGCTTCACGTGGCGACGCTTCAAATCGAGGTGGACCAGCCCGAGGCCCACATTGACAACGCCGTCGCCGGTCGGAAAGAGCCAGAGAAAACCCGGCAGCGTCTCGTCGAAGAAGTGTACCTCGACCGTGCCGGGCGCGACGTCCAGCCCTTGGTAGTAACCGCGCGTCGCGACAAACCAGCGCGACGAGTCGTGTCGGTATAACCCGAGTCGCCGCGCGACCACGGAGTCGAACCCGTCCGCCCCCACCACCACGCGCGCGCGAATCTCGCGGTCGCGCGAGTCCTCGCGCACCGTGACGCCTTCGACCCGACCGTTGCTTCGCACCACATCGGTAACGGCGGCGCCTTCGATCACGGTGCAACACACGCGCGCCGCTTCCACGAAAATGTTGTCGAACACCTCGCGCCGGCAAACCATGTGCGGCGCAGGTTCATGGCTCGATGAAAGGTCGATCGCGACCTCGCGGCCGTTGGGGGAGGAAAGCACCGCGCGACCGATCGGCTCGTGCGTCTCGAGGCGCGCGCGGTCCAGCAATCCCAACGTGCGCATGTGCGAGAGACTCTTTCGCGCCACGGCGTCGCCGCAGATCTTGTCGCGCGGGAACGCGCGCTTGTCGATCAACGTCACATCGAGCCCCGCGCGCGCCGCGTACAAAGCGGTCGTAGCACCCGCGGGACCCGCGCCCACCACCACCACATCGCACGAGGTCTTGAGCGTCATGTGGAACAATGTAGCACAAAAGAAAAACCGCCCGGGCCTGAGCACCCGGGCGGTTTGGACGTTGCGTTTCCCGATCGACGCGCGTTACGACGTCGCCGGGTCGGGGCCGTACTGATTATTCCCCTGCACACCCTTCGCGAACAGAAGCACCAACTGGAGGTAGATGCTGTACATCGGAACCAGAAGCAGCCACCCGTGCGTGCCCGGCTTGTTGAGATCGTGCAAACGACGGATGACGAGGAACCCGTTCGCGGTTCCTCCTGCGACCAGGGTGGTCACGAAGACCATCAATCCCGTGGTCCGAATCGCGACGTCCTCGTTGGAGCTCATGAGCCCTCCGATATAGAACCACCCAAACGTCAACAAGCAGATCGCGATCACGGACATCAGGTACTGCCGACGGCTGATGCGGCCGCGTGCGTTGAACCACCTGAGCATTGGGGACTCCTTTCGGCCGCGCGATCACGCGCGCGATCAGACGCCGTTCTCGCGCGGCGCGCACCCCGCAAGCCGGCGCACCTGACAGTGGCGCACGATACTCCCCACGATGCACGAATGCATTCGCCGGGGTGCACGACCGCCGCGCAGTTCGGTTGAGAACGACGCCCGCTATTCGGCAAGAAACGGACCGATTCGGCGGGAAGGTGCAAAGGGCGTAAGAATGGATTCGAGCGCCGCGTGGTGCCCGATAGAGCGGTAGGAAATATTGTCCTGGAACTGCGATCCGCGACGCGGGGCGGAGCGGGAAGAAACTACACGTAGCGCCGCTTGGACGACCTTCGTGAGCCCTGCCGCAAGCGGTTCGACGAATCCTTGCTGGGCGGTCCGAAACGCCCGACACCGTGGTCGAAATCCTTGTAGCGACGACGCTCGATCTTCGCACCGATGTGCTTCTCGATGCGGTCCATGAATTCCTCTTCGTCGAAGGCCACCAGCGTCACCGCGTCGCCCAGCGCTTCCGCGCGACCGGTGCGACCGATGCGGTGGATGTAGTCCTCGGCGTTGCGGGGGACGTCGTAGTTGACCACGTGCGAGATGCCGTCGATGTCGAGCCCGCGCGCCGCGATGTCGGTCGCGATCAATACGCGGTGCTCACCATTTTTGAATCCGTCCAGTGCTTGCTTGCGCTCCGATTGCGACTTGTTCGAATGCAACTCGGCGGCGTCGATATTATGGTGCTGCAATCGCCGCGTCACGAACTCCGCGTTGTCCTTGGTGCCGCAAAACACGAGCACCATGTCCCACTGCTCGTTTTCCAAGATGGTGCGAAGGAGCTCGAGCTTGCGATCGCGGGGAACCGGAAACACGTACTGCGTGATGGTGTCGATGGGAGTCTGCTGCTGGCCCACTTCGATCAACACCGCGTCCTTTTGCACGCGCTCGGCCAGACGCCGCACTTCCGACGAAATGGTGGCGGAGAAAAGAAGCGTCTGTCGGCGCTCGGGAATCTTCGCGATGATCTTGCGCACGTCCTGGATGAAGCCCATGTCGAACATGCGGTCGACCTCGTCGAGCACGAAGATCTCGACGTGGCGCAGATCGATGGTGTGCCGGCCCAGGTGGTCGAGCAATCGACCGGGCGTCGCGACCACCACGTCGACCCCAGAGTGCAGCTTCTTGAGCTGGCGATCGATTCGGACCCCGCCGTACACCGCGAGCGCACGAACGTCGAGGTACTTCCCGTAGTCCTTGAAGGATTCCTCGATCTGGAGCGCGAGCTCGCGGGTGGGGGTCAGAATCAGCGAACGGACGACGCGCGCCGACGACTCATGACCCTTTCGGTGAGGGTGATGGGGTCTTCGTGTCGGAGGTTTGGACGGCTCCCGGTCGGCGGCGCGTTCCTCTTCCGGGGGGGCGCCGGAGTGGACGGGCGTCCTGGATAGCAGGACGAGAATCGGAAGCGCGAACGCGGCCGTTTTGCCCGTGCCGGTCTGGGCGCGCCCAATGAGGTCGCGGCCCTCGAGCGCCGGAGGAATCGCTTGCGCTTGAATGTCGGTGGGAGTCTCGTATCCCGCGTCGTCGAGGGCGCGGAGTATGGGCTCCGGAAGGTCGAGCTCTTTGAAGGTCATGTTTATAGATGCCAAGCATACAACGGAGTTATAGGGGGAACAAGCGTTGAGAATGGCGATCTGGCGCGCCCATTGCACGGCTCTTTCGGCCGGAGCCCCGTTTATGCCGACGCTTTCTCGACCTTCCTGGGTGCTGGTGGGGGCGGTTCTATTCGCCACCACGATCGCGTGCTCTGACGACTCGACCGCCCCGCCCCCGGACGGTCCGACGCGAAGCTATCGCATGGGATTCACCGCCATCCCTCCGCGCTTCGACCTCCCCACGGTCATCGCCTCCATCGACATGTGGTCGCTCCGAGCGGACGCCGCCCTCATGAGCTTCGAGCTGCCGTGGAATTCGCTGCTCGCCGGAGTTTCGGCAGAGGCCATTGTCGAACGCGAGCACGAAGAGCTCGCTGCCTACTATCGCCTCAAGGGACACGAGCTGTGGATCTACTTGGATCCTGCGAACGGCCTCAATCGCGGCGGCGAAAACGAGGTACTGGTGCGAAACGGCCGCAGCATCACGGAGCCGGAGATCCAAGCGATGTTCCGACGATTCGCGGTGGTGATCGACAGCATCATTCGCCCCGAGCACTTGGGTCTGACACTCGAGACCAACTTGATTCGTGGCGCATCGCCCGATTCGCTCTACCAGGCCATTCGACAGGTCGCGAACGATGCGGCCGCCGACGTGCGCGCGATCGACGCGAGCGTCAAGCTGAGTGTCAGCGTCCAAGTGGACTACGCGTGGGGGATGTTCACCGGCGGAATCTATCAAGGGATCGACCAGGACTTCGTCGACTTTCCCTTCATCGAAGAGCTGGGTCTTTCATCGTACCCGTATCTCACCAGCTTCGATCAGCCCGAAGAGTTGCCGCTCGACTACTACACGCGTTTGGTCGAGGGTCGAACCATTCCGGTCATGGTCACGGAAGGTGGTTGGTCGTCGGAGACGGTGGACACCCACGTGTCGAGCGAAGACGAGCAGCGACGCTACATCGAGCGACAGGCGCAACTGCTCGACCAGGCGCGCGCGACCGCGGTCTTCCAACTCACCTTCACCGACCTCGATTTGAGCGCGTGGCCGCCGCAACCGCCGGGCTCGATCCTGTACCTGTTCGCCCGACTGGGCTTGGTCGACGTCGATTTGAATCCGAAGCCGGCTTTGGCGGCGTGGGACGCGATCTTCGCGCGGTCATTCAGCCCCTAAGTGTCCGACGTACGCTTCCGTCTCGTACGGAAACTCCACCACTCCGTTCACCGCGTGCGCGTCGAACACCTCTCGCAATCCGCGAAAGAATTCGCCGTACTTTGGATGCCCGGGCGCGGGCACGTACGACGACGACATCGATAGCCCGTGCACGTCTTGGTAGCGATGCTGCAGCGTGAACGGAAACCGCCATTCGCGATAGTCATCGAGCACGGAGCGAAGTCGGTCTGTGAGCCCACGTCGATGATCCACGCCCTCGTAGTCGATCGCCTTCTCAATTAGATGCTTCTCGTACGCACGCATGAACGGCGTCGCTTCGACAAGTCGCGAGTTGAATACGACCAACGCCCAGCCATCGGGCTTCGAGATGCGCCGCCACTCGCGACGCGTGGCCACGGGTTCGAACCAGTGGAACGCCTGTCCCGCACTCACGAGCTCGACGGAATGATCCGGTAGCGTGGTCGCTTCGGCGGAACCGTTCACAGAAACGAAGCGCGGGTTGTCGTTGAACGCCTGCTCCGCGGATGTGCGCATGGCGGCATTGGGCTCGACGCCGTACACGCGACAACCCGCTTCGAGGAATCGCAACGAGAGAAGTCCGGTCCCGCTTCCGATGTCGGCGACATTCCAGTCCGGCGAGAGACCGTTTGTGTCGCGCAGCCAGGTCACCAGCTCGCGCGGATACCCGGGACGATAGCGAATGTAGTCGTCGACGCGGTTGGAGAACCGGTTCTGCGGATCGCGTTGGTGACGCTCGAGCACGGCGCGAGACTACGCAGCGATCGCTAACCGCGACCGCCAGCGAATCGCTCGAAGCGACCCGACCCGCCGACGAATCCGTTCGCGCACCAGCTCACGATCGACACGATGATCGCGGTCAGGAGCGCCGATCCGAATCCGTCCACCGAGAATCCGTTTAGCAACTTGGCGACCAAGGCCACCATCGCGGCGTTGATCACGAGAATGAAGAGTCCTAGCGTGATGATGGTGATGGGCAGGGTCAACATGATGATGAGCGGACGAATCACCGCGTTGACGAGCCCGAGCAAAAGCCCGGCCCCCAACAGGGCGAGAAAGCCGGTCGAATGAACGCCCGGGAGTAGGGCCGAAGCGACCCACAGCCCGAGCGCCGCAAAGAGCCCGCGAACCAAGATTCCTCTCATCGGTTCATCCTCCTGGAAGAAGGCCAGTTGCCTCATTATATAGCGATAATGACGAGGCTGGAAAGGATCAAGGCGGTATTCCAACCTTTCGGCCGGCCATGGCATCTAAACGGTCGAAGGAGCGCGCAAATCCGACCATGCAACCGGCACCCCTGGAGACGACGGTGACGACCCAGACGGACGGGTTACAAGTCGCGGCGTGGGTGCGCTTGGCGCGCGATGGCGACCGCGTCGCGTACGAGCGGTTGTACCGTGCGCATGTCGGGCGCGTGTACGCGCTGTGCCTGCGATTGTCGGGCGAGCGAACGAGAGCGAACGAGCTCACCCAGGACGTATTCGTGCACGCGTGGCAAAAGCTCTCGCTCCTCGAATCGGACGCGGCCTTCGCGTCGTGGCTCTATCGACTGACGGTGAACTTGGTGCTCATGACCCTTCGACGCCAGAAGAAATGGTCGGCCCGGGAGTCGGGCTCCGATGTATTGGACGCGGTGGAGCCGGTGCGCGGCCGCCGCGACGACGGAGCCGCGTCACGCGTCGATTTGGAGCGCGCCATCGCGTCGCTCCCGTCGCAAGCCCGCGTGGTGTTCGTGCTCCACGACGTGGAAGGCTACCGGCACGAAGAGATTGCGAATCAAATGAGCATCGCGGTGGGAACTTCGAAGGCGCAGCTCCATCGGGCGCGCCGCTTGTTGCGCGAGGTGTTGGAACAATGATGTGCGAAGAGATCAGAAAGCTGCTGGACGATTTCGTGGATGGGACCGCGACGGCGGAGGACTCCGCTGCGTTTCGTGCGCACACGGCGTCGTGCGCCGCGTGCGCCGCGGAGCTGGCTGCGCTCAAAAGCTTGCGGAATGTCACCGCGAGTCTTTCGCGCGAGATCGAACCCGAAGCGGACCTGTGGAGCGAAATCGATAGCGTGCTCTTTGCGGAAGTAACCTGGGGCACGTCGGAGACGAATCGGCGGCGCAAGTATTACCAACTGACGCGCGCCGACATCAAGCAGAGGCTCGCGCGTGTATTCGGTGGGGTGATTCGCCGTCCGAAGTGGAACGCGGCGGGCCTCGCGTGGCGGCTCGGGGTTGCGGCGGCGGTGGTGTTGCTGGTCGTCGAGGGCGTTCGCGAGTGGCGCGGGCGTGGAGTCGCGGGCGGCTGGGACGTCACCACCATCGAGGGCGCACCCGTCGTCGGCGCCCGTGACGTCGCGGGAAAAGCGACCTTGCGCGAGGGCGAGTGGTTGGAAACCGACGCCGAGTCGCGCGCGCGCGTCGACGTCGCGAACATCGGCCACGTGACGGTGGGGCCCGCGAGTGCCATTCGCCTCAAGGGTTCGAGCGAGCAGGAGCACCGCATCGAGCTCGCGCGCGGCGAATTGAGCGCCTTCATTTGGGCGCCGCCGCGGCTGTTCTTCGTCGAAACACCGTCGGGTGTCGCGGAGGACCTCGGCTGCCAGTACCACCTCGCGGTGGATCCCAATGGCAACGGTACTTTGGAAGTGACGTTGGGGTTCGTCTCGTTCGAGCGCGACGGACGCGAAGTGATCGTGCCCGCGGGTGCACGCTGCGAGCTGCGCGCGAACGTGGGACCCGGGACGCCGCACGAGAACAACGCGGGTGCCGAGCTTCGTGCCGCGCTCGATCGAATGGACTTCGACGGAGCCGTGTCCGAAGACGTCGACGCCGTGCTATCGGCGGCGACAGAAGACGACGCGGTCACGCTGTGGCATCTGATTCCGCGCGTCGAAGGCGAAGCGCGCGCGCGCGTGGTCGATCGGTTGGCGAGCTGGGTCCCGCTCCCCGAGAAGGCGACGCGCGAGGGCGTGATCGCACTCGACGAACGGATGCTGGAACGGTGGTGGGAAGCGTTGTATCCGAGTTGGTCGCATTGGAATTAATCCAAAAAAGGAGTCGAACCATGAGGACCATTCTTTGTGCATCACTGTCCCTGTTGGTCGCGTCGGCGGCGTTCGCGGGCGGACCCGGTCATTGCTACGATCCCAGCGCACGGGCCGGCTATGTGTGCGTGTCGGACGCGTGCGCGGGTAACGACGAGGTGTTGAAGACTGCGGGAACGTGCGAGGCGTGCGGGCAGAATCTGGCCGCAGTGAAAGGACTCACCCACGTCGCGGTCGTCTTGTACGACGGCGTGGATCTGTTCGACGTCACCGGCCCCAGCGAAGCGTTCGCGAATGCGGGCGGTTTCTACGTCTACACCATTTCGCAACACGGGGACGCCGTTCGAAGTGGCGGACTGGAAATCGAGCCCGACTTCGACATCCGAAGCTGTCCCTGGCCCGACGTGCTCGTCGTCTCCGGCAACGGCGGCTCCGAAGTTCTGCGCAATTGGATTCAACTGGTCGGCAAGGATGCGGATTTCGTCCTCAAGACGGGTGGGGTGTCGTCGGGAATCGACGGCGCGCTCAACATCGTCGCCAAGACCAAGGGCGAAGAAGCCGCTCGCCGCGCCGCGCGTGCCATGGAGTACGAAAGCTGGCTCGCGCAGTCGGGCGGACAGAAGTAATCCCTCTAAAGGTCCAAGGCCGGGCGAGGACCTCTTCTAAGCGAAGAGCGTCATCGCCCGGCCCATTCACACACACACGCGTACCATCATTCGTGCGTTCAATATTGACGATCGGCGTGCTTACGCGGATATTCTGCGAACGGAACAGGGGTACTCGTGCGCTTGAGGATTACGGGAGCGACGCCGCCCCCCGGCGGGCCGTGGTGGGGCCCACCAGTCTCTTCGGTGCGGTCTAGCGCTTCCAGACCGCCTCGCTCCCAGTCCCAGCAGCTATCGAATCACGGTGTCGATGACGTGAAGGAAGCCGTTGGATCCCTTCATCGACTCGATAATCCTTCCCGTCCCCCCGACGCGGGGCGTTCCGTCGGACGCCTTCGACCCGGCGACTCGGTTGCCGTTCAGACTCGCGGGTAACTTTCCCCGCGCGACATCTTCGGCGGAGAACGCTCCCGGGAAAACGTGCACTTTCACCAGCTCGCCCAGCTCGGTCGAACCCTCGGGGCTCATCAAGAAGCGGACGCGATCCGAACCCAAGACACTGATCGCGCGATTGTTGGGTGCCAGCACGGTAACGGGCTCACTCTCTCGCAGCGTCGCGTCGAGCTCGCTCGTCTCCGTCATGGTGATGAACAAGCCGATCTCGGGATAACTCGACGCCAACGCGTATACCGTGTTGCTCGTGTCGGTGAATTGATGACTCTTCGCGCAGCCAATCGACACCATCGCGACCGCGCAAAAGACCATTCGACGCATCTGGGGGCCTCCTCTTCGAGCCGTGCTCGCGCGACTGGGCTCGTTAGTGTACCATCCGCCGATGCCGCGCTTCCCAAGATTCGCCGAGCGCTCCGAGCGCATCACCGGGTCGGTATACGAAAAGTTTCGCGAACGCATGGCGGCGGCGGGCGACGGACTGGTCGGCCTCCACATTGGCGACGCGTACCCTCCGCCTTCGTACCCGTTGCCGATCGAGGCCGAGTTCCTGCGGGCGCACGACGGCTTCCATCGCTATTGTGACACCTTCGGTGTCGAGGCCCTGCGCGACGCCCTCGTCGCCAAGGTCGGCGAGGACAACGCAATTCACGCCACCAGCGACAACGTGCTCGTCACGGCCGGCGCCACCAATGCCTTGAGTGCCACGGTCGCGGCACTCATCGATCCCGGCGACGACGTGATACTGCTTTCGCCCTACTGGCCGTTCTTTCGCGGCATGGTGCGCGCCGCGGGCGGCAACGTGATCGAAGTCCCGTTCTACACCAGGCTATACAGCGATCCGGACATCTTCGAGATGCTCGACGCACACGTCACGCCGAAGACGGCCGCCATCTACCTCAACAGCCCCAACAACCCCAGTGGAAAGGTGCTGGCGCGCGCACAGCTGGAAGCGATCGCGCGCTTCGCGCGGCTCAACGACCTGTGGCTCATTTCCGACGAGGCGTACGACGGCATGACATTCGATGGACGCCCGCACATTTCGCCGGCAACCCTGGTCGGGATGTTGGAACGCACGGTTTCCGTGTTCACGTTCTCGAAGGTGTTCATGTTCGCGGGACTGCGATTGGGCTACGCGGTCGCGGAAACGAGCGTGGTGCGTGCCATCAACAAGGCGATGGTACACCAACTCTACAGCCCGTCGACGCTCGCGCAGCAGATGATGGTGGAGCCGGTGCGATCGCGCGGTCTGTGGTCGGGTCGCTTCGTGGCGGAATGCCAGTCGATGCGCGATCGCGTGGCGCAGGCCCTGCGCGTCGACGCGCCCATTCCGGAAGGCGCGTACTACTTCTTTTTTCCGATCACCGGATACTTGCGCGGTCGTTCGTACACCGAGGTGATCGAGGCACTCCTCGACGCGGGCGTTTCGGTGGCACCGGGCGAAGACTTCGGCGCCGATTTCGCGACTTGGATTCGCATCTGCTTCGCGGGCGAATCGACGCCGCGCGTCCTGCTCGGCGTCGAGCGGTTGAATCGCGTGCTCGCGGGCTAACGACTACTTCGCTCGCAACGCGCGGGCCGCGCGCGCGTAGTCGCGCGGCTTCACCCACAGGATCATCCCGTAGCGACCCATCCCCGCACACACCGCGTCCGCGGCGGTGATGCTGATGCCAGCGTCCGCGAGCTTCTGCACGTGATTGTGCACCGCACCCGCGCGGTTGATGCCCGTGACCAGAAACGCCTTCTTCACCGGGCTCAACTTCCATCCGTTCTTCGCGGCGGCGCGGCGTAGCGCGGGCATGCGAGTGGTCACGAAGTCGAGCTGTGCGCGACCCTTCCCGCGCGGAAATCCGGAGAACGCATCGAGATTGACTCCGGCGGTCGCGAGATCGGCGAGCACGCGCGCCCCTTGACCGGGCCGAGTCGGCACCATCGCGTAGCAATAGTTCACCTTCTGAATTGAGTCCGCCATGGAACACCTCCTGTGAGTTTGTCATTGTAGCATCGCAGTTGTTGGTCGCGGAACATTTGCGTTATAATCCCGCCATTCCCAGACAGCTACTGCGCGATTCGTTAGCCAGCCCCCGGTGAGGCGCCGTTGCTGATCGGCAAGACCATCTCGCACTACCGCATCCTCGAGAGAATCGGAGGAGGCGGAATGGGCGTCGTTTACAAAGCGGAAGACACCAAACTCCGCCGCATCGTCGCGCTCAAATTTCTCGCCCCCGAGCTCACGCGCGACGAAGACGCCAAGCGCCGATTCGTCCACGAAGCGCAAGCCGCCTCCGCCCTCGACCACCCCAACATCTGCAGCATCTTCGACATCGACGAGACGCCCGAAGGGCAGCTCTACATCGCGATGGCCTGCTACGACGGCGAGTCGCTGAAGGACCGCATCGCTCGTCGCAAGCTGGACGTGCGCGAAGCCTTCGAGATTGCGTACTCGGTTGCGCAGGGCCTCGCGCGTGCGCACGCGAGCGGGATCATCCACCGCGACATCAAGCCCGGCAACATCATGATCACGACCGACGGCTTCGTGAAGATCGTCGACTTCGGGTTGGCGAAGCTCATCGGGAGATCGCGCATCACCGGCAGTGGTGCCACGCTCGGAACGGTCGCCTACATGTCGCCGGAGCAGGCTCGCAGCGAAGACTCCGACGCACGCGCGGACATCTGGGCGCTCGGTGTCGTCTTGTACGAGACGCTCACGGGCCGTTTGCCCTTTCGGGGCGAGATCGATCAGGCAATGGTCTATTCGATTCTGAACGAATCTCCGCAACCTGTTCGCGAGATCCGTGCGGAAATTCCGGAAGCGTGCACTGCGGTCGTCGCGAAGTGCCTGCAGAAGAAACCGGACCTACGGTACCAATCGGCGCTCGAGTTCTGCAGCGCGCTCGTCGAGACGTCGCAGCGGCTGGGGTGGGGCGGATCGTTCGCAACCGGGACCGTACGCGCAGTCAGCATGGTACATGGCGGGCGGACGCGGCGACGCAAGCTGGCGCTCCCGCTCGCGGTTGGGGCCCTGGCGCTCGCGGTAGCAGGAACGATGGCGTGGCGACAGTGGCGCAGCGATTCAATTTACACCACTGACGTCCGCCTGGCGGTGATGCCGTTCGAGCGACTGGGCGACACGCCGAGCCAAGCCTTTGTGGACGGGCTGTCGCAATGGGTCGCGGGGGCGTTCGATCGTGCGGGCCGTATTCACCCGTCGATGTGGACCATGCCGTACCGACACGTGGTCGAAGACCATCCCGCCGACCTCGATCGCGTGGCGAGCACGTTCGGCGTCAACCGAGTGGTGACGGGAGAAGTGCAGCGCTTTGAAAACAATTATCGCGCGTCACTGGCGATGATCGATGGAGCCACGCTGCGGCCCTTGAAGAGCGAAGTCGTCGTCTTCTCGCTCGACCGCGCCAACGACCTGCCGAAAGCGCTCGGGGCGGCGGTGGCGCGATTGCTCGAGATCGATTCGTCCGATGAATCCGTAGCCACGATCTCCGGGCCGGCGTCGCGTTCCGCGAGCGGGTTTGGACGTTACTTGCAGGGTCTCGGCTACAGCCAGCGCTACGCGAGTGCGTCCAGCCTGGACAGCGCCGAGGTTTCACTGACGGCCGCCGTGGAGGCAGACAGCGCGTGCGCGGCCTCGCTCGCGGCGCTCGGCTACTGCCGCTACTTGCGCTGGTTCAAGTCCCGAGATCCGGTCGAGCTGCAGCGCGCGGAGCCGGTCCTTCGCTCCGCGGTCGCCATCGATTCGACCTACGTGCCGTCATACGCGTACCTCGCAAAAGTCCTGCGGAACACCGCGCGCGCCGACGAAGGCAACGCTTGCCTCGAGAAGGCGATCTCGATCGACCCCCGCTATCTCAGCGCGTACCAGGATCTCGGCGAAGCGCTCGCGTCCTTGCAACGCTACGACGAAGCCGATGCATGTTATCAAAGGCTCATCGCGAACGAACCGGACTACTTTCCTGGACATTGGCTCCTCGGCAACCTCTACCGTCGCATGAATCGGCCCGACCAAGAATTCTCGGAGCACCGGCTCGCGCAACGGCTCGCGGCCGACGACTATCGAACGCTGAACAGCCTCGGACTCTACTATTCGGACCGCGGGCGATGGCAATCAGCGCGGGAATGCTTCGAGCGCGCATTCATCATTCATCCGAATTGCGCGAGCAGCGCGAACGTTGGTTCCGTCATGTACTACCAGGGGCGGTTCGATGATTCGGCGCGTTACTACGAGTACGCGCTGGAATACTGCGATTCGACCGAGTACTGGCACTGGGGCAACTTGGCATGCTCACTGTACTGGACGGAAAAGAGACGTGACGAAGGCGTGACGAAGTACCGCAAGGCGATTGCGCTGGCAGAAGCGCGTCTGGCGCAGGTGCCCGACGACGCCAGCACCGCGGCGCGACTGGCCGACTACTACGCCATGATCGGCGAGAGGGAGGCGGCGCTGGCGATGATCGAGCGCTCGGTGGGACTGAACGAAGTCGAAGTGTTCTACCGGCTCGCGTGTGCGTACGCGAGTCTGGGCGATTCGGAACGGGCCATCGAGTTCATCGGAAAGGCGGTGAGAGAACACTATCCCGTTCACGAAGTGGAGAAAGAACCCCTCTTTCGCGAGCTCGTCCGCGATGCTCGTCTGCGAAACATGTTGGAAACAGCATCGAGAGAGCGGGACGAGCAAGGGTGATGGAACGAAACGAAGGAGGCTGGAATGAAACTGCATCCTAGAATTCGGAACTGGTCGTTAGGGTTCATGTGCCTGCTGATGTGCGGTTGCGACTGGTGCGATCCTGACAACGGCGATGTTGTGACGCCGGCGCCGTACGCGTTCACGATCACGGACGCGTGCAAGGCGACCGATGCGTCGGGAGCCGAGATCGCGCAACTCGACCTGGTGGCGGGTCAGACAGTCGAGTACTGCAACAATTGGAGCGCGAAGGCCCAGGTGAAGTTCAGCGTCGTGGGCTTCCTCCCTGGCGGCGCCGTCGATTTGACGCTCGAAGCGGGTGAGTGCAAGACGCACGTCGTCGACGCGGGAGTCGTCGATGGCAACTATTCCTGGTCGTTGAGTTGTGAAGGTTACTCGGGCGGGATGGGTGGCGGGCCGGTGAAGGTCGACAATCCGCCGCCGGGGGGACCCTGACGCGGCGCGATCTGTAGGACACAGGGGCGAAGGGCGGGCTTGCGACCCGCCCTTCGTTCAATCATTCGATTGCATGGTCACGGCGTGCACGCGTACAGCGTCGTCAGTGCGTCGACAATCGCCCGACTACACACCGGGCAGAAGTCGTCGACCAGCGGGTCGTCGCCCGTCACGCCGTCCATGAGGCAATACTGACGCGGCCGGTAAATATCGAAGCAAAGCCCAGCCGCACCTTCCCAGCGACCGATGACCTCGCCATCGCAGACGTTGTCGACTGTGGTCGGAAAAGCGTCGGTAGTCACAAGATCCGCCCAGGGAACGAGCGCGGCATCCGTCGCAGTCGTGACGTTGGGTTCTTCCGGGACCCACGGATCGGTGTAGCTCCGGAACTTGATTTCCGCTTCGCATTCCTCGGGGCACAGGCACACGCTGCAGTCCGGGGCGCGATATTCGTCGGCCAGCCTCGCTACCAGATGACCGAGCTCGTGCGCCATCACGGTTCCCCACGTGAACAGATCCGACGAAAACGCAATGCCAGTCGCATACTCGGCCCATGATCCGTCGTGATTCTTGGAGTCGTTGACGATCACATAGATGGCGTCGAAGGCAACCCCGGCGAGCGCACACGCCTCCTCGGCTTTGTCGACGCTCCCGAGGATCTCCATGCTGCCGGTGACGAAGGTGCAATCAAGTGCTGTGTTACTCACCAGTGCGGGAGACGAATCCGGGTCGTCGATTCCGGAGGCTTGCGAGACGAGGTTCACCAAAGAGACGTTGATGCAGTCCTTGGCTTCTTTGTATGGAACGACGGCGAACAAGCTCGCCGTGAAGGCTTCCGCGGCTGTGGTGAATCGAAGCTGGTCTCCATCCGTCTTGGTATACCCGTCGCCGATGATCGCCACGTCGAAGTGTTGTGACGCGCCGTCGCCGTTGATCACGCGGTAGAGCAAGCCGCTCGACGCGTCTTTCACGTACCAGTAAACAATCCCGGTCGACGCGCTGGTTCGGCTTTCCAGCTCAGCCTGCGCTCGCGCGACGGTACCGACCAACACGAAGCAAACGACGATCATCGGGAGATGCTTCATACGCACCATCATTGAATCGAGATGCCCAGTGAGTCGATGAGCCCCCGCTTCTCGAGATTGAGAGAATCCGCCAGGTCGATTCCCGGGTTGACCTGGTAGACCTTTAGCGCGCGCGCGTTGGGCAGATTGGGAAAGCGTACCCAGAACACGGCCGGCTTCAGGGGATCGCGACGTGTGATCGCGGCCGCGTTGCCTGAACGTGAGAACACTTCGGTCGGCGTCTGGAGCGGGTGAGGAATCGACGCGGTGTGCAGCACTTGCCCGCCAGCGTCGATGAGGTCGAACGACAGCCTCGCGTCTAGCGTTGCGACGTTGCCGTTCACCGAGTCGAAACAAGGCTCGATGCGCAGGAGCACCACCTGATTCCCGTCGATTCTCATGACGAACCGCCGGCAGTCGGTGTCGAGCACCGAAAACGTCGCGGACGCCGTGACCTGGGTTCCGTCGCGGAGCTGGATCTCGACCTCGCCCGTCGCCCGCATGGGAACTACGACGTCGAGGTCGGTGTTGCTAGTTACGCGCGAGACGTGGGAGGGGGTGCCTCCGACGGTGACTCGCAGCGAATGATAAGATTGGAAGTTGCCGCGCTCCTGGTGCAGTCGAATCATCTCGCCTGGACGGGCGGAGTTTGGAGAAATGACAAGCGGGCCCTTCTCGCAGCCGGGGAACTGGCACGCGACGACAAGCGTAAGGGTAACGGCAGCCAGTGCTAGCAGTCGTTTCATCGGGAACCTGAAGGAGACCTCGCGATAACCGCACCAGCATATGGCGTGCTTTACCGGGGCGTCAAGGCCCCCCCGCGACGTCGGGATTGCTGTGCGCGATCAAAACCATTAGGATTCGATCACGCACAACGACGCTTTTTCGAGGAAGGATCATCATGACAACAGCCCGCGCCGCTACCCATACGATGGTACTAGGTAAAAAAAGGGCTTCGAGATGAATCAGAGCACCCGTGCTGCCACTATGGACGACGTCCGCAAGTTCACCGATGCATGCGAGACCTTGCGTACCGAAGTCGGCCACACCATCGTCGGGCAAGACAAAGTGATCGAAGAGCTTCTGATTGCGCTCTTCGCCGGCGGGCATTGCCTGCTGGTCGGGGTGCCGGGGCTCGCGAAGACGCTCCTCATCTCCACCGTCGCGCAGGCGCTGGACCTCAAGTTCTCGCGCATCCAATTCACCCCCGACTTGATGCCGTCCGACATCACGGGCACCGACATCCTGGAAGAGGACGCGGTGTCGCGGAAGCGCTCGTTCCGATTCATCCCGGGACCCGTGTTCGGCAACGTCGTCCTGGCCGACGAGATCAACCGCACGCCGCCCAAGACGCAAGCCGCGCTCTTGCAGGCCATGCAGGAAAAGAAAGTCACCGCGGGCGGTCAGACGTATGCGCTCGATTTGCCCTTCTTCGTGCTCGCGACCCAGAATCCAATCGAGCAAGAGGGAACCTACCCGCTACCGGAAGCACAGCTCGACCGCTTCATGTTCAACATTCGCGTCGACTATCCGTCCGAAGAAGAAGAGATTCGCATCGTCGAGGCGACCACGTCTCCCCAGACGAGCACGCCGAAAGTGGTGCTGCACGCGAACGACATTCTGCGCACCCAAGAGCTGGTGAGAACGGTTCCGGTCGATTCGCACGTGCTGCGCTACGCCATCAAATTGGTGCGCGCCACGCGCGACGACTCCATACCGCAAGTCCAGCAGTACGTGTCGTGGGGGGCCGGGCCGCGCGCGGGACAGAACCTGATTCTCGGCGCCAAGGTGCGCGCGGTGATGAACGGGCGCCCCATCCCCAGCATCGACGACGTGCGCGCCATCGCGCACCCGGTGCTGCGTCATCGCATCGTCACCAACTTCAACGCCGACGCGGACGGGGTCTCGACCGACGACCTGATCGATCGCCTGCTCGAGAGCGTCGCGGGATAGCGTCGCCAAGCGGGCGCGCGGTGGCGGCGATTGCGCGCGACGCGCCGTCGCGCAAAAAGCGCTATAATCGCCCTCGGTGTTTCACGAACGTCTTTCCGCGCTAGAACTTCGACGCACGGTCGCGACGCTGTTCGCGATTGTTCTCCTTGCCACGTGCGCAGTGACCATCCTCGGCCCGTACTCGAACGCGGCCGACGACCCCGATCCCCGCAGCGTCGAATGGGTGTGCAAGCACGCCCCCGAGCGCGTGCGCGCCCTCTTCGACAGCCTGAATCTGGGGCGGACCGACCTCGCGAAGATCAAGCTCGCGGTCGACCAGGGCGACTATCCGTCGGCGTGCCACGCGTTGATCGCGTACTACAAGCACGCGCCTACCGCGAAATCGTTTCGACGCCGCCCGGTCGAGGACAACGGGAAGAGCGATCCGCGCGCGGATCGCATGCTGGCCGACCAATTCCTCTACTACGGCGAGGAGGTGAACCCCCCCCGCACCGCGGCGGGCGGGATCGTGTGGTCGTACAACGGCGCCCAAGAGGATTTCGAATGGCAGCAGATGTTCAACCACCAGGATTACTTCAACACGCTCATGGCCGCGTACGCGAAGACGGGGCGTCGCGCGTACATCGAGCGCATCGATCAGGATCTTAGGGACTGGATTCTTTCGAACCCGCACCCGGGCCGCAAGACTCGCATTGGCCCGTGGGGCGAAGTCGAAGTGAGCTCACGCGCTCGCACCTGGGTGTCGGTTTTCTACGGCCTCCAAAGCGTCGAAGAATTCTCGCCCGCCGCGCGCATCCTGCTGCTTTCGAGTGTCGCCGAGCACGCGCAATACCTGATGTTGTTCCATCGCCGCGATTCCAACAACCACACCGTGGCGCAAGTCACCACGCTCGGAATCATCGGATGCGCGTGGCCGGAGTTTCGCGACGCGTCCGGTTGGCGCGCGTACGCGCAAGAGAAAGTCGGCCAGCAGATGGGCGCGCTGGTCTATCCCGACGGGGCGGAAGCGGAGCTCACCGCCGGCTACCATCGCATCAGCACGGAGACGTTCGATGTCTACGTGCGCACGTCTCGCGATCTCGGGTACCCGGTGGCGGACTCGATCACGGTCGGAATCAAGCGCATGTGGACCTATCTCGCGTTCACGCTCCGGCCCGACGGAACCACGCCGGAGAACAACGACACCGATCGCCGCGACATCCGCGACAAGCTCAAGGAAGCGTCCAAAGTTCACGATCGCCCGGACTGGGCGTACATCGCAAGCAACGGCCGGGAGGGGTTGAAGCCGCGCATCGGCCCCACGGTGACGTTTCCGTGGGCGGGCCACGCGGTGATGCGAAGCGGTTGGGATGCGGACGCGCAGTGGGCGTTCTTCGACGCGTCGCCCTTCGGCGTCGCGCACCAGCACTACGACAAGCTCCACCTCTCGATCGACGCCTTCGGTCGCGCGCTGCTGGTGGACGCCGGGCGCTACCGTTACGTCGAAAACGATCCGTTCCGCGACTACTTCGTGAGCTCGGCCGCGCACAACGTGCTCTTGATCGACGGCGCCGGGCAGTTGAAAACCCCCGACCGCGCCGAGCGCCCGATGGCGGGCGGCGACTACGGCTCCATGCCCGACTTCGACTACGCGCGCGGCATCTTCGATAACGGATACCAGGGCGTCAAAGGGCGCATTGTGCACACGCGCACCGTCGTGTACGTGCGAAACCAATTCTGGATCGTCGCCGACCGAGTCGAAACCGACCGCGCGCGCAAGGTCGAAGCACTGTGGCACTACGCGCCCGATTGCAGCGTGGTGGTGGAAGGGAAGACGGTGGTTTCGACCGACGCGGGCAAGGGCAACCTCCGCATCGTCCCCACGGGCGGGATGCCGTGGCGCATGTCGATCGTCGAGGGCGCCGAAAATCCCGTTCAGGGTTGGTACAGCGGGAACTACACCGACAAGGAGCCCAACCCGACCGCCGTCTATTCCGCGGAGATTCCGGGGACCACGACGTTCGCATGGGTGCTTTGTCCCGTGCGAGGCGAAGTTCCCACCGTCGACACGCGCGTGCTCTCGAGCCGAGAGGATCGCATCGAGTTGCGCGTGCAGAAAGGCGCGGAGAAGGCGTTCGTCGTGACCGTGCCCATGAATTCGTGGCGTCCGAGCGTGCGTCGCGAAGGCTGATCGTCTATACTCCGCCCATGCCAGAACCGCGCAGATTCCAATCCGGACAGGTCGATGTCACCTTCGGTGAGGGCGTCACCATCGTCGAGCCGTGCAATCTCTACGGCTGCACGATTGGCGACGGCGCCTTCGTGGGGCCGTTCGTCGAAATCCAGAAGAGTGTCACCATCGGTAAGCGGACGCGCATTCAGTCGCACGCGTTCGTGTGCGAATTGGTGACCATCGGGGACGATTGCTTCATCTCGCACGGTGCCATGTTTATAAATGATTTGTTCCAGATCGGCGCGCCGGCGTGGGGCAAACCGGAGCTCTGGAAGGGAACCAAGATCGGCAACAAGGTGTCGATCGGCACTAACGCGACCATCCTCCCGGTCTCGATTTGCGACCACGTCGTGGTGGGCGCGGGCGCGGTGGTGACGAAGGACATCACCGTGCCGGGGATCTACGCGGGAAACCCGGCCAAGTTGATTCGCAAGTTGTGAGACGCCGTTGCAACCCACCGCAGCACACGGCGCAAGCAAGCTCTCGCGGCGCAAGAAGACCCTCTTTGTCGGCGTCTCCTCGCTGATCGTCGTCATCGTGCTGGCCGCGGTGTCGGAAGGTGTCTTGCGACTCGCCGGCATCCAACCCTGGAACGCGGAGAAGAAAACCACTCGCGTCGAGCCCGGCGGCACGTTTTTCATCAAGAACCCGACCCTGGGCTATACCCACATTCCGGGCCCGTTCACGGTGACACTCGCGGACGGGTATTCGTTCCATGTGACCCATCTTGCGAACACACTGCGAGTGACGCATCCCATCGAGACCTACCCGAGTACGGATAAAAAGGACGAAATCTGGATCTTCGGGTGCTCGATCACGTACGGCTGGGCAATCGAAGACGATGAGACGTACCCGTGGCTGCTGCAACAGAACTTTCCCGAGTACGAGGTCGTCAACTTCGGGTGCAGCGGCTACGGAACCCTGCACTCGCTGATACAGCTGCGCGAAGCACTGGCGACTCACGAGCCGCCCAAGGTCGCCGTGCTCGCGTACGCGAGCTACCACGACTCGCGCAACACGTTCCTTCGCAAGCGGCGCAAGCACGTGGCACCGTGGAATTCGCTGGGGCCGCTCGTGCAACCGTACGCGAGTTTCGACTCCGAAGGCAAACTTGAGGTCGCGATGGCGGACGTCGAATATCGGGAGTTCCCGCTCATGCGCCGCTCGTCGCTGGCTCACTTGGTCGAAATGACCTACAACAACGTCGAGGCGGTGCGCACACCGAGTCGTCGCATCACCGGGTCGATCATCGACGAGATACTCGCGTTGTGCAACGCCAACGGGACCCAGCTGGTGTTCGCGTTCGTCGATGGAAAGCGCTACATGATAGACGACGCGCGCGCGCTCGGGATACCGACCGTCGATATCTCGGTCGACATGTCGATACCGGAAAACACCAACACGCCTCATGACGGCCATCCGAGCGCGCTGTCGCACCGCCACTATGCGGCGACGTTGGAGCCGGTGGTGCGCGGGCTGCTCACGAACCAGACCGCGAAGCCATGAGGACGCTCATCTTTACCAGCACGCTTGGTTTCGGCGGCGGGGAGACGCTATCGGTCGCGCTCGCGCACGCACTCGCCGACGAAGGGGTCGATGTCCACTACGCGAGCGCTACCGGTCCACTTCGACCGAGCCTCGACGCGCGCGTCACCTATCACCAAACCGACAATCCGAATCACCTGCCGATCCGCGTCGCGCACGCGATGTCGCTTCTCTTGCGCGAGATTCGCCCCGATGTGATCCACTCGCACGGCGCTACCAGCGCCGCGGTCGCAACCATCGCTCGCAAGGCGAGCAAGGTTTCGTGCCCCCGCGTCCTTACCCACCACTCGGGTATTTTTCGTACCGCACCGCTGTGGTTCGTGGCCTTGTTCCTGAAGCGGTGCGCCGATCACTACATCGCGATCAGCCACGGCAAGCAAACCGTCTTGGAAGGGCTGGGCATCCCGCGTGAGAAGATCTCGTACATTCCCAACGGCGTCGACGTGGAGAAGGTCTCGGCGCGCATCGCGGGCGTCGATCGTGCGCGCGTCCGCCGCGAGCTCGGCATTCCCACAGACGCGCGCGTGCTCATGATGGCGGGGCGGGTGTTAGACACGAAGCGCTTCGATTCCTTCATACGAATTGCCGCGGAAAGCGCGCGGCGCCTTCCGCAGGTCCAAATCCACGCGCTGGTGGTGGGCGACGGACCCGACCTCGACCAGGTGCGCAAGGTGGCCCGCGACGAAGGCGCGCCCGCGACCATTCACTTTCTCGGCTATCAGCGCGACATCTACCCGAGTCTCGCCGTCAGCGATTTGGTGGTGTTTCCGTCCGCGCACCCGGAGGTGTTGCCGATGTTCCTCATCGAAGCGAGCGCGGCGGGTCGAGCGATCGTGTGTTCCGATATCCCCGCCAACCGCGAGATCGTGAGCGACGGAATAACGGGCCGGGTGATCCACGGAGATACGGGCACGTACGCGGCCGCGGTCGTGGCACTGCTCGACGATGAATCGCAAGCGCGCCGCCTAGCGGCGGCGGCTCATGCCAACGCCCGCGAGCACTTCGATCAGTACCAGATCGCGCGCGAGACCATCCGCGTTTACGAGGGGCTGCTTGCCGCGCGGGAACCGAAAGGTTAGATTCGCGTAGACTCCTTCGGGCCCAATCATGCCGTACCTACGCGACAAATCCCAAGTTTCCCGCTACCTCGACCCCGCGGTGGTGGGAAAGCTCGAGAACCTCGAGCTCAAGGCGCGCCTCATTGTCGAGGGCTACATCGCCGGCCTCCATCGCAGCCCCTATCACGGATTCTCGGTCGAGTTCGCGGAATACCGTCCTTATATGCCGGGCGACAGCATCAAGACGGTCGACTGGAAGGTGTATGGCAAGACCGACCGCACGTACGTGAAGGTGTTCGAAGAGGAAACCAACCTGATCGCGAACGTGCTGTTGGACAAGAGCGGATCGATGGGATTCCCGGAAGGCGAGACCACCAAGCTCGAATACGGATCGATGCTGGCGGCGAGCCTCGCGTACCTGATGATTCGCCAGCAAGACGCGGTGGGCCTGTGCACGTTCGACGACGGCGTGCGCTCGCGTATCCCGCACCGCTCGGTGCGAAAGCAGCTGTTTCACATCCTGCAAACCCTGGACGCCACCACCCCGGGTGCGAAGACGTCGATCAGCCCCGCGCTCCACGAGCTCGCCGATCGCATGGGCCGTCGCGGACTGGTGGTGCTGATCTCCGATCTGATGGACGATCCCGAAAAGGTGCTCATGGGCCTGAAGCACTTTCGCCATCGCCGCCACGAAGTGATCGTGTTCCACGTGCTCGACCCGCGCGAGATGGACGTCGACTATAAGGAGGCGGTCGAGTTCGAGGACATGGAGACGGGGCAGAAGCTGCGCGTCGAGCCCGCGTTCCTGCGCGAGCAGTTCAAAAAGGACGTGCGCGCGTGGATCGACACGCTCGAGCGCGGCTGCCGCAACCATCAGATCGATTACCACCTCCTTCGCACCGACACCCCCTTCGACCGCGCGCTGACCGCGTACCTCGGCAAGCGCACGCGCATGGGATAGCCCGTGGGATTTCTCAACATCGCATTCCTGGTGGGGCTGGTCGCGGCCTCGGTCCCCATCATTATTCATTTGCTCAACCGGCGCCGCGTCAAGCGCGTCAAGTTCTCCTCCCTCGAGTTCCTGGACGAAGTCAACAAGCAGCGCATGCGCCGCATCAACCTGCGGCGCATTTTGATTCTGATTCTGCGAACACTCGCGATCGTGGCGCTCGTGTTCGCGTTCGCGCGACCGACGCTGCGCAGCGGATTGCTGTTCGCCGGCTCGATGCCGAAGAACGTGGTGGTATGTCTCGACGCGAGCTACAGCATGGGTGCCGCGATGGAGAGCGGCACCGCGTTCGACGCCGCCAAGGCGATCGCGAACGACATCGTGGACGAAGCGGGCGGGAGCGATGCCATTAACGTCGTTGCGTTTTCGAAGCAAGCGACGGCACTCCTCGAGCAAGGTACGCGCAACAAGGGCGTGGTCAAGGGTGCGCTGATTCGGGTCGAGCTCTCGAGTGAGACCACGTCGATCCGCGCCGGCGTCGATCGCGCGCTCGAGCTGATCGAGAAGAGCGACGTCGAAGGCGGAGAGATCTACGTGGTGTCCGATTTCCGCGCGAGCGACGACTCGTCGTTCGTCGACGAAGCGGCGCTCCCCGCCAACGTGCGCGTCTACTTCATTCCGGTCTACGAAGACGAGGTTGATAATGTCAGCATCGACCGCGTCGGCGTGCCGCGAAAGCTCCTGCGGCCCGGCGAAGTGGTCAAGATCTCGGTGACCGCCACCAACCACGCGCGCCAGGCGGACGCGAGCGTACCGCTGGAGATCGTCGTGGACGGCGATCGCAAGGCGGAGCAAGTGATCAAGCTCGCTCCCAGTGCCACGCAAACGGTGACGTTTCCGCTTTCGCTCGCCGAACCCGGACGCTACCACGGGCGCGTGGCCAAGAATCGAGACCGCCTGCCGCCCGACGACGACCGCTTCTTCTTGATCGAAGTCTCCAACACGATTTCAGTCACCGTGATCACGGGGCGTCGTCGCGCCACGAACGCCGACTCACCGGTCCCGTCGGTGTTCTACGTCGAGAAGGCGCTCAATCCGCGCGGGACTTCCGAGGGCGAGTTCGACGTGCGCGTGATCGACGAGCGCGACGTGACCGCGTCGTCGCTGCCTGCAGGTGGTGTGGTGGTGTGGGTCGACCCGCAGAATCTCGAGTCGAAGCGGATGGCGCTCTTGCAGCGCCACGTGCAGCGCGGCGGCGGGTTGCTCGTGTTTCTCGGCAACGCGGACGGCGCCATGTTGAACTCATCCGCATTTCGCGCGCTGGTCGGCATTCGCGGTGGCGCGGAAAAGCCGGCCGAGTCGCGCGCGGCCTTCACGTCGTTCGAGAAGGCGCACCCCGTTTTCAACTTGTTCACCAAGGACGAATTGGAGTTGCTCTCGCGCGCGAAGGTGCGCGCCTACACGTCGGCGCGCGGTGTGGCACCGGATTCCGCGCTGGCCTACATCGGCGGCGGCGACCCCGCGGTGTGGGAATGCGTGCGCGGTCGCGGTCGCGTGCTCGTGTTCGCGGCCGCTCCCGATCTCGCGACCGGCGACATTCCGCTCTCTCCCATGTTCCTGCCCCTCGTGCACACCTCGGTGTCGTACCTCGCGTCGTCGGGCGAAGCACCCGGGGCCGACGAGCATCTGGTGGGCGCGCCCATCGCGTTCACAGTGTCGCAGACCGGTCTCGACGAGTCGCAGCTTGCGATCCGCGATCCTTCCGGCGAATCGCTCAAGCCAGCGATCGGGGAGCGCAGCGCGGGCGAAGTACAAGTCGGCTTCGATCGCCCCGCGCACCCGGGATTCTATCGGTTGTATCGCGACACGACCCGTGTCGCGGAGATCGCCGTCAACGTCGACACGCGCGAATCGAACCTTTCCGTCTCCAGCCTGGCCGACCAGCGACCGAAGTCGGTGAGTGTCGTGCGCGCCGGCGAAGGATTCCGCACCGACCTTCGCGAAGCGAAGGAGGGCCGCGAGGTGTTTGCGGCGTTTCTGTTGCTTGCGGTGGCGGCCTTGGTGGCGGAGTCGGTGCTGGGAAGGAAGGCGTGACCGCTCGGTACGTCACCTAGCGAAGGAGAACAAACTTTCGGCTCTGTACTACGTTCCCCGCAGTCACTCTGCAGAAGTACACTCCAGACGGAAGTTCGGTATCTTCTTTCCCCCTGCCAAGCCACTCGAATCGATGATCGCCAACGTCTTGACGCGGCAGATCGATATCGAGAACTCGTCGGCCAGTCACGTCGTATATCTCAACTCGCACGTCAGCGGTCTCTTCCAATGTGTAGTCGAGACGGACCGTAGAGCTAAATGGGTTGGGAACCGGCTGACCGACCCAAGACAGCGCCGGCGTCGGCGCGGCGCTTGTGGTCGTAGTTCCTAAGATCACGTACACGCTGCCCGCGTCCATCCGTCCCGCCGGATCAGCGCGGCGTGCTCCGATAACCAGATCTTCGATGGCATCTCCGTTTATATCTGCGGTGATTAATGTTCTGCCAGTGTCCGAATAAGGGTACCGTGCGGAAATCCTCGTAATGACCGGATATGTGGCGATGTGGACCGAGTCCGGCAGTGTCGGCGCTCCGTCCACGATAAAAGTAACTGGGTACTTGGCACTCGAGCTGGGCAAATCTGCGGCCACCACTTCATCGCGCCCATCTCGGTCCAAATCGGCTACGGTGACCCCGATTCCGAACCAATGGTCCTCCGGGTTCCCCATCAACCTCGAGATGGGCATTGCTGGATCGTTGACATAAACGACGTCAGGCATGGAATTGATCTCATAAAGAACATAGACTTCGCCGCAGTTCGTCGTACACCCGAGTGGGTCGCCCTGGTATGCACCGATCACCGCGTCGATCATTCCCCCGCCGTTCACATCACCTAGAGCTACTCTGTTCCCGAGTTGTCCGTGCGTGTATTCGGGTCGAATCGTCTTCGAGCGCCACGCGGGGTGTCCGAGAATCATGGTGTCAGGGAGCGACGCGAGTCCGTACAGCAGTGTCGCCCGTCCGTCATACGTGGTCGTTAGGTTGTTGCCGGGCGCGCCGATAAGTAAGTCATCACGTCCGTCCGAATCCACATCCGCGCACGCCATCGATCGTCCCGTGTCTCGAGCGATCTCCGCATCTACGATGCGCGTCATACCTGGTTCGACGACGGCTGTTGAATAGACGGCCTGAAACTGCGTTCCCCCCTCGATCACGTAGATCTCGGCAAACGGAATTCCCGGGGCGGCGGCAACAATCTCGTCGTCGCCGTCGCCGTCAAAGTCGCAAGCGGTCACTCCCATGCCGAGCAACCCTAGATTCCTATGTCCATTGATCCGGACCGTCCCCTGAGGTGGAGCAGCGAGATTGATGGTGTCGGGGAACTGTTCAGAGCCGAAAACTACGTAGACTCTTCCGGCCCATGACGCGGGTACGGCTGGCTCGCCGAAAATAATGTCATCGAACTCGTCTGAGTTGAAGTTACCCACAGCGACAGTGCAGTACAGGACGTCACCGTTCGGTGGTGCGAAGATACGCGACACTGCGCCTGGTGGAGGACCTGCCAAGTCCAGCGGGTTCCCCACAAACGACGCTATGTTCCAAACGATGTAAAAAACTCCGCTCCGAACTCCCGTCAGTCCAAAGGCATCACAAGCAGCAATTACCAGATCGAGCGTACCGTCGCCATCGATGTCCCCGGTTGCGAGAGAGCTTCCCGTGTAGTCGTGAATGGCGGCTCCGTAGATTTCCACATCAGCGGATTCGGATGCTAGGTCGATGTCTTGGAGAGGTTGGGAGCTTAATGGCGGGGCGGAGAACATGAGCGCCATGGGAAGAAGAAATGAAATGAAGAAGGGGAATGCTAGTGCGGCTCTCATAGGCTCCCCCACACGGTCGGCGTGGTATAATGCCTCGCCCGGAATTGTACCACACTGAAGGTTCCAGTAGACCGTATCAACCCAGCACCTATTCCAAGTTTTGATCGACAAAGTCAGACGTCTTCCGCAGACCCAGTCCCTCCGTGCCGCCATAGACGAAGCCGCTCGCGCCGCGCGCGAGATCGCGGAGTCGGATGCCGGGCGCGCGATCGACGCGCCGCGAGGTCTCTACAAGGACAAGCTGACCGCGAAGCGTCGTGTCCACGTCTCGGGCCTCAAAGGCTCATCGCCCGTTCTTCTCGCCGAAGCGATTCGACAAGCGCTAGGACGCAACCTCCTCCTCGTCTATCCCGACGACGAAGCCGCGCAAGACGCGGCCTCCGACTTCCGAACGCTATCGAATGGGAGCGTGGTGCACTTTCCCGAGCGCGCGGTGGCGCCCCATCGCTTCGAACTAAGAGAGAACCTCGCGGCGGGCGGCGATCGCAACGAAAGTCTCCTCAAGATCTTGAACGGCGGGGCGGACGTCGTGGTGACGAGCGTCCTCGGCTACATCGAGAAGACGATCCCGCGCGCGCAGCTCGCGTCGCACCAGCGCGTGTTGCAAACCGGCGACACCCTGGACTTGGAAGCGCTCCGCGATCACCTGGTCGACATGGGCTACGACGCGGTGACGGTGATCGAAGAGGCGGGGCAGTTCGCGGTGCGCGGGGCCATCGTCGACGTGCTCGATCCGGCCTGGGACTATCCGGCGCGCGTCGAATTGGACGGCGACGAGATCGCGTCCATTCGCTCCTTCGACTTGGAAACGCAGCGCTCGATCGACGCGTTGCAGACCATCACCATTCTCCCCGCGACCAGCGTTCCGCTCGACGACAAAGCGGTCGCGCATCTGCGCGCGTTTCTCAAAGCGCGCGACTTCGCGCCCGACTTGATCGAAAAGATTTCCGACGAAGCCGAGCACTCGCGCTCGTCGTTTGTGTGGCGGCGTTATGCACCGGCGCTCGGGATGACGGGGTCGCTGCTGGAATTCTTCGACGAGCCGCCCATGGTGTGGTTCATCGACGGCGAGGGAACCAACCGCGTGCTGGCCAATCTCTCTCGCGACTTCGCCCGCAACGCGCAGCGCGCCGAGGACGAGTTTCCGCCGCTCGCGTTGGACGACTACGTGCACCCGATCGACCACGTGCGCGCGCATGGAGCGCCGATAGTCATTCATTGGGCGTTGAGTGATGCAACGATTACAACAACACCGGTCGCGGAGACGAAAGTCGACTCGCTCGCGCCGCCCGGTGATAGCGAGCAAACAGTCAAGTTTCAAACGGCGGCGCATCCCAGCGTCGTTGGCAAGCTGGACCCGCTTTTGAAGCAGATCAAGGGCCTCGGCGCCAAGGGTGTCGACGCGATGATCTACTCGGAAACGCCGACCCAGCGCGACCGCTTGGCCGACATGCTGGGCGAAGACGAATTGCTGGTGCATCTCCCCGTCGGTTGGATTGCGAGCGGCTTCATCTGGGAGCAAGCGAGCCTTGCGATCCTCACCGACCACCAGATTTTCAACCGCATGCTGGCGCGTCCGCGCAAGAAGCGCGCGAAGCGACGCACCACCACCGTTCGTACCGACAGCCTGCAGGGCGGCGACTACGTGGTCCACGTCGACTACGGCATCGGTCGCTTCATCGGCCTGGAGCGCATCGACGCCGACGGCAGCACCACCGAGTGTTTAACACTTCGCTTCGACGGCGGCGATCGCATCTTCGTCCCGCTCGATCAGATCAACCTGGTCGAAAAGTACGTGGGGCGCGAGGGCGTGGTGCCGAAGCTGGACAAGTTGAGCGGATCGCGCTGGCAGGCCACCAAGGAGCGCGCGAAGAAGGCGATCGAGGACGTGGCGCGCGACCTCCTGCGCGTGTATGCGCAGCGCGAGCTCGCCACCGCACCCGCCTTCGGACCCGACACGCAGTGGCAGCGCGAGCTGGAGGCGTCGTTCCCCTACGAAGAGACCCCGCACCAGATCAGCGTCACGCGCGAGATCAAAGACGACTTGGAGACGGCGCAACCGATGGAGCGTCTGGTGTGCGGCGACGTCGGCTTCGGCAAGACCGAGGTGGCCATCCGCGCCGCGTTCAAAGTGGCATCGAGCGGAAAGCAAGTCGCGGTGTTGGTACCGACCACGCTGCTCGCGTTCCAGCACCACCGCACGTTCATGGAACGCATGAAGCAGTTCCCGCTCCGCATCGCGATGCTCTCGCGCTTCGTTTCGACCGCGGAGCAGAAGGAAGTCGTCGCGGCCCTGCGCGAGGGAACCATCGACATCGTGATCGGCACCCACCGCTTGTTTTCGAAGGACGTCGCTTTCAAGGAACTCGGCCTCCTCATCGTCGACGAAGAGCACCGCTTCGGTGTCAAGCACAAGGAGCGCCTCAAAGAGATCGCGAAGGGTGTGCACGTGCTCTCGCTCACCGCGACCCCGATCCCGCGCACGTTGTACATGTCGCTCTCGGGCCTGCGAAAGATCTCGCTCATCGAAACACCTCCGCGCAATCGCCACCCGGTGAAGACGGAAGTGACCGCCTTCGACGAAGACGTGATCGCGAACGCGATCTCGGAGGAAGTCAGTCGCGACGGCCAGGTGTTCTTCGTGCACAACCGCGTGCAGTCGATCCATTCGCTGAAAGCGTTCCTGGAGAAGTTGCTCCCCGGCGTGCGCTTCGGCATCGCGCACGGGCAAATGAAAGAAGACGAGCTCGAGAACGCGGTGCTCGATTTCATGGACCGCAAGTACGATGTCTTGGTGGCGACCATGATCATCGAGTCGGGGTTGGACTTCCCGAATGCCAACACGCTGATCGTCAATCGGGCGGATCGTCTCGGGCTCGCACAGTTGTATCAATTACGCGGGCGCGTGGGGCGTCGCGAGCAGCAAGCGTACGCGTACTTCCTGGTGCCGCGACAGATCTCGCTCACACCGCAGGCGGTCAAGCGACTGCAGGCGATGGAAGAGTTCGAAGAGCTGGGGAGCGGCTACCGGCTCGCGATGCGCGACCTGGAGATTCGCGGCGCGGGCAACGTGCTCGGCACCGAGCAGCACGGACACGTGGCGGCGATCGGCTTCGAGCTGTACACCAAGCTGCTCAAGGAAACCGTCGATCAGCTGCGCGGCGAGGTGCACGAGGAGACGCCGCCGTGCCGGGTCGAGGCGCCGTACAGCTGCTACCTCCCCGACCGGTACGTCGCCGACGCCGACGAACGCATGCTGCTATACAAACGAATCGCCCGCATGACGCACCCCGACGAAGCGGTCGCGTTGGGAGACGAGCTGCGCGACCGCTTTGGCGAACCGCCCCCGCCGGCCGCGATGCTGGTCGATCTGGCCCACATCAAGCTCGAGGCGAGCCAGTTGGGGGTCGTCATCGTCCAGCTCCGCGACCCGGGGCACCGCCTGCTGGCGCGCGAGGGCGGGCGACTGGGCAGCGTCGAAAACGCGCAAAGCCTTCCCCGAGGGGAGGCTAGCCTGGAGTTCGCCCCCGGCCGGGCGATTTCTCCCGAAGCGGCGGCCCGGCTTTCGGAAACTTTCGGGCGCCGAATTCTGTTTAAGGCGGGGAAGATATTCGCGGTCAGCCTCATCGGGCAACCGCCGACGCGGCTCGTCGACGAGGTGAAGAACCTGTTGCAAGTGGCCCGCTTCGCCAGTAAAATCAACAGCTTGCCAAAACGCTAGTCATCCCTCCGCGCCTCGCAGCGCGTAGGAAAGGAGTCTCGTTCGATGAGGATTCAGAGGATTTCGCTCGCGCTCGCCGTGCTCGTCGGCATCGCGGCCACCGGTTGCTCGAAGCGTGAAGAACTCAAGGTCGCCGAGTTCAAAGACCAGGTCATTACCGTCGCCGACTTCGAAGTCGCGTACGAGCGCGTCGACCCGGCCTATCTGCCCAAGGCCACGGGGATGGAAGGCAAGAAAGAATTCTTGACCACCATGCTCAACAAGTACGTCATGGCGTACAAGGCCGACGAGCTGGGCTACGACAAGGACCCGACCGTCGCGCAGAGCATGGAGATGTTTTCGCGCATGGCGCTGCAGGTCGCGTACCTGAAGAAGCAAGTCGCGGACAAGATCACCGTCACCGACGAAGACGTGCGCAAGCACTACGAGAACCAGGGCACGTCGATGGAGTGCAAGCAGATCTTGACCGACACGCCCGAGCAGGCGGAGGAAGCCTACCAGGCGGTGCAAGACGGGCTCGACTTCGACTCCGCGGTGCGCCAGTACTCGAAAAGCGAGGACGCGTCGACCGGCGGCATGGTGTTTACCGCGTCCTACGGACAGCTCACGCCGGAAGTACAAGATCAGTTGTTCAGCGTGCCCATCGGCGGGTTGACCAAGCCGGTCATGACCACGCACGGCTGGGTGGTCATGAAGGTTCTCCGGCGCAACGAGGGACGAGTCAAGCCGCCCTTCGAGGACGTCAAGGAGCAGTACACGACCGAAATCAAGAACCTGAAGGAAGCGGTTGCACTCAACGACTTCACCAACCAGCTCCGCGACGACTACGGTGTCACCTGGCACTACGACAACATCGGCATCGTCTACAACGCGCTGCCGCCCGACCGCGATTTCGACGCCGCGCCCGCTCGCAGCCAGGAGATCTATCCGCTGCTGCTGTTCGATCCGGCCGATCTCGACAAGCCCATTGTCACCTGGCAGGGCGGCAAGCAGATCACGATCAAGGACTTTTCGGACTTCTACGACCAGGCGTCGTTCTTCAACCGCCCGCGTCGCAGTTACCGCTACGGCGGCATTCGCCAGTTCTTGGTCGAGCGCATCATGAACGAGATCTCGAGCGACGTGGTGCGCAAGTCGGGGATCGAAGCCGACCCCGAGGTCGCGAAGGCGCTCAAGTCCAAGCAGGAAGAGATCATGGTCAATCTCCTCTACAACGACGTCATCAACAAGCAGACCGTCGTTACCCAGGAGGAGATCAAGAACTACTACGACGGCAACATGGAGAGCTTCCACAACCCGGAGAAGCGCAAGTTCGGCGTCGTCTTGGCGGGCGATATCGAGACCGCGCAGCAAGCGTATCGCGAGCTCAAAGCCGGCAAGCAGCTTCGCAACGTGGCTTTGATGTACTCGGTGGACGAGGAGTCGAAGGCCAACAACGGCGAAACGGTGGAGATCGCGCGCGGCGAGCAGCCCGAGCTGGAAGCGGTCGGTTTTTCACTGCGAAGCGTGGGCGACGTATCGGAACCGTTCCAAACCTCGCGCGGCTGGATGGTCCTGAAACTCGTCGAGCGCATCGACGAGAAGTACTTCTCGCTCGAGGAGGCGGAGCGTCAGATCGAAGGCGCACTCAAGCAGCAGAAGAACGACGAGCGCCTGAAGGAACAGCTGACGAAATGGAAAGAGGAAGTCGGCGTCGTCATCTACGAGGACAACCTCGGCAAGACCAAGATCGTCGAGCGGCCCGCGCCGGCGACCGCTTCGGAAGTCAGCGCGAACTAGCGCTCTTCGCCACGACCAAACGATGACGTCGCATCGACGGATGGACGGACCGATAGGGGGCGCCAAGCCCCCTATCGCGTTCCCGGGCATCTCCCGCGCGCTATTCGCCTTGCTCGCGACCGCAGCGTTCGCGCTCGCCCCGGCGTGCGAGCGCCGCGACGTCGGCCACCCCTCCATCGATCCCGGCCCGGTGGTGGCGAGAATCAACGGTCAGCCGTTGTATCGCGCCGACCTCGATGCGTATCTTCCCGAAGACGAGTTTGCCCTCTCCACCATCGAAGAGCGTCGCACCTACTTCGACCGATGGGTCGCGACCCAGCTCCTGTACGAAGAGGCGGCGCGCGTGGGCATGGGGGTCTCCGACGATGTATCGCGTAAGATGGAGCAGTACAAGAAGGATTTGATCGCCGACCGCCTGGTGCAAGAAGTGCTCAACGAGCGCGCCGTGGTCACGCGCGCCGAGGTGATGCGGTACTATCGCAACCACAAGGACGAATTCAACCTCGAGGTGCGCGTGAGCCACATCTTGACCAACACCCTCGAGGAAGCCGAAGAGGCGAAGAAGATGCTGGCGACGCGGCCGTTCTCGTGGGTTGCGCGCAAGATGTCGGTGGACAAGCACACCGGCGCCGGCGGCGACCTCGGATATCTCTCCAAGGGCAACATGCTGCCCGAGTTCGAAGAGGTGGTATTCAAGATGCGCCGCGGAGAAGTGAGCGACGTGGTCGAGTCGGAGTTCGGCTATCACATTATCAAGCTGACGGACGTGCGGACTTCGTTGAATGAGCTCCCGCTCGAGCAAGTGGTGCCGGAAATATCGAGGACGCTGTTGATCCGAAAACGAGCGCAGGTGTACGACAGTTTGGTGACGGCCCTGGTGAACAATGCCCAAATCGAAGTCATCGACGGCGATTTGAGGTTCGCGATCGCGCGCGCGGAGTCGCTGCGCGCGGTGCGCGACGAGGAGGAACGCGCGGCGCGCGGGTTCACCAAGGCGTTGCCGGAGCCCGAGGAATCGCGACCGCGGCCCACCCCGGCGACGGAAGCGCCGCGCGACACGACCGCGCCTGCGTCGCCGCCGCCGGACGCCAGCCAGGAGGCAGACACCAGTGGTGGGGAATAGTCATCGTGGTGGTGTCGGGCGCGCGCTATCGCGCGCGATTACGGTGCTCGTGCTCGCCACCGGCATCGTCGGCACCGCGCTCGCCGAGCGTCGCGTCATCGACCGCATCGTGGCGGTGGTCGACGACGACGCCATCTTCGAGAGCGACGTCGAGCAGGCGGTGCGTCAATCCCTCCTCCAGCGCGGTCAGACCAATATTCCACCCGAAGAGCGCGAGAAGCTGTTCGAGGAAGCGCTCCAGGTCCTCATCAATGATCGACTGGTGATCGCCCAGGCCGCGAGCCTCGGGATCGACGTGCCCTTCACCGAGGTCGAAGCGGAAGTGAACAAGGCCCTCGAGGAGAACCGCAAGGCGTTGGGGGGTGAAGACGCGTTCGATGCGCAGCTCGCCGCCGAGGGGCTGACCCTCGACGATCTCAAGAAGATGTACCGCGTGCAGATCAAGAATCGCATGCTGGTCGAGCGCGTGCTGCGTCGCGACATGGAGCGCAAGCGGACGGAGCCCACCGAGCAGGAGCTGCAGGCGCTGTTCGAGCAGCGCAAGGCGGAGCTTCCGGAGCGCCCCGAAGTCGCCCACCTGCAGACCATCTTCATCGGCTTCGAGACCTCGTCGGGGGCGTCGAGCGGATCGCGCGCCAAGATCGAGGCATTGCGCGCGCGCATTATCGCGGGAGAGGACTTCGGCGAGGCGGCCAAGAAAGAGTCGGAGGATCCGAGCGCGGCGCTGGGCGGCGACCTGGGATTCCTCCGCGCCAAGGACCTCCGCGAGCCTGCGTTCGCGAACGCGGTCGGGACACTCAAGGTCGGTGATGTGAGCCAGCCCGTGTTGACGGTCTACGGCTACCACTTGATTCAGATCACCGAGGAACGCCCGTCGACGGGCGAGGTGCGAGTGCGCCACATCCTGATTCGCGCGCAGCCGAGCGACACCGACATCGACGAGGTGTTCAAGACCGCGAACTTCGTCTACGAGGAGATCAAAGGCGGCGCGTCCTTCGACTCGCTGGCCGCGCGCTACAACACCGACCCAGCGGCGGGACAGAGCGGCGACCTCGGTTGGGTGCGCGTGACCGAGCTGCCGCAGTTCTTCCAGGACGTGTTGAAAGACATGAAGCCGGGTGAGGTGAGCCAGGTACTGCGCGAGTCGGCCGGCTTTAGAATCGTGAAGCTCATCGAACGCGAAGCCGCGCGACCCTACGAGTTCGCGGAGGTGCACGACGAAGTGAAGCGCCTGTACGAGCAAGAGCGCTTCGGCAGCTCCTACGACAGCTACCTCGCCGAGCTACGCAAGAAGTTCCACGTCGAGATTCGGAGCTAGTGCAGGGATTCTCGTAGCCGGCGCGAGAGCCGGTCCGCCTGCACGCGAAGCTCCGGCACCGCGGTCGATTCCCACGAATCCGAGCGCCGCGGGCTCCCCAAGGTGAACAATACCGAAGACGCGCGACCCTCGCCGTCGACCAAGGCACCGCCGTGATCCGTGACCACGCCGAGGCCGAGCACATCGGGGGTCAGGGCACCGCGCTCTCGCAGCGCCACAACCAGCGGGTCGCTCACGCGCGCGAAGTCGCCGTCCGGCCCCGTGCAATTGACGAGCGCGCCGGCTTGGTAGCGCTCCGTGTCGGTGCTGCCGCGGCGGCGAACGTCCACGTCGATCGAATCCGCGTTGGGTACGACGCCTGCCACGCGGCCCGCGACGATCGAAAGCTCCCGCCGCGCTATGAGACCATTGATCTCCTCCGCGACGCGCGTCGACATGCGATGGCGGTGCGTTTCCCAAAACGGCCGCACGTGCCGGACGAAACGTGCGCGTTCGCGCGCCGGCATCCGGTGCCAGAGCTGGGGCGTAATCGGCCGCAAGCCGTTGAGGACGTCGCGCCAATCCAAGCCCGACCTGCCCGCGGCGCGCGAGGCGTCGCGGATCATGCGCACCATTTCGCGCATCGAACCGTTCCAGTCCGCGAGCGCGGGGGGCGGATCGACCACGGGCGGTTTCGCCGGCCAATCGCGGTGCGAGAGCGGCAGCTGGCCGTGGCGCGACACCGCCACGAAGACGCCTTGGTGGCCCGCGTCGCGGAGTGCCAAGACGGCGTCGACCATGGTGAGTCCGGAGCCCACCAGGATGATCGGCTTGCCGGTTTTCTGGAGGCTCGTGAGTGCGTCGGGAGCCCAGGGATCGCGGATGTAACGCCGATCGCCGTCGACTGCCGAGGAAGCGAAGGGATCGCGCGGCGGAAGGTTGCCGAACGCCAGCACGACGCGGTCGGCTGCGATGGATTCGCCGTCGCGCAGCGCAACCGTGGCGCGCCCGTCGCTACCCACCACGTCGACCACGTCACCGGCGCGCCGGACGATTTCCACGTTGGCTGCCGCGCGCGCGGTCGCATCGTCCAAGAGCCACTCGAGGTAGTCGCCGTAACGCTTGCGCGGCACGAAGCCGTCGCCGGTGGCGGACGGATCGGTGCGCTTGAGCCAGCGCAGGAAGTGGCCCTCGTCGTCGGCGAGGGCACCCATGCGTCCCGCGGGAACGTTGAGCAGGTGAAGCGGGTGGGGGGTCGAGTACGCGACCCCGCGTGCGAAGCGCGGGGCGCGTTCGATCAGAACAACCCGGACCCCAAGCGGCCAGGGAAGCCGCGCCAGGTTGGCCGCGGTAGCCACCCCGCTGAACCCGGCGCCGACAATGGCTATCGTGGTCATGCGCGCATGTACTCCGATCAAGCTCTGACCGGAGTCTAATGGCACTCCTATCGGAGTGTCAAGGCGCCGGTGGCTTCCGGAGCAGGGTATAGGTCCCGAACAGATCGGCTTCGAGATTCATCCCGGACTCGGCCCAACCCAGCGTCTTTCCCATCTCCCGGGCCGCGATCGAGTCGTCGGTGTCGAAGGCGATGACCGCGAATCCGATCCTCTCGTAGAGCTCGCGAGTGAACGGCGAGCGTCCGTCGGCCCACGGCTTGTAGGGCTCGCCATCCTTGGCGGGCGCGGGCGAGAGGTTGTAGATCAGTGCCAAGCCGCCCGGCTTCAGCACCTGGTAGACCGAGCGCACGAAGGTTTCGTCATCCACGCGCAGCTGGACCAGCATGCGCGGGTCGACCTGCTGCTCGGGGTGGATGTAGCCGTGCTTGAGGGTGTTCTTCGAAACGAACACGTCGTAGCCGGTACCCACCTCGTTGACGATCGCCGTTTCCGCGGGGAATTGTCCGAAGACCAGCTTCACGCTACCGTCGCGGCCCTTGCCCGCGACCTCGCAGCGCTTGATCGTCCCCGTGTCGCCCGGCTCCGAATACATCAACTCGAGGAGCTCGTCCACCTCGATGCCCACCGCATCCCCACCCAGTGCCGCGATCGCGCGCAGCTGGCCGATCGAGCCGAAGCCGAAGTCGACCAGCTTGAGCCCGTCCACGTGCTTGACGCCCGCGCGGCCCAGGATCTCCATGGTGCGCGTGAATGCGACCGGTGTTCCGTAGCGCGTGGTGTAGAAGAACTGCTCGTCGATGTCGCGCTTGGCGTAGCCCTTGAGCTGCTCTTCGGTCATTCCTCCCGCCTCCTCCGCCGACATCGCGTCGCGCGTGTCGCGGTTGAAGTACGCAACGCGCAGCGTCGCGAGTGGCGGCAAGCACTGGAAGCCCGTCACGAACTCCTTCGCCAAAGACGATTGCACGAGCGCCGCCATGGCGGCGGCCTCGGTTTTCATCTGTTCGACGACGCTGCCGGGCGCTACCGGCTCGGGGGGCGCTGGTGTTTGGGCGAAGATGCAAAGCGCTAGCGAAACCATGTGACCGAACATCGTTGAGATTCTCCCGCGTTTAGCCCTGCCCGACGCGGAGTTTCTCATAGCGGCGAGGAGCGTGTGAAGAGCATACGTTCGCTCCTCTTACCTCCTCGAACCGAATTGCCATGGAGATAACTCCCAGGACGAAATTGAGATTGCCCTGGAGTTAACCCAGGAGCGAACATCCACCTGGAGGTAATCGCCATGAAATCGATCCTAGTTGCTGCTTTGACCCTGGGCCTGGTGTCGAGCGTGCTCGCGCAGACCGACACCACACGGACGGATACCACGAGCACGCCGGAGCCTTCGACGGCGGCGACGTCGTCGAGCGACAACGTCAAGCGCGCGCTGTTCTCGAGCGGTGTCACCGATCGCGAGCCCGTCGACGAGCTCACCACACTCGCTACGCCGGTAGAGACGGTGTACTTCTTCACGGAGCTGGTCGGAATGGCGGGCAGAACCGTCACGCACACGTGGAAGCTCGACGGACAGACGGTGAGCGAAGTCGCCATCTCGGTCGGCAGCGACCGGTGGCGGTGCTGGACGACCAAGTCGATGTCGTCCGCCAAGGCGGGGACATGGACGGTGGAAGTAGCCGACGACGCGGGCACCAAGCTGGCCGAAAAGAGCCTGACCACCACCGCCTCGGGTTAGCGCGGTAACGTTTGCCGGAAGGCCGAGTTTGTGGCGGCGGCATCGGATAATCCGCGCTAGCCATTGCGCACGGATTGCCCGATGATCGCCGCATGAGACAACCGGCGCGCATCATCGCGGTCACGTCGGGCGAGCCGGGCGGGATCGGACCGGAGATCGTCGCGAAGTTGTTCGGACGGTATCGACCGCGACACTCCGTCGCACTGGTGATCGGGTCGCCGCAGCTTTTCGAACCATGGCGCCGCCGCTTTCGCTTCGCGCCTCCGCTCGTGGAGTCGATCGACGAGGCGCGGGAGTGCGCAGCATCATCCTCCAAGAATCGCCCGCGTGTGTTCCTACTCGACACGGGAGTTCGCGCGACGTACCCGATCGGCGCCAACAGCGAAGGGGGCGGGCTGCACGCGGGGACGGCCATACAAGCCGCGTGCGAGCTGGCCAAGAACCGATCAGTGGCCGCCATCGTGACCCCTCCCGCATCGAAGAAGTCGTTGAATCTAGCGCACTTCGACTTCCCCGGGCACACCGAGATGTTGGCCCATTACTTGATGGCCCCGGACTGTCAAATGATGATGGTCCGCGGCGGCCTGCGCGTGGTCCCCTTCACGCGCCACGTGCCCCTCGCGCGCGTGGCCGGCGAAATGAAACCGAATCGGCTGGCGACGTGTATCCGGGTTACGGCCCAGGCGCTCAAGACCGATTTCAAGATTTCGCGCCCGCGAATCGCCGTGGCAGGATTGAATCCGCACGCGGGTGAAGACGGTGTGATCGGAACCGAGGACCGCGATGTGATCGCGCCCGCGCTGGAGCTGCTCCGTGCGGAAGGAATCGACGCCAGCGGTCCGCACCCCGCCGACGCCATGTTCCAGTCGGCGCCGGAAGCGGTGAAAGGAAAAGCGCGCTACCACGCCTACGTCGCCATGTACCACGACCAAGGATTGGTACCGTTCAAGATGCTCGCGCAACGGCGCGGCGTGAACGTCACCGTCGGCTTGCCGATTCCGCGCACCTCCGTCGACCACGGAACCGCGTACGACATCGCGGGCAAGGGAATCGCAGAAGCCGAATCGCTGCTCGAGGCCTACACATTGGCCGAATCCTTCGTGGCCAAGAAACGCAAACGATGACCGAAGAACACAACGAGACTCCGCAAGACCGCAGCGTGATCGGCGTCTATCACCTGGTGAAGACCTACCCCGGCCAGAACGCGCTCGACGACGTCAACTTCGCCATCGCAAACGGGGAGTTCGTCTTTCTGGTCGGGCCCAGCGGTTCGGGAAAGAGCACGCTCTTGCGCATGATCTACATGGACGAGTATCCGACCAGCGGGCAGGTGGTGGTCGGCAACTTCGTATCGACGCGCATGAAGCGCCGCGACATTCCGTACCTGCGCCGTCGCGTCGGCATCGTGTTCCAGGATTATAAGCTGCTCGAAGACCGCACGGTGGCGGAGAACATCGCCATCGGGATGCGCATCACCGGTGCGGCGCCGTTTTCCATCAAGCGACGGGTGGCGTCGCTGTTGAACGAGATCGGTTTGTATCACAAGCGCGAGGCGAAGCCGCAAACGCTCTCGGGCGGCGAACAGCAGCGCGTCGCCATCGCGCGCGCGCTGGTCAATCACCCGGCCATTCTCCTGGCCGACGAGCCCACCGGCAACCTCGACCCCGATTCGGCCGAGGACGTGCTGCGCCTGCTGTTCAAGATCAACAACGGCGGGACGGCGGTGCTCATGGCGACGCACGACCACTCGTTCGTGCAGAACTTCGGCCAGCGCATCATTCACCTGCGCGACGGCAAGGTGTACGAAGACAAGAAGACGGGCCTGGTCGGCAACTTGAGCGACCGCTTGGATGCGATTCGCATGGATCGCGAGCGCCAGCGGCGCGTCGAGCACGCCATCAAGCGCCAGCGTACGAGCTCGCTGGCGCCCACCAAGACGGAGTAGCTTTTTATGTGGCGCCGAATTCTCTACATCGTCGACGAAGCGCTTCGCACCGTGCGGCGCCACAAGGGACTCACGTCGATCTCCGTCGTCATCATGAGCCTCTCGCTCCTGATGCTGGCCGTGTTTCTTCTTGCCACCGACAATCTCCTCAAACTCGTGAGCGAGACCCAGGACGAGATGAAGATCTACGTCTATCTCGACGACGCAGCGGGCCAGGACACCATCGAACAGCTCTACAAGACGCTCCTCACGCAGGAGGAAGTGTCCGGCCTGCAATTCGTGTCGAAGGAGGAAGCGCTGGCGGACTTCAAAGGACAGCTGGGCGAAGACGCCGATCTGATCGCGGCACTTCGCACCAATCCGCTGCCCAATTCGTTCTGGGTCGAACCGAAGCCGGAGTTCAAGACGCGCGACGCGATGGTGGCACTCGCGGAACGGTTCGAGCAACTGCGCGGGGTCGAAGAGGTGCGCTACGGCAAGGAGTTCCTGGACAAGTTCTCCTCCATCGTGAAGGGGATCTATACCATCGACATCGTGGTCGGATTCATCGTCATCATGTCGGCCATCTTCATCATCGCGAACGCAGTGCGCTTGACGGTCATCAGCCGCCAGAAGACGATCGAGATCTTGAAGCTGGTGGGAGCGACGAATCCATTCATCGTGGCGCCCTTCATCATCGAGGGCGCGTTCCAGGGCGGTGTGGCCGCAGTGTTGTCGCTCATCTTGCTGCGCATCGTCACCGAAGTCAGTCGGAGTGCGATTCCCGAAATCAACTTCTTCTCGGTCGAGAAATCGCTGGTCTACATGCTGACGTGCATCTTGATCGGCGCGCTGGGAAGCTTCATGGCACTTCGTCGCTATCTGCGGATGCGATGATGCGATCGCTCCGCTGGGTCTTGCTCACGACGATGGTGGCCGCCGCGTTGACCGCGGTGGTCGCGATGTCGCAGACCGAGCGCGACGAAGTCGACGAGAAGCAGCAGGAGCTGGATCGCATTCGCCGCGAGATCGAAGAGCATCGCGCGCAAAATCAGAAGCTTGGAACGCAGGAGAAACAAGTCTTGCGCAAGCTCTCCGGGATCGACAAGGACATCGATCTCTCGAAGCGCTATCTACGCAAGCTCTCCGAGCAGGAGGGCACCATCGACAATCAGATCGGCGATCTCAAGGTGATGATCGGCGGCCGCGAGATCATCCTGTCGCAGCAAGAGGAAGCACTCGGTGCGCGACTTCGGCAGATGTACAAACGCGACCCGCAGTACACGTGGGAGGTTTTCCTCGGTGCCAAGAGCATCGATCAAGCCATCACGCGCTATCAGTTCATGAAGGTCATCGCGTCGCAGGACGCGAACCTGATCGGCGAGTTTCGCGAGAGCAAGAAGGCGCTGGAGATCGAGACCGCGCGGATGGCGGAGTCGCTGCAGGAAGTGTGGGAACTGCGTGAGGCACGCCAGCGCGAGACCTCACAGCTCGAGAGTTCGAAGAAACAGCGACAGACCGTGCTGGCGGGAATTCGCAGCGAGAAGTCGAAACACGCCAAGGCGATCGAAGACCTGGAAGCCGCACAAGCCGAGCTGCAGGCGCTGATCGACGACATCATCGAGCGCGGTACGTCGAACAAAGACCTCCCGCCGACCGGAGAGTTCGCCGCCATGCGCGGACGCTTGCTGTGGCCCGTGTCGGGGAAGATCATTCGCGGCTTCGGCAAGCACACCCATCCCAAGTACGGCACCGTGACCATGAACAACGGCGTCGACATCCAAGCGCCGGCCGGTGCTCCCATCGTCGCGGTCGCGGCCGGTGTGGTGGAGTTCGTCGATTGGATCGACGCCTTCGGGAAGTGCGTGATCCTGAATCACGGCGGCGGGTACTACACGCTCTACGCGCACGTCGCCACCACCATGGTCTCGCAGGGCCAGAAAGTCGGACGCGGCCAAGCGATCGCAGAGGTCGGCGACACCGGCTCTCTGGAAGGCTACGTCTGCCACTTCGAAGTCCGCATGGGCCGCAAAGCGATGAACCCGACGGAGTGGCTAGGGAAGAAGGGGAGTTCGTAGTCCAGAGTCGAAAAAACTATCAGGCTTTCTTAAGGGCGCGACCTTCGACGGATTCTATGAGAGGCGGCGAGGCGGGCGAGACACGGCTCGTTTTATCGCGCGAAGCGCTCGTTGCGGGTCGCGGGTGAGGTCGCACTCCCAGATGCGGACTACCGCCCAACCTGTGCGGCGGAGCTCGGCACTCTTGCGTCGGTCTCGCTCCACGTTCCGCCTGATCTTCTCGGTCCACGCGGCCGCGTTGGTTCGAGGAGAAAGGTTGCGTCCGCAACCATGACCGTGCCAGAAGCACCCATCGACGAAGACGGCGATCTTTGATGATCGCCACGCGAAGTCGGGTTTACCAGGCAGGGAAAGATGACGTCGCCAGCCGCTCAGCTTCGCAGTGCGGAGCAGGCGCATCATTGCAAGTTCGGTGGACTTGTTTCCCGTGCCGCGGACGCGGCTCATGAGTTGAGACCGAGAGAGGTGACCAAAGGAGGTCTCGTCGTTAGCGTGGTTTTGCGGCCAGCGCGACATGGTGATCGTGGATTGCCTTTCGAACAGTATGCCCGATCACCCGCGCGAAAAGCGGTGGAACGGCGTTGCCGATCATCCCACAGACTGCATCTATGTGCTGCGTCTCGAATCGGTAGCGCTCCGGAAAAGTTTGAATGACTGCTGCTTCGCGAACTGAGATCGTGGTGCGTCGTCGGTCCGGGTGACCAAACCTACCTTTGCACGGCGTCGTGCACCCTGACGTGATCGTGGGAGAAACATCGTCCCATACCATGCGGCCGTATGTGTTCGTGAAGCCCTCGTACCCGTCTTGATGGCAAAGAGGTCGAACGGACTCCTCGATTGAGAGCCACGTTTTTCCCGGCATGGCTGCCATCAGCCGTTCCTTCGTTTGCGGCTGCAGGTCGCGAACGACGTGCCAGTTGTGCGCTGCTGGTCCTCCACTTTTCCGGGACTTCGCGAGGGGCGTCGCGGCGCGACGGCCCGCGATAGCGGATCGTAAAGGATTCCAGAGCCGGCTTCGTGACTTGCTCGTCGACCGACGAGAGTGCGTCGGCTCGGGGAACGGTACGGCGAATCCACGGCCGGCTACGAGCACAAGTCGACGCCGGTACTGCGGAACACCGTAGTCCGCCATCTGCACGATTCCAAAAGTAGGGTAGTAGCCAGACCTTCGCAGAGAGGCGACAAAACGGTCGAAGATTACCTTGCCCGCGTGCACAAGCCCCGGCACGTTTTCCATTAGTACCGCGTCTGGTTTCAGCTCGCTGACTAATCGAGCCATTTCGAGTACTAGAAGGTTTCGAGGGTCTTCACGCTTATGCTTCCGCGTCAGTGAGCAGAAGCCTTGGCAAGGAGCGCAGCCGGCCAGAAGGTGAACGCGTGGCGTTTCCACGTGCTCAAGGATATCCGCGGCACCTACGTTGCGAATGTCCTGCACGAGAACAGCCGTCCTCCGATGGTTCTTTCTGTAAGTTTTCGCGCTGATAGGATCGATTTCTACTGCGGCGGCGATGCTGAAGCCGGCACGCCGCAAGCCAAGCGAGAGACCTCCGCATCCGGCGAAAAGATCCACCGCGGTGAGCTTGCTCATTTCTTCTGCGCCTTCTTCATCTTGGCTTTGACGTACTCGGGAGCAACTTTCTGTAGCTCTCGCTCGATTCGGCTGTGATACCCCTTCGCGACATTGTAGAGATCAGCGTACGTCTGGACCCGGATGTCGTCGCCAGACAGACGCCGCATCTTGTTCTGCACGTCGCCACTCTTGCTCAGCTTGCCTACGATAAGAAGCCCACGGATGTACTTCGGTGAGTCGGGTCCGGATCCCAAAAGGTTAGACCTGGCCCAATCGACATAGTGCTCGATCTGATCGAGGTCAGTTCGCGAAAGCGTCTTTTCCGGACGCTTGAGTTCCACCACTGTGACGTCGCCGCTGCTTCGCACGCCGAGAATGTCAATTCGTCGGTCCTTCTCGGGCGTATTCTTAGGCTCCTTGCAGTGCTTTCTAAGAAGTTCGGTGTAAGTAGTCTGCCCGTTGGCCTCGACCCACCCTTCATCAAGGAGCCATAGGTTCTTCTCAAACAACGGCTGCATCTGTTGAACCTCTAGAGCGCCTTTCATCATGTACTTTTCGAGTTGGCGCATAACTGCGAGTCGACCGTCTGCAAGTTTCAGGTGCTCACGGGCCTCGATGATGCGCCACTCGTCGAAGAGCTGGAGAACCGTCGTTATCGATGCGCCACCTTCCTCGAGCTCGTTGAGGAGATCCTCAAACGCGACCGACTCAACGCTGCTCTTCACGATTTCGAGTAATCGCGCGGCGGATTCCGACTCGATCGCCTCGTCGTCGACGAGCAATTTCACCATTCTGTCGGCAACTCGTTGCTCTCGTTTGTTTCGGCGCTGGTACCACGTGTCGAAATGAACGGTTTGCACAACCTCCTTTTCCTTCTTCTCGCGCCGAAGTTTAACCCAGCGGTCAAAGGCCCATTTAAGGGCGCTCACGCCCCACTCTTGCAGCCGAAGCCCCGGCTCCGACTCCCAAACGACGGAATTCCGCGCGGTCCCGACATTGTCGGTTCTACTGTCGAGAAAATCAGCGTGAATTTCTCCGACGAGGTGTGCCCGTGCGAACTGGGCGTGCGTACTCGGGTAATTGAAGTAGCTTGCGAGTTCCACCGCTTTCTCAGTGGCGAAGATGTCGACGCCGCGATCGTGAGCTTGCGACGCCTGGGGAAGAAATCCGAGCCATCCGCTCAAGACGAACCCGTCAGCAAGAGTAGCCCCTCCCGGGATATCATTGACGTCCCATGAAAAGTCCTCGGGGCAGTCACGACGCTGCACGCGATCGCCGGGCTTAATGGCCTGGCCGTTGACGAGAACCTGAAAGTTTGTGCCTATAAAATGAAGTCTTCGCGCGAGACCGCGTCGTATCTCGTCAACGTCGATAGCTCTTTTGCGCTTGAGCCCGCGGAGAATGATCTCGAGGCCATCAGGATCATTTGTTGACCCGCAGCGACCCGCGATAACCTCAGGTTCATAGGCCGTGTTGTGATGCTTCTCCGCCCAGGTCTTAATGTCGTCGTACCGCAGCTTGATGCAAACCGCATCGCCGGCGTGCACAGCTCGTACCTCCATCTCGCCCGCGATGCCAAACACAGACAACTTTCCGAGCCCTTTTCGACCGGTAACTTTGACCTTGTTGTTCTTTGACATGGTCTGCTGCGAGTCCTTGCCGCGGCGGTTTCTCCCAATCGGCAGATATTCGTCCTGGATATCGTCGGCCGTCATGCCGTGGCCGTAATCGCGGACGATTACCTCGCTGGCGGGTGTGATGTCACCGGCGGGTAGGATCACTTCGGCCTTTGGTGACTCCGCGTCGTGCGAATTGGAAACAAGCTCGCTTAGCACGGGTGGGAGGGTACTGTACAGGCGAAGGCCGAGATGCTCGATGGTCATCGGCTCGAAGGACATCGAGAACGACCGCTGCGTGATGGGCGTTTGTTTTTTCATTGTGTCTGGGGTTGCCGCCGCGAAGCGACGAGAGGATAACTCGACGTTACTACGATATCACAGGACGAGCGACAAAAAAAAATGTTCCGACATTGACGATGCAAGCCCCGCATATGTCGCGGCGGGGTGGGGTGAATCTTCGACTCGGGCAATCGCGGAGGTTCGGGAGCACTTTGCTGCTGGCGTGGAGAAAGTGGCACTCCCGCCGAGTGCACGCTATACTGATCCGCATGCCAAGCGCGTCCCAAGACCCCCGTCCTCTCCCAGCCCTCGACCTCGAGCAGCCGCAGGCGACTGCGTATCTGCGATCGCTCGAACGCGGGGCGATTCCGCCGCTCCTCTTCGACGGCCCGGAAGGGACCGGCAAGGAATTCGCGGCCATCGAGTTTGCGCGGTGGTTGTTGTGCGAGAAGGACGAGCTCTGTCGCCTCGACGGGGTCAAGTGCACGTCGTGTTTGCGCGTGTCGGTGCTCGAGCACCCGGGCATCCATCTGATCTATCCGACGCCGACGCAGGGGTCCAACGAGGACGACGAGGGCGACGTCGGCGACATCGCGAAGATTCTGGAAGAGAAGCGCATCGACATCTTCGCTACGCCCAGCTTCAACAAGAAGACATCGATACGAGTCGCGCGGGCGCGCGCGGTCATTCAACGCGCGTTCACGAAGCCGTTCGACGCGCGCTACCACGTCTTCATCTTCGTCGACGCGCACGCGATGCGCGAAGAGGCGCAGAACGCGCTGCTAAAGTTAGTCGAAGAGCCCCCGCCGCACGCGGCGATCGTCTTCGTGACGTCCAACGCGGAGGGGTTGCTCTACACGATTCGGTCGCGCTGCCAGCGCGTGCGCTTCTTTCCGCTCAAGCGGCCCGTGCTCGAAAGAATTCTCACGAGTTACTACGAAGCCGACCCGCAGACGGCCAAGCGTGCGGCGGCACTCGCGCAAGGATCGATCACACGCGCGCGCGCGTTGTTAGAAGGAAGCGACACGGCCGAGCGCGACACCGCACTGGGATTGGTCAGCGGTCTCGCGAAACAACCCGAGTCGTGGGCGCTTTCGCAGGCGTTGATCGGCGCGCGCGGTGCGAAGCGCGAGAGCGTCGCGCGCGTGCTGGACGAGATGGCGATCATCTTGCGGGACGCGATGACGGCGGACCCGTCGCTCTACGTGAACGCCGACGTCGCAAAGGATATCGAGCGCGTGGGTGCGACGTGGGGGAGAGAGAAGCTGCCGAAAGCGATCGAGTCGGTGTTGGAGACGCGCGCGCAGGTCTTCCTCGCCAATGCCAACATCGACGGCGCGCTCGCCGAGTTGTTCCTGAAGCTCAAGCGCCTTTAGTGGTGCGCTCGCTTGTGGGGTTGTTCGCCCCGGCGCTCGCTTCGTTTGCGCGACCAGATCGACGAGATGATGGTCGTCGCGAGCACAGCGACCACGACACCCAATGCCCACCCGACCGGAATCTCGTACCAATCGTGGATGATCATTTTGATGCCGACGAAAGCGAGAATGACGGCCAGCCCATGGCTCAGGTGGTGAAACGCGACAATCAGCTTGCCCAGCGCCGAGTACCACGACCGCAAGCCCAGGATCGCCATCGCGTTCGAGGTGTACACGATGAAGGGGTCGGTCGTGATGCCGAGAATGGCGGGGATCGAGTCGAGCGCGAACACGAGATCGGTCCAGTCGATCACGAGCAGCACCACCAACGACGGCGTGATGAACCACTTCGCGCCCCGCTTGATGAAGAACTCGCCATTCTCGTACGATTGCGAGGCCATGAACGGCTTGAGCCACTTGAAGATGAGATTCTTGCTCGGGTCGACCTTTTGGTCCTTGGAGACGGCGAGTTTGACCGCGGTGAAGATCAGGAACAGTCCCAGCACGTACACGAGCCAATGGAAGCGCTCGAGGAGCGCCACGCCGAGCAGGATAAATCCGAGACGCATCACCAGTGCCGCGATGATTCCCCAGAACAGAATGCGGTGTTCGAACTTCTTGGGGGTGTGGAAGTACTGGAAGATGACGTAGAAGACGAAGAGATTGTCGACGCTCAGCGATTGCTCGACCAGATAGCCGGTGAGGAACAGAACCGCCTTGTGGTGACCGTCGACGAAGTAGATCCCGAGACAGAACAGGAGCGCCAGCGACACCCACACCGCGCTCCACGTGAGCGCTTTCTTGGTGGTGACGCGCTCGGGGTGCTTGTGAACGACGCCGAGGTCGATCCACAGCGCCAGCCCGACGAGAACGTGGAAGAAAACCCACTGCCAGAGGACGGACATAGGCAGAAGACATTAACATCGGCCGCGCGAATCTGGTAGAGTAAACGGAATGAGTAATGCCCCGCGACGCTCACGCGCCAAGAAAACTCCTCCCGCTCCGAAAACCCCACGGTCGCCGATGTCGCGCGTGTTCGCGCACATCCGTCGCTTCGTCATTCGCGGAACGTTGGCGTTGATCCCGATCGCGCTGCCCGTGTTCGCGATCTACCTGCTGTACGTCTTCATCGACAAGCGATTGCTCGGACTGGTGCAGGCGACCTTCGGGATCACCTTCCCGGGCCTCGGTATCGTCCTCTTGCTCGTGATCCTGTATCTGGTCGGGCTCATCGTGAGCAATCTGTTCGGACGCCAATTGTTGCAAGGACTCGAGAGCCTGACGGAACGAATTCCGTTCATCAACATGGCGTATCGCATCGGCAAGCAACTTTCGGGAACGCTCTCACCCGACGAGCAGATCTTCCGCCGGCCGATTCTGGTTCCGTACGCCGCCCCCGACACGTGGCAGGTCGGATTCGTGACGGGAACCGTGTACTCCGAAAAGGACGGCGAGGAGTTGTTGAAGGTCTACGTGCCCACACCGCCCAATCCGACCTCCGGCTTCGTTTACTTCATGCGCGAAGCCGATACCCGCGATCCGGGTTGGACGGTCGAGGAAGCGATGCAGTGCATCCTTTCGGGCGGGCTAATCGGACCGGACAAGATTCTCTGACGCGGACGCCCAGCGAAGCTCCCAACGGAGGTGCTCGATGAGAACGCTCAAGCTCGTGTTTCTCGTGATTCTCGTCACCTTGCTCCTGATCCTCATGATCCAGAACGCGCAGCCGGTCACGTTCACCTTCCTGAACTGGCATTACCAGGTAAGGCAACTGTTGTTGGTCGTAATCGTGTTTGTAATTGGATGGCTGGCGGGTTTCATGGTGGCGAAAACTCGCCGTAAGAAGGAAGACGATTTGCCCCAGACACCTCGTCCGCGCTAACGCGCGGATGTTATGCGTCGCCGGAAGGCTCCATCGGAGCCCCGCTCTGCGAAGCGCGCTTGCCCGCTTCGATCTCGCCGTGGAGGGCGACCGGCTCGCTCACCTTGCGCAAACGAAGGTTCAGCATCTCCACCAGCACCGAGAACGCCATCGCGAAGTAGATGTAGCCCTTCGGGATGTGGAACGCGAGTCCTTCGCCCACCAACGACACGCCGATCAGAATCAAGAAGCTGAGCGCCAGCATGCGGATGGTGGGGTGTCGGTCGACGAAGGTGCTGATAGATTTCGCGAACGCCATCATGAACACGACCGCGACCACGACCGCGGTCACCATCACGAAGAACTGCTCCGAGAGTCCGATGGCGGTGATCACCGAGTCGAGCGAAAACACGATGTCGAGCAGAACGATCTGGAAGATGACGAATCCGAAGGTGGCGCGCTTCACTCCGGCGCTGCGCTCCTCCTGGTGCCCTTCCAGCTTCTCATGGATCTCGAGGGTGCTCTTCGCGAGCAGGAACAAACCGCCCGCGATCAAGATGAGGTCGCGCCCGGAGAACTCGTGGCCGAAAACCGCGAACAGTGGATTGGTGAGCTTCATCATCCACGTCAGCGAAAACAACAAGCCCACGCGGGTGAGCATCGCGATCGCGAGGCCGACCAAGCGCGCGCGATCCTGCTGGTGCGCAGGGAGCTTCATCGACAGAATGGCGATGAAGATGATGTTGTCGATGCCGAGGACGATTTCGAGCGCGGTCAGGGTCGCGAGCGCAACCCATACCTGCGGGTCGGTGAGCCAATCCATGCGTGCGGTCTCTCCTTGAAATAACAGCGGCGTTCCCGCGCTTGCGAGCGCGGAGCCCGAATGCTACATTCTACCGACGTTTTTCGCCAGCGAATCCGAAATGAACAACACCTACTACCTGACCACTGCCATCGACTACGTCAACGCGCGCCCGCATCTGGGCACCGCGTACGAAAAGATCGGTGCGGATTGCCTCGCGCGCTACAAACGCCTCGCGGGCTTCGACACCTATTTCTTGATGGGCACCGACGAGCATTCGACGAATGTCGAGCGCGAGGCGCGCAATCTCGGCCAGGACCCGCAGGCCTATACCGACGAGATGGCGCTGGTGTTCGAAGACACGTGGAAGTCGCTCCACATCTCGTACGACCAGTTCATCCGCACCACCGACCCGAAACACAAGCGCGCGGTAGCGCGCTTGTTCCAGGCCATCTACGACGAGGGTTACATCTATGAGGGAAAGTACAGCGGTCTCTACTGTGATGGTTGTGAGGAGTTCAAAGCCGAGAAGGACCTGGTGGACGGCAAGTGTCCGCGTCACCTGACGGTGCCCAAGTTCATCGAGGAGAAGAACTACTTCTTCGCGCTCTCGAAGTTCTCCGATCGGCTGAAAAAACACATCCTCGCCAATCCGGATTTCATCCGGCCCGAGATGCGCAAGAACGAGATCCTGAACGTGATCGAATCCGGGCTCGAGGACGTGAGCGTCTCGCGCGCCGGAAAGACGTGGGGCGTCCCGCTCCCGATCGCGGCCGACCAGGTGGTGTACGTTTGGTTCGACGCGCTCATCAATTATATATCGGCGATGGGGTATGGGGCCGAGCCTGCGGCCGAGAAGGGACTCTTCGAGCGGTATTGGCCGTGCGACGTCCACATCATCGGCAAGGACATCACGCGCTTCCATTGCTTGATCTGGCCCGCGATGCTGATGGCGGGGAATGTCGAGCTGCCCAAGAGCATCTTCGGGCACGGCTTCGTCTACAATCGGGGCGAAAAGATGAGCAAGACGCTGGGCAACATCGTCGACCCCATGAACCTCGCGAATTTCTTCGGGGCCGACGCGCTGCGCTACCTCTTGCTGCGCGAGATTGCCTTCGACCGCGACGGCGACTTCACGGTCGAGTTGTTCGTCACTCGCTACAACGCGGAGCTCGCGAACGAGCTGGGCAATTTGTTCTCGCGCACGCTTTCGATGATGGTGCGCTACTTCGAGGGCGCGGTGCCGGCGTATTCCCCGGATGCGGCGCGGGAAACCGCGCGTCTCACCGAAGGTGTGGTCCCCGACTATCGTCGCGAGATGGATGCGCTTGCGTTCGACCGCGCTCTGGCCGCACTGTGGCGGGCGGTACAAGGCGCGAATCGATTCGTCGAGGAGCGCAAGCCGTGGGCGCAGGCGAAGGCGGGAGACACGGAAGGACTTGGGTGTACGTTGCGCGCTCTTATCGAAGTCCTGCGGATGTGCTCGGTACTGTGTCAGCCATTCATGCCCGAAAAGGCACTTGAGATGCGCTCGAGGCTTGCGCTATCGGCGACATTCGACTTGGACGATGCGACGATGCACGGCGACCCGTCGTGGAAGCGCCTCGGAGATACGCCGGTCGGGTCACCTGTTCTGTTCCCACGCATCGAGGTCGACCAGGAGAAAACAGCATGATCGACTCGCACTGCCATTTGAACCTCCAGCATTTCGAGGACGACCGCGAGCCGGTCATCGCGCGCGCTGTCTCCGACGGCGTGGTCGCGTTCGTCAACATCGGCTACGACCGCGACTCGCTGCGCGAGACGCTGGAGCTGGTGGAGCGCTATCCGTTCATGTTCGGCGCGGCCGGGGTCCACCCGCACGACGCCGCCACCCTCGACGACGACCTCGAAGCGCGAGTTCGACACGCGCTCGACCACCCGCGCGTGGTGGCGGTGGGCGAGATCGGGCTCGACTTCTATCGCAACTTGGCGCCGCGCGAAGTCCAAGTCGAAACCTTCCGCCGCATGATCAGGCTGGCGCGCGAGAAGGAGAAGCCCATCGTCATTCACTGCCGCGACGCGTTCAACGAAGTGGTCGACGTGCTCGAATCCGAAGGCGGAACCTATCGCGGCATCTTCCACGCCTTCTCGGCCGGCGACGCGGAGGCGCGCAAGGTCACCGAGCTGGGCTTTCACGTCGGCATCGGCGGCGTGGTGACGTATCGAAACGCACGGTTAGGAGAGACGGTCGCGGCGATTCCGCTCGAACGCGTGGTTCTCGAGACCGATTCGCCATATCTTACCCCGCATCCTTGGCGCGGGAAGCGAAACGAGCCGTCATTCGTCACCCACGTGGCGCGAACGGTCGCGCGCGTGAAGGCGATGTCGCCGGCCGATGTCGATCGAGTGACCACCGAGAGCACGCTGACGGCGCTGGGCCTATCCGCGGATGCCTTGCCGCGGCCGGTTTACAAGATCGAAGGGGCAGTTTATATTCAGGCCGCCACAGCCGACCCCGCCGACCTCGACGCCATATCGGCGGACGGAGTCGGCGAAGCGATCATCACCGGCTTCACAGATCCCCTGGAGCGACCCGAGCACGTGCTTGCGATTGCGTCGCGCGCGCGCGAACGCGGCTGGCGCGTGCGGGTGAACACGATGGGGCTTGCGAACCACACGGCCGGGCGCGACGTGACCCAGGATCTCGCGGGCAACGTCGACGAAGTGAACGTGGTGCTGTTCGGTGCCACCGCTCGCGCGCACGACGAGCTCGCGTATCCGGCCGCCGGTAACGAAGGTTGGGCGTCGATTCGGGACTTCGTGCGCTGCTCGGTCGCGTCGAAAATCGAGACGGTGTGCGAGTTCGTCGCCGTGCCGGGCTTCGAGCCGGAGCCGTGCCGCGAGTTCGCACGAGAATTGGGCGCTACCTACGACATTCGAATGTATCGTTCGTGAGGAACAAATGAAATGTGATCATACCGACGGCACGCACGTCGGCACGTGTGCGGTGTGCGGCGATCCGGTGTGCAGCGAGTGCTTCTCGCCCATCTTCAACACCGTGATCTGCGCCAACCACGAGGGCCTCGACGACGAGGGTGAGTGGGAATTGGTGGCGCTGTACGCGTCCGAAGGCCCGCTCAACAGCGTGCGCTTCTTTCTCGACGATCACGGGGTGCAGTCGGTCGGGGTGGAAACCGAGGAAGGCACCGCCGAGCTCTACGTCCCCATCGCGGAGAAGGATGAAGCGTGGGCGACGCTCGAAGGGGGCGAAGCCGGCGACGACATGCTCAAGTGCGACGAATGCCGCGTCTACTACGCCCGCGAAGTCGGCGAGTGTCCGATCTGCGGAGCAGGAAGCGAAACGCAGTGAAGATATTGCTGACCGGTGGAACGGGATTCGTCGGCTCCGGTGTGCGCCGCGAGCTGGTGGGCATGGGCCACGACGTGCGCGTGCTGGCGCGACCGCACAGCGTGGCCAAGATCGACGCGCGCGAAGGCGTGGAAGTGATCGTCGGCGACGTGCTCGACACGCACGCGTGCTTGCGCGCCACCACGGGCTGCGACGCGGTGGTGCACATGGTCGGCATCCGGCGCGAGATTCCGCAGCAGGGCATCACCTACGAAGCGCTTCATACCGAAGCGGCGTACGCGGTGGTCGACGCCGCCAAGCGGGTCGGCGTCGAACGCGTCGTGTACGTGAGCAGCCTCGGTGCTCGCAAGGACGCGCCCTCCGGCTACCACCGCACCAAGGCCGAATCGGAAGAAATCGTCACCTCGTCCGGCATGCGCTGGACCATCTTCCGCCCGTCGGTGATCTTCGGCCCCGGCGACGAATTCCATCCCCTCATCGCGGACCTGGTGCATCGCCCGATTGTTCCCGTCATCGACGGCGGCAAGGCGCTCATCCAGCCCGTCGCGCACCACAATGTGGTCGGCCCGCTGGCGCGCTGTTTGACAATGCCGGAGACGCAGGGGAAGGTGTACGAAGTGGGCGGGCCCGAGCGCCACGCCTTCGTCGACATCATGTACAAGGTCGCGCGCCACTACGGCGTGTGGCCGAACACCGTTTCGGTGTCGTCGCGGCTGGCCAAGCCGATGGTCAAGTTCGCGCAGCGATTCCGATCCTTCCCGCTCACACTCGACGAGTTGTACATGCTGCTGGAGGACAACGTCTGCGACCCGGCCCCCTTCAGCGCGATGTTCGGCGTCGAGTTGGAGAGCTACGAGGACAAGATTCCCTCGCTCTTGCCCCGTATCCAGGAATTGGCGGCTTGAAAGTCGTCTTGACGCCCCTTGGAGAAAATGGCTATACTAAGCCTCAATCTCGCGCTGCGTATCGAGACGGCGCGACCAGGAGGTCCCTCTCTCTTTTCTGCTATCGATCGCTCCCCTGACGAATGCGCGAAGTTCGCGCGAATCTAACGAGTAGTCCTTTGAAAGACGGCCGCTTTCGCCCCAAGAAGCGCTTCGGCCAGAACTTCCTCCACGACCGTGGCATGGCCGCGAAGATCGTCGACGCTGCGCGTATCGGGCCGGGCGACGTCGTCGTGGAGTTGGGGCCGGGCAAGGGCGTGCTGACACGGCTCATCGCCGAGCGCGGCGCGCGCTTGATCGCCCTCGAGCTGGATCGCGGGCTGGTGGAAGAATTGAGCGCGGAGCTTTCGGGTCGCTCGAATGTCGAAGTGGTGAGCGCCGATTTCACGAAGATTTCGCTCACGCAGTTACTGGGCGAGCGGGGATTGGAACGATGCGTGCTGATCGGCAACATTCCGTACCACCTCACGAGGGACGTATTGTTCGACTTTCTCGTGGACGAATACCACTCGATCTCGCGCGCGATCATCATGATGCAGCGCGAAGTCGGAGACCGGGTCGCTTCGCGCCCGGGCAGCCGCGTGTACGGCATCCCGAGCGTGGTGCTGCAAAGTCTGTACGACATCGAAGTGGTGGCCAAGGTGGCGGCGGGAGCGTTCTTTCCGCCCCCTCGAGTTGCATCCATCGTGCTGGGCTTTCGACCGCTGGCGCGAACCATGCTCGCGGAAGACGAGATTCGGCCTTTCATCGCACTGGTGAAGAACGTGTTCCAGCAGCGACGCAAGACCATCTACAACACCCTGCGCGCGTTCTATTCGCTGTCGGAGGATTCGCTCTCGCGCATTCGCGAGGAGACCGGCATCGACCTGCAATCGCGACCGGAGGCGTTGTCGAAGGAAGCGTTCCTTGCGCTGTCGCGGTCGGTAACCGCGGTTCTCGCTTCGTGAGGTCGTCGTTTGGTGGGTTTCGTACGCGGCATGTTTTGGAAGGCGACGGCGATCTCGATTGCGGCCGCGTCGCTTTCAGTGCCGGCCATCGTGCGCGGGGATCAAGCAACGCCGACCTACCAGGACACCACCAAGACGACCTCGACGCTGGCGGACTTGGCGCGCCGGGCTGCGGAAGGCGGGACGGTGGACACTCCCGATACCGTGGCGAGCGCGCCGATCGGAATCCGCTTCTCGCCCAGCTATCTCAATCTGATCAGCGGGGACGTCAATAGCATCGGTATGAAGAACGCCTTTCAAACCACTATGCTGACGCCGTTCGGCTCGACGTTCAATTTCTACGTCTCGGCCGACGAACGGCACTACCGCCTGCAGGACAAGTTCGACGAGAACAAGCAGCTTTCGGCATCCGTCCTCCACGTATTCAACCTGTTCACGTCGGGCTCGATTGGGTTTCTCGACAGCCGAGTTTTCAACCGTTCGGTCATTCCGGGCGGCGGGTTTCAGGACTACGTGTTCAACGACCAATCGGTCACTGCGTCGGGACTCTATAAGCGAACGCACCGGCCGCATTCGACTCCGTTGAGATTGCTCCGCTTCGACGCGACCGCGACCGGCGCGGCGGTGCAGGGTGAGAGAACCTACAAGAACGACCAAACGCTCGCGGCCGGCGGGTTTGGCGGCGTCTCGACGGAGCTGCGCTCGCGCTTCCTCCGCATCGACGCACGCGGCGGGCGTCGCGAAACGTGGGACCGTTCGGAAACCTCGCTGGCCGAGTTCGACGGCCTCGGGTCGAGGGAGGATTCGCTGTCGACGGGATTGCTGACCGAGCTGGGCGACAGCATCTTCGTCGATGCCAAGTACGTCTACTACGACGCCACGCGAAGCTGGGCCGATCAAGCCCAAGGGTCGTTGGGAGGACAACAGGGCGGCGCCCAGAACGTATTCGAAGAGACGGAAACTCGAAGTGCCCGCGGCACCGTGATTGCGCTCCGCGCCAAGGTATGGAACCAGCTTCGCCTCACGGTGACCGGCAACCACGACAGCCAGCTGAACAACTATGCGGTCCAGACAACGCGCTACAGCAACACCGTGACCGATGGATTGAAAGGTTCCGTCCTCTACACCTCCCCCTGGAGGACGGTGGCTACCATCTCGCTCGAGAATACCGAGACGCTTCGCGATCTGGGGCCGCTCTCGGTCAGCAGCTACAACGATACGCGCAAGCGCGTGAGCATCGGATTCAGGCAACGCGTCAGCAAGACCATGTCGATGGATGTCTCTGGATCGACCATGCTCACGCGCTCCGAGTACTTGGATCCGGTGGCGAACCCGCGCGACCGTGATCAAGTCGACAACAACGTCGCCGTGAGAATCGGGTCCAGGCTCCATCCGAATCTCGAGACCAGTGTCAGCCTGTCCTATTTGGGAAGCGAGATCATCAACATCGACCAGAGCCAGTCGGAGAACAATCGCACACGAGAGCTGTACGAGCTGCGGCCGGCGTTCATCTACACCTTTAGCGATAGATTCTTGATCAGTCAGTCATACGGGGTTTCGATCGAACACACCGACTTCACCTATACCCAGGCCAACAATTTCTTGGATCGCAACCTCATCTTCACGAACAAATTCGACTATCGCCCGACCAGCCGTATCGCTCTGATATTTGATTACGCTTACAACTTTCACGACAACGGGTCCTACCTGCCCGACGAGGTGACCGGTAACGAGGAGCTCTCCGTGCAAGGCGAGGATCGACGCGATCGAATCCTACTCAAGCTCGACTATCACGTCATGTCGCGTGCGGTGAAAGGTCCGCTACCGGCGGACCCGGTCTTGGAACGCGACCTCTGGTTCTTCGCCGAAGAGCAGTACAGTCGATTCGAGGACCGGGAATTGACGTCGGATACCAAACGCGTCACCACCGACGGACAAATCAAAGTGGGGGCGCGCGGCGATTATGATTTCGGCAACGGCAGGTCTTTGACGTTTTCGATGGCGCGAGTCAAGCGCTTCTCTCGCTTCGGATCGGAAGCCGAGAAGGACTTTTGGGATATCAGCTCGGCGTTCAACTATCCTTTCTAGGTTGATGATGGCTACACGACTTGGATTGTCTTTGCTCGGCGTTGTGCTCGCGATGTCGGGGTGTTTGTTCGACACGCGCGAGGCCCGCCCGCCTGACCCCAACTCCGGGGGGTGCGGCGCCATTTCGCTCACCACGCCCGACGACGTCTTCGAGGCGATGACGTGCGCCCTCGAGAGCGAGCAAGACGCCGCCTACGAGCGCGTGTTGAGCGAGCGTTTCGTTTTTTCTCCCACGCAGGAGGACTCGCTCGACCAGACCTTCGCCGGGACGGCGGTCTACGCGAACTGGACCAAGACTGTTGAGATGGACGTACTCCGCCTCATGCTCTCGGATGCGCAGACGGTGGCGGTGGATTTCACACCGTCGGTTCTCATCAACCAGACCACGTTCGTGCGCTTCCGCGTCCCGTACCAGTTGGTGGTCGTCAACGTCGCTACCCCGACCGACACCACCCGGTACGCCGGGGTCGCGCAGTTCGACGTGCGCAACGAAGGGGGCAACTGGCGGCTCACGTTCTGGGACGAGATCGAGACCGTCCCGAATCTATCGACCTGGGGATACCTCAAGGGAATCTTGAGGTTACGACTCAACCCATAGAGGAATTCTGATCGATGGCCGGCTTAATCGAAAACACACAATAACCCATTACCTATCTTGACGTTATGAACTTAGTTGGTGTATCATACAGGCTGCTTTTTAAGCGACGCGTCTCGCGGAAAGGATCTGCAGCGATGTTGAAGCGAAGTTTATTGCTCTGCGGGCTCACGTTCTTGCTCGTGCTCGTCTCTTCGTGTCTTTTTGACCCCGAGGAGAAACCACCCGGCGACGACACCGGGGACCCAATCGTCGAGTTGGACCTCACCCAGAGGTGGCACGTCCTCAACAACATCGAGTTTGCGTACAACAACCGTAAGTACGAGACGTACGATGCGCTGCTCAGCACATCACCCCAGTTCACCTTCTTTTTCGACGATGGTGACGTGGGTGGGGAAATTCCCGTGCAGTGGGATCGTGCGTCGGAGTTGGATGCGACCGGTAAGCTCTTCAGGTCCAATGTTCAATCGGTACCGCCGGCAGATCCGGTTTGCCGATCGATCAAGCTGGATCTGCTCTACGATCCGAACAACATCGCTTGGATCGACAAGATTCCCGAGCTTTTCCCGGACGAGACGTGGCACTACGCGACGATCAACTACACGTTCCAGTTCACGATGGATGGCGATCTGACCTACATCCAGAACGATGCCAAGGCACAGTTCACCGTTCGCAACGCGGGCACGGAAGCCGCTCCTCACTGGGAGCTGGTCGAGTTTTTCGATTTGGGCGAAAACTAGCGTTTATCGCTACGCTACGAAGAGGCACCGGCTCGAGCCGGTGCCTCTTTTTGTTTCGGTGAAATTCTCCCGCCGACCGAGGAGCTCTCATGAGAATCGTTGCCGTTCTTCTGCTCGCGTTGCTTGCGCTCATTGTCGGGTGCAGTGACGATCCCACGTCACCCCCACCGGGGGAGACGCAGTCCTTTCTTCCTCTCACGACGCGCAACGCCGTCCTCAACAACCTCGAGCTGGGCTGGACGCAACGCAAAGCTGACAAGATCGACGAGCTCCTCGATGACAACTTCATATTCTTCTTCAACGAGGGCGATGTCGGTGGCGAGATTCCCGAGTCGTGGTCGCGCTTCGAAGATCTGGCAGCCACCACTGCGCTGTTGGAATCGAACACAAATCCACCATCGGGTGTTCCGGTGTGTCGCGAGGTGCGCGTCGACCTGGTGTTCGACGATGATCTCGAATGGACGGAAGTACCGGTTCCGGCGACCGCGGTTGGCGAAGTCTGGTACACCGCGACCGTGCCTTACTTATTCCAATTCGAGATGGAAGGCGACCTCACGTTCGTTCAGAACGATGCCAAGGCGCAGTTCACGGTACGGCAAGACGAAGCGGCGTGGCGTCTAGTGGAATGGCGCGACCTCGGAGAGAGTATTAGAGCAGCAGGTGATGTTTCGGTCGCGAGCACCGAAGCGAATACCTGGGGTGGGGTCAAGGCGTTGTATCGGTAGCGATGATGGGTTTTCCTCGCACACTTCTCTTGCTGTTCGCGCTGACGATCGTGCCCGCGTGCGAGGATGATCCCGTGGGAACGGACACTCCTCCCGCTCCGACGTTTCTTCCTCTCACGTCCCGCAACGCGGTGCTGAACAACGTGGAGCTCGCTTGGACGCAGCGCAACGCTGAGAGGATCGACGAGCTTCTGGACGCCGCCTTCACCTTTTTCTTATTTCCGGGCGACTTGGGTAGCGGGATTCCGGAGCAGTGGAGTCGTGCTGACGAGATGGAAGTGACAGGCCGTCTCTTCAGATCGAACACACAACCCGAACCGCCCATGGACCCCGTGGCTCGTTCACTTGATTTCGACATCCAATTCAGCGACGAAACCGAATGGACGCCCGTCGTCCCGCAATCTGCACCCAGCGAGACGTGGTACGTGACCACCGTGTTCTATACCTTCACAATGGCGATGGAGGGCGACCTTACCTACCACGCGATACCGCGCGCCGGCGCGCAGTTTGCCGTTCGCGAAGTTGCGACGGCCAAAGGCAACGAGTGGCGTCTCGTCGAATGGAGGGATGGTCGGGTACCATTATCGAGCTCGCTGCAGAGTAGCACTGCCACCGAAGCGACGACGTGGGGCGCGATCAAGACGCTCTACGGCTCCTCTTCTTGACACTCGCTCGAAACCACCGATAGTCTCCGCGCGGCGAATCTCCCATGCCGCGCAACTCCAGGAATTTATCGAGAAACGAACGCGCCCCCAAGCGCGTCAAGTCGCTCGTCGCATTCCTCATCGTGCTCGCGCTGGCGGGTGGCGCGACGGTCAGGTTTCTCCAAACCACGCGCGGCGGGGTCTTTCTGGTCGACCGCGGCTTCGAAAGCGCGCTGCCGCGCGTGCAGCGAGAGATCGGTGCCACGCTCAAGCGCGCGTTGGCGTCGAGCGGACTTCGCAAGCAACTTCGCGAGTCGAAGGGAACGCCGGCGCAGTGGGACCTCCCGTGCGACGAGTCGACCGATCTTCTCCTTGTTAATGTTGCCCTCACCGAAGCGGTGCGGGCGATCGGCGCCACGGTTCGCTCCAGCGAACAAACCGACGGGGGGCGCACGCTCCTTTTCAACGTCGGAACGTGGAACCGCGACACCCATCGGATCACCATTCGGCGCTTGGCACCCGCTATCATCGCGGCGCAACCGCCTCCGCCCAAAACGCCCAAGCTCGCCATCGTCATCGACGATCTCGGTTACAGCGACGGCGGCATCGCGCGCGAGATCCTCGAGCTCGACATGCCGGTCACGATCGCCATTCTGCCGGAGCTTCGCCACTCCTCCGACGTCCTCCGGCGTGCGAAGCAGCGCGATCATTGCGTCCTCCTCCACCTTCCGATGGAAGCGCAGCAGCGCTACCCGGAGGATCTGGAGCCCATCACGGTCGATATGAACGACGCGGAGATCGCGTCGCTGGTGGGCGAGTACATGGAGAGCCTCCCGGACGTCGACGGCGTCAACAACCACCAGGGCTCGCGCGCGACCGCGGACGCCCGCGTCATGCGCGCGGTGTGTCGCGTGCTCGAAGGCTACGACGTCTTCTTCCTCGATTCTTTGACTTCGCGGGAATCGGTCGCCTATAATGTCGCGATCGAAGCCGGGCTTCGCGCGGCCACGAACGATGAATTCATCGACGACGACACCGATCGACGTGAAGACGTGGAAGCTCGTCTGCACGCGTTGGTCGAAACCGCGCGCCGCAAGGGCGCGGCGATCGGCATCGGGCATCCGCACCCGTGGACGCTGGAAGCGTTGCGCAGCTTCGAAAAATACGTGCTCACGACCGACGTCGAGCTCGTCTCATTGTGCGACTTGATCGAATCGGAGAAGCGCTGATGGAGAAAATCTTCGTTCGGCTGGGCGTCAACATCGACCACGTGGCGACCCTGCGCCAGGTGCGCAAGGCGGTGGCCCCCGATCCGGTGGCGGCGGCGGTCGCGGCCGAGATGGCGGGCGCCGACCAGATCACCGTCCATCTGCGCGAGGATCGTCGCCACATCCAGAATCGCGACGTGCGTTTGATCCGCGAGGTGGTGAGGACGGCACTCAACCTCGAGATGGCGGCCACCGCGGAGATGCAGGAGATCGCACTGGCACTTCGCCCCGACGCGGTCTGCATCGTGCCCGAAAAACGAGAAGAGATCACCACCGAAGGCGGCTTGAACCTCGCCGACGCGAGCCCGAGCCTGGGCGAGTTGGTCGCCACGTTGAAGGACGCCGAGATCGCCGTGACCGCGTTCCTCGATCCGGACCTGAAGCAGATCCACGAAGCCGCGCGCTTTCGCTTCGACGCGGTCGAGATGCACACGGGCGCGTACGCGAACGCGACCCGCCACCGTCGCAACGAAGAGCTCAAGAAAATCAAAGAAGCAGCCGACGCGATTCGCCACCTCGGCATGCGCGTGCACGCCGGCCACGGGCTCGACTACCACAACATCACGCCGCTGCTCACTGTTCCACACCTCGAAGAGGTGAACATCGGCCATTCGATCGTGGCCCGGGCGCTGATGGTGGGCATGGATCGCGCGGTCCGCGACATGCTGCACCTGCTGGGGCGTATTTAGGTCCTGCGGCGCCCGTAACCCTCTAAGGAGTTCCCGGTTGACGGGGCCTTTCGGTCGTGTATAATCGCCCCTTATTTCCGGCCAATAGAATGCCCTCCGCATGAACTCTTCTTTAGGAACTACGGTATAACGGGCGACGGCCCGCGGGCTGGCAGGACTCTGGTTATTTCGAGGTATCGATGAAGATCCGTTGGAAGATTGTGCTCATCGTCGTCGTTCTGGCGTGGAGCATTTGGGCACTGTTCCCGAGCTGGCGCTACTATTCGATGACGGGCGATGACCGCGCGCGGCTGACCAGCGAGCAGCGCGACCACTACACCGCGAACGCCCTGAAGCTCGGACTCGATCTGCAGGGCGGCGTCCACCTGGTCATGGAAGTCGACGACTCCAAGCTGGACGAGAACGCGCGCCGCGACGTGATGGATCGCGCCATCAAAATTTATCGCAACCGCATCGACCAATTCGGCGTCTCCGAGCCCACCATCCAGCAACAAGGCGACAAGCGCATCATCGTCGAGCTCCCCGGTCTCGAAGACGTCGAGCGCGCGCACCGCATTCTCGGCCAGACCGCGCAGCTCGAGTTCCGACTGGTGCGCGAGCCCGACGAGATGAATCGCGTGCTGCAGGCGCTCGATCGCAACCTGCGCGGTGTGGTGGTCACCGGCTCCATCGTCGACACGACGTCGGTCAAAGCCGCGGACGACACCACGCACACGCACGAATCCACGCCCGCGGTCGCCGCCGGCACCGACGTCGATTCGCTGCTTCCCACCATGCCGGTCGGCGAGGAAGGGAGCGTGCCGCTCCCGCAAGCATCGGAAGACCGCCCGTTCAGCTCGTACTTGCTGACCATGTTCGACGGCGGCGTCGTCATGGACGACCGCCAGGTCGACGTGGTCACCGCACTGCTCGCCACCGAGCAGGCGAAGCGCGCGATTCCTTCCAACTCGATGTTCCTGTGGGGACACGAAGCGCGCCCCATGCAGGAAGGCGGAAACGGTCGCATTCTCTATCTGGTCGACGCCAATCCGACCCTCGATGGAGGCTCGCTGGTGGACGCCACCACGCGCCCCGATCCGGACGATCCCAGCCGGCTGAACGTCGGTTTTCGCTTGAATCGTCAGGGCGCGATCGTTTTCTCGCGCTTCACGGGCGAGAACATCGGCCGCCGCATCGCGATCGTGCTCGACAAAAAGGTCCGCTCCGCGCCCGTGGTGCAGAGCAAGATTCCCGGCGGCGAAGGCCGCATCACCGGTTTGGACAGCGACGAAGAAGCCGGCGACCTCGCCATCGTGCTGCGCGCGGGTGCCTTGCCGGCACCCTTCGAGATCGTCGAGGAGCGCACCGTGGGCCCGTCGCTCGGCCGCGATTCGGTGGAGGCGGGTGCGCGCGCCGCACTCATCGGCTTCATTCTCACGCTCGCGTTCATGGTGTTCTATTACAAGTGGTCGGGGGCCTTGGCGTGCGCGGCCATGGTGTTGAACCTCGTCATCGAAATGGCGATCCTGGCCAAGCTGCACGCGACCCTGACCCTCCCCGGTGTGGCCGGCTTGATCCTCACCATCGGCATGTCGGTCGATGCCAACGTGCTCATCTTCGAGCGCATCCGCGAAGAGCTGCGCAAGAACAAGACCGTCCGCGCCGCCATCGAAGCGGGCTACGAGCGCGCGTTCAATACCATTCTGGACTCCAACGTGACGACGCTGATCACCGCGTTCGTCTTGTGGCAGTTCGGCTCCGGGCCCGTCCGCGGTTTCGCCACCACCTTGAGCATCGGCATCATCGTGAGTATGTTCACTGCCCTCTTGTGCACGCGCGTCGTGTTCGACTTGATCACGGCGCGACGTCACGTCGAAAAGTTGAGCGTCTAGGAGCAGCACATGGAGTTTTTTCAAACACCCAATATCAACTTTGTCGGCGTAGCGCGTAAGGCGCTCATGGTGTCCGGCGCCGTCCTCATCCTGGGGTTCATCTCGATGGGGGTCCAGCGCGGGTTGAAGCAGTCGATCGACTTCGCGGGCGGCGCGCTGGTCGAGGTTCGCACCGAGCAAGCGGTTCCACTCCAGGATATTCGCTCCATTGTCGCGTCGGCGGGATTCGAGAACGCGGAGGTCACCCGCTTCGGCGCCGACAACGAGTTCCTGATCAAGGTGAAGAGCATTGAAGACGCCGATTCCACCGCCAAGACGATCGTGACCGCCATCCAAAACGGTGTCGGTGAGCAACAGGTGGACCTGCGTCGTATCGAAACGGTGGGCCCGAAGATCGGCGCCGAGCTGCGAAGCAACGGTGTGCAAGCCGTCATCTGGGCGTTGATCGGCATCTTGATCTACGTCGGCTGGCGATTCGATTTCCGCTTCGCAGTGGCTTCGATCCTCGCCACCTTGCACGACGTTCTCTTGATACTCGCGTTTTTCTCCTTCACCGGGATCGAGATGTCGCTCGGCGTGCTGGCGGCGGTGCTGACCATCGTGGGCTATTCGCTCAACGACACCGTGGTGGTGTTCGACCGCATCCGCGAGAATTTGCGCCTCAAGCGCGGCTCCGAGTTCGCGAGGCTGGTCAATACTTCGATCAACGAAACGCTGTCGCGCACCGTCATCACCGGTACCACGACGCTCCTCGTCCTGTTGAGCCTCATTTTCCTCGGCGGCGAGGTGATCCGCGACTTCGCGATCACACTCTTCGTCGGCATCATCATCGGGACCTACTCGTCGATCTTCGTGGCGGCGCCGATCGTTCTGGAATGGCACCGCTGGCGGCCCCTTCGATCGAAGTAAGCTGTCCCGTTTAGGGGACGGCACCGTCCCGATCCGGCTACACTCCCGGCCCCGCGCGCGCGGCTAACTCGCTGTCTTTACGTCGGTAAGGGCGGGGCATGACGATTGCTCCATTCCGTTGGTTTAGGTTTCAACCAATGGAATCGCGCTTTCGCATCCTCGTGCTCATCTTGTGCCTGATCGCCGCGGCGAGCGGCCTCGGGGCCGGCCCCGTGGAGGCCCGCAACAAGAAACCGGCGCAAGCGCCGCAACCGGCGCAAGCGCCGCAACCGACGGAGGCGTCGCAAGAAGAGCCGAGCAGCAAGGACGCCAAGGACGCGCGCGACGAAGCCGGCCCGATGGATGTCTTCGCCGACATCGAACGCGGATGGAATGCCGGCGACGTCGACCCCATCCTCCGTCACTTCGGTAGCCAAAAAGTCGCGATTTCGGTCCAGGGCACCGGACCTTCCGGCGGCACGTTCTCCCGCAACCAGAGCTACTATCTCCTCAAGGATCTCTTCCGCTACACGCTCACCCGGAAGTTCGAGTTCGTGCAGTATCGCAAGCCGAACGACGACGTCAGCGAGACCTTCGCCGTCGCGGAGCGCCACTATCAGAAGAGCGACGACGGCCGGCTCATCAAGGACAAGGTGTACGTGTCGCTCCACCTCGAACGGGACGGCGAAGCAGAGCGCTGGGTAGTCGACGAAATCAAGTCGATCCGCTGACGGTCGCACGCTCGACCCGTCTTCGAGCGTGGGCTATGCTACGTTCGATGCGAGCATTCCGATTCACCATCATCGTCCCCACGCTGGCGTTGTTTGCCGCGTGGCTGGCACTCTTCTTCCGGCACTTCCTCCCCACCGCGTGGGCGGAGCGCGTGCCTCCGCTCGCGATCGCCGTTTTACTGGCGGTGGCGCTGGCCGCGTCGGTGCTACGCCGGCGCGACACGCCGCGCGCGCTGTGGATCGCCATCGTCATGGTCACCTTGTCGTTCGTGCTGTTCGAGATCGACCTCGCGGACGATGCGCGATCGCAAGCGGCGTGGCGGCGCGAGTCGTCGCAGCGCGTCGCGGAAACCCTGGGTGAAGTCGGGCGCGACGTCGCGCGTCTGGAGGACGCGTCGACCACGATGTCGAAGCGGGTGGCCGCGTATGTCGCGCGACTCGAAGCACCCCTGGGCGAAGACCCTCCGGCCGCGTTTGCGCTGCTCGACTCGCTTTCGCGCACGGAGTCGCGCGACAACTCGCTCACGGCGATCGGCTTCCAGCTCTTCGACGCCGGCGGCGCGCGCGTGGCGTGGGCCGGCTGGCCCCAGGCGCTCTCGCCGCTCGACGAGATGTTCGTCAAGAGCGGCGAAGAGTTCTTCTATACGCGGAGCGTTTCCCTCTATCAGATTCTCTCCCATGTCGTCCCGCTGAAGTCCTCGGGCGGCGAGCGCGTGGCAGCGCTCCTGATCGACATGCCGCTCGAAGTCGACTATCGCGTCAACAATCGCTTCCTCAAGAGCCGAAGCCTCGCCGATCGCTTCGCCAGCGCCGCTGTGGCACGCGTCGCATTCGACTACTATCCCGCCACCGGCAATCTCCCCGAGCGGTTGCGTCGTTTTCAGGAGCAGCGCGAGGAAGCACGCGCCAAGCGCGAGCGCCGGCAGTCGGTGGTGCACGAGCACCCGACGACACCGGTCGATGCCGCCGATTCGAGCGCGGCGTCGGCGCCCTCGTCGCACGATTCCGTTTTGACCTACTTTGCGTTTCCCGACAACGTCGAGCCGGAAGGCGAGATCGCGGGTGACGCGAGCACGGGACTGCAGGCGCGCGTCCTGGTTCGCGGCCGGGCCGGGAATCCGCTCATGAGCGCGACGGCCGTGAGCCACCCGTTTCCGCACTTCGCCGCCATGCGCGGCGCGCGTCTGGATCTGTGGGCGAAGGCCCTCGCGTTGTGCGGGCTGTTCGCGATGTTCATTCTCGCGTCGCGGATGCTCCCCCATCGGCTCGCGAGGCGTTACACGTTCGCACGCGCGACCTTGTTCGCAAGCTTCATGGTCCTGCTCCGCTACGCGCTGCTCTCTTTCGACTCGTCAGCGACGCGAAGCCGTCTCTTCGACCCGTCGGTGTTCGCGACCCCGACTCTGGGCGGGCTGATGCGCAGCACCTTCGACTTGGCGCTCACCGGCCTCTTCTTCGTGGCGACGTTGTACGGGCTCGTGCGCATCGCGCGCTCCGGCGCCGGCGCCGAAGCGATGCGCGCGCGTGACGGCGGCCGCCCGGCCTGGAGTCTGGCGGTCGAGTCGATGCTGGTCGCGGGCGCATCGCTCGCCGTGGCCGAGTTCGCGCGCTGGCTCACGAACACGATCGTGGTGAATGCGAACCCGCGTCTCCTCGGCGAAACCATGACGCTGACCGACGTCGGCGTCATCACACTCCACGTCGGCATCTTCCTGATCGTTACCGGCGTTCTGCTGGCCGGCATGTTCGCCATCTGGGGGCTGTTCCGCGGGATGCGCGAACCGCGGCCGGCCCTGGTGTGCGCATGCGCGTTGGCGCTGGTCGGCCTGGCGTGCGTGGTGCTGGGGCGATGGGAGCCGCTCATGGTCTCGACGCTGGTCCTCGCCTTCGTCGCCTTCGCGCCGCGCATCGCGCACCGCGAAGATCTGGTTTCGGTCGGCATCGCGGCTTTCGGTTTGGTCATCGTGTCGTCGGGCACCGCGTACGTGTACTTGAGCCGCGACTACGACGAGCTGCGAAAGGGTTTCGTGCTCGAGAAGTCGCGCGAGGTGAACGACCCGGCCGACAATTGGAAGGTGGTGATCCTCGAGGACGTGCTCGGCGACTACGCGAAGCGCCACGAGATCCGCCAGGCGCTGCGATCGCGCAACGCGTTGGGAGTGGAGCGGCTCGCGTTCGACCTGTGGGCCGAAAGTCCCCTGAGTCTGCTGGGGTACAGCTGCGCCATCCACGTCGTGACACCCGCCGACAGTGCGGTCAGCGAATTCTCGGTCGACATGCCCTACCGCGCGCGGCTCGGCGAGGGCGGCGAGCGCACCGACACGCCGGACCAGAACGAGTGGGCCGTGCTCGATTTGACGCGTTCGACGCCGCAGGGCGACGTGCGCTTCTACCGCGGTGTCCTCAACGTGGACGAGAGCGACCTGTTCGAGAATCAGGAAACGCCGCGCATCATCGGCAAAGTCATCGTCGACGTCCCCTTCTTCTTCGAGAGCCTGGAGCTCGCCGCGCGCACCGGGCCGCGCACGCCTGAGGTGCTGCGCAACGTGCAAGAGGGGAGTGTGGCACCCCGCGTCGAGGAGCCGGAAGCGCTGCTGCTCGCGCGTGTGGGGCGCGACCGCCGGGTCACGGAGTCGTCGTCGGAGCGTCTCGCGGTGGGGAGCCGCATCTCCCAGGAAGCTATGGCGCGCGCAATCGATCAGGAGTGGCCGATTCTGCGCGCGGGTTCGCGCAGCTACCGGGTCGTGATTCTGCGCACCGCCGACCCGCAGCAAACCCTCCTCGCGGGATTCGTGGTCCCGTCACCGGGGCGGCACTTGCTTCGCTGGTCGACGCTCCTGTCGCTGTATCTGTTCTTCACGCTCGTGATTCTGGTCGCGGTGCTAGCACTCGGCGCGGTGCCGCGCTTACGCGAAAAGCTGCCGACGCTCACACCCGGTCGCCGCTTGGGATTCCAGCAAAAGCTCCTGGCGTCGTTCCTGGTGGTCGCACTGGTGCCCGCGGTGCTGCTGGGTTTGTTCTCGGTCGACTTCATCAAGGAGCGCTTCGTGGAGGAGAGCCGCGACGAGGCGTCGGTCAAGGCGTTCAGCGCGCGCAAAGCACTCGTCAACCTGCTCCACGGCGAGCTGCAGTTTTTCCTGGGGCGCTCCGACATCGATTCGCTGATCGCGCCCGGCGCGTCGCCGGTGCGAGACTTGGGTGGCGGGCGCATCGTGATGCTGCTCGACGACGCCGGTGTGGCGGAGTCGGCGCCGAATTTGGCCGTAGCGGGTGCGGTCGAGGACGCCTCCACCGAAGATCTGGTGGTGGCACAGGTCGGCGGCGTCGACCACTTGGGCGTATTCAGCGCGCCGCTTCGTCTGACGGGTCGTGGCTGGTCGGGAAGTTACTACCTCTACTACGCGCGCGTGGTCGACGCGCGGCTGCTCTCGGAGATCGCCGAACAGGTCGGCGCCGATGTTAACATTTACACGGAGGGGAAGCTGGTCGCATCCAGCCGCGAAGGATTGCTCGCGGGAGGATTCATTAGTGCCTCCATGAACGCGGACGCCTTCGTCGAGCTTTCGCTGCTGGGATCGGATCGCACCCTCGTCACCGAGCGTGCGGGCAGCTACGACTTCCAAGTCGCGTACCTCCCCATCGATCGCTGGACCACGACGGCGGGCGATTCGGCGACAACGGTCGCGCTGTGGGGAAGAGCCCCGACGCGGGCCGCACTCGCGGTGCCGCTCTTGTTCCGCCCCGAGTCGTACTCGCTCGAGATTCAGCGCGCGACCTCGGTCGTGTTGGGCGTGTTCGCGTTGCTCCTGGCTGCCACCATCGCGCTGGGTTTGGTCGTGGCGCGCGGCGTGTTCGAGCCGCTGCGCGAGCTGGTGGCCGGAACGCGACGCATCAGCCGGGGTGATTTCAACGTGCGCTTGCGCGTGAAACGCTCCGACGAAATCGGCCTGGTCGCGAGTGCGTTCAACGAAATGACGGAGCGCATCGCCGAATCGCAGCGCGCGCTCGAGGAGCGGCGCCGCTACCTGGAGGCGATCCTGGCCAACATCGGCGCCGGCGTGGCGAGCACCGATGCCGGCGGGCGCGTGCGAACCGTCAACGCGGCCGCGGAGCGCATCACCGGAGTATCCGCCGCGGACGCGGCGGATCAGCCGGCTGCGGGACTCGCCTCGCGCTCACCGCTGTTCGCCCTTCTGCGCGACGAGGCGGTTACGGCGTTCGACTCCGGCGAAATCGAAGTCGAGCGCGAGGGCAAGCCCGCGACGGTGAAGTTCATGCGCGCGCGCCTCGAAGCCGAGGGGCGTTATTTCGGAACCGTGCTGGTGTTCGAGGACGTGACCGAGCTCATCCAGTCGAAGAAGCTCTCCGCCTGGGTGGAGATGGCGCGGCAGATCGCGCACGAGATCAAGAACCCATTGACGCCCATCCGCATCTCGACCCAATTCATGCGCCGCGCGTACGAGCAAAGGCCCGCGGAATTCGAGCGCGTGTTCAAGGAGGGCACCGAGACCATCATGCACCAGGTCGAAGTGCTCAAGCGGATCGCGAGCGAGTTCTCGTCCTACGGACGCATGCAGCAGCTGGACGTGAAGCCGCAGCCCGTGGACCCGCTGATACGGCGCATCGTGCAGCCCTACGAGCACAACACCTCGGGCGTGCGGATGATGTACGAGAACGGCGCGTCGAATGCGCGCGTCATGGCCGACGGAGAAGCGGTGCGCAAGATTTGCGCGAACCTGATCGAGAACGCGATGGAGGCCATGGGATCGAAGGGCGGGGAGCTGCGGGTACGCTGCGCGGAGACGACCAACGAGGGCGTGCCCGCCATTCGCATCACCTTCCGCGACACGGGATCAGGGTTGAACGAAGAAGTCGCGCGGCGCCTCTTCGAGCCCTACTTCTCGACCAAGACGACGGGGACGGGGTTGGGTCTCGCGATCTGCCGCACGCTTTCACGCGAGATGGGCGGCGATGTGACGGTAGAAAACGTGGCGGGTGGAGTGGAGGCGGCGTTGACTCTGAAAAAAGCCTAGCCCTTCTTCTTCTCCCCGTCCTTCGACTGGTCCCCGTCCTTCCCCTTCTCCTTGAACTTGCGAGGGGGGGACTCCTTCTGCGCGGGCGGAGGCGGCGGGGTCGATTTCGACTTCGACTTCGGGGTGTTGTCCTCCACTTTGCCGTTGTCCGAACCATTGGAAGGAGGGGGTGGTTCGGCGCCCTTGAAGGCCGGCCGACCTTCCGCGAGTCGTTTATCGACGACTTGTTGCTCGCTCGGCGGGAGCACCACGCGCGTGAACTCGCGATTGCCGACGATCGACGGATTGAGCTGGACGTCGGTCACCTTGATGGAGTGACCGATCGTGCGCTCCATCGCGCCCGCGTCCGGCGGTTCACGGCGCAGCGAGCGCTCGGAATAGCCCGACTTGAATTTCGGTTGCGTCGTTTTGTGGCGCCCGACTTGGGTATCCTTGAACTTGGTCGCGGGGACTACGACCCACGGATCGTAGTCGCCTCCCACCCACGGATCCTTGTAGCGAACTCCGGGCGGCGGCAGCGGCGACCAGCCCACGTAATCGTCCCAGCCGATCCACTCACACCGCACCGGCGCCCACAGATAGTCGGGAATCCAAACCCAACCCAGCATGAAATCGTTGACCCAATACCCGTAATTGTACGTCGCCCAGCCGAACGGGTCGTACGAGACCCACATCCAGCCGTATGAAGTCCACACCCAGTGTCCCTCCGACATCGGCGCCCACTCGTGGACCACGATCGGGCGCCAAACCCACCCGAAAGGATCGAGCTGGTACCAACTTCCGTAGAAGCGAAGGTCGGCGAACATTTCGAGCGAGTCCGCGGGCGCCCAACTTCCAGGCTCCTCGGCCGCGTCCCATTCGCGCTCCTCGGAATCCTCGCGCGCGGGCTCGGGATCGCCGAGCAACTCGCTGTCGTGGCTTGCACACCCCGCGAGCAACACGCTGCCGAGGACGAATATGAGCCAACTCTTTCTCATCATTACCGTATAGTTCCTTCTCGGGGGCGTCGATTCCGGAAAATTACAGGCACCAGCGGTAGGCTTCCGGCGTTTGAATAGTAGGTTCCGGACCCGGGGCACGCAACGTGCAAGTCCTTTGCCGGCCACGCGTCGCATCCACGGTCGCGAGCGGGCAGCGTCTTTGCTTTCGCCCAGCGAGTTAAGTATAATGGATGACAGCGAGTTATCTCATGCGGAAGGCATCTCGAAGCACACCAACGACCTGGACCGTTACGGCGCTCATTCTGGCGCTGGCGGCAGCCCCGCGCCCGGTCGGTGCGCAAGCCGCCAAGGGCGACCCCGCCGAGGAATACGGGGTCCGGATTGCCCGGATGAAATACGGAGGAGGCGGCGATTGGTACAACAACCCGTCCTCGATCCCCAACTGGCTTTCCGAGTTCGAACGCCGCACCGGAGTCCGCACCATCAAACAAGAGAAGGTGCTCGCCCTCACCGACGAGAATCTGCGCGCGTATCCGTTTCTCTACCTGACGGGCCACGGAACCATCAAGCTCACGAGCGAAGAACGCGAATCGCTTCGCGCCTACCTCGAAGACGGCGGCTTCTTGTTCATCAACGATAGCTACGGGCTCGATCCGTCGGTGCGCGCGATGGTACGCGACGTCTTTCCCGAGCAAACGTTCGAGGACCTTCCCAACAGTCATCCCATCTATCACAGCTTTTACGACCTTCCGGGCCTTCCCAAGATACACGAGCACGACAAGAAGACGCCGCAGGGCTTCGGCGTCACCATCGACGATCGATTGGTGATTTACTACGTCTACGAATCCGACATCGGCGACGGGCTCGCGGACGCGGAGGTCCACCACGACACGCCCGAGAAGCGCGAGCTCGCCATGAAGATGGCGGTCAACGTGCTCATGTACGCGATCACGCAGAACGTGATGATGTAGAGGAGACCACCATGAGCGGGCACGACACACTGCGCGGTTACCTCCGATCGATCTTGTTGCGCACGGCCGCACTCCACGCCGCCTCGGGCATGGTGTCGTTTCTCGCCGCGCTCTCGTGGGCGTTGCTCGCGGTGGTGATTTGGACCGCGGTCGTCGACACACCGAGTCTGTCCGCTTCTACGTGGGTCGCGCGCGCGACCGTCGGTCTGGCCGTGGTCCTGTTCGGCTACTTCGTGGTGTGGCCCATCGTGCGCATGCCGCGCTTGCATCAGCTCGCGGCCGAGATCGAGCGCCGCAAGGATTTGCAAGAGATGGTGCGCGCGGGCTTCGAGTTCAGCCAAGACGACGCTGCGTCGCGCAAGTACTCGCCGGAGCTGGTCAAGGAAGTCATTCGGCAAGCGGTCGAAAAGCTCTCGGGCCTCCAGGTGCGCGCGATCTTCTTGAACCGCCGCGACGTCGCGCTGGCGCCGCTGGCGCTGGCGGGGCTCGTTGTCCTGTTGGGCATCGCGGTGTTCAAGCCCTCCATCGTGACCGAAGCCGGTCGCCGCGTGTTCTCGCCCGAAGAAATGGCGGCGCTGCCGCACCGGTCCAACATCTACGCGCAACCGGGGAACACCACCGTGCTGGCGGGCTCCAACGTCACCGTTAGCGGACTCGACCTCGGGCGCACGGATATGGAAGTCGAGATTGCGTACAACCTCTCGAGCGACTTCTGGAAGAGCGAGCCCACGACGCGCACGCCCGGCGTCTCGTTCGCCGACGGCGCCTTCGACCGCTACGACTACACGTTCAAAGACATTCGCAACACGACCTCGTATCGCTTCGAAGTGGGCGACTACACCAGCCCGACCTACACCATCACGGTGGTACACGAACCGATTCTGACCGACGTGCGCGTGACGCTGACACCGCCTTCGTACACGGGAGAAGACGCGACCACGCTGGATCAGAGCGCGGGTAACATCCAGACGCTCGAAGGCACCAAGGTCAAAGTCGAAGCGCGCTGCAACAATCCGCTGCGCGCGGCCTGGGTCCAGTTCGACGACAAGCCGAGGCAGCCGGTTCCGTTCACGGGGCGCGACATCGCGTTCGATTTCGCGGCGCTGACCGACGGGCGTTACCGCGTGCTGCTCGAAGACTCGCTGGGATTCTCGACCCGCGATCCCTTGACGTACACCGTCGAGGTGTTCCAAGACCGACCGCCCACGGTCGATGTGTTGGAGCCCGGTGCAGACATGGCGATGCCGCGCGCGCAAACCATCGACCTCGGGTTCGTCGCGGCGGACGACTACGGCCTTTCGCGCGCGTCGCTCAACTGGCGCAAGGTAGGGGACGAAAACTTCCGCGCTCACAACCTTCCCCTCGGTGGCCAGCGCAGCAAGCGCGAGGTCGCGATCGCGCACCGCTGGGATTTGTCCGGAGTGCGACTGTTCCCCGGGAACTCCATCGAGTATTTCGTCGAAGTGGCCGACAACAACACGGTCACCGGCCCGGGGGTGGGGCGCAGCGACGTGTATCGCCTCACGGTGCCGTCCATCGCCGAGATCTACGACACCGCGCGCGAGGAGGAAACCGCGCGCGCCGAGACGATGGAGAGTGCCATCGAGGACAGCCGCCGACTGAGCGAGCAGCTCGAGAAGCTCCAGCGCGAGTACACCAAGACCGAAAAGATGGACTGGGCCCAGAAGAAGGAATTGGACCGCGCGGCCGAGACCCAGAAGGCGGTCGAGCAGAAGCTGGGGGAAGTGAAGGAGTCGCTCGACAAGACGCTGCGCGAGCTGTCGGACAACGAGATGACGTCGCAGCAGATCGGCGAGAAGCTGGAAGAGATTCGAAAGCTGATGGACGAGATCGACTCCAAGGAGCTCGAGCGCTACATGAGCGAGCTGCAGAAGGCGATGGAGAAGATGAGCCCGGACGAGATTCGCGAGGCGCTCGAGAACCTGCAGATGAATACCAAGGAGATGCTGGAGCGACTCGAGCGCACGGCCAGCCTATTGCGCGAGCTCCAAAAAGAGCAGCGCATGGAAGAGCTCGTGCGCAAGGCGCAAGACCTGATGGAGAAGCAGGGCGAGCTCAACGACAAGACCGGCGAAGCCAAGCAGAACGACAGCCAGAAGATGAGCGATCTCGCGAAGCAGCAAGACGAGCTGGCCAAGCAAGCCGACGAGATGCAGAAGGGCGCCGAAGATCTCCAGGAACAGATGGACGACCCCGGCGCCAAGCAAGAGCTGGAGCAAATGTCGCAGGAGATGAAGCAAGACGGCCCGCAGGAGAACATGCGGCAGGCGTCCAAAGAGCTGCAGAAGCCGAATCAGCAGCAGGCCATGCAGCAGCAACAGCAGGCCATGGACAAGATGGTGAGCCTGTTCAAGCGCGCCACCAAGGCCCAGCAGATGAACCAGCAGAGCCAGGGCCAGCAGATGGCGCAGAACTTCCAGAAGTTCGCAAAGCAAACGCTGGAGATTTCGCATCGCCAGGAATCGCTGGCGGGCGAGCTCAAGCAAACCAACAACGCCGGCGGTCCGCAAGGCTTCCAGGAAATATCAACCGAGCAGATGAGCTATCTCGAAGCGACCGAGAAGGTCGCCAACGAGATCAACAAGATCGCGAGCTTGTCGCTCACGGTGTCGCCGGTGCTCCTGCAGGCGCTGGGCGAGGCGCTCACGCGCATGCAGAGCTCGATGCTGTTCCTCGAACAAGACAAGCCGTACATGTCGACCACCCACGCGCACAACGCGGTCGAGTCGCTGAACGAAGCCACCATCGAGATGCTGCGGAGCGCGCAGAATTGCCAGCAAGGTCAGGGCGGCAGTCAGTCGATGGCGCAGCAAATGCTCCAGCAGATGATCCCGCAGCAGCAGGACGTGCTGCAGGAAACGCAGTCGATGATGCAACTGCGATTGACGGAGGAAGCGCTCCGCCAGCAGCGGCAGGCGCAGCTCGACCGCTTGGCCGGTCAGCAGCGCTCGCTGCAGGAAATCGCGAAGCGGATCGAAGAGTCGGCCAAGGGCAATCGCGACACGCTGGGCAAGCTCGATCGCACCATCGAAGAGATGGAGGCCGTGGTCGAAGCGCTGGAGCGGGGTGCGGTCGATGAAGACTTGGTCAACAAGGAGCAGCGCATCCTGAGCCGCTTGCTCGACGCCGAGCGCTCGGTGCACACGCGCGATTACGAAAAGCGGCGCGAGAGTGTGTCGGCCGAAGACGTGTTTTCGAAGAGCCTCGGCCGCCGGCCCGAGGGCGCCGACGCGCAAACCCTTCGCGACGAAATTCAGCGCGCGATGCAGCTCAAGGCGCCGGGCGAGTTCGAGGATCTCATTCGCATGTACTTCAGGGCGCTCGCCGACGAAGCGCCGGTGCCGGCCGCGCCGCGGGGTCGGTAGCGTGCGCCGTCGCGTCTTGATCGTCGCGCTGGCGGTCATCGCCGCCGCGCAGGCCGCGATCGTCTTCGGTCAGTCCCAGCGACCGCGACAGCCGTTCGCCGTCGACCCCTTGAGTGTGAGCGGCGACGTGCTGGAAGCGACTCGCCTCCTCGCCGTCAACCCGCAAGCCGGCATCACGCTCCTTCGCCAGTTGAACGCTCGTTATCCCGGTCGCGACGACATCCTCGCGCGTTTGGGCTACGGCATGCAGGTGGTGGGCAACGCCGATTCGGCCGCTTTCTACTATCGCGCTGCTCTCGACGCCAACCCGCTCAACCTCGACGCCGGCAAGTCGCTCGGCTCCATCTATTTCTCGGAAGGCAAAGAGCGCGAGGCGATGCAGATCTTCGATCGGTTGCTGGAAGCGAACAATTATAGTGTCGGCGCCTACAAGATGATCGCGGGTGCCTTGCGCGACCTGGGCCGCGTCGACGAGGCCATCTCCATCCTCGAACAGGGCCGCAGCAAGTCGAAAAAGAACGCGGCACTTTCACTCGACATCGCGAATCTGTACAAGCAGGCGGGCGATCCCAAGCGCGCCATGGACGAATACTTTACCTACGCGGGCACGGACCCGCGCACCTATCGCTTCGCGCGCGAGAAGATGCTCGAGGTCTTGCGCGATTCCGGTCGCGACGAATCCGCCATCGTTGCCTCTCTCAAGGTGCGCGCCGATGCACGCGACGCGCGCAGCTTCGCCGCCGCCGACGTGCTGGCCGCGTACTACTTGCAAAGCGGCCAGTTGGAAAGCTCGCTCGAGATGGCGCTGCGCGCCGACGAGAACAAGGCCTCGGACGGCGCGTCGTTGTTGGTGCTGACCGAAGAGGCGCTGTCGCGCGCGGAAACGCAGCCGCGCAACACACGCGCTCGCTATCTCGATCTCGCGCTCCGCTCCTCGGAGTCGTACATTCGCAACCACCCGGCTTCACCCGGTTTGGATCGCGCGATGTTCGCGCTGGCGGACATCTACGCCGAATACGGCTCGGGAGCCAATCCGGCCCTGCTGCCGGCGGAACGGGGCGCGTACCTCGAGCGCTCGGTGGTACAGTATGCGGAGATATCGAAGCGGTTCGGCGGCTCGGATCTGTCAGAGCGTGCCACCATCGCGCGCGGCGACGTTCTCCTGCTGCGCTTGAAGCGCCCCGACGCGGCGCTCGAGGCGTACAAGTCGGGCGCGGTCAATTCGCGGCGTTTGGGCGGCGAGTTCGCGGGGCGCATCGCACGCGTGTACATCGGGACCGGCCGCAGCAAGGAAGCCGAGAATTACCTCGCGTCGCTCTCGCGCGCGGGCAATGCCGAGCTCGCGCAGGCGGGCCAGTACTACACGGGACTGTACTTGGCCACGCAGAAGAAGTACGAGCTCGCGCGCGACACGTTGACTTCGCTCGCCGAGGGCGCGCCCGGGTCCGTGTTCACCAACGACGCCATCGAGACGGCGTGGGTGATCGAAGAAGGCCTCATGCTGAAGTCGGGCTCGCTGGACGACTATATGACCGCCGCCAAGGCCGCGATGATCGGCGACACGACCGCGGTGGTGTCGAAGCTGCAAGCGATCGTCGGCCGCGAGATCCACGATCCCTTGCGCCCGCGCGCGCTCCACCAAATGGGGCTGCTGCTCTTCGACCAGGGAAGCTACGACGCCGCGCTGGCGGCGTTGCAAACCTATCTCAAGGACTACCCGAAGAACGACGAGCGCGCCGCGGTGACGCGCGACATCGGCCGCGTGTACGAAGTCGGACTCGGCCGATACAACGACGCGTTGAAAGAATACGAACAGATTCTTCTGACGTATCCGGATTACGCTATGCTGGACGACGTGCGCCGCGACGTGCAGCGCGTGCGGTCTTTATTGAAAGGGTCTTATGCGCCGTAGTCTTCTAATTGCATGTTTGTTCGTGATCGGTGCGTCGGCCTCCGCGCGCGCGCAGCAGCTGTTGGTTCCCATGGACCTGACCCAGTCGAACCACCTGAAGGCGTACGGGCTCGCGTTCACCGCACTCTCCAAGGGCCACAAGATCGATTGGCTCCTCAACTATCGCGGCGGGAGCTTCTTGATGCCGGCCACCGCCGACGTCGTCCTCGACGCACGCCTGAAGGACGTGAGCTTCGTGGAGGTGACCGGCGCCGACGTGGCGCAAATCCACTCGGAGATAGCACAGAACAACATGGAGGTCGTTCGCCTGGAGAAGGCGCCGAAAGTCGCGGTGTACATTCCGCCGCTCAAGCAGCCGTGGGACGACGCGGTCACACTCGCGCTCGAATACGCTGAGATTCCGTACGCGCGCGTGTTCGACGAGGACGTGCTGGCCAACGGGCTCGAGAAGTACGATTGGCTCCATCTTCACCACGAGGATTTCACGGGCCAATACGGCAAGTTCTACGCCGCGTATCGCCACACCGATTGGTACCAGGCCGACCAGCGCGACGCCGAGGCGCGTGCGCGCGCGCTCGGGTTCAACAAGGTGTCGGACGAAAAGAAGGCGGTCGCGGAGAAGATTCGCGAATACGTGTCGGGCGGCGGGTTCCTGTTCGCCATGTGCTCCGCGTGCGATTCGTACGACATCGCACTCGCGGCGGCGGGTGTCGACATCGTCGCGCAAGAGTTCGACTACGACGGCTTGACGCCGGGCTTTCAAGACAAACTCGACTACGAGCGCTGCTTCGCGTTCACCGGTTTTCATTTGATTCCCAGCCCGCTGGTCTACGAGTTCTCCGACATCGACACCAGCGACTACGTCTCGGCGCGCGGGAGCGATGCGGACTACTTCACGCTGTTCGAGTTCTCCGCCAAGTACGACCCGGTTGCGACCATGCTGACGCAGAATCACGTGGGCTACGTGAAGGGTTTCCTTGGACAGACGACGGGATTCAAGAGGGCGCTGGTCAAGAAGAGTGTGGTCGTCTTGGGCGAAGACGCGGTGCACGACGAAGTGAAGTATCTGCACGGCAACGTCGGCCGCGGGACCTTCACGTACCTCGGCGGACACGACCCCGAAGACTACCAGCACGCGGTCGGCGATCCCGCCACCGACCTCTCGCTGCACACGACGTCGCCCGGCTACCGCCTCATCCTCAACAACATCCTCTTCCCGGCCGCGAAGAAGAAGACGCTCAAGACGTAACATCGCGTGCGGGACGCACGCGACTTCATCGCGACGCCACAGCGGACCATGCGTTATGCTGTCGTCATGGATGCCACGGTTTGGCTCTGGATACTGGCTGGCGTTCTCGTCATCGCGGGCTTCGTCGGTGTGGTCGCACCCGTGCTGCCCGGCGCGCCGCTGGTTCTCGCCGGCCTCATCGTCGCGGCGTGGGCAGAGAACTTCCAATACGTGGGCGTGTGGACGCTCGTACTCCTCGGTGTGTTGACCGCACTCACCTTCGTGGTCGACGCGATCGCGAGTGCCATGGGTGTGAAGCGTGTGGGTGCGAGCAAGCAAGCGATGTGGGGCGCATTGATCGGAACGACGATCGGCGTGTTTTTCGGGCTTCCCGGGATCCTACTCGGACCGTTCGTCGGCGCCGTCGCGGGCGAACTGTTCGTCACGCGCGATGCCAAGCAAGTCGGTCGCGCCGGCGTCGCTGCTTGGATCGGCTTCGTCGTCGGGACGCTGGGGAAGCTGGCACTCATGTTCACGATGGTGGGCGTCTTCATCGTCGCGCGGCTGATCTAGTGATGGGTCTAGCGTGGTTGTTCAGCCGGCTCACCGCTACCAGCGATACATAGCCAACGCGGGCCATTGAAACGTAACCTCCTGATTCTTGCGATCACGTTGCTCGTGGCTGCCGTAGCCGCTGAGCTCGTGCTCCGCGCGCGGACTTCTGACGAGCGCGAGAAGATCCGCGCGGCGATGGGCGAGCGCGGGTTGTGCACGCAACCGTCCGATGATCGTCGTCTTCTCTATACCTACACGCCGGGAAAGTGCGGCGCGAACTCGCTCGGCTATCGAGACACGGAGCATTCCGTCGAGAAGCCGGAAGGAGTATTTCGCCTCGTATTGATCGGCGACTCCGTCGCGGAGGGTCGCGACGTGGACGCAGACTCCGCCTTCGGTCGCGTGCTCGAGCGCAACCTGAGCGCACGCGGCGACGGTCGTCGCTACGAAGTGATTCTGCTGGCCCACATCGGCTATTCGACGTCGCAGGAGATCGTGCTGCTAGAAGACTTCGCCTTCCGCTACCAGCCCGATCTGATTCTATGGAGCTACTGCCTCAACGACCCCGCGCATCCCGTCTATCACAACGCCAACGGGGATCTCGGCCGTTACTACTATCGACCGCGCTCGTATCTGCTCGCGCGGGTCGAAGCCTTCGTGTTCCGCGTGAAGCAGAAGTATCGCGGACTCGAATGCCCGGCCGAATTCCACGCCTTCCTGCATTGCGCATTCTGGCCGGAGGTCGAAACGAATCTGAAGCGCATCGGCGACGTCACGCTGCGCAACCACGTACCCGTGGTATTCATCATCCATCCCGTGTTCGAGAAGAACACGGGACTCAACCAGTACTCGTTGCAAGGCGTCCACACGCGCTTGAGCGAGGCCGCGCGCACGAATGGTTTCGACGTGGTCGATCTGTTACCTGCGATTGAGGAATACCCGGCGGGGGAGCTGAAACTCGACAATCCGAATTACTACGATCCGTGGCACATGAATGAGCGCGGACATCGAGTGGCAGCGACGGCCATCGAGCCACATATACCTTGACACTATCCGAGAATCCCGCGGATAATTGTTAGGTCACCCCTGACAGTGCTGTAACGCCTTCATTCGTATCGAGTTGATGGACTAGCGGTGGGTCGGGGGTCGGTGATGAAAGGGAGGTGACGACCCAATCGCGTTCCCAGCGCGATACGGGCGGTATGGAGAAGGTTTTTCCGGGATGCCAGAAGTGCAACAAAGGTCTCTTGCTTCCGCTTTCTGACTACGGACGAGACGGCGCACCGATCACCTACAAAGCGTGGGTGTGCAACAACCCCGACTGTGGATTCAACATTCGAATCGATAACGGGGAAATCAGCCTCGGGCGCGACATCAGCACGTCCGTGAAATAGCGCGTTTTTTTAGCGCTCGAGTGTTTCGTAGGGAGGTCCCGTTTCGGGGCCTCCCTCTTTTGTTTTGATGAGCAGAAAGATGAAGAAGACGAGCGACACCACCACGATGCGGATGTCGGTCAAATAAACGGGAAGCGAGCTCGCTTCGGATTCGGATTGAATTGCGAGCTGCGCGAACGCGACGATGTTGAACAGCGAATGGGCGACGATGGTGTAGGTGAGATTTCCGGTCACGTGATAAATGTATCCCAGGAAAAATCCGAAGGCCGTGATCGAGATGAGCAAGTGCGCGTTCATGTGAATCGCGCCGAAGGTAGCGCCCGCCAGCAGAACGCCCAGCGCGCCATTCATGTTGCGCGCGAAGATCTGCTGGATCAGCCCGCGAAAGATGATCTCCTCCGCGAGTGGAACCAGCAGGCACAACCCGGCAAACGTGACCGCGAACTGGAAGGCGTTGGTGGGCTTCAGGTCCCGGATCGCTTGCGCGTAGTCGTCGGGGACCGGGCTGAAGCGCTGGTTGACCACGTAGATTTGGTCGATCAAGACCACCGCGGCCAAGGTCGCCACGATGACCATGATCATTCGATGGACGCGGGGACGCGCGATGCGCACCTGGCCGGCTAGTCCGCGCGGGAAGCGTCGCAGCAAGAGGTAGGCCGGCAGGACGATTCCAATCAGCGCCGAGATCCCGATGCCCAGGCGATGTTCTCCCGCCACCAGGAACAGTTGCTGGATGTACATGCTCGACAACACGCAGCTCCCGCAGAAGAACAACAGGAAGTAGTTGTTCACCGTCGTGAAGACGTCGTGCGGCGTCGAGGTGTTGCTACGGTTCTGGTTCTCCATTAGTATTCCGTCGGCCGAAGCTCCCCTAAAGATAAGCTGACGAAGCGAGAGTATACATGATCAAAGCCGTTATCTTCGATCTCGATAACACCCTCACCGACTTCATGCGCATGAAGGAGAACGCGGTCGACGCCGCGGTGGACGCCATGGTGGACGCCGGCCTGCGCTTCCCCCCGCCCGCCATCAAGAAGAAGATCTACGACATCTACGAGAAGGAAGGAATCGAGTTCCAGAGCGTCTTCGACCACGCGCTGACCGACATGCTGGGCGAGGTCGACTTCAAGATCCAGGCCGCCGGCATCGTCGGATACCGTCGGGCGAAGGAGGCGTCGCTGGTCCTCTATCCGCACGTCAAGGTGACGCTGATCGAATTGATGAAGCGCGGCATCAAGCTCGGTGTCGTTTCCGACGCGCCGCGCAAGGAAGCGTGGCTGCGACTGTGCTATCTCCAGCTCCATCACATGTTCGACTTCGTGACCACCTTCGACGACAGCGGCGTTCGTAAGCCCAGCCCGAAACCATTCCAGCGCGCGCTGGATTTCTTCGAGCTGCAACCCGGCCAAGCAATCATGGTAGGCGACTGGCCCGAGCGCGACATCGCGGGCGCGGGCCAACTCGGAATGGTGACCGTCTTCGCGCGCTACGGCGACACCAAGGGTGCGACGGAGAGCGGCGCGAACCACGACATCAACGATGTGTTCGAGTTGGTCGACATCGTGGATCGGTTGAATGCGGGAGCGTGATGCGCGTCCTCACCGCCGAACAAATGCAGAAGGTCGACGCCGAGACCATCGCGCGCGTCGTGCCGGGCATCGACTTGATGGAGCGCGCGGGGCGCGGGGTGGCGAAGGCGATCCTCGCGCGCTACGGCAAACAGGGCAAAGCGTGCATCTTTGTGGGGCCGGGGAACAATGGGGGCGACGGGCTCGTGGTGGCACGATTGCTCTCCGAAGCGGGATGGACGTGCTCGATTCATCTCCTCAAGACCACCGATCTCACTCCCGACACTGCGAAGAACTACCAGCGCCTCGATAAGAAGAGTATCCACGAGTTCGATGCGGCGCGTCCGGACTGGTCGAAACTTGTGCAAGAGGATCTGCAAGACGCGACGGTGATCGTCGACGCGATCTTCGGTACGGGTTCGAGGGGCGCTCCGCGCGATCGCGCAAAGGAGATGATCACGCTCATCAACGCGAGGAAGCTTCCAACGGTTGCCATCGACATTCCTTCCGGCGTCGACGGAACGTCGGGAGAGGTGGCCGGCGAAGCGGTTTGCGCGACTGAAACCATCACCATTGGTGTTCCCAAAACCGGTTTGTTGTTCTATCCGGGCAAGGAGCACGTGGGTGCGCTGTCGATCATCGACATCGGATTCCCGAACGAGATCGTCGAGAAATACGCCAACGCGTGGTGCTACCTCGACGAGGATGCGGCGGCGAAGAAACTTCCCAAGCGCGCGCCCGACATCCACAAGTACGAAGCGGGCCGGCTGCTGCTCATCGCGGGCAGTGATGCGTATCGCGGCGCTGCGTTGCTCGCGGCGGAAGCCGCGTTACGCGGGGGATGCGGCATGGTCTACCTCGCGGTTCCGGAAGGCATCCGCGCCGAAGTATCCGTTGCGCTGAGAGAAGCGGTGACAATCGCGCTGCCGCAAACGGGCGACGGCACGATCGCACGCGATGCGGCGCGCGTGCTGGAGGAATATCGAGACAAGGTGGACGCGGTCGCGATCGGGCCCGGCTTGGGTCGCAGCGACGAAACCGACGCCTTCGTGCGTGAATTCGTCGCGCGCACGACGAGGCCGACCATCCTCGACGCCGACGGCTTGATGGCGTTTCCCGATCACGCGGACAAGCTGGCGGGCACGAACGCACCCATCGTCATCACGCCCCACGGCGGTGAGTTGAAGCGTCTGGTTGGAAAAACCGAAGCACACAGTGCGGTGGGCTACGTCGTGGAGACGAGCGAGATTGCACAACGCCTCGGAGTCACGCTCGTGCGGAAGGGAGCACCCACCGTGATCGCCGGCGAAGGAAACGTCTGGATCAACTCGTCCGGCTCCTCCGCGCTGGCGACGGTCGGCACCGGCGACGTGCTGGCCGGGCTCCTGGGGAGCTTCCTTGCCCAAGGCGCGAGCCCGATCGATGCGGCGTGCGTAGCCTGCTTCCTCCACGGGCGCGCGGGCGAGCTGGCCGCCGCCGAAAAGGGACTTCGCGGCGTCATTGCGGGCGATCTCATGCCCTTGCTGGGTCCTGCGATGCGCAGCCTCGAAGCCCGCGCGGGCGCGTAAGGCCGCCGCCAGGCGACGAGCCGGCGGGCTGTCCACACCAATTCCGAGCCGCTCCACGGTTCGCGGTTGACACCCCTTCGGCGCGGCCTTAAAAGTACCTGTCTTAGTCGACCGGTTTCGTCAGTGGGCGTTCCGTCGACCCCCCGCGATCCACGTCCAAAGAAGGTGGTGTGATGGAGAAGCGATCTCCCTCCGAAGTTCTCAAATTCGCCAAAGACAAAGGCGCCCTGGTTCTCGATCTCAAGTTCGTCGACATGCCCGGCACGTGGCAGCATTTCAGTTTGCCCATCGGTGCATTGGAAGCAAAGTCGTTCGAAGAAGGATTCGGTTTCGACGGATCCAGCATCCGCGGCTGGAAGCACATCAACGAGAGCGACATGCTCGTCATTCCCGATCCCGACACCGCGTTCATCGATCCGTTCACCAAAGAAACCACGCTCTCGCTCATCTGTAACATTTTCGATCCTATTACCAAGGAACGCTACGCGCGCGACCCGCGCGGAATTGCCAATAAGGCCGAAGCCTATGTAAAGAGCACGGGTCTCGCGACCGACATCTACTTCGGCCCCGAGGCCGAGTTCTTCATCTTCGACGGCATTCGTTTCGACGCGCAGCCGCAGCACTCGTTCTTCTATATCGACTCCGCGGAAGGCGGATGGAACAGCGGCCGCGACGAGCAACCGAACCTCGGCTACAAGCCGCGCTTCAAGGAAGGCTACTTCCCGGTTCCACCCGCTGACTCGCTGCAGGACATTCGCACTGAGATGATGCTCGAGATCATCAAGCTCGGCATCGAAGTCGAGGCGCAGCATCACGAGGTCGCGACCGCGGGGCAATCCGAGATCGATCTCAAGTTCGACACGCTGGTGCGCATGGCGGATCGCCTGATGACGTACAAGTACGTCATTCGCAACGTCGCCAAACGCAACGGCAAGACGGTCACGTTCATGCCGAAACCGATCTACGGCGACAACGGCTCGGGCATGCACTGCCACCAGAGTTTGTGGAAGGGCAGCTCACCGCTGTTCGCGGGCAATCAGTACGCGGGCTTGAGCGACATGGCGCTGCACTACATCGGCGGACTGTTGAAGCACGCGCCGGCGCTGTGCGCGTTCACCAACCCGACCACCAATTCGTACAAGCGACTCGTCCCCGGCTACGAAGCACCGGTGAACCTCGCCTACTCGCAGCGCAACCGCAGTGCGTCGGTTCGCATTCCGATGTACTCGCAGTCACCCAAGGCGAAGCGCGTCGAGTTCCGCTGCCCGGATCCGACCTGCAACCCATACATCGGCTTCGCCGCGATGGTGATGGCCGGATTGGACGGCGTCCAAAATCGTTTGAACCCGGGACAGCCGCTCGACAAGAACATCTACGACCTCCCGCCCGAGGAGGCGAAGAAGGTCCCGCAGGCGCCGGGGTCACTGAACGAAGCGCTCAACGCTCTCGAGAAAGACCACGACTTCCTGTTGAAGGGCGACGTCTTCACCAAAGACGTCATCGAGACCTGGATCGAGTACAAGCGGGAAAAGGAAGTGGGGCCCATGTCGCTCCGTCCGCACCCGTACGAGTTCTTCTTGTACTACGACGCTTAGCGTTCGTCTCTGGTGGGGACGACGAGCGGAGGCCCGGTTCGCGCGAGCGAGCCGGGCCTTCGTGTTTGCAGTGCGACGACGGATACCCGTTAATGGACCCATTGACGGATTCCGTCATCGGGCACATACTCATCTTCGACCCACAATAGAAGCCCGCTCAACTTCGTTGCCGCCGCATCCTGCCTGTCCTTCCACGAGCGTCACACCGCGCACCGCGGGCCGAGTGGACAAACGGTTCTCGCAAGCCAATAGGTCCCGACCACGTCGCGCCAGCCACCGAGACGAACTCGTGCCAGGAAAGGATACCGTCATGAAAACTCGAGTGTATCTGCTGTGTGTGCTTACGTTCTGCGGTGTCGCGTTTTCGACGCCGGAGGTACCGGCCCAGTGCATGCTGGAATGCCCGGCTGGTGACGGCGGACTGGTCTCCGACTTTCCCGGGACCAGGACGGTGGATTTTAGCGGTGACGGAGCCGTCAGTCTTGTGGACTTCGCGGAGTTCGGGGCTTCGTACTTAGGGGTGCTCGATCCGTGCGCCGATTTTAACTGCGACGGGATCATGAGCCTTCCGGATTTTGCGATATTTGCGGCTCACTGGCTCGACGCGGGAGCATTCGCGACCGCCTGCATTCTGTGATGGTCTGACGAGACCCGCGGAGTAGGTTCCGCGAAGGCCCGGTTCGCGAACGCGAATCGGGCCTTTCCGCTCGAACGGAGATGGCGGAAGTCGTGCCGTGCGTACCGACTGAACTGTAAGCGCAGCAAGGCTTTTCTTCCGCGTGCTCATCACCTAGAATGACCGCGTGAGCACGCGCGCCACCAAGCCCCGACGCCCGCCCCGCCAACGGACGGCGTCTGCGCGCCCCGTTCCGTCGCGAGCGACGCCACAGCCCGCCACCTCGCGCCACCAATTCGTCGCCGAAACCAAGGCGTACCTCGCACTCCTCACCAAGCCCGTCCTCGAGTTGCGAACGCCGAAGACGAGCGGTCGCGAGTTCGTCGCCAACTACACCCGCATGGTCGACACCATCGTCGGCCTCGTCTTTCAGCGCGCCGCCGAGGAAAACGGTCGTCGCGCCGACGACACCGACATCGCGGTGATTGCCATGGGGGGCTACGGGCGCGCGGAGCTGGCGCCCTACTCCGACGTCGACATCCTGATTGCGTGCGGCAAGAAGACGCAGCTGGTCGAAGCGATTGCGGGCTCGTTCATCCGGCTCATGTGGGACTGCGGCTTCGAGCTGGGGCACGCGGTGGAGTCGCTGGTCGAAGCCGACACCGCGCTCACGCGCGAGATGGACACCAAGACGGCACTCATCGAAAGCCGCTGGGTGTGCGGATCGAAGCGCGTCGCGAAGGCGCTCGAGAAGAAGATCGGTCGCATCCGCCGAAGCGATCGTGAGGAGTACCTTCGCCGCAAGATCGACGACGCTCTCGCGCGCCACGAGAAATTCGGGCGCAGCTACCAACTCATCGAGCCCAACGTCAAGTTGAGCGCCGGCGGGCTGCGCGACTATCAAACTTTGGTGTGGCTCGGGCTCGTGGGTCGCGCCCCGCACGGATTGAAGGCACTGCGGCAAAAAGGACTGCTGCTGCGAGGCGAGCGTCGCGAGCTCGAGGAAGCGTACGACTTTCTCTTGCGAACGCGCGTCGAGATGCACATCGCGACCAAATCGAAGCAGGACCAACTCACGGTCGCGGAACAGCAAGACCTGGCCAAGCGGCTCGGATTTGCGCCGCGCGGCGATCACCTCGCGGTCGAGTTCTTCATGCGCGAGTACTACCGCCACACGCGCACGGTCTTTCGCATCACGGAAGATTGCTTGGAAGCGCTGGGTCGCGGCTCCCACATTGGCGTGCTGCTTGGCCAGACCCGCCTCAAGAAGGACGAGTCCAAGCTCGACATGACGCTGCGCATCCCGACCCTCCACAAGCAGCCACTGCTCGTGTTCGAGAAGCAGAAGGCGAGTGGGCAGAAGCTCGCGCGCGCGTTGCGACGTCGGTTGGAGCACGTGGTCGAAGAGGACCTCGGTGCGGCAAGCGATGTGGATCGCATGCGCCGCGCGTTCCCGTCGCTCCTCGACGACGACCGCAACGTCGATCTCGTGGTCCGTTCGCTCCACGAAACGCGCTTCCTCATGAAGATCATTCCCGAGTACGAACACCTGACGTCGCTCAAGCGCTACGATCTGTATCACCACTACACGGTCGACGAGCACAGCTTCAAGGTACTGGAGAATCTGGTCGCACTCGGGCATTCCGACGCACCTTCCGACGACCCGCTCGTGCGGCTCTACTCCGAGCTCCCGGAGAAACGGGTGCTGTTTCTCGCCGCGTTGCTGCACGACGTCGGCAAGGTCGAGGGCCGCGATCACGCCAAGAAGGGCGCCGTGCTTTCGCGCACCATCTTGAAGCGGATGGCGATTCCGCAGCATGAGATCGACATCGTGAGTGATTTGATCGCGAACCACTTGGTCATGTCGCATTTCAGCCAGCGCCGCGACCCGACCGACATGGGGACCATTACGGCTTTCTGCGATCGCGTGGGCAATCGCACGCGCTTGAAGAACCTCTGCCTGTTAACGTACGCGGACTACCGCGCGACCTCGCCGCTGGTCTGGAACGAATGGAAGCGAACGCTGCTTTGGGAGTTGTACGTGCGCGCGTACGACTTCATGGCGCGGCGCGAGAAGCAGCCGGAGGACGTGTATCGCCAGCACAAGGAGCACTTGCTGGAGTCGTTTCGCGAAGGAGACGAGCGGCGTCGCGCGCTGGCGCACCTCGATCTATTGCCGGGCGGATATCTCCTTACCATGACGCCCGAGATGGTCCGCGATCACATGCAGATGATCGAGCGCCTGGATGGCGAACCCGCGGTCTTGAGCCACCGCTTCGTGGGTGCTGCGCACGAGATCACTTTTTGCACAAACGACAAGCCGTTTCGACTGTCGGAGTTGTGCGGGGTACTCGCAATCAACGACTTCACGATTTTGAACGCATTCGCCTTCACGCGTCGCGACGGCAAGGTCATCGACGTGTTCGTGGTCGATCCCATCGATCGCGGGGACGCACTCGCGCCGGCCGAGACCTTGCTGCGCGTCGATCGAATTCGGACCAACTTGCTCGACGTGTTTCGCGGCAAGCTCGATCTCGAAGCGGCCACCAAGAAGCACGCGCACCGCTGGCGCCGCGTCGCGAAGGGCGGCATTCCGGTGGCCACGCAAATCACTTTCGAGAACGATGTCTCCGACGAGTTCACCATCATCGACGTGTTCGCGCAAGACCGCCCAGGTTTGCTGTACACGATCACGCGCACGCTGTCGCAGCAGGGGTTGACCATCGCACGTGCGAAGATCTCCACCGAAGGAGCCCGCGCGATCGACTCGTTTTATGTGCGGGAAGAGGCTGGGAAAGTGACGGCCGGTGCGAGACTAGGGGAGATTCGTTCTTCGCTCGAGAGCGCGATCAACAGCGGTTGATCACCGCTCATCGAAGATGTACTGCAGCGAGGCCTCGGCGTCGGTGACGTTCGTACCGGAACTGATTTCGCGTCGACGCCCCGATCGGTCGAATACGAACACAGTTCCGTTCACGTGCACGAACATTTCCTCGCCGACGAATCCCAGAATTCGAGGATAGGCGGTGACTGAACGTCCCATCGAGATCGGTCCCAGCGTGGTCGGCGGAGCGGAGCGGTTCTCGGCTCGCTTCATGAAAAGCTTCCCCTGCTTGATCCAGAAGAAATTGCCCGCATCCAAGGCCGCGAATTGGTCGCCGAGGATTTCGTCGACCCGGATTTCATCGAGCCATGCGAGTGTAGGGTCGACACGCAAAAAGCGGCCCGAGTCCGATAATGTCGTACCGTCGGCTGACCAGGCGACTGGCATGCCGCCGAGTTCCCATACCGGTCGACGGTGATCGAGGTCGTAGAGAAAACCGAACTCAGAGCCGTTGCCGTAGCAGACGGCAAGGTACCGCCCCGTCGGTGCCATCACGATGTCGTCGTAGTATCGGCCATAGTGCGCTTCCAGGCCTTCGTACAATGTGCGCTCGGAGCCCGTAGACAAGTCGACTTCAAAGAGTGATACGTTCGTGTAATACAGAGTGCGGTCGCACATTGCGAAACTTGTTGGCTTCCTCATGGAGAGGAGCGGTAACAATCGAGGACCGGCGACAGCAACTATCTCCCGTTCACTGATTGAGCTTCCATCCGGACGACGAAACACGACGAGGCTGTCGACGGTGAAAGTGATCCAGATGTCTTGAACGCGACGCGGTTCAAAGGTACGATTTCGCTCGCTCGCGATCTCCTCTTCGCCGGTCAGGTACTGCGAGAGCACTAGCTGCGCGGTCTCCGCATTCACACGGTAGGTGACCGGGATTCGTCGCTTCCAACTGTTCGTCTTATCCTCGTGTAGCTGGCCCGCTTCGTCTCGCCAGAGGGAACCGAATTCGGCACGAATGTCCACCGAGTCGGGCCTTGCTCCGATCACGGACTCAACCCAAGGAATGTCGGTCAGCGCGATGCGAATGCCATCACCGGTTGATTCAACCCGGACTAGCCTCGAAACCTTGTCTCTGTCCCGCGCAATGGGATCAACTCTTTCGAGGGACGCGTGTGAATTTCCAACGTAGCCCTCGAACGTACCGGTGTAACCTTTCTTGTTCGCAAAGCACACATCAATCTCGTACGCGCTCCCGTGAATATCACCCAAGCCGATCGCGCAGGTAGCTTCGCACCAGGAGTTTCCGGAGAGCTTCCACTCGCGCGATCCCACAGACACCGGAATCCACCCGACGATGGTGCTGTCCGAAACGTGGATCCAAGGTTGGAAGTTGTCGCCAACGCTGTTGTTTACCGACGAAATGAGGAGGCAGGCTGCCAGGACGAACGATTTCATGCTGATTCGTTCGTGCGATCGAAGACGCGTCGCACGCTCTGTTTGGTCTCGGCAAGTCGGAGGCGCGTGTCTCCGTGTGAGAGACCACGATGCTCCAGCGTTCGGTCGAGGTAGCTCGCGAGAAAGTCCGCGTGCTCATCGCTGGCCGGATGCGTCATCTCTTGCAGATCCATGAGGTGCTCGACGAGGCCGAATAGGTCCAGCGCATCGCGCAGCGAAACACCGTCAGCCTCCGAAACGACGCCCGCTTCGACCAGCGCGCCCACGCGCTCGCGCGTGTTCATCGCGAAGTAGTCCAGCCGATCCTTCGCACCCGCCGACAGTCCGATTGCGCACAGATACTCGATGTCGTAGCGCCCCCCGGTGGAACGTTTCGTGTCCCATTCAACGAACTGCTGCGGCGCCAGCGACTCCACCTTCCGGCGCATCTCGAGCAGCTGTGAAATCTCCGCGGGCGTGAACGGCTTGGCCGCGAAAGAGCGCAAAAGCTTTTGAAAACGCCGGCGGACGTCCTCGCCGCCCCACCACGGCGCGCACTTCGCGAATGCGACGCGCTCCCAGAGAGAGGCACGCGTGCGAAGGTAGTCCTCGTAGAATGAAATGTCCTGCACGAGCGGGGAGTTCGCACCTTCTGCCCGCAGCCGAAAGTCCAACTTGAGAATGCGTCCGTCCGAGAACCACTGATTGATGACTTGCAGGCGTTGCGTGAGATCGGGAAGATCGACGCCGTCGGCCACAACCAGCAGATCGACGTCGCTCGTGATGCGCGGCTCACCCACCGCGTATGATCCCAGCGCGAACACCGCCACGTGCTCGCGCTCCGGTATCATTTCATCCAAGGCGGCGATGAGGTGGAGCCGGGCGGCGGCGGCGCGCGCGATCTCTCCGGTCGGTCCGTGCGGACCGGGACCGAAGCCGCGGCGCACGCATTCGGCGAACACCCACAAGCGCAACCGCTCGAACCACTCGCGCTGTCGCATGCGTCGCTCTTCGGAGGCGACACCGCGCTTGGCGGCGTCGCGCGCGGAGAAGCGCTCCCATTCTGCGATCGTGGTCAGCGTCTCATCGACGCGGTCGCCTTGTTCGAGCAGCGCGTCGAGCGTGCCAATTTGCGCGCACAACTCGCGCGTCAAGAGCGACGACATCCCGGCAATGGCGACGATCAACTTCCGCGCCGCGGACGAGTCCACCACCATCTTGTAGAACGCCGCCTCGCTTCGCTCCGCGGCCGCGATCTGCGCCACGTGCACCAGCGTCAAGTCGGGATCGCCGGTGGTCGCGATGTCTTCCAACAGATGTGGCAGCAAAGACTCGAAGGCCTCCCGCGCGCGCCGGTCGAGGAAGCGCGGGAAAGAGCCGTAGGCCATTGCGTGGAGCGTGCGCATGGCGCGCGGAACATCGCGGACCCCGTACTGTTGCAGCACGCTCACCGCGCGCTCGTGCTCCTCGGGCAGCATGAGAAGTACCGAATGGGGATGCACGGATTCGCCCGCAAAAAAGCTGTCCGCAAAGGTGCGCACGTGGTTCAAGTGCCTCGAAAGGGTTTCGACGAACGACGCGGTGGTGTAGCTCCCGAGCGGGCCGGTCGAAACCCTGCGCGCGAGCAACACCACTTCGGGGTCGGAATCCGGCAAGGAGTGGGTCTGGAACTGGTGCATCATCTGCAGACGGTGCTCGACCAAGCGAAAGAAGCGATACGCCGCCGATAGATTGTCTACGTCCCACGGCTTCAAGAGGTCCAGGCGCCGCACGTGTGCGAGAGCGGTGATGGTGTTGGGCGTACGGAGCTCCTTCACGCGATGGCCGTGCATGAGCTGGATCGCCTGTGCCACGAACTCGATGTCGCGAATCCCGCCCGCCATCAGCTTGATGTTGTAGCCGCGCTGCGCGCTGGAGAGGTTGTCCTTGATTTGGTCGCGCATGGCACCCACCGCTTCCAGCGGCGCATAGGCGAGCGCGGGGTTGTAGATCAGCTTTCCCAGCGTTTCGAGCACGCGCGTCCCGAGCGCCAGATCGCCCGCGATGGTGCGCGCCTTCAACAGCGCCTGAAACTCCCACGGTCGCCCGCGATTCTCGTAGTACACGCGCAGCGATGCGTCCGAGTTCACCAGCGGGCCGGCTTTCCCGTCGGGGCGCAGTCGCAGGTCGACGCGATAGAGATACCCTTCTTCGGTGAGCGCGTTGATCGCGTCCGTCACACGGCGCGCCACACGGGTGTAGAACTGCATGGTGTCGTCGTCGGCGTCGTCGCTCGCGAAGATGAGGTCGATGTCGCTGCTGTAGTTGAGCTCGCGCCCGCCCAGCTTTCCCATCGCGATCACGGTCAAACCGCGTGGGTGGGTGTCGTCGACGGCGACCTCGTCGTACACGATCTCGAGCACGACGCGCACGCACGCTTCCGCGAGATCGCTCAGACGTCGCGCGACTTCTTCCACCGGTGCGCCACCGACCAGGTCCAGCGCGCCGATTTTCAGCAGGGCTTGACGATGCGTGCGGCGCACCGCGTTGAGTTTTCCTTCCACGCTCAAGAACGGCTCGATTTCGCGCTCGAGCCACGCTTCGTAGCTCGCGACGTCGTCCGCCGAGTCCCACGTGCGCTGCTCCATGAGCCAGTACACGAAGCCGGGCTGGCGCACCAAGATGTCCGCCAAGTGCTGGCTGCTCCCGAACACCGTCGTGACCAGATGGAGCACGGGCCGCGCGGCCAGCATGGTGCGCACGAACACGGATGGGCTGGTGTTTTCGAGGTAGCGCTCGAGGTTGCGAATGGCCGCGTCGGGCGACGAGCTGCGCAAACACGACTCGACCATTTCGACCACGTCTTGATCGCTGGCGCCGTTGGCGAGCATGCGCGTGCACGCACCTTGGACGCTCGTTGCCACTGCAGCGGAGCCGTCGAAACCGCAATCGGCCAGGCGCGCTTCCAGCGGCGCGCGCTTCGACGCGCTCTCCGGCGCCGGGGCGTCCACGAGTGAGCGCATCATCGTCTCGTGGATGTCCTCGACGATTTCGCGAAGCATCGGCCCGCGCGCTCTCGTGTCGGTGGTCTCGCTCATGGCTTTGGGATCGGATAACGTGCGATCAACATATCACTTGCGTCTGCCACGCGACCACCGTAAACTACCGGGAACTCGGCATGAAAAAAATCGAAGCATTCATCAAGCCCTTCAAGCTCGACGACGTCAAGTCGGCGCTGATGGAAATCGGCGTGCAGGGACTCACCGTTTCCGAGGTGAAGGGATTCGGGCGCCAGAAAGGGCACACCGAGTTGTATCGCGGCAGCGAGTACCGGGTCGATTTTCTCCCCAAGAGCAAGCTCGAGATCTTCGTCGCCGACGCCGACATCGAGAAAGTGGTGGAGACCATTATCAAAGTCGCGCGCACGGGATCAATCGGCGACGGCAAGATATTCATTCTCCCGGTCGAGGATGCGGTTCGCATTCGCACCGGCGAGAGCGGCGAAGACGTTTTGTAATCCTGCCCCGCGTGCCACGTACGCTTTTCGAAACATGATCGTTCTCGGCATCGAAACTTCGTGCGACGACACCTCGCTCGCCTTGTACTCGCGCGAGCGCGGGTTGCTCGCCAACCTCACGGCCACCCAGCTCGTGCACGAAGAATACGGCGGCATCGTGCCGGAGATCGCGTCGCGACAGCACATGCGCACGCTCTTGTCGGTGTACGACGCGGTGCTGGAACGCGGCGGGATCTCTGCGAGCGAACTAGACGGGATCGGCGTCAGCAACGGACCGGGACTGGTCGGCTCGCTCTTGGTCGGCGTAGGCTTCGCCAAGTCGCTCGCGCTGGCGCTGCAAAGGCCCGTGGTCGGCGTCCACCACATCGAAGCACACGTGTTGTCGAACGAGTTGAGCGGAGAAGCGCTGCGATGCCCGTGCGTCGTTCTGGTCGTGTCGGGCGGGCATACCTCGCTCTACCACGTCGCGCGCATCGGGCACTACGAGTTGGTGGGAAACACGCGCGACGACGCGGCCGGCGAAGCATTCGACAAGATCGCGAAGCTCTTGGGCCTCGGGTTTCCCGGCGGTCCGCTGGTCCAGCGCGCAGCGGAGGCGGGCAACGCCGCCGCGATCGAGTTTCCGCGCGCGATGCTCGATCGTCGCGGTTACGATTTCTCGTTTTCGGGACTGAAGACGGCGGTTCGTCAGTTCGTCGACGCGCGCACGCTCACTCCGGAGTTGATCGCGGACGTAGCCGCGTCCGCACAGGCCGCCATCGTCGACGTGTTGGTCGAGCGATCGGTCCAGTGCGCGCGCGCGTTCGGTGTGGCGGACGTCTACCTCGCAGGCGGTGTCGCCGCAAATCGTCCGTTACGCGAAAAGATGCGGGCCGCGTGCGAGGCAGCCGGCATTTCTTACCACGCCCCGCTGCTCGAGTTCTGCACCGACAATGGCGCCATGGTCGCGCGCACCGCCGAGCTCCTGCTTTCCTCCGGCCGCAATGACGGCGCTTCTCTCGACGTCTTCACGCGCGGTCCCATCGTCTCCTGGTCGTAGGCCTCGTTCGTTCTCATCGTTCCTAACCGTTCCTCATCGCTCCGCGTAACCACGCGGCAAATACCTCCACATTCCGCGGCGCGGTTCGTGCAAACGTAGCGTACCGTCGCGGTCCCGCGCGCTCCGCGTTGCATCGCACCCTTGGCATACTCCTTGCCCCTTTGGCCGGGGTTAAGTGTTTTTCGCAGTTCGCGTTCTGGCCGTAGGCGGCGTCATGCAAGCACCCGACAACTCGAGCTATCGCATCCTCGTCGCGGACGACGAGCCCCACATCCGACAGATCTTGCGCTTCACGTTGGAACGCGCGGGCTATCAGGTGTTCACGGCCGCGGACGGTGAGGAAGCGCTCGCGCGCGCAGCCGAAGTCAAACCGAGCCTCGTTCTCCTCGACGTCATGATGCCCAAAATCGACGGCTACGAAGTTTGTCGCAAAATGCGACAGGACTTCAGCCTAAACCAGATTCCCGTGATCATGCTCTCGGCCCGCGGCGATCAGCGCGACCGCGTTGCCGGCCTCGAGGGCGGCGCCAACGACTACCTCGTCAAGCCCTACTCGAACGAAGAGTTGCTGCTGCGCGTGAGGAACGTACTCGAGTGGAACATCCGGCAGAAGGAAGCCAATCCGCTCACCGGGCTCCCCGGCAACACCGCCATCGAGCGCGAGATGATCGCGCGCATCAGCCTCAAGAAGCCGTACGCGTTTCTGTACATCGACATCGACAACTTCAAGGGCTTCAACGACTACTACGGCTACCAAAAAGGCGACGACATCATCGAGTTCCTGGCCGACATTCTGCGCCGCACCGTGGTGAAGCTGGGCGGCAACGAAGATTTCGTGGGACACATCGGCGGCGACGACTTCGTGATGGTGGTGCCTCCTTCGCGCGCGGAGATCATGGCGCAGTACGTGGTCGACGAGTTCGACAAGGGAACGCTGCTGCTGTTGGACCAGGAAGACGTGAAGCGCGGGTACCTCGAGGTGCGCGATCGACAGGGCGAGCTCAAGCGCATCCCGGTCATGTCGGTGACGATCGCGCTCGTCAAGAGCACGGACAACCAAATCGAACACTTCGCGGAAGTGAACGACATCGCTTCCAGCTTGAAAGAATACGGCAAGCGAATCGACGGCAGCGTGGTCGTGAAGGAGCGCCGCCAGGACGGGGCGCCCACGCGCCCGCAGACGCGGAAGTAGCGAACATGGACATCCGTACCGCCGAAGACAAAACCGCCGTGCTCGAAGCGCTCTTGAACGAAGCGCGCATCGAAGCCAACCAGCTTCGCCAGCGGCTCGAGTTCTATCGGCGCGTGATCGCGTCGACACGCCTGGTCATGGGCCACGAGTTCAAGAAGCCCACCACCGCCATCAGCGGCTACCTCGACCTCGCGCACGAGGACGTGGAGAAGGCGGGACTCAACGATGTGGCCGCGTTCATCGAGAAAGCCCGCAACGAGTGCGCGCTCTTGAACGAGCTCAACGCGTTCTACCTGGACTTGCTCAAGGTGGATGGCGGCAGCGGCGATCCGCCGACCGAGTCGGTGGACCTTCTGGAGACCATCGTCGACGCGATCGAGCAGACGCCCGCGCTCCTGCGCGCGACCGAGCGCGTTCGCATCGTGGTGGCAGACCGATTGCCGCGTGTGCTGCTGAATCGCTACGCGGTGAAGCTGATCGTGCTGAACTTGCTGGAGAACGCGCTCAAGTACTCGCCGGCCGACTCGCAAGTTCGCATCGAAGCCGAGACGTTTCGCGACAAGCGCGGCGCCGGCGATCGTGAGTTGTTGAAACTGCGCGTGGCCGATCTCGGAGCGGGCATCGCGCCGGACGACGTAAAGCGCATCTTCATGCCCTTCGTTCGCGTGGGGTCCAACAAGGTCGACGGCACCGGACTGGGCCTGACACTGGTGCGTAACCTGGTCGACATGTGCGAAGGCGAAGTGTCGATCCGAAGCGAACCCGGCCAGGGCACGACGGTGTACGTGACCCTGCCGTTCACGCGCACCCAAGACGCCGGAGTGGTGCGTCCGTGAAGCGCGGGCCGAAGCGAGATTCGTTTCCGCGCGTGTCGGAGTCGAGCACGTTGAGCATTCTATACCTGCGATTCATCGAGCTCTTCGCGTTCTTCGGAATCGTGTTCGCCGCGCGTTTCCTCGGCGATTTCACGTATCGCACCAACGTGCTCGTGATCCTGTTTCTGGTGGCTGCCTTTCTGCAGTACAACGGCGAGTGGCTGTGGGAAGGAATCGGCTCGCGCATCGGGTGGGACAAGAAGCGCTGCAACGTCGCGCTCCTGTGGTATTCGAGCTACGTCGACCTGGCCGCAGTGGTGGGGCTGATTCACTTCACGGGAACGGTCGAGAGCCCGTTCCTCTTCATGCTGACGATCCCACTCTTCTTCGTCTGCAACACGTTCACGTGGAAAGTGACGGCCGCCTACTTCGTTTCGGCCTCCCTGATCGCCTTGGGTGTGATCGGCTATCTCGAGATGCAGGGCACGCTCCCGCATTACAGCGTGTACAGCACGTCGCCCGGCGTGTTCATGAATCCCCACTACCTCGCCGGGTCGCTGCTCGTCATCGGCGCGTTCGTGAGCTTGGTCATTTATCTCTCCAACGCGTTCCAGGACCGCATGAGCACGTCGCTCGAGCGGATGCGCAGAAAGCGCGACGAGTCCGAGACGCGCGTCAACGAGCTGGCACGCCTGTACGACATCAGCACCGGCATCAACGCTGCCATCTCGCTGGAGACCCTGCTCAAGATCGTCGCCAAAGAAGCGACGCTGCTGCTCGAGCGCCCGTGGGCGAGCATCATTCTCTTCACCCAGAAGCAGGAAGTCACGCACTCGGTGTTCGTGGGGGTGAATCAGAATCGCGAGCTCAAGTTCGACAAGCGGATGCGCCGCGGCGGCTTGAGCGAGTGGATCTGGACCCACAACACGCCCATCGTGGTCGAGGACACGACGCGCGACAAGCGCGCCAACTGCAGCGAGTTCCTGGGGCACTTCGACATTCGCTCCATCGCGGGCTTCCCGCTCACCAGCGGCAAGCAAGTGATGGGCATCGTGTTCACCGGCGACTTCGCGGCGCGTGCGATGTCGGATCAGCACATGCGACTCATGACGACGCTGTGCCAGCAACTCTCGGTTGCGATCGAAAAGAGCCGGCTGTACGACTCCCTGGAACGAAAAATTCGCGAGTTGGAGCGCCAGCTCGATACCTTGGAGAAGACCAACATTCTGAAGTCGGATTTCGTCTCGCACGTGTCGCACGAGCTGCGTACTCCGCTCACGTCGATCAAAGCGTATGTCGAGGCGCTGGTGGACAACTCCGACGACCCGCGCTTCATTCAGCGCAAGGAATTCTTGGACATCGTCTCCAAGGAAACCAATCGCCTGATACGCATCGTCAACGACGTGCTGGATGTGTCGAAGATCGAATTCGGCCAGCGCCCCATCACGCGCACACCGGTCGACCTGAGCGCGGTGATGGCGGAAGTCCTCGACATGCTGAGCCCGTCGCTGCGCGAGCGCAGCGTACGCATCGAAGCCGACGTTCCCAGCGACCTCCCGCGCATCGAGGGAGACCCGGATCTCATCAAACAGGTGTTCATCAACCTGATCTCGAATGCGATCAAGTACTCGCCGCGCGGCACCACCGTCACGGTGGCCGCGCGCGAAGAGGCGGTCAACATCGTGATGTCGGTGGCGGACCAGGGGGTGGGAATTCCGAAGGACGAGATCGGCAGCGTGTTCGACAAGTACTTCCGCGCTCGCTCGCAGAAGGAATCCAAGATGGAGGGTCTCGGGCTGGGGCTTGCCATCGTGAAGAACATCGTCGAGCAGCACGGGGGCGTGGTGCGCGTCGAAAGTCACGAGGGCAAGGGCAGCACGTTCTACTTCACGCTGCCGCGCGAGCACTGCTTCAACGATCTTATCGGCTATATCGGCGAAGTGGTCGACGCGCGTGAGCAGCTCCACGAGATGCTCGAACTCATCGTTCGCATGATCGCGGAGCTCCTGAACGCGAAGCGGGTCTCGTTGATGCTCCTCGACAAGAGCCGGTCAGAGCTCTTCATCAAGATGTCGTTCGGGATCGAGGAGTGGGTGGTCGAAAACACGCGCGTCAAGGTGGGACAGGGCATCGCCGGCATGGTGGTGGAGCGCGGCGAGCCGCTCTTGATCGCGAACATCGAAGAGAACGACATCTACATCGCGCCCAACAGCCCCCAGTACGACACCGTGTCGCTGGTGAGCGTGCCGCTGCGCGTCAACGACGTGGTGGTGGGTGTTATCAATGTGAACAACAAGACCAACGGCCGCCCCTTCGACCGCGACGACCTCAATCTTCTGATGTCGTTCAGCGAACGCATCTCACGCGCGCTCGAGCGGGTGCGCGTGGTGGACGATTCGCACACGTTCCTCCAGGACACCATCGACGCGTTCAAGCGCATGCTGGAAACGCAGACCAAGACCAAGGTGATCGAGCTGGCCATCGACCATTCGGTGAAGATCGCGCGCAAGCTCGGGCTGCCCGAGAAGGAAGTGAGCGTCATTCAGTACGTCGCGAGCGTGCACGACATTGGCATGACCGAGATCAGCGACGAGATCCTGAACAAGGCCCTCCACCTGTCGAGCGAAGAGATGCGTCAGATCCAGCGCCACCCGGAGCGCGGCGCCGAGTTGATTCGGCCCCTCGAGTTCGTGGAAGCCGTGAGCAACATCATTCTTTATCACCACGAGCGCTGGGACGGCAGCGGCTACCCGATGGGATTGAAGGGCGAGGAGATTCCGGTAGGCGCGCGCATCCTGGCCGTGATCGACGCCTACCAGTCGATGACGCTCGGACGGCCCTATCGCACGCGCAAGTCGGCGGAGACAGCGCTCGGCGAGCTGGTGGAAAACTCGGGCGCGCAGTTCGACCGCGACGTGGTGGAGGCGTTCGTGCGCGTGCTCAAGGAAGACGGCAAGCTGGCGGCTCGCGACGAACGCGACCTGATCAAGAAGCTGCGCGAGGTGCCGGTGGGCGCGTCGCAAGAGTGACCGAAACTAAGGTACGACCCATCATGAACGGGAGCATGCAACTGGCACACGTCACGGGCGCGCCGACCGAATACCTCGCGATGGCGGGGGTCTTGGTCGGCCTCGTGTTCCTGACGCTGTGGCGCGAAACGATAGCGAGCAACTCGGCGCTGTTCTTCTCGCGAACCATGGCCGCGCTGGCGTTCGCGACCAGCCGCGTGACGGTGGTTGTATTCGCGGCTTCGATGATGTCGGAACCGTCGGGAGCGCCGTTCCTCTATCTCTTGCTCAACTTCACGTGCTTCTTCCTCGCGGCGCGCTGCTTGCCGATCGGTATTCAAGAGGCGCAAAGCGCGCGCGACGACGCGGCGCCGGCCCACGATGAACTCGAAGAGAAGCCCCACCGGGGAATCGCGGACGCGGAATGGCGCGCGGTGAAATACCAGACCGCACTCTTCGGTTTGACCGGCGGCCTCATCTACGTGGTGGTTCCGCAGGCGAGCCCCGGTTTTTCGATCCTGGGCTTCCTGGGAGCCATTGTGCTGGGCGCCACGGTGCGAGTGAGCGGTGCGTTGTTCAGCGCGTCGCGCACGGCCATTGCCGAAGTCCGTCCCGTGCTGTTCGTCTTGGTCGCGTCGCTCGTCACGTCGTGGCTGTTGGTGGTAGGCGCCGGCACGACCTCCGGCGTGACGGCCGCCGCGCTCATCAAGACCGCGCAGATCGCCGACATCGCAGCCCTGGTAACCGCGCTCCTGTCGCTCCAGACCAATTACATCGTCATCGGGGCGCGCATGCGTCGCGAGTCCAATGAGAAAGACCTCGAGATCGGCCAGGCCCGCGCCGAGCTGAGCCTGCTCAATCGCGTCGCATCGGACATGTACGAGGACTCGCACTCGATGATCCGGCGACAGCAAGATCACTCGCGCTCGCTGATCCGCAAGTCGGAGGACCTCGAGCGCATCCTCGAGATAGGTGTTCGCATCCAGCAGCACAAGAACGTCAAAGAGCTGCTGCAAATGGTGGCCGAGCTGGTGCGGGAGAACCTGGGATTCGAAACCGTCGTCATCCGTGTGCTCAACAAGCGCACGCAGGCGTTCGAGACCAAGGCCTACGTAGGGCTGAACCCGGAGGCGCAAGACACGGTGATGAATCACCGCATCTCGATGGCCGACTACGAGCAAATGATCGACCCGCGCGCGCGCGTCAGTCGCAGCTTTTTCCTGAAGAACGCGGCGCTCGCGACCGGGTCGGTAGACGCCCCCCGCGACACCGACAGCGCGGTGCTGGTGAGCGACCATTGGGAAGACGTCGAGAGATTGATCGTCCCGCTCATCGACGACGACGCCGGCGAGCAGACCATCGGCTACATCTCGGTGGAAGAGCCCGAGGACCCGCAGCGCTCCGTGGTCGACGTCATCGATACGCTGGAGACCATCGCCACCCTGGCTGCGGTTGCCATCCGAAACCTCAACCGTCACCGCGAGGTAGGCGAGAAGAACGAGAAGCTCAAGCAGTACGCCGAAAAGCTTTCGAGCCTCAACAAGATGAAGTCGAACTTCGTCGCGACCATCTCGCACGAGTTTCGTACCCCGCTGACGTCGATCAAAGCGTACTGCGAGACGCTCAACAAGAACGCGGAATCGATCGATCGCACGATATTGAAGGAGTTCTTGAAGGTCATCGAGGAAGAGAGCAACCGGTTGATGACGCTGATCGAGGACATCCTCGACTTTTCGCAAATGGAGTCGGGCGCGGTTCGTTTCGAGCGCACGTCGTGCAACCTGAACGAAATCATCACCATCGCGGCCAACGAGCTGGAGAAAAACTTCGAGAGCAAGCGCATCACGTTGGAGACGCGTCTGCCCGCCACCGAAGTCAAGGTGCGCGCCGAGCGCGACCTCATGAAGCAGCTCGCGATCAACTTGCTCCACAACGCATCCAAGTTCACGCCTGAGGGCGGCAAGGTCTGGATACGCCTGCAGGACGAAGTCGTGAGTGCGCGCATCATCGTGGAGGACAACGGCATCGGAATCCCGGAAGACGAGGTCGAGAAGATCTTCGACCACTTCCACCAGGTGGACGGGACCGCGACCCGGCGCCACGGCGGCACCGGCATCGGGCTGGCCATCTGCAAGAACATCGTCGAGTGGCACGACGGGCGCATCTGGGTCGAGAACGTGCCGGGCAAGGGCGCGCGCTTCGTGGTGGTCGTGCCCAAGAAACAGGCTGTGGTGCGCAGCGAGCTCCTCACCGACTACGTGTCGACGCGGCGCTTCGAAGTCGAGCGCTACATGGAGCTCGTGGTCGAGTTGGTGGCGGAGCTGCTCAACGTCAAGCGCGCTTCTCTCATGATGGTCGACGAAAACGGTGAAGAGCTGCGCATCGACAGTGCCATCGGCCTTGACGAAGACGTGGTCGAATACGCGCGCGTCAAGCTCGGCGAGGCCATCTCGGGTCAGGTGGCGAGCGAGAACAACGCGTTTCTGGTGCGCGACATCGGAAGCGAGCGCCGCCTGCAGGCGGCAGGACCGGGGCGCCGCTACGAATCGAAATCGTTCCTATCGGTTCCGTTGCGGAAGGATGGCCGGGTGCTCGGCGTTATCAATGTTACCGACCCCGTCGGCCGCGACCACCTCGACGAAGCCGACCACGCGCTGCTCGAGCTCTTTGCCGACCGGGTCGTCGTCGCCATGGATGCGTTGTCGCATTTCAAGGAGAAGTCGCGCGAGTTCGAGGACGTGCGCTCCACCTTCAAGTCGATTCTGGACGCCAAGCGATACATCGACACGCACAACGTCGAGGCCCTGTCGAACGTCCTTCGCGACGTAGCCGCCAAGCTGGCCATGAGCCCGACGGAAAGCGCGACCTTGCAGTACGTATTCAACGTCTACGACCTCGGACTGGCGAAGGTCGGGCACAACATCATCAAGCAGCCCCGCGAGCTGACGCACCAGGATCGATTCGACGTAGAGCAGCACACGATCGTCGGAACCGACATGCTCAAACCGATCGAGTTCATCCCGCGCGTTCGCGACGCGGTGCTTTACCACCACGAGAACTTCGACGGCTCGGGATATCCCGGCAAGCTATCGGGCGAAGAGATTCCTTTGGACGCGCGCATCATCCGGGTCGCGGACACGTTCCGCGCCCTGATATCGCACCGTCCGTACCAAAAGCAATACAGCTTGAGTGAAGCGATACAGGTTTTGAAGCATCGCGCCGGAACGCTGTTCGACCCGAAGGTGGTCGACGCATTCGTGGAAGCCGTCACGCGGCATGCCGATAGCTTCCACACGCCGAACACGTCCGTCGATTCGCGACGGGGCGACCGGTCGACGCTGCAGCAAGGATCATTGAAGGAGGACTGACATGGCGCTGGGCAAGATTCTGGTGGTCGACGACGAGGTGTACATCCTGCACATCCTCGATTTCAGCTTGGGCGCGGAAGGATTCGAAGTGATCACCGCGAACAATGGCGAGCTGGCGATCGAGAAGGCGAAGCAGGAGAAGCCCAACCTGGTCGTGCTGGACGTCATGATGCCGGTTCTCGACGGCTACGAGACGTGCCGCCGCTTGAAGCGCGACCCGGAGACAAAAAATATTCCCGTGGTGTTGCTCACGGCAAAAGGGCGTGACCTCGACAAGCGCTTGGGTTACGAAGTCGGCGCGGTGGACTACATCGTGAAGCCGTTCAGCCCGAGTCGTTTGATCGAACGGATCCAGGAGATCCTCGGTTGCCGCAAGTAGCGCGCGTTCTCCTAGCGCTGGAACGCTGCGCGGCGGGTCCTGTCGCACAACAGCCCACTTCGCCGGGCCTACCGCGCCTACGCACTAGTAGTCCCGGACTCGTGGGCGCCCGTTGTGCGCCACCCGCCGCGCAGCGTTCCGCGACGCCGTGCTACACTGCCGCGCATGCGGCCCGAAGTAACCCCACCATCGCCTGATTCGCCGCGCTTCGCGCGCGTCGTGCTCCCGATTCCCGTCGACCAGCCCTTCACCTATCAGATTCCCGATCCGCTCTTGGGTCGCGTGGTGGTCGGTTCCCGCGTCGAGGTCCCGTTCGGCAAGCGCGAGTTGAGCGGGGTCGTTGTCGATCTACTCGATCGCAGCGACGTGCCCCGAACGCGCGCCATACGCGAAGTCGAGGAGGTCTTCGCGCCGCCGGCGCTGCTCGAGCTCGCGCACTGGATGGCGTCTTACTACGGCTGCTCGCGGGGGGAAGCGATGCAGTCCGTGCTCCCGCCCAGCATGCGGCGCGCGAAGGTGAAAGCAAGACCGACCGGTGTCCTTCGCGTCGTCGACGATGCGCTGCGCCGGGGCGGCGAGACCGGCGAGGCATACGCGAAGACGCGCGCGGAGCTCGCGCGCGCCAAGCGCCAGTTCGCGCTCCTCACCGAGTTGGTGAGCGCGGGCGGCGAAGCGCCCGTGCCCGTGATTCTCGAAGAGTGGGGCTACGCGCGCGAGGTGCTCGACGGTTTGGTGGATCGCGGTATCGCGCGTATCGATCCGACCGATATCGTGTCGCCGCTCGACGCGCTGGAAGCTCAGGTCGAGAACCTGAACGCAGAGCAGGAGCGCGCACTCTCGCTCGTCGTCGACGCCATCCGCTCGCGCGAGTTCCGTCCCATGCTGATCTACGGCGTCACCGGCAGCGGCAAGACGGAAGTCTATCTGCGCGCGGCGCGCCACGCGATCGACGCCGGGGGCGGATGCATCGTGCTGGTACCCGAGATCGGCCTGCTTCCGCAAGCGACCGCCCGCTACCGGCGCGCGTTTGGAGACCTCGTCGCCATCATTCATAGCCGGTTGACGGGGCCGGAGCGATTCGAGATCTGGGAGCGCATCGAGCGCGGCGAGCATCGCGTGGTGGTGGGGCCGCGCTCGGCGTTGTTCAGCCCGGTGCGCGACCTTCGCCTCATTGTGGTGGACGAGGAACAGGACGAGTCCTACAAGCAAGACGACAAGCCGCGCTACCACGCGCGCGCGGTGGCACTGGTGCGCGGCAAGATGGAGAAGATCGCGGTCCTCTTGGGTTCGGCAACACCGTCGGCGGAATCGATGCGGTGGGCGCGCGACGAGAAGTATGCGTTCGCGCGTCTCTCCGAGCGCGTCGCGGGAGGTGTGCTGCCGGAAATCGAGATCGTCGACATGCGCGAGCCGGACGCGCGCGGGGCGGTGCTATCGCCGCGGCTTTCCGAGCACATCGAACGAACCGTCGCGGCCCGCCGTCAGGTGATCGTGTTTCTCAACAAACGCGGCCACGCGCGCACGGTGCAGTGCTCGGCGTGCGGCTGGGTGGCTAGGTGCAAGAACTGCGACGTCTCGCTCACTTTCCACCGCGTCGACGACCGTTTGAAATGTCATTTGTGCGGCTACTCTCGCGCGACTCCCAGGAACTGCGATTCGTGCAGCAGCAGGCTGTTGCGTTACACCGGCGTGGGGACGCAACGCGTCGAGCTGGAATTGAAATCGATGTTTCCGGGTGTGGGTGTCTTGCGCATGGATGCCGACACCACCTCGGGCAAAGAGGGACACCGGCACATTCTCGAAGAGTTCAGCTCGGGGAACTATCCCATTCTCTTGGGAACGCAAATGGTGACCAAGGGCCACCACTTTCCGGGCGTCGGTTTGGTGGGCGTGGTGAGCGCGGAGGAGGGGTTGAACTTCCCCGACTTTCGTTCCGCCGAGAGAACCTTTCAACAACTGGTTCAGGTTGCGGGCCGCGCGGGACGATCCGACGACGCCGGGCGCGTCATCATTCAGACCTACACCCCCGACCACTCGGTGTTTAGGCACCTGTGCGCGCACGACTACGACGGCTTCATGGACGAAGAGCTCGAGCTGCGACGGCAACTCGGGTACCCGCCCTTCGCGCGCATCGTGCTCGCGTCGTGCAGCGCCACCGACGCGGCGGCGCTCGCGTCGTTCATGGAAACGTGGGCGACGGCGCTGCGCGAAGAATTCGGCGGGCGCGGTGTGGTGGTGCTGGGCCCGTCTCCCCCGCTCGTGCCGCGCGTCAAGAATCGCTTCCGCGAGCAAGTTCTCCTGAAGGGATCCATTTCGCGGACGCACAAGGACGCGGCGCTCTCGCTCTTCAAGCGGCTGACCGAGTCGCGCAAGGGCGGCACGTCGATCGAGCTGCGGTGGGACGTCGACCCGGAGTCGTTTTTCTGGTAGTCGTCTGCAGCCTAACCGTTTTTCGGAGACTCGGTTGCCCGCTTAGCGGGGAAAATTCGCCTTGACACTCGGCGCGGCTTCTCTTTAAATGAAGGCATTCGACAGGTTCCATCCCCGAGTATGGATCCGCGTAAATGACCCACCTCGGCGGCCCCGTGGAAGATCTGCCGCCCGGGACAAAACAACTCAGCCCAAGCCATTCGCGATTTCGAGGAACGTCGACCCACCAGAAATGGGTTGCCCGACACAGAACCGTTGAAGTAAAGCTCGCCCTGGAGCCGTTCGGGCGAACCGCTTTGTTGTTTTTGTAATAGGAAAAAGCGCCACATGAGAGCAAGGTTCGTTTCAAGACTGGTACTGCTGGCACTCGTCGCCGTCGTCGCGGCGATCGGCTGTAAGTCCGTCAACACGACCAGCGCCATCCTTCGCAACCAGGAAGGCAACTACGACCTCGCGCTCCAACTGTGCCGGGATGCATTGAAAGAGAACCCGAACGACCCCGAGGCGCACTTCCAAATGGGCTTCGCATACAGTCACCTCGACAGCGTGGGGCTCGCCTACGAGCACTTCATGAAGGCCAAAGAGCTGGACCCCAAGCGCGAGAAGATCGTCGCCGACAACATCCAGAGCAACTTCGCGAAGCACTACAAGCTGGGGCAGAACGCTTTCAATCGTATCGACTACAAGACCGCTGTGGGCGAGTTCGGATTGGCCACGGAGGCCGACCCGCGGCAGGCCATTGGGCACTACAACCTGGGCAGCTCGTATTACTCGCTGGCGGCGATCGATTCCGCCAATGCCAAGCAGGACTACGAGCAAGCGCTGAAGTCCGCCGACAAGGTACTTTCGATCTCCAACCCCAGCGAGGCGACGTATTCGCGCGCACTCACACTCGCCGGCAAGTCGCTGGTGCAGCTGGGTCGCGAGGAAGACGCCGTCGAGCGCTTCCAGCGCATGATCGAAGAAGACCCGGCCAACTACCAAATCATCCAGGACATCGGCAACGACTTGCTCAAGACCAACAACTGGAAGGGTGCGTCGGTGTTCTTGAAGATGACCGCCGATGCGCGCGCAAAAATTGCGGCCGATGACGCCAATGTGTTCTACAATCTCGGTGTCGCCTATTACAACTTGCGCGAGGAAGACCCCAACGCGCTCGCCGAGGCCGTGACCTATTACCAGAAGTCGCTCGATTTGCAGCCCGATGATCCCGCGACCGTGCTCAACATCGTGCTCGCGTACACCGCGGCCGGGGATTGGGACCAGGTCGTGACGTGGGGCGAAAAGCTGGTCAACCTGAATCCCAACGATCCGGCCGGGTGGCGGCTGTTGGCCACGAGCTACCAGAAGTTGGGAGACATGGACAAGTTCAAGGAGACCATGGATCGTTACGACATGCTCGAAAAGAAGTAACGAGCCTGCCGAACTGAAACGAGGCGCCCGTCGCCGGACTGGAACGCGAATTGCAGCGATTCGAGAACGGCGTGGCGGGTTGGAGGGCGGCGGTGGATCACCGAAGCTCATAGGTTCTTTCTCTCAAACCGATTATCAATCATTCCAGAAGCCAACGATCGACGTCGGCGACGGCAACCAAGTTCTCAATCAATTTGACGGACGTAAACCACCGTTAACGCGTTAAACCCTCTCCCATCGGGCGGCCAAGCCCGAACCTACCTACCGTGTCTTCTATAAGTGCAAAGCGAATGGATATCTCGGACCTCAAGGGGAAGACCATCTCCGAGCTGCTCGATGTGGCGAATACCCTCGAACTCGAGGGAACGAGCAGCATGCGCAAGCAGGAGCTGATCTTCAAAATTCTCGAGGCCCAAACACAACAGAACGGACTCATCTTCGCCGAGGGCGTTCTGCAGGTTCTACCCGAGGGCTACGGATTTCTCCGCTCGCCCGATTACAACTACCTTCCGGGCCCCGACGACATTTACGTGTCGCCGTCGCAGATCAAGAAGTTCGACCTTCGAACCGGCGACACCGTCTCCGGGCAGATCCGCAGTCCCAAGGACTCGGAGCGCTACTTCGCGCTGTTGCGCGTCGAAGCGGTCAACCACGAGCACCCGGACGTCGCCAAGACGAAGCCGTTCTTCGACAACCTGACGCCGTTGTATCCGCAGGAGTCGTTCAATCTCGAGCACGATCCCGAAGATCTCTCGACCCGATTGATCAACTTGATGTCGCCGATCGGAAAGGGACAGCGAAGCTTGATCGTCGCGCAGCCGCGCACCGGTAAGACGATCCTGTTGCAGAAGATCGCCAACGCCATCACGGCCAACCATCCGGAAGTCTATTTGATCGTTCTATTGATCGACGAGCGACCGGAAGAAGTGACCGACATGGAGCGTTCGGTGAAGGGCGAAGTGATCAGCTCCACCTTCGACGAGCCGGCCGAGCGCCACGTCCAAGTGGCCGACATGGTGATCGAGAAGGCCAAGCGCCTGGTCGAGCACGGCAAGGACGTCGTCATTCTGCTGGACTCGATCACGCGACTCGCGCGCGCACACAACGCGGTCGTTCCCCACTCGGGGAAGATTCTCTCCGGCGGTGTGGACTCGAACGCGCTCCAGCGTCCGAAGCGTTTCTTCGGCGCTGCGCGCAACATCGAGGGCAACGGCAGCCTGACCATCATCGCCACCGCGCTGATCGAAACCGGCAGCCGCATGGACGAAGTCATCTTCGAAGAATTCAAGGGCACCGGCAACATGGAGCTGGTCCTGGATCGCCGCTTGAGCGACAAGCGCGTCTTCCCCGCGGTCGACATTTTCAAGTCGGGCACCCGCAAGGAAGAACTTTTGATCGACAAGAAGGACCTCGAGAAGATATGGATCTTGAGGAAATTCTTGAACGACAAGCCGCTCATGGAGGCGATGGAGTTCTTCCTCGACAAGCTCGGCAAGACCAAGACGAACGCACAGTTCTTGAAGAGCATGAACGCTTAGAGGTCTACGGCGTTGACGTCGTAGTGCAGGGAAGAGGCCCCACCCGCCAGGGATGGGGCCTCTTTTCATTATTCAGGAGGGTGAGCAATGGCACACGTAAAGGTTTGGTTGATCGTCGCCGTCTTGTTGTTCCCCGTCGCGGTCGTGGGCAAGTCGGTCGAGACCACCAGCGGGATCGTCTACATCCAAAACAAGCAGTACGAGGAGGCGCGGGTCATTCTCCTGAAAGCAATCGCGAAGAATCCCAAGGACGGCGAGGCGCACTTCTATCTCGGCCTCGCCTACAGCGAGCTCGACAGTGTCGGAGTCGCGTACAACCACTACATGAAGGCGAAGGAGCTGGAGCCGAAGAAGGCGCGCGATATTGCAAACAATATCGCGAGCAATTACGCGAAGCATTACACGCCCGGACAGAATGCGTTCAAGCAGACCAACATCACCGAGGCGGCCAGACAGTTCGAGCTGGCGACGCAGGCCGATCCGACCCAATCGGCGGCCCACTTCAATCTGGCTGTGATGTACTCGCGGCTCGCAGCGGCGGACTCCACGTATCTGGACAAGGCACTCACGGAGTCCGACAAAGTGCTGACACTCGCGAACACGAGCGATCCCAACTACCTCAAGGCGTTGCAGCTTTCCAGCCGGATGCTGGCCCAGCTCGGACGGCAAGACGAAGCGGTGGAGCGCTTCCGGCCGTTGCTGGAAAAGGACCCGTCGCAGTATCCCGTGGTGGAAGAGAGCGGAATGGAGCTGCTCAAAGCCAAGAGCTGGAAGGGCGCGGCTGCGCTTCTGAAAATGGCGGCCGACGCGCGCTCGAAATTGGGCGCCGAGGATTTCGCCGTCTATTCCAACATTGGAATCGCGGAGTTCAATTTGCGAACGGACGATCCCTCCAAAATCGACGAGGCGATCGCATACTACGAGAAGGCGCTTGCCATCCAGCCCGACGACGCGCCGACCGTATTCAACCTGGTGGTCGCGCACATGGCGAAGGAAGATTGGGTCGGCGCAGCGGTGTGGGGAGAGAAGTACGTCAGCGTGAACGCGAGCGACCCTAAGGGGTGGCAATACCTCGCGCGCTGCTACAGCGAGGCCGGTGACACCGACAAGGCATCCGAGGCGCTGACTCGCTACCAACAATTGAAGGGGCAATAGGGTGCGCTCTCTGGGGGGGCAGAATCGGGGCGCCTTCGCAAGGTGGTCCTGGTCCGGTAACCGGTTGACAGGATAGGAAGATTGGGCTATTGTTCCGGCTCCCCGATTTCAGGAGTTGAGAGACCAAATGAAGAAAGAAATCCACCCCGAGTACCACCCGGTCGTCTTCGTCGACCCCAGCGTGGGCGCCGAGTTCGTCGGCCGCTCGACCATGAAGAGCGCCGAGACCCGCGATATCGACGGGGTCAAGCACTACGTGGTCAAGATGGAGATCTCGTCGGCGTCGCACCCGTTCTATACCGGCAAGCGCAAGTTCGTCGACACCGCCGGTCGCGTGGAACGCTTCCGCGAGAAGTACAAGTACAAAGACGTCGGCGGATCGTCCGAGTAGTCTCGCCCCTCATCCATGCCGGAAAAACGCATCAGCGTCGGTGGCCAGGCGGTCATCGAAGGCGTCATGATGCGATCGCCGACGTACTACGCGACGGCCGTTCGCACGCCCCAGGGGACCATCGTCATCCAGAAGAACCGGTTTGTCGCCTTGACGCACCGGTTCAAATTTCTCAACATTCCCATCGTTCGCGGCGCGATCAACCTGGTCGAAATGATGTGGATCGGGATCCAGTCGCTTTCGTATTCCGCCTCGCAGGCCGCCGAAGATAGCGACCCCAAGCCCAAGAAGACCGCTGCCACCAACCTGTCGATCTTCGGCTCGGTGGTGTTCGCGCTGGGCGTGGGATTCCTGCTGTTCTTTTATCTCCCGCTCTGGCTCACCGAGCTCCTGCCGATCGAGGGCAGCATCGCCTTCAACTTGGTCGACGGCGCCTTCCGCCTGATCATCTTCCTCGGCTATCTGTTCGCGATCGCGCAGTGGAAGGAAATGAAGCGCGTGTTCCAGTACCACGGCGCCGAGCACAAGACCATCTACGCGTTCGAGAACGGCCAGGACCTCACGGTCGCCAACGCGCGCCCGTACACCACGCTCCACCCGCGCTGCGGCACGAGCTTTCTCTTGGTGGTGATGCTGGTGAGCATCTTCGTCTTCGCGCTGCTCGGCAAGCCGGAGACGTGGGGCGACCGACTACTTCGTTTCGCGATGATTCCCGTGATCGGCGGGATTGCATTCGAGTTCATTCGCCTGTCGGCGAAGGAGAAATTCGCGCGCTTCATGCGCCCCGCGATCTGGCCGGGCCTCACGCTGCAAAAGGTCACGACACGCGAACCGAGCGATGATATGCTGGAGGTCGCAATCGCGGCGTTGGTGGCGTGCCTCGACTATCAGAATGCGAGACTGGAGATTCCCTCCTAGCGTTTCGTCTCCTTCTAAACGCGCCTCACGCGCAGCGCGCGTCGTCGCGCAATCGAACCATGAACCCCAAGTACGACCAGATTCTCGCTCGCTTCGAAGAGCTGACGTCGCTCATTTCCGACGAAAAGGTGATTCGCGACAACATGCGCTGGCGCAAGCTTGCCAAAGAGCGCTCGGACATGACCGATCTGGTCGAAGTCACCGCGCGCCTGAAGAAAGTCGAAGAGACGCTGGCCGACAACCGCAAGATCATCGCCGCCAACGAAGACGCCGACTTGGTCGAAATCGCGCGCGCCGAGATGGATTCGCTCAAGGAAGAGATGGCGTCGCTGGGAGAGAAGTTCCAACTCCTCCTGGTTCCCAAGGATCCCAACGACGACAAGAACACCATCTTGGAAATTCGAGCGGGGACCGGCGGCGAAGAATCCGGTCTCTTCGCGGGCGACCTCTTGCGCATGTACACGCGTTTCGTCGAACGCCGGGGATGGAAGTGTGAAGTCTTGAGCAGCAACGAGACCGGCGTGGGCGGCTTCAAGGAAGTGATTCTGTTGGTGACGGGTGCCGGTGCGGGCGCGTACGGAGCCCTCAAGTACGAGAGTGGCGTGCACCGCGTGCAGCGCGTTCCCGCGACGGAAGCGAGCGGGCGTATCCACACCTCGGCGGCGTCGGTGGCGGTGTTGCCAGAGGCGGAAGAGATCGAAGTCCGCATCGACCCGAACGAGCTGCGCGTCGACGTGTACCGATCGAGCGGTCCCGGCGGGCAGAGCGTCAACACCACCGATAGCGCGGTGCGCATTACCCACATTCCGACGGGTCTTGTCGTGACCTGCCAGGAAGAACGTTCGCAGCTCAAGAACAAGGCTTCGGCGCTCAAGGTATTGCAGGCGAGGTTGTTCGATCGCGCCCACAAAGAGCAGGAAGAAAAACTATCGGCTGCGCGTCGCAGTCAGATTGGTTCCGGCGACCGCAGTGCCAAGATTCGCACCTACAACTTCCCGCAGCAGCGTGTCACCGACCATCGTATCAACTACACGGCGCACAACCTGAGCGAAGTCATGAACGGCGACCTGGACGAATTGATCGAAGCGCTTCGCAAAGCGGACATCATGGAGCGCGCCGAGAGCGGCGCGCGCTCGGCGACTGACAAATGATAGTGACGAACCATCCGAGCAATGTTCGCGAATGGCTGCAGCGTGCCGAAGGCCACTTGGTCGCGCACGGCGTTCCCAACGCGAGGCGCAACGCCGAGTGGATGCTGTGCCACTCGATGGGGTGGAAGATGCTCGACGTCTACGTACAGTCGTCGGCGCCGCTGGAGCGCGATCGCGCGCATCGGTACTGGGGGCTGGTCGAGCGGCGCGCGCGTCGCGAACCGCTGCAGTACATCCTGCAAAGCACCGAGTTCATGTCGCTGCCCTTCGAGGTTCGAAGCGGCGTCTTCGTCCCGCGTCCCGAGACGGAGCTGTTGGTGGAGAGGACGGAGGCGCGATTGCGTGCGCGCCCGCTCCACGAACCGCTGGCGGCGCTCGACCTGTGCTCGGGGAGCGGAATCGTGGGCGTGTCGCTCGCGTACCGAGTACCTAACCTCGACGTGGTCGCCGTGGACGTGGCACCGGAAGCGGCCGCGTTGACGGCCGCCAACGCACATCGCAATGGGGTCGAAGATCGCGTGCGCGTGGTCCAGGCCGACGCGATCGATCTGCTCGAGCACCTCGAGGCGCGCTTCACCGCCATCGTGTGCAACCCGCCCTACATCGCGAGCGGCGAATTGGCCGCATTGCCGCGCGAAGTGCGCGAGCACGAGCCCATGCTGGCCCTGGACGGCGGCAAGGACGGCCTCGATTTCTATCGAAAGGCCGCGCCGCTCCTGGCCCGGCGCTTGCACGCGGACGGATTCGTGACGCTCGAGATCGGGGACACGCAGGGCAGCGCCGTTTCGGGACTGCTGAGCGAAGCGGGCTTCGGTCTCGTCGATGTCGCGAAAGACTATGCCGGCTGCGACCGCGTTGTTACAGGCCAAAAGACAAGTGGATAAGTTCGTCATCGAAGGACCGACTCCGCTGGCCGGCACCGTTTCGGTGCACGGGGCGAAGAACGCCGTGCTGCCGCTCATGGCAGCGGCACTCCTCGCGCGCGGAAAGAGCGTCATCGAAAACGTTCCCGATCTGCGCGACGTGTCGACCATGGTCAACATGCTCGACATTCTGGGAGCGGTGACCACGCGCAACGACGGTGTCCTCACCATCGACACCACCCACGCCGACAAGATCGAAGCGCCCTACGACCTCGTGCGCACCATGCGCGCGTCGATCTACGTGCTGGCACCCACGCTGGCCGTGCACGGTCGCGCGCGGGTCAGCATGCCGGGCGGTTGTGCGTGGGGACCGCGTCCCATCGATCTCCACCTCATGGCGATGGAAAAGCTCGGCGCCAAGGTGGAGCTGAGCCACGGCTACATCGAGGCTAGCTGCGATCGTCTTCGCGGCGGCGAAGTGGTGTTTCCCATTTCGAGCGTGGGAGCAACGGCGCAAACCATCATGGCCGCATCGCTCGCGGAGGGCACATCGGTGATCGAGAACGCGGCTCTCGAGCCGGAGATCACGGACTTGGTCGACGCGCTGGGCGAGTGCGGTGTGTCGATCGAAGGTCGCGGCACGTCGCGCATCGTCGTCCACGGCACGACCTCGGTAAAACCGCTTCGGCACCGCGTCATCCCCGACCGTATCGAAGCGGAAACGTTCGCGGCCGCGGCCGCCATCACGGGCGGCGACGTCACCATCACCGACTGCGATCCCCACCACATGGGTGCGGTGTTCTCCGTGCTGGAAGCGGGCGGATCCACGATCGACATCGGCGACCATCGCGTGCGCGTGCGGGGACCCAAGCGTCTGGCGGCGGTCGACGTCGTCACGCGCGAGTATCCCGGCTTTCCGACCGATATGCAGGCGCAAATCATCGCCGCGTTGTGCGCCGCGGACGGTGTCAGCACGGTGAAGGAAACCATCTACCCCGATCGCTTCACGCACGTGCCGGAGCTGCGCCGCTTCGGTGCGGACATCCGTCTCGACGGCAACCTCGCGGTGATTCGCGGCGTCCCGTCGCTCAGCGGCGCTCCCGTCATGGCCACCGATATCCGCGCCAGCTCTGGGCTCATCCTGGCCGCCATGGCGGCGGAAGGTCGTTCCGAGATCTTGCGCGTCTACCACATCGACCGCGGCTACCAACGCATCGAGTCCAAGTTGAACGGGCTCGGCGCGCGTATCGAACGCGTCGTCCAGTAACGTGACCGCGCCCGCTGCGCACGCGCGAGCACCCCGCCACTTCATCCTCGGCACTGCCGGCCACGTCGACCACGGCAAGACCGAGCTGGTCAAAGCGCTCACCGGCCACGACACCGATCGTCTCAAAGAAGAAAAGGAACGCGGCATCTCGATCGAGCTCGGCTTCGCGCCGCTGCCGCTGGCACCCGACGTGTTCATCGGCGTCGTCGACGTACCGGGGCACGAGCGCTTCGTGCGCCAGATGGTGGCGGGCGCGGGCGGCATCGATCTGGCGATGCTGCTTGTCGCCGCGGACGAAGGTGTGATGCCGCAGACCGAGGAGCACATGGAGGTGCTGCGCTCGCTCGGGGTGCGAAACGGCCTGGTGGTCATCTCCAAGTCGGACCTTGCGACTACCGACACGCTGGCCATCGTGCGCGAAGAGATCGCCGAGCTGGTACGCGGGTCGTTTCTCGAGGGCGCTCCCGTGCTACCGGTGTCGGCGCGCACGCGCGAGGGGCTGGACGTCCTGCGGGAGCACCTGATTGTACTGGCGCGCGCCCTAGTAGGGCGCGAATCATCGGGTCCGTTTCGACTCGCGATCGACCGCGTGTTCCACCAAAAAGGAATTGGGGTCGTGGTCACCGGGAGCGGTTACTCGGGGCGTGTGCGCGTCGGCGACGAGCTTTCGCTCTTGCCCGCCAATCGGCTCGTGCGGGTGCGCGAGCTGGAGAGTTTCGGAGCCAAGCGGGAAGAAGGTGTGGCGGGCGAGCGACTGGCGATCGCGCTGCACGGCGTCAAGCTCGATGACGTGGCCCGCGGCGACGTGTTGGCCACGCCGGCGCGCTTCGCGGCCGCACGCACGCTCGACGCCCGGGTCTCGCTCTCCACGGCGGCACTTCGTTCGCTCAAGAATCGCGAGCGCGTGCGCGTGCACCACGGTGCCAGCGAAGTACTGGGACGGGCCGTGCTGCTGGAAGCCGACGAGGTGGTACCGGGTGCTTCGACCATCGCGCAGCTGCGCTTGGAGTCGCCGCTGGTGGCCAGCGAAGGCGATCGCTTCGTGCTGCGCACGTACTCGCCGGCCCGCGTCGTCGGTGGGGGCGTGGTGGTGGATGCAGCACCCGTAGTCCACCGTCGCTTCGACGCGGAAGTACTGGAACACGTGCGACAACGCGAGCAAGGCGATCCGGAGCAAGTAGTCGAGAAGGTGATCGCACGCACCGGCACCGAAGGCGTCGCGGAAAAAGAGATCGACGCGACGGTCGCCGCCGCGCTCCGATCGCGTGGTTCGATCGTCCCCATCGGCGGCCGATGGTTTCATCGCGCCGCGCTCGATGACCTCGCCGCACGCGGCATGGAGATCGCGGCCGGGCACACCGCACGTCATCCGCTGCAGTGGGGCATCGACAAGGAGGAATTGCGAAGGCGGCTCGCGTTCCCGCACGCCGCGGCTCTCTTCAACCGGGTGCTCGACGCGCTCGCCGAAACGAACGCGCTGTTCATTCGCGAGGACCGCGTGCGCGCAAGTACGCCGGAGTTGGTTGTGCCTGCGCCGCTCGCGCGATCGCTCTCGTCGCTCAACGACGTCATTCGATCCGCAGGGGTCGCGTTTCCCTCGCGCGACGACGCGGAGCGCGCGTGGTCCGGCTCGGAGCCGTTTGCGGACGCTGCGAAATGGTTACGAGACGCCGGTGAATGGATCGATCTCGGCACGGGGTGGATCCACCGCGAGGCCTTCGCTCGCGCACTCGACTCGGTGCGGGCGCTGTTTGCCAAGCAGCCGACTGTCTCGGTCGCGGATGTGAAGGATGTTTTGGGTATCACGAGAAAGCACGCGATTCCGGTGCTCGAATACTTCGATCAGACGCGCGTCACGGTTCGTCGCGGAGACCTTCGCGTCCCTGGTCCGGGCCTACCGGCGCCTCTTTCCACCCCCGGTGCCCCGGAAAATCAGTGAGGAAAATCTTAGATTTTAGCTACCCGAACGTTGGAAAGGCTGATATAGTTACTGACGTGAAACGACTCCTCCCCCGCATTGGCGCTCTCGCGCTCGGCCTCCTTCTGCTCTTTGGCGCCGTTTCGGCTTCGGGCGACAGCCTGCCCCTGCCGATCGAGAAAAAGGTCCCGGCTGGCGAGTCTGTCGTCTTTTATGCGGGGCAGACCCTTCAGTTCAACACGTCTGTTCCGCTGCTTCTCAAGCTCGAACCGCTCACGCTCACGCGTATTAAGCTCAAGGTCAAGGTTCACCCGGGCTATCCAATTCCGAACGGGCCGGTCGGAACCGCCGAGAACACCCTCATCATCTATTGGGTAAACTTCAGTACCGACGTCTACGACGGCGGCGCGCCCGCCGAGACTATTGAGGGCATTCTCGACACCGAGGGCGGATTCGTCGATCGATAGTAGCCTTCCGTTAGTTTTTTTACTCCCTCGTAAAGTTTCTTAACGCTCGCTCGCGATCACGCAACGCAAACAGCCGTTGATCGACGCTTAACCGATTGTTACTAAGCTTCTTAGACGCCAAACGGCGTTGCGGCATGTGGCCTCGTTGGCACGTCGATTGCAGAATGCATAGTCAACCACACGGCCGCACTGCTAGATGGGGTGCTCCAGCAGGGGCGCCGGGATACAGGAAGATGCGACGTGAGGTTGACTAGAGGGCGATACCATGGAGGCTGCGTACTCCTTTCCTCACTGACCCTTCGGGTTCTATGAGGGTGGGTGCCTTCCCCTGAGTGGCTCGCCAAGCCAGTGAATCATAGCCCTTGCCCTTAGCGTGATTCCGAGCAGTATTGCTCTCTAGGATAACGAGAAGGAGGCACTTCGGTGCCTCCTTCTTGTTTTTGGGAAGCTACGCCGATTCCATCCCCTCCGGCAGCAGGGGTGGCACCATCACCATCTTCTCGCGCTCGCACGTCACCTGCCCCGGCCGCGCACCCCGAAACTTTCGCACGTATTTTCGCTGGGTATAGATCACCGGCACGAGCGAGCTGTGCTTGGCCTTCGAGAAGTGCGCGGCGATGGAGGCGGTCTTCTCGATCACGTGCGCGGGCGGTCCGTCGCGCCCTCCGCGCGATCGCAAGACCACGTGCGACCCGGGAACGCCTTGCGCGTGGAACCAGTAGTCGGTGGGCTTCGCGACCTGGAAGGTGATCTCGTCGTTTTCGAAGTTGCTGCGGCCGACCAGCACGAACCAGCGCGGGTCGACGTCGAACGAGCGGTATGTCTTTTCCGCCTCGCGCTTTTTCGGGGCGCCCGCCGGGCGCGGCGTTTCGTCGATGTCGATGTCGAACTTGGCGCGAATCGACTCCAGCGTTCTTAGAGCCTCGTTAAACGACGTCGTGCGCTCGAGCACCGAGAGTGATGCCGCCAGCTCCTCGCGTTCGCGTGCCACGAGAGCGATCCGCCGCGTCGCGTGGTCTGCACTTCGCTCGAGCTTGGCGGCGCGCCGAAACCGTTTCTCGATCTGGGCGTGCACCGGATGGGCCGGGTCGAGGACGATGGTCCGTGTGCGGGACGCGTCGTATAGGTCGGGAAGGTCGACGGAATGGGCGCCCGGGGGCACGCGGGTCTGGTACGCGGCCAACGTCTCCGCTTCGCGACGGAGCTCCGCGTGCTCGGCCGCCCGCGCGATGTCCTCTTCCAGATTGCCGGCGAGCTTCGTGAGCGACTCGACGCGACGGCGCAAGGGCCGGGTCACGCGGCGGAGAATGGTGGTGTGCGCGCCGTCGAGGACGCGCGCCCCGAGCTCCGCACACGCACGCCGCGCGCTGTCGAACGGACCCAACGATGGCGGCGCGTTCGCGTCGCGCGACGGGGCAGCGCCACCGAGGTTGCCGTGGACGACGAGGTGGAATGGAATCTCAATCGCCGGCGAAGGCGTTCGCGCTTCGGTCGATCCGACCCCGCGTCCCTTTCCCAGCGTCTCGATGGTGGTGTCGCCGCGGAGCAGCGCGGCGCTGCCGGCCGCTCCGAACAGGGTGATGCGCAGCGTGACGAGCTCGCGCTCGCGGGTAACCGCGTCGACGCGGAGCACGCGCGCTTCTTCGGCGCGTATCTCCTCGACGGTCGCGCCGGCGAGCTTCATCATTCGCGCGGGAGCCCAGGCGCCTTCGAATGGCGAATCGCCCATCACGAAGAAGAAGGGCCCCGGCGCTTCGAGGATCGCGACCAAGTGCCCTCGCCCGTACACCGGAATCGAGAACACGGGTGCGAACCACGACGGCGTACCCAGCGGTTGCCCCACAACGTCGTCGTGGATCTCGCGGATCAATTGTGCAAGCAGGGAGGCGTTCATTTGACAGGGGCTTCGCGCGGCCTATAGTATAGGCCGCGACGACGCTTTCGAACCACGCAAGGATTCACACGAATGCTGATCAGCATGACCGGATTCGGCCAGGGCGAGGCCGCCAACGCGCACTCGACCGTGACCGTGGAAGTCCGCTCGGTCAACCACCGATTTCTCGACATCGCGTTCAAGGTCCCGCGCTCGCTCCAGAATCGCGAACCGGATATCAAGGAACTCGTACGCACCAAGATCGCACGCGGCCGGGTCTCCATCACCATCGCGGTGGAATCGTCGGTGTCGGGTCGCGGCGTTGCCATCAATGAGTCGGTGCTCGAGCAATACTTGACGCAATTGCGGGCCTTCGCGAAGCGGCACGGCCTGGACGATAAGGTGAGCCTCGACGCGCTGGTAGTGCTCCCCGAGGTCGTCACCACCAAGGAGACGGAGCCGGGCGAAGACGAGCTGTGGCCGCTGGTCCAGAAGAGCTTGGCCACCGCCCTCGACGCGTGCAATCGGATGCGCGTCGAAGAGGGCAAAGCGCTCGAAAAAGACCTGGTCGAACGCATGCGACTCATCGAGCGCACGGCGGCGGCAATCGAAAAGCTCGCACCCGCGGTCGCCAAGCGACAAGTCGAGACGCTGCGCAAGCGCGTGGCACAGCTGGCCGGCGACGTCACGGTGCCGGAAGACCGCATCGCCGCCGAAATCGTGATGCTCGCCGACCGCACCGACATCACCGAGGAGATCACGCGGCTCCGGAGTCACCTGGGGCAATTCAACGGCGCCCTCAAGGACGGGGGCGAAGTCTCGAAGCGGCTCACTTATGTGCTGCAAGAGATGCATCGCGAGGCGTCGACCATGGGCTCCAAGGCCTCCGACATCGAGGTCATCCAGCACGTCGTTGTTCTGAAGGAAGAGACCGAGAAGCTTCGGGAGCAGGTCCAGAACCTGGAGTGACCCGCGTGGCGCGATCGTCGAATGCCTTCCTCATCGTCGTTTCGGGTCCATCCGGGGTGGGTAAGACGACCCTGGTCGACCGGATGCTGGCGACCGACCCCCTGGTTCGGCGCTCGATATCGGCCACCACGCGGGCGCCCCGCCCGGGCGAGGTCGAGGGGCGAGACTACTTCTTCGTCCCGAGTAGACGCTTCGACGCCATGAAGTCCGGCGAGCTGGTCGAATGGGCCGATGTCCATGGGGCTCTCTACGGGACGCCCAAGCAATTCTTGGAAACCGAGTTGGCCGCGGGCCGGGACGTTATCCTCAACATTGACATCCAGGGGGGAGATCAGGTAAAAAGGTCCTTTCCCGGCGCCGTCATGGTCTTCATATTACCCCCGTCCTTTCGCGACTTGGAGCAACGCCTCCGCGCCCGCGGGGATGTCTCCGGTGAGACCTTGAAGGTACGCCTCGTCAATGCCCGGAAGGAAATCGAAGCCCACGCTCGCTACGATTACCTGATCGTCAACGACTCGATCGAGCGCGCCGCCGCGGAGCTCGCGGCCATCGTCATCGCCGAGCGGTGCCGCCGCGATCGAATGACCGCCGGGCCCATCGCCGAACTATCGCGCTAACTAGGAGAGTGTTTCCGAATGTCGATCCCGATCGAAAAACTCGTCATCATCGAAAAGATCACGCAAAAGATTCAGAACCGCTACGAAGCGGTCCGCGTCATGGCGCGCGAAGCGCGTCGCTTGAACTCGCTCGTCATCCGCGGCGCGGAGCCGGAGCCGGATTTCAAGCCCACGTCGACGGCGATCAAGCGCCTGATCAACGACAAGATCACCTACTCGTACTCGGACGAGCCGACCGGTACCGGGGATTTCTTCCAGGAATCCTAACAACCAACGCCCAGAGCCTCCTCTGACCTTGTGAGTCTCTCTGGTAGGAAGATTCTCCTCGGTGTCACGGGCGGGATCTCCGCCTACAAATCGGTATTCTTGCTCCGTCTCTTCAAGAAGGCGGGTGCCGACGTCAAGGTCGTGATGACGGAGGCCGCCGCCGAGTTCGTCACCCCGCTCACCTTCGAGTCGCTCTCCGAGCATCCCGTCCACGTTCGCATGTTCGAAGGCGAAGGAAAGTCGGCCGGCGCCATTTCGCCGGTCGAGCACATCGACCTGGCCAAGTGGCCCGACCTCATCGTCATCGCTCCTGCCACGGCTAACACGCTCGCGAATCTCGTGCACGGCCGTGCGGACGATTTGCTTTCGACCATCGTGAGCGCGTACCCAGGACCCATCATGCTGGCGCCGGCCATGAACGACGTCATGTGGGAGAGCGCGGCCACGCAGGAGAACATGCGCATCCTGTCCGATCGCGGCTTCCGCGTGGCACCGCCCGAGAAGGGCGACCTCGCGTGCGGCTACGAAGCGACCGGCCGTATGGCGGAGCCGGAAACGATCTTCGCCGCCGCGCAGACCCTGTTCTCGTCGCCGCTGCGTGGAAAGAAGGTGCTGGTCAGCGTGGGCGGGACCGAAGAGGACATCGATCCGGTGCGCGTCATTTCGAATCGGTCCAGCGGCAAGATGGGGTTCGCGGTCGCGGAAGCCGCGCGCGATGCGGGCGCGGATGTCACCGTGGTCGCCGCGCGCACCTCGGTCGCCCCGCCGCACGGCGTGCGCATCGTGCGCGTGCGAACCTCCGACGAGATGTCGAAGGCGCTCAAGACCGAGTTCAAGAACGCGGATGCGTTGTTCATGGTAGCCGCGGTGAGCGATTTCAAACCGGCTACGAAGTCATCGGAAAAGAAAAAATCGGGCGACGGGTGGACCCTCGAGCTCACCAAGACCGACGACATCGTCGCGTCGCTCGGCGCCGACAAGGGCAAACGAATCGTGGTCGGCTTTGCGCTCGAGACCGAAGACGAAGAGCACAACGCGCGCACCAAGCTCGCGAAGAAGCACTGCGACTTCGTCGTGCTCAACAAGCCCGAAGTCTCCTTCGGCCTCGATACCAATGTGGTCACGATCTACGATGCGAAGGGCGTCGTGTACGAGAGCAAGTCGCCGGAGAGCAAGCGAGAGATCGCGCGCCGGCTCCTCGATCTGGTAGCGGTGTCACGCTGACGCTCCCACCCATGCGAACCCTGCTCGCTATCTGCTGTCTTCTCGTGCCGCTCGCGGTGCGCGCGCAAACCAATGACGCGCGCCTCTCCGAGTGGGACCAGCAACTGACCAAGCTTCGCCGCGAGCACCAGCTGCCCGGACTCGCGGCGGCGGTCGTGATCGATCACAAGCCGGCGTGGTCGAAGGGCTACGGCTTCGCCGATGCGGACGCCGAAGTTGCGGTCACACCCGATACGCCGTTTTGGATCGCGTCGGTGACCAAGACATTCATCGGGCTCTTGTTCCTCCAGCTCGAAGCCGAAGGAAAGATCAGCCTCGACGATCGCATCGCCGACGTTCCGGATTGGGCCGACTTCTGCGAGTGGTTTTCGACCTCGGGGATCATCTTCGGGCGCGATATTCGCTGCGACGAGCCCATCACGATTCGAAATATTCTGAATCACACGTCCAACGGCGAACCCGGCACGCGCTTCTTCTACAATCCGTTTCTCTATTCGCGCCTCTCGCGCTACATCGAGTTCAAGTTGGGCGGATCCGTGGACGACGTCGAGGGGCGCCACAACACCATGGCGCAGCTGGTCGAGAGTCACATCCTGAAACCCGCCGGCATGTCGCGCACCATGGCGAGCCAGTGGCAGCGCGAGAAGGCGCTGGTTTTCTTCGACATGGCGAGCGGCTTCGGCGTCGATGAAGAGGGAGAGATCATTCCACGTCCGCGACCCGAACGCGAGCTGGCGGGCGGCGCCGGTATCGTCGCGACCGTCGACGATCTCGCGAAGTACGACGTCGCGCTCGACACCAACGTCCTCGGCGACAAGAAGCTCATGGCGAAGCTCTTCACACCCGCGCGATCGAAGGACGGAAAGACGCTGCCGTATGCGTTCGGTTGGTATGTGCAGGAGTATCGCGGCGAGCGCTTGCTATGGCACTCGGGATGGGACGAGGAAGCCGGCTACTCGGCGCTCTTTCTCAAAATCCCCGATCGAGCACTCACCTTGATCTTGCTCGCGAACGGCGAAGGACTGTGGTGGGAGAATCCGTTGGATGGAGCCGCGGTTGAAAGGTCGCCCTTCGCCGCCACATTCTTAGACCTGTTCGTCTTCCAAGGTGCCGCCACGAACAAGAAGTGAGCACGTCGCGGTGTTGTCCCGCGACGTGCCGACTGCTGCATCACAACGTCTTCAGGAATTCCTCCAGGTCCTTCTGCTGCGCGCTCGTGAGGTTGAACTTGCGGACCTTGTTGTAGTGCGCCACCACATCCGCCAGCGTCTTGGCGCTGCCGTCGTGGAAATACGGCGGATGCTGCCACAGGCCGCGTAGAGGCGTCGTCCGATACTTCTTGTTGGCGGTCCGCGCCGCGTAGGCGCCGTCCATCCCGGTCTCCGACGGCTCGTGCAGCACGCCGTCGTTGTTGTCCGTCCCCGTGACACCGACGTGGCAGCTCTCGCACGACTGCGTGAACACCGCACGACCACGATCGGCTGCAGCGGCGTCGAAGCTGCCCGCCGGCGGAGCCGGCGTGGGCAGACTGTGCTGGTAGTCTTTCAACGCCGGTAGCTTCGAAGTCACCAGGTCCGGCGAGTTCTTCACGTCGATCCCGAGTCGCGGATCGGAGAAGTTGCCCTGCCCGTGCATCTGCGTCACCGCCACGTACGCGTTCCAATACGAGATGGGACCTTCCGCGGTGTAGGTCTCGTTCTCGATGTTGGCCAGTCCGTACGCGGGCGGCAACACGAGTGGCGTGTTCTTTCCGTCGATGTTGTAGCGCGGGTCGTACATACCCGGCCCCCAGGAACTGTACACCGCCTTCTGCTCCGCGGTGATCGCGGGCGAGAGCGCCACGATCGCACCCACGTTCAAGTCGCGATTGGGCCACCCGTCCATCCGCTTGCCGATGCCCTTCATGACCGAATTGTCGACGGTGGAGTGACACAGCGCGCACGTGATACCGAGCTGCGTGATGTGGTTCTCGCTGTCCACCGTCGCCTTGAGGCCCACGACGGCATTCAATTTGAGCAGCGCCACCGTGGTGGCCGGACTCTTGAGATCAGCGTCGTCGAGAGTGCCCGGAGGAAGCGCCTCCGAGTCCACCTTGAGGCCGACCGACAGCGCCGTGGTGGGATCGACGCCCTTCTCGACCACTTCGTTCAATTTGAGCGTCCCGGTCCAGAACGTCTCGTCGCCGAAGGTGTCGTGACGGAAAACGTCTCGACCGCTGACGGCGACGTCGGGTGCTTCCGCGGCGGCGTTGCTGGCCGACGCGTCCTCGTTCCCATCCGACTTCCGGTCGCAGCCGCTCGACAAAAACCACACCGTTACGATCAACCCTGCGAGATAAATTGGCTTGGTTCGGTACAACATGATGCCTCCTTGGCGCTACAACGTCTTGAGATACTCGACCAAATCGCTTTGCTCCTCGGCCGTCAGAGTCAGGCCGAGCACCGTGTTGTAGTGTGCGACCACGTCAGCGAGCGTCGCGGCACTCCCGTCGTGGAAATAGGGCGCGTGCTGCCACAGCCCGCGCAGCGGCGTGGTGCGATACTGCTGTGTCGCGGTGCGCGCCGCGTACGCCCCGTCCATCCCCGTCTCGGAAGGATCGTGCAGCACGCCGTTGTTGTTGTCGGTCCCGCGCGCGCCGACATGACAGCTTTCGCAATGGTCTTCGAAAACCTCGCGGCCGTTGTCCGCCGCGACCGAGTCGTAACTCCCGTCGGGCGGCGGCGGCGTCGGAAGGCTGAGCTGGTAATCGCGCAGCGCGGGAAGCTTCGACGTCACCAAATCCGGCGTGTGCTGGACGTCGATTCCGAGTCGCGCATCCGAGAAGTTGCCCTGACCGTGCATCTGTGTCACCGCGACGTATGCGTTCCAGTACGAGATGGGTCCTTCCGCGGTGAACGTTTCGTTGTCGATGTCGGCCAGACCGTACGCGGGCGGCAGCACGAGCGGCGTGTTCAGTCCGTCGATGTTGTAGCGCGGATCGTACCTTCCGGGGCCCCAGTTCGAGTAGACGTCTCGTTGCTCCGGCGTCAAAGCCGGCGACAGGGCGACGATCGCGCCCACGTCCAAATCGCGATTCGCCCAGCCATCCTTCCGCCGTCCGATGCCCGCCATCACTGAATTGTCGACGGTCGAGTGACACAGCGCGCACGTGATGCCGAGCTTCGTGATCTGGTTGGTCGAGTCGACTTCGGCCTTGAGGCCCAGGACGGCATCGAGTTTGAGCAACGCGACGGTGGTGGCGGGATCGTTGAGATCCGCGGTCGCGAGGAGCCCGGGTGGAAGCATGTCGGAGTCGACCTTCAAACCCACCGAAAGGGCGGTGACGGGCGAGACGGAGGTCTGGACGACCTGGTGCAGCTGGAGTGTGTCGGTCCAGAACACCTCGTTGCCGAAGGTGTCGTGGCGAAAGGTCGTCTGTCCCTCGTTGTCGACGGGAGGTGGTTTGGTCGAGTCATCCTCGCACGCACCGATCAATAAACCAGCGACCATAAAAAAGACTAACCCAAGGTCACGACGGGGGCGGTAGGCCATGGCTGTCCTCCTTGATAGCCACGAAGCACGCAGCAGGCTAATTACACAAGCGCAGCTTAGTATAAATCTTGAACACTTTAAGTTAAAGAGCTAACAGGGACCGCTCGATGGTGGCCGTTTGCGCGGCTTGCGCTGGGGGCCGGAAGGGAATAGTCTGCCGGCATGTCCAACGAAACTCGCGATGCGGCCATGGCCGCGCTGAGGCGCTTGGAGCAGAAGGGGGTCCGGTCGGTCTATCTCGACGGACCCGGGGCCGCGGTGGCGGAACCCGTGCGGGCGCCGGTAAACGTCGCCAAACCGGCGACGGTCGGTACCGCGCTCGGAGCCGGTGGCCTTTTCGAGCTCGCCCAGACCGTCTCGGTCTGCACGCGCTGCGCGTTGCACCAATCGCGCACCCAGACCGTCTTCGGTGTCGGCAATCCGAATGCGAAGCTCATGTTCATCGGCGAAGCGCCCGGCGCCGACGAAGACGCGAAGGGCGAGCCGTTCGTCGGTCGCGCGGGCCAGTTGCTCACGAAGATCATCGGAGCGATGGGACTCACGCGCGAGGAAGTCTACATCGCGAATATCTTGAAATGCCGGCCGCCGCAGAACCGCGACCCGCTGCCGAGTGAAGTGGAATGCTGCGAGGAATACCTGCGCGCGCAAATTGCCATGATCAAGCCCAAGTACATCTGCGCGCTCGGTCGCATCGCGGCGCATTGGCTCTTGAAGACCGAGGCACCGCTCGGAGTGCTGCGCGCGGGCAACTACACCTACGAAGGCATCCCCATCATCGTTACCTATCACCCCGCCGCGCTGCTTCGCAATCCCGCGTTCAAGGCCCCGTGCTGGGAAGACATGAAGAAGCTGATGGCGTTGTTGAAGGAGGCGTGATGCCCGCTTATCTCGTGGCACGCGTCGACGTCCGCGATTGGGACAAGTACAAGGAGTACATGAAGCACACGCCGCGCGTGATAGCACGGCACGGCGGGCGCTTCATCGCGCGCGGCGGCGAAAAGATCACGCTGGAAGGTTCCGACGACGGCCTCCGTCTGGTCTTGATCGAATTCCCCTTGCTCGCGAACGCGAAAGCCTTCTACGATTCGCCGGAGTATCAAGCGACGAAGGAGCTCCGCGAAGGCAGCGGCTCGGCGCACTTCGTCGTCATCGACGGTTATCCGACCGAAGATTGGAATGCCGCCGTCCGCGAAAGCTCCAAGCTCTCTCTCGACGACTGATCTGTCACAACCGTCTCCTCTCGTTTGTTCCTTAGGGTGAATTCGGCCGGGGCCATCCAGCCCGCGCGCTCGAACACGCCACCCAAAAGGAGTACCAATGAGAGCCTTCATACTCTCCGCTCTGTGCGCTGCGCTGATGGCCGGCGTGGCGAATGGCCAGGTGCGGGCACCCCTCGACACCGAGGGGCTCCCGGCCTATCTGCGCGATCGCGGCACCGGTGTGTCCGCGTCGCAATTCGGAACCTATGTCCAGAAGCATCAGCTCATCGTGTATCCGTTCTTCGAGTACTACGAGAACAAGGACGAAGAATACGACCCCTCCGAGCTCGGCCGGACGCAAGAGGCCGACTACCGCGGCGAATACGAGGCCGAAGAGTGGCTGCTCTTCTTGGCCTACGGCTTTTCCGATCGATTTATCGCCGAGTTCGAAATAGCGGTCATCGACGCGGAGCTGGAGACCGCTCTCGACGACGATTCGGGACTTCCCGACGAGATCAGCGAATCCGGACTGGGAGATGTCGAAGGACAGCTTCGTTGGCGCTGGTCCCCCGAGACGCAGAGCCGTCCCGAGTTCTTCAGCTTCTTCGAGACCGTCTTCCCGAGTACCGACGAAGGCTCGCTGATCGGGACCACCGACTGGGAGTTCAAGCTGGGTGTGGGCGCGATACGGGGCTACTCGTGGGGTACCGTGACGGCGCGCCTGGCGGTCGAATACGACACGGCCGAGGGGAGTGGGGGTATGGGGGAGGCCGCGATCGAGTATCTCAAGCGTCTATCGTCTCACTGGCGAGTGTTCACTGCCTTCGAAGGAACGCAGGACGAGGTCGAGTACATCGCCGAGGTCCAGTGGTTCTTCGTTCCCACGGTGTGCTTGAAGCTCAACACGGCGTTCGGCGTGACGTCCAAGGCGGCCGATTGGGCGCCCGAAGTCGGCGTGATGTTCAACTTCGGCCTCTAATTCGAACCGGGCGCCTTGCGCTCGGGTGTCGCACCTCGTAGGCTGCGGGTACTATCAATGGTACCCGCAGCCCTATGATCGGCCAGACCATTTCGCACTACCAAATCAAGGAACGCCTCGGCCAGGGCGGTATGGGCGAGGTGTTCCTGGCCGAAGACCTCCGCCTCCGTCGTTCCGTCGCGCTGAAGCTCCTGCGCCAACAACCCGGCTGTGAGGACGAAGAGCGCGCACGAATCATGCGCGAAGCGCGAGCGGCCTCCGCGCTCAACCACCCCAACATCGCCGTTATCTACGATGTGGAAGAGACGGATACGCCCGACGGACGCTGGTACCTGCTCTCGATGGAGTACGTCCGCGGGAAAACGCTCGCCGATTTGGCTGCAAACGAGTCGCTCTCGCTCGATGACATCCTCGATATCGTCGCGCAAACCGCAGACGCGCTGGCGGAAGCGCACGCGCGCGGCGTCGTGCATCGCGACATCAAGCCCTCCAACTTGATGGTCGCGCAAGGCCGCGTGAAGGTGCTCGACTTCGGGCTCGCGCAAATGCAGCCACGCCTCGACGATCGCACGTGGAGCCGCGACGCGACCCACGCGCCCGAGGGTGTGTTCGCCGGCACGCCACACTACATGTCGCCCGAGCAGGCGCTCGGTCGCACGCTCGACTCGCGCTCCGACATCTTTTCGCTGGGTGTCGTTTTCTACGAATTGCTCGCCGGCAAGCGGCCCTTCGAAGGCGACACGTTTTTGCAGGTCGCGGATGCGGTCTTGCACCGCGACCCACCGCCGCTGCCCGCTCGCTTCTCCGACATTCGCGCGCCCGAAGTCGAACGATTGGCGACGCGCATGCTCGCGAAGGATCCGTCCGCGCGCCCGCGCGACCTGCGCGAGATCGTGGTGGATCTGCAGCGGCTTCGTGCGGGTGCCTCTCCCATTGCGTCGGCGCCGGGCGAGCTCACGGTCGCGGTCGCGGGCTTCGCGGGCATCGGCGAGCAGGCGGAGGACGAGTGGTTGGGGACGGGACTCTCGGAGACCATCACCACCACGCTGCAGGAGATCGAAGGCCTCGTGGTGTGGGGACGCGAGCAACTCCGCGAAAGCTTGCGACGCCTCGGTGTCGAAGCGAGCGAGCTCGCTCCCGAAGACGCGGTGCAATTGGGCCGCATGATCGGCGCGCGCTGGGTGCTCGCAGGCGCGTACCAGCGTTTGGGCGATCAGGTGCGCGTGACGGCCCGCATCGTCGAAGTCGAATCGGGTCGCGTTCTGCGCGCGGTCAAGATGGACGGACGGCTGGATGCGATCTTCGAGCTCCAGGATCGCATCGTCAAGGAGCTGGCGGCGGGACTGCGCGGGAGTGTGGCCGAAGCGCACGAGGGCGAAGAGACCAAGGTCGTGGCCGCGTACGAAGCATTCTCGAAGGGGCTGCTCAATATTCGCGCCGACAGCTACGAGTCGCTCGATCGCGCGATTCTCTTCTTCGAGCGCGCGGTTACCCTCGACCCCGATTACATTCGCGCACAGGTCGAGCTCGGCGCCGCGTACGAGCAGAAGGCGAACTATCTGACATCGCCCGAGCTGAGCGAGCGAGCCGTTGCCATCCTGCGCAAGGTGCTCGAAGTGCGTCCGCGACTCCCGCGGGCGTGGCGCGAGCTGGGGATGTCGCTGATCTCGCTGGGGCGCGTGCGCGACGGCATCGAGCACCTGCGACGCGCACTGGAGCTCGCGCCCGACGACGCGCGCACGCTGGGCGGGCTGGGGCGCGGCTACTTCATCGGGTTGGGCGACTTTCGTGGGGCGGCCGAGCAATTCCAGCGCGCAGTGGAGCGCAACCCGGAAGCGGGCTGGTACTCGATGCAGCTCGCGCACTGCCTGGCGCTCTTGCGCGAATTCGAAAGAGGCGAAAAAGCGGCCAAGCGCGCAATTCAATTGCAGGAAGAATTCATTTCCGGCCAGCAGGGAGTCCAATTGCTCGGTGGCTACATGCGCTTGGGGCACGTGCGCGCGCTGCAAGGCCGGCCGCGCGACGCGTACGACTGTTTCGCGAACGAGCTGGCGTTTCTGGAGCGAGTCGACCACGCATTGCGGACCCGCATCCGCATCGAGCTGCACATGCGACTGGGAGCGTCGTTGTTGGCGCTGGGAGATCGTGAGCGCGCGAACGCAGAGTTCGAGACCGGCCTCGACGCATTCGCGCGCCGGGTCGCGCTGGGTGCCGACGAGCCGTTCACCCGCTACTATGCGGGCGCGATTCGCGCGCTGCAGGGCGAGAACGACGAAGCGCTGTTGTTGTTGGAAAAGTCGGTGGCGGGGAATCGCGCGTTCATGGTTGCGCGCGCCCGCATCGAGCCCGAGTGGGACTCGTTGCGAGGTACGGAGCGCTTCAAGCGCTTGATCGAGTAGATACGGGGGCTTGCCATGGCTGATGAATCGAATCTTTCCAGCGAAGACTGGCGCGACGTGGGCGCAGCCGACGAGCTCGCGAAGCACGCGGTCCAGCAGATTCTCCTCGGCACCACCAAGGTTGCGTTGACGTGCAAGGACGGCCAGTTCGGCGCCATCAGCGGCAATTGCAACCACGCGGGCGGGCCGCTAGGCCATGGCAGCATGGACGGCGACTACGTCGTGTGCCCGTGGCACCAGTATCGTTTCCACCACGCAACGGGCCTCGGCGAGCCCGGTTTCGAAGAGGACGCAGTGCCTGCATACCACGTTCGCGTGCGCGACGGTCGAGTCGAGGTTCAATCGAAGCCGCACACCAAGCGTTCGAAGAAGCCGCACGACCCGCACCCGCTCGAGCGCGAACTTCGACGCGAAGACGGCCCCGTTCGCGTGGTCGGCATCTCGACCACGGTGATGAACGCCGACTATCCGCGCTATTCGACTTCGGACGCGCTGCTGGAGGAAGCGATGCGTCACGCGTCGGCGACATCACACGAGTCGAGGCTCATCAAACTGCGCGAGCTGTCGTTTCGCTCGTGCGAGGGCTACTACTCGAAGTCCGCGCACGCGTGCACGTGGCCGTGTTCGATCACGCAGATGGATCCCAACGACCAACTCGATCGGGTGTACGAAGCGTTCGTGCATTGGGGCGACGTGTTCGTCATCGCGACGCCGATCCGATGGGGCAACGCGAGCAGCCTCTATTACAAGATGGTGGAGCGGATGAACTGCATCCAGAACCAGATGACGATCGCGAATCGCACGCTGCTGCGCGACAAGGTGGTGTGCGCAATCATTACCGGTGGACAGGACAACGTGCAGGGAGTCGCGGGCCAGGTGCTCGGGTTTTTCGCCGAGCTCGGTTGCCACTTCCCGCAGTATCCGTTCATCGCGCACTCGCGCGGGTGGAGTGCGGAGGACATGGAGCAAAACGTGATCACGGTCCAGAACAGCGAAGAGCTGCGCGCAGGCTCGCGGGGCCTGGTCGACCGCGCGGTCGAATTGGCCGATCGATTGTTGGCGACCACGCCCCACAAGACCGAACGCGGCGGACGAAAGGGCAAGGCGCTGCGAGGGTAGCCATGATTCGGGAACCCGAACGGGTCGCCAGGCGTATCGATTGCATATGAAAGAGACCGCTCATACACGCCGTCAGTTCTTTCTCGGTCTGCTCGCGATGGTCGTCTTCGCGCGGTGGGAGCGCTTCGCGTCCCCGGCCCGCGCGCAGACCGACACCAAACCCCCAACACCCGAATGCCCCGACGAGGACGACGTGACGCCGCGACAGACGTCGGGTCCCTTTTACACGCCGGATACGCCGCTGCGTACTTCGTTATTAGAGCCCGGGATCAAGGGAACGCCGATTGCCGTCACCGGATTCGTACTGACGACCGACTGCAAGCCGGTGTCGCACGCGCTGCTCGATTTTTGGCACGCGGACGACGACGGCGAGTACGACAACGTCGGCTTCAAATTGCGCGGACACCAGTTCACCGACGAATACGGTCGCTACCGGTTGGAGACCATCGTCCCCGGCGTCTACCCGGGACGCACGCGTCACATCCACGTACGCGTGCAAGCGCCCGATCAGCGCCCCATGGCGACGCAGCTCTACTTCCCCGGCGAGCCCGCCAACGACCGCGACGGGATCTTCGATCCGGAGTTGCTCATGGACGTCAAGGAGAAGGGCGACGCGAAGGAGGCAACATTCGACTTCGTGCTGAGAATCGTGTGAACCTTTCAACAGAATAGGCGACTTTGTCCACCAACTGTCCACCGTCCGTCCACATTTATCGCCTCTATAATCTCCCCCTGCCTCGACATGTGAGTTAGAATCCCGGCCAACGAAGGAGAACCTCGTGGCCGAAATCGTACGCACCGCACAGACTCAACCGCAGGCGCCCGTGCGCATCCCGCCGCAATCGCTCGAAGCCGAGATGGCTGTTCTCGGCGCGGTGCTGCTCGACAACAACGCCTTTTCGATCGCGACCGAGAGTCTCAACCACGAAGCGTTCTATAAAAAGGGCCACAAGGACATCTTCGCCGCGATGGAGGGGCTCTCCTCGCGCGGCGAAGCGATCGACGTCGTCACGCTGTCCGAAGAGTTGAAGCAGCGCGGTACGTTCCAGTCTTCCGGCGGGGCGACCTACCTCACGCAGATCATGGACAGCGTGCACACGGCGGCGAACGTCGAGTACTACGCGAACATCGTTCTCGAAAAATTCGTGATGCGAAGGCTGATCACGATCAGCAACGACATCTCGACCCAGTGCTACGCGGGCGAGCGCGACGCCGCCGAGCTCCTCGACGAAGCCGAGAAGCACATCTTCGAGATTTCGCAGCAGGGGATGTTCAAAGGCTTCGAGCCGATCGGGAAGATTCTTCGCGATCACTTCAAGAACATCGAGGCGCTGTATCAAAGCGGGAGTCATATCTCCGGCATTCCGTCGCCCTTCGACGAGCTGGATTCGCTCACCTCGGGCTTTCAGAAAGCGGACTTGATCATCGTCGCGGGGCGTCCCGGCATGGGGAAGACCAGCTTCGCGCTGAATCTCTGCCAGCACCTCGCGATCAAGGAGAAGACGCCGGTCGGGATCTTCAGCCTGGAAATGTCCGCCGAGCAGTTGGTCACGCGACTGCTGTGCAGCGAAGCGCGCGTCGATTCGAATCGCCTGCGTCGCGGCTACTTGAAATCAAACGAGTACGCGGAGCTCGCGATCGTGGCGGGTTATCTCGCCGAAGCACCCATCTACATCGACGACTCGGCGGGGCTCTCGACGCTCGAGCTGCGCGCGAAGGCGCGCCGTCTCAAAGCGGAAGCGAACATCGGCATGCTGATGGTCGACTATCTCCAGCTTATTAGCGTTCGCGAGCGGGTCGAGAATCGACAGCAACAGATCTCCCTCATTTCGCGCTCGCTCAAAGCACTGGCGAAGGAGCTCAACATCCCGGTGGTGGCACTCTCGCAGCTCTCGCGCGCGGTCGAATCGCGCGGCGGCGACAAGCGCCCGATGTTGTCGGACTTGAGGGAATCAGGGTGCTTGACCGGTGACGCACTCGTGACGCTCGCGGACAATGGAACGCGCGTCCCAATTCGCGAACTGGTCGGCCGCGAACCGTTCGACATTTGGGCCGTCAACGAGTCCACGTGGAAACTGGAACGAGCGACCGTGTCGCAAGCATTCGCCACGGGAACTAAACCGACGTTTCGGCTGGAGACGCAACTCGGGCGGTCTGTTCGAGCAACCGCAAACCACAAGTTCCTGACGATAAACGGTTGGAAGCGGTTGGACGAGCTCAAGGTCGGCGAGCACGTTGCACTGCCCCGGTCGTTACCTTCGAGCGAGCGCGGGACGATGGCGGATTCCGAGCTGGGATTGCTGGGCCATCTGATCGGAGATGGCTGCACGTTGCCGACCCATGCCATTCAATACACGACGCGAGAATACGATCTGGCGGTCGAAGTGGCTCGCTTGGCCAAGGACTTTTTTGGCAACGACGTCGAACCCCGTATCAATCCGGAGCGACGCTGGTATCAGGTTTACCTTGCATCGACCCGCCGCCACACGCACGGCGTTCGCAGTGCCGTCGCCGAATGGTTGGAAGGCCACGGTATCTGGGGCTTGCGGTCATTCGAGAAGCACGTTCCGACCGCAGTCTTCGAGCAGCCCGCCTCATCCATCGGACTGTTCTTGCGGCACCTTTGGTCGACGGACGGGTGTCTTCGGATGGGCGGTGGCAAGTCGCGATACCCAGCTATCTATTATGCCTCGAGCAGCGAACGGCTAGGCCGAGATGTCCAAGCGCTCCTCTTGCGGCTCGGTATCAATGCGCGATTGACGCGCGTCGCCCAGGGAAGAAAAGGTAGAGATCAGTTCCACGTGATCGTTTCCGGAATGGACGACATCGTGAGATTCATCAATGATGTTGGCGCGGTGGGCGCATACAAGAGCGCATCATTGCGGGACGTGGTGGGGTACGTCTTCGAGCACAAGGCCAACACGAACCGAGACGTGATCCCCTTCGACGTTTGGGGTACGGCGGTGATACCGAGTATGAGAGCCAATGGGGTCACGCACCGTGAACTGCATGCAGGCCTCGGCATGTCGTACAGCGGAATGACGCTCTTCCGGCAGAACTTGGGTCGCGACCGTGCCGCGGCTGTAGCGGGCGTCGTGGACTCGCCACAACTCGCCAGGCTTGCAACGAGTGACGTCTACTGGGATCGACTGAAGGCGATTCACCCCGATGCCGTCGAAGAAGTCTTCGACCTAACCGTTCCCGGTCCGCACAACTTTGTCGCAAACGACATCGTTGTCCACAACTCCATCGAGCAGGACTCGGATCTCGTACTCTTTCTCTATCGTCCCGAAGTCTACGAAGGACCCGAGTCGGAGAACCGCGGCAAGGCGGAGCTGATCATCGGCAAGCAGCGCAACGGACCCACCGGAACCGTGACCCTGACATTCATCGATTCCTGCACGCGATTCGAGCCCGCCGCGTTCATGGAGTAATATGGACGCGACCGCACCCGGAGCGACGTTCACGCGCGCGTTTCGAGAAGTCGGCGCGACCGTCCTCGGTTTTCTCCGCGACGTCGGCGGATCCTCCATCATGCTGGCGGGTGTGATCGGGCGCTTGTACGAACTTCCCCGCACCGCACACCAGACCTTTCTGCAAATGGAGCTCATCGGCATCGGGTCGATTCCGCTCGTCATCGTGACGGCGGTGTTCGTCGGTGCGGTGGCGGCGGTTCAAGCGGCGTATCAATTCCAAGACTACGTCCCCATGGTGTTCCTCGGAACCGTGGTCGGCAAGTCCGTGATCCTCGAGCTCGGCCCTGTGCTCACCGCACTCGTGGTGGGTGGGCGCGTGAGCGCGTCGATCGCGGCCGAGCTGGGCACCATGAAGGTCACCGAACAGATCGACGCGATGGAAGTCCTCGCCATCGATCCGCAGCGTTATCTCGTCATGCCGCGAATCGTCGCGTGCTTCGTGATGCTCCCGGTGCTCACCATCTTTGCCGACTTTCTCGCCATCATCGGCGGCATGGTGGTCGCGAACGCGACCGTCGGTGTGGACTACGCGACCTTCGTCGAAGGCCTGCGCTTGTTCTTCTACGTCGACGACGTCATTAGCGGCATCATCAAAGCAGCGACTTTCGGTGTCATCATCGGACTCATGGGGTGCTACAACGGCTTTCGCACCCACGGTGGGGCGCAGGGCGTCGGGCGCGCGACCATGCAAGCGGTCGTCTCGAGTTGCACCTGCATCCTCATCACCAACTACTTCCTCGCCTCGGTTCTGTTCCGCGTCATCTTCTACAAGGGCGACTGACGCGCCGCCAAGTTCGAAATCGGTCGTTAGCGGGCTTACTACGCGTGCTCGCGCCGGCCGGGGCTTTTGCTTATAATGACCGCACATGGTCACCATCGAGTGCCGTAACGTTTGGAAGAGCTTCGACCGCAAGAGCGTGCTACGCGGTTTGAATCTCAAGATCAATCCCGGGGAGACGGTGGTTGTGATCGGGCAGAGCGGCACGGGAAAGAGCGTGCTTCTCAAGCACATCGTCGGGCTGATGCATCCCGACAGCGGCAACGTTCTCATCGACGGCATCGATATCACCAAGCTCAGTCGCAATAAGCTCTTCGAGCTTCGCATGCGCTTTGGTATGGTCTTCCAAGGCTCGGCGTTGTTCGACTCGTACACGGTGGAAGAGAATGTGGGGCTTGCGTTGCGCGAGCACACCGATCTTCCCGACGAGGAAGTGAAGCGCATCGCGGAAGAGAAGCTGCACATGGTGGGCTTGGACGGGATCGGCGACCGGCACCCGGCCGAGCTGTCGGGAGGAATGAAGAAGCGCGTGGGATTCGCGCGCGCCATCGCGATGGATCCCAAATGCGTACTCTACGACGAGCCGACCACGGGGCTCGATCCCATCAACTCCGACGTGATCAACAACCTGATCATGAAGCTCTCGGACGAGCTGCACATCACGTCGGTGGTCGTGACCCACGATCTCCAGAGCGCGTACAAAGTCGGCGATCGCATCGTCATGTTGTACGACGGCAAGGTCCTCTTCGAAGGAACGCCGGATGAGGTCAGGAACACGGACCAGCCCATCGTGAGGCAGTTCATCGAGGGCCGCGCGGAAGGGCCTATCGCGGTCGGGAACGCGGAATGACGAGGCGCGGACTCGAGATTCGGGTGGGTGCGGTGGTGCTCCTCGGCGCATTGGTGGCCGTGATCGGCACCATGTGGTTCCAAAAATTCCAAGTATCGGAGAAGCGCTATTCTTTCTTCGCGCGCTTCTTCGAAGTGGGTGGCCTGGTCGCGGGCGATCCGATCCAGGTCAACGGAGTCGAGCGCGGTCGTGTCAACGCGGTGACGTTGCAGCCGGATCACGTCGTCGCCGAGATGGCCATTCGCGAGGGCGTCGAGATCCCGCTCGATTCGCGCATCGCCTTGAAGAGCATCGGCATCATGGGTGAACGCTTCGTGTCCATCATGAAAGGCGACTCGTCCGTCGCCATCAGTCCCGGCGACACGGTGAACGGCGACTTCTTGATGGGACTGAGCGAAGTGATGGGTTCGGCGGGCGGGATCATGCAAGACGTCAGGGTGACGACCAAACACCTCCGCGACATTATGGTCTCGATCGAAGGCGACGGCCGGCTCGAAGGAAGCATCGAGGATCTCGCGGTCGCGAGTAGGAACCTGCGCGGCATGACGGAGCGCAACCAGGGTCGCCTTGATAACGCGCTGATTCGCTTCGAGCGCTCCGCGACCATGCTCGATAGCTTGATCGCGACGCGCTACGCGGGCATCGATTCGTCGCTGGAGGCGATCGCCCGCGTGGGCGGCAAAGCCGAAGTCACGATCGACAACCTCGCGGAGGTTTCGAAGGACCTGCGCGAGATCACGGCCAAATTGCGCGCGGGCGAAGGGTCCGCGGGTCGCTTGCTCAACGACGACACCTTCATCACGCGACTCGAGTCGACGGTGACCGAGCTCGATTCTTTGGTTGCAGACATCAAGCGCAATCCGGGACGATACGTAAAGTTCAGCTTGTTCTAGGATGAAGGCAGCAGCGCTCATCATGGCGGGCGGGAGCGGCGAGCGCTTCGGCGCGGATGCCGAGGAACGCGAGCGAGACCCCAAGCAACTCACGTCACTCGCCGGCCGCGCGATGATCGCGTGGTCGGCCGACGCACTCGCCGAATCGACGCGCATCGTGCGGGTCGTGATCGCGATCCCGAGCGACATCGAAGCCAAAGCTGGCGCGGCCCTGTCGCAGGGTACGCTCGAAAAGACGCACACCTTCGTGCCCGGCGGGACGACGCGGCAGGAGTCGGTATTCAACGCTTTGCGCGCGCTCGGCGACAACATCACGCACGTGCTGATCCACGACGCCGCGCGCCCGTGTGCATCGCCCGCGCTCATCGAGCGCGTGCTCGACGCGCTCGCAAGCCACGATGCCGTGGTCCCCGCGGTGGCTGCGACCGACACGCTGGTGCGCGACTACCAAGGCCGCGTGGATGCGATCATCGACCGCGAGCACGTCGCGGGCGTGCAAACGCCGCAAGGATTTCGACTCGACCTCATCCTTCGCGCGCACCGGGAAGCGAAAGCGCGCGGATTTCATTCGAGCGACGACGGGTCGCTCGTGCTCGCGCTGGGAGAACCGGTGCACACAGTGGCCGGCCAGCGGACCAATATCAAAGTCACCTTTCGCGAAGACGTCGCGATGGTAGAGGCTATTCTCAAGAACGGAGCATGGACATGACGCGAACGGGAATCGGATACGACGTGCACGCGGTCGTCGCGGGACGGCCGTTGATGCTGGGGTGCGTGCATTTCGAGGACGCGAAGGTGGGCCTCGCGGGCCATTCGGACGCGGACGTGGTGGCGCACGCGATCTGCGACGCCATTCTGGGCGCGGCCGCACTCGGCGACATCGGCGAGCACTTTCCCGACACCGATGCGCAGTGGAAAGACGCCGCAAGCAAGGAGTTCTTGATCCAGGTGGGGCAAACCGTGCGCGGTCTGGGGTACGAGATTTTGAACATCGACTGCACCGTGCTGGCGGATGTTGTGACTCTGGGCGAGCGCAAGCGCGAGATGGTGCAGGCCATCGCGGAGCACCTCGACGTGGCGGCCAACTGCGTCAACGTGAAGGCGACGACCTTCGAGGGAAAGGGCGCCATCGGTCGCGGCGAAGCGATCGCGTGCGAAGCCATCGCGACCCTCGAGCGAGCGGCCGCCCCCAAGATGGGAGAATGGAAAGAGGATGCTCTTTGACGGCTAAGCTGGGCGACGTTCGCGTTCGCTTCGCGCCGAGCCCGACCGGGTATCTCCACGTCGGCGGCGCGCGCACCGCGATCTTCAACTATCTCTTCGCGCGTCACCACAGCGGGACGTTCATCATCCGCATCGAAGACACCGACGCCGAGCGCAGCACCCGCGAGAGTGAGGTCTCGCTGATCGAAGACCTGCGCTGGCTCGACCTCGATTGGGACGAAGGACCCGACGTCGGCGGCGACTATGGTCCGTACCGACAGTCGGAGCGCATGGCGACATATCGCGAGGTGGCGGAGAAGTTGGTTGAGCAGAAGCAAGCGTATCCGTGTTTCTGCACCGACGCGGAGTTGGAGCGGAAGCGCGAAGAGGCGATTGCGGCCTCGCGACCGCCGCAGTACGACGGTGCGTGTCGCGATCTCTCGCCGGAGGAAGTTGCCGCCAAGCGCGCGGCCGGGTTACCGGAGGCGATTCGCTTCCGCGTGGGCGAGGGCGTGGTGCGCTTCCACGACGCGGTGCGCGGCGACATGGAGCTCGGACACGACATGGTGGGCGACTGGGTGACGCTGCGATCGAACGGGCTCCCGACCTACAACTTCGCAGCCGCGGTCGACGATCACTTGATGAAGATCTCGCACGTGATCCGCGGCGAGGAGCACCTTCCCAATACGCTGCGCCAAATTATGATCTACGACGCGCTCAAAGCAACGCACCCGGTGTTCGTACACGTACCGCTGATTCTCGCCGAGGATCGCTCCAAGCTCTCCAAGCGACATGGGGCCTCGTCGGTCGGCGACTTGCGTGCGAACGGTTATCTCCCCGATGCTGCCATCAACTACCTGCTGCTGCTGGGTTGGTCGCACCCGCAGAGCAAGGAGATCATGTCGCGCGACGAGATGGTGAAGACGTTCAGCATCGAGCGGGTGGGAAAAGCGGCGGCCGTGTTCGACAAGAAGAAGCTGCTATGGGTGAACGGGCAGTATATTCGCAAGCTCGATCTCGACACGCTGGTGAAACTGGTAGAGCCGTACATGCCCGAGTTCTTGAAAAAGCGCTACGATGAAGCGACGCGCCGCGAGATCGTTTCCATCCTGCAAGACAGCATCGACACGCTCGCGGACTTCGTGCCGCGCGTGCGCATCTTCGAACCTGAGGTCGTCACCGACGACGAAACCAACACGCTCTTGCGAGCCGACTCGGCGCGGAGCGTCATCGCGAGCATGGTGAAGCGCCTGGACGAGCGAAAAGAACCGCTGACACCGGACGCCTTTAAAGAGATGATCCTCGCCACCGGGCAGGAGCTCGGGCTGAAGGGAAAAGATTTGTACTTCCCGATCCGTGGCGCCATGACAGGCTCGGTGCACGGTCCCGATCTCACTCGCGTTGCGGCCGTGAAAGGGAAGGACGTCGTGCTCTCCGCTTTGAAAGGAGCGATACGATGACAATCAAGTGCGTGCTTACGATGGCAACACTCTTCGTGCTGGCAGCAATTCCTTGCGCAGCCCACGACACCTGGCTTCTCCCGCGCAGCGAACAGCTCGTCGACGGAAAGCCGGCACTCTTCGATCTCACCAGCGGCATGTCATTTCCGCAACTCGAAAGTCCCATCAAGAAGGACCGCATCACTCACGGCGGATGGCGCCGAGACAGCGCGAGCGGTAGCTTCGACGGGCGCACGGAAGAAGCGTCGTCGCTCGCCATCCAAGTAACGCCGACCGGCCAGGGAACCGCGGTGGTGTTTCTTTCGCTCGGTCCGAAGGAAATCGATCTCGACGCCGAGGAAGTCGCGCACTACTTGGACGAGATCGGCGCGTCCGAAGGACTGCGACGAGATTGGGAGCAGGCCGGCGACGACGCGACGTTCCACGAGACCTACACCAAGCACGCGAAGGCGTTCGTGCGCGTGGGCGACGGCGGAGAAGACCTGACCTGCTTGCGACAGATCGGGTTTCCCATCGAGCTCGTCCCGCAGCGCGACCCAACCTCGTTGTCGGTCGGCGACGATATCGTCGTGAAGGCGGTCCGCGGCGGCGACGACGAGCTGGAGTCGTTCGCGGTCGGGTTCGTGTGCGGCGAGACCGGGGAGACGGAGCTTCGTCGCACCAATGAATCCGGTATGGTGGCGTTCACGATCACCGATTCCGGTTGGTGGATGGTGCGCGCAACCGAGCTGCGCCGCAAGTCCGACGGGACTTTCCAAAGCGATTTCATCACCATGACCTTCTTCGTGGAGGGTGATTAGAAACGAGCCCCGCGCGATGAGCACGCCCCCTAGCGCCGCCGACGTCCGTCTTCTGTTTACGTCGCGCGCGGTGCGGCTGTTCGCCTTCGGATTCCTTTCCGTCATCCTCGCCCTCTACCTCGACGCGAGCGGATTGAGTGCCCGCGCCATCGGCCTGGTGCTGACGTTCGCGCTGGTGGGCGACGCCGCGCTGTCGCTTCTCATCACGACCACGGCGGATCGCGCGGGGCGCAAGCGCATGCTGGCCGCTGGTGCGGTCTTGATGGCAGCGGGCGGGGCCGCGCTGGCGTCGACGTCGAGCGAAGTGTGGCTCATCGTAATCGCCGCCATCGGCGTCTTCAGTCCCAGCGGAAGCGAAGTCGGTCCGTTTCTCTCCATCGAGCAGGCGTCGCTCGCGCAGCTCGTCCCGCCCCAGCGGCGAACGCATCTGATCGCGCGCTATGTGCTGGTCGGATCGTTCGCGACCGCGACCGGCGCGCTCGCGGGCGGAGCGATCGCAGCCATGTTGCAGCGATCCGGAATGTCGGTGCTGCAATCGTATCGCGTTTTGGTGTGGGCGTACGCGGGCTGCGGGCTCGTGCTGCTGGCGCTGTTCGCTCGCCTCTCCCCCGCGATCGAAGCGACCGTGGTGCGCGACGGGATACGCCGCGTGCTGGGGCTCCATCGCTCGCGGAAGGCCGTGACCAAGCTCGCGTCGTTGTTCGCGCTCGACGCCTTCGCGGGCGGCTTCATCGTGCAGAGCTTGCTCGCGTTTTGGTTTCACGAGCGCTTCGACATGGACATCGCGGCGCTGGGCGGGTTGTTCTTCGCCGCGAATTTTCTCGGCGGCATGTCGGCGCTACTGGCCGCGCGCATCGCCGAACGCATCGGGCTCGTCAACACGATGGTGGTGACGCACCTTCCATCGAATGTGCTCTTGTGCTTGATACCCCTCATGCCCAACGCGACGCTGGCGGTGATCGTGCTGCTGGTGCGCGCGTCGATCTCGCAGATGGACGTCCCCACCCGCCAGTCGTACACGATTGCGATCGTCGACCCCGACGAGCGCTCCGCGGCGGCGGGTGTCACCGGGATCGCCCGGTCGGTGGGCGCGTCGTTGTCCCCCGCGTTGAGCGGCGCGTTGATGGCCACCACCTCGCTCGCCAGCCTCCCCTTCTTCCTCGCCGGGGGGCTCAAGATCGTCTACGACCTGCTGGTCTATCGGGGCTTCCGATCCGTCAAGGCGCCGGAAGAGTAAATGTTCCAATTGTTTATCGAGGGGGGCGATCGGCGGCGGAGTGTGCGCGACGGCACGGCCGCGGCAATAAAGTAGTGGACGCCCGGCCCACGCTTCCCCAATATATCCGCCGTCAAACGAAGACCCCCCCGCCAGAGCCCGGTCGCATGCTTCCACACGAAGCGGCGGCGACGCGCGGATGGGTGTTCACGGTTCGGCCGCAAGCGAGCGCGGGGAAACGGGCTTGGTTACAGGCGCAACGCGGCCATGGTCTTGAGCGCGTCCGAGTGCGGCGCGCAACGAAGAGGAGAAACGATGTCGAAGAAGTGGATGGGCCTGTGTTCGATGGCCGTCGTATTCATGCTGGTCGCCGCAGGCGGCTGTTCGAAGAAGGATGAGGCTGCCGAGGGCGAAGTGGTCGAGGAAGTCGACGTGACGACCGAAACGGCCACGCCGTCCGCTGCGGGCACCTACATGGCGCAGTTGCCGGCCGCCGACACGCCGGGCCGCGCGGTCATGCTGACGCTCAACGCCGACAACACGGCGTCGCTGAGCGTCGATTACATGGCGGGCCAGCCCGCGATGGTGGACGCGGGCACGTGGATGGCGAACACGATGGGCGGCGTCGATGTGACGCTGCAGCGCGACGTCTCCGGCACCGTGGTCTCGTCGACCATGAGCTTCGCCGTGATGGGCGACACGCTGAGCCTCAACAATGCCGTCGACGCCGGTTACGGCGACATGGGCTTGAAGCTCGTGAAGTCGCCGGCAGGCGAGAGCCACGAAGGTCACTCGCACTAAGAGCGAGCGAACCGGACCAAAATGGGCCCGTCGGCACCGTCTTACGATACGCGGTGACGGCGGGCCCTTTCTTTTGATATTCGTTCTCCTGAGGAGGGCGTGACATGAGCAATCGAATTGCAACGACACTGGCGGTGGTTGCGTGCGTCGCGGTGCTGGCGACGGGTTGCGCGAAGAAGGAGGAGTCCACCGAAGTGGCGATCACATCGCCGGTCGGCTTTGTCTGGAAGTGGGAAGGGACGCAGACACCCGTCGAACGCATCGTGCCCGATGATCCGACCCAGTACACGCTCGAGTTTCTACCCGACACCACAGTCGTCGCACAGATCGACTGCAATCGCGGCAACGGCAAGTACAAGCTGGACGGACAAGCGATCGCCATCGGTCCGCTCGCGACCACGCGCATGGCGTGCCCGCCGGGTTCGCTCGACGGGAAGTTCTCGCAGCACCTCGAAGCCGCGCGCCACATTTTCTTCGGCGGCGACACGCTGTTCATGGGTCTCTTCGCGGACTCGGGCACGATGAAGTTCTCGCAGATGCCGGAGCCGCAATCGCATTGAACAACCTCTTGGTACTGCTGCTGGCAGGCGGCGATTCGCCGGAGCGCGACGTCTCGCTCGCGAGCTCGCGCGGTATTGCGAAAGCGCTGCGCGAAGCGGGTCACCGCGTGCTGATCGCCGACCCCGCGCAGCCGCGCGTCGCGCCCACCGAGTACGACGAAGCCATCTTCGACGGCGCGTCGATCGGCGTCGAACCGCCCAAGATCGGGACCGACATCGACGAAGCGCGCGCCGCCTTCGTACGCATGCTGGCGTCGCGCGAGGACTGGGACTTCGACGTCGTGTTCAACGGGCTCCACGGCGGCGTGGGCGAGAACGGAACCCTGCAAGCGGTGCTCGACTACCTCGGCATTCCGTACACGGGCAGCGGTGCGGCCGCGAGTGCCCTCGCGATGGACAAACAGCGCGCGAAGATCATCGCGGAGGCGGCCGGCGTTCCGGTGCCGAAGGGATTGCACATCGAGCGGTCATCGCTCGCTTCGGGGACGCTGGAGCAGCAGGTGCGCGAGTCGTTGGGTCTGCCGCTGGTGGTCAAGCCCAACGCGCAAGGGTCGAGCGTGGGATTGTCGCTCGTGCATTCATTCGCGGATCTCGACGCGGCCGCGCGGCGCGCGTTCGAGGTAGACGACTCGATTCTCATCGAGCGCTACATCGAAGGGCGCGAGATCACGCAGGCCATCGTCGAGGGTGCCCCCGACTTTCCGCTGCTCGAGATCAAACCGAAATCGGGACTCTACGATTACCAGCACAAGTATCAAGCCGGCAGCTCCGAGTATTTGGTCCCGGCACCGGTCGACGACTCGATCGCGCGCGACGTGCTCGCGTCTTCCAAGCGCGCGTTCGCGGCCCTGGGACTATCGGTGTACACGCGCCTGGATTTTCGACTCGACCCGCAGGGCCGGCACTACTTGTTGGAAGCGAACACGCTCCCCGGAATGACGGCATTGAGCTTGGTCCCGAAGTCCGCGGCTGCGGTGGGGATTTCGTACACCGAGCTGTGCGATCGCATCGTGCGCGAGTCGCTCGCACGCTTCAACTCCTAGGCGCGACGTCGCTGCCACACGTAAACCGGGATCCCCGCCATCATCAGCAAGAGTCCCAACAGCACCGTCTGCGCTCCCGCGCCGTAGATGGCCCACACCGAATACACGAACGCGATCGTCATGACGATGCGATCGCGCGCGCGGGTGGGCGGCATCGCGACGCCGGCGCGCGGCAAGAGAATCGGCGCGAGCGAGCAGAACACGTAGGGGATCAGCGTCGAGAGGGTCGAGAGCAGAATCGCGAAGTTGAAAATGGACACCAAGCTCTTCGCCCCGGAGTAGTTGAGGGCGAGCATGATGGTCACCAGCACGACGGCGGTCATCATCGCGAAAACGGGAACGCCGCGCGGCGAGAGGGTCGCGAAGAGAGCCGGAAACATGCCGTCGCGTGCCACCGCACTCGGGAATTGCCCTGCCACCAGAATCCAACCGTTGAGTGCCCCGAAGCACGACACAATCGCGCCGAAACCGACCGCGTAGTACGCCCAGTTACCCCACATCAAGCGCGCCGCGTCCGCGTACGGCGCCTGCGACGATGCGAGCACCTCGCGGGGCAGCGCTCCAAACAACACGATGGTGCTCGCGATGTAGACCGTCACGCATACCAGGACGCCGATCACGGTCGCGCGTGGGATGGTTCGTTCCGGCCGGTCGACCGCGTGCGCGGGGATGGTGGCGGATTCGATGCCCAAGAACGCCCACAGCGCAAGTGTGGCCGCAGACGAAATGGCACGAAACGGGTTCACGTCGCTCGCGACCGGCGCGGTCAACCGCGCGGGCTCGACCCACGCCACACCGATCACCGCGACAGCGACCAATGGGAGCAGCTTCACCACCGTAGTGACGATCTGCACCACACTCGCGCGGCGAAGTCCCATCGCGTTGACGAACGCGAGCAGCCACACCGCCGCGAGCGATGCGACACCGCACAAGAGCGTGTTTCCTTCCAGCGCGGGAACGAAGACCTTGAGATAGCTCCCGAAGGCGACCGCGACCGCCGCCACTCCGGTCCAAAGACAGATCCAGTACCCCCACGCGACCCAAAAGCCCGCGAAGTCGCCGTAGGCGGCGCGCGTGTACGCGTACGGTCCGCCCGACTTGGGAATCGCGCGCGCGAGCCGCGCGAACACGAGTGCCAACGCGACCGCGCCGATCGCGGTCAATATCCACGCGATGATGGCGAAGATTCCGTAGGGAGCGAGGGAAGCGGGAAGCAGGAAGACGCCGGAGCCGACGATGTTTCCGACCACCAGCGCGGTGCACGACCAGATACCGAGAGCTTTCGCGGGCGAGTGCGCGGGCTTCGCGGACGAAGGGAGCATCGTGACCCAGTAGACCACACGCGAGCGAGCCTGCTATAGTGCTTTCTCCCTTATGCCGCTTCGCGTTTACGACACCCTCAAGCAGAAGAAATCCGACTTCGTTCCCATCCAACCCGGGAAAGTCGGGATGTACGTGTGCGGCATGACCGTCCAGGACAAGCCGCACATGGGGCACATGCTCGCATTCGTGTCGGGCGACATGATCCGGCGTTACCTCATGTACTTGGGCTTCGACGTGGTCTACGTCCAAAACTTCACCGACATCGACGACAAGATCATCGATCGCGCGAACAAGGAAGGTGTGGACTACCGCGTGGTGGTGGAGCGGAACATCGAGGCGTACCACCGCATCGCGCGCGAAGTGAACATCCTCCCGGCCACGCACTACCCGTACGCGACCCACTACATCGCGGAGATCATCGCAATGGTCGGAGCCCTGATCGCGAAGGGCAACGCCTACGCAGTCGACGGCGACGTCTACTTTCGCGTTCGAACCAAGGCGGATTACGGCAAACTTTCGAAGCGGGACATCGACGATTTGATCTCCGGCGCCCGCGTCGAAATCGGTGAAAAGAAAGAAGATCCGCTGGACTTCGCGCTTTGGAAGGCGTCCAAGCCGGGCGAGCCGGCGTGGGAGAGCCCGTGGGGACAAGGCCGACCGGGCTGGCACATCGAGTGTTCCGCCATGTCGGTCAAGATTCTGGGCGAGACCATCGACTTCCACGGCGGCGGTGAGGACCTCATCTTCCCGCACCACGAAAACGAGCTCGCGCAGAGCGAGTGCGCGACCGGCAAGGAGTTCGTGCGCTCCTGGATGCACAACGGCCTCTTGAACCTCCGCGGCCAGAAGATGTCGAAGTCGACCGGCCACTTCTTCGGCATGGACGACGTCCTCAAGGAGTTTCGGGGCGAAGTGGTCCGCTTCTACCTCCTGTCGACCCACTTCCGCTCCCAGATGGAGTATTCGCGGGAGCGGCTCGAGAACGCCGAGCGCGCCCTCGAGCGGTTGGAGAACGCTTGCCGATCACTCGATGAGCGGCTCGGCCGTCTGGGAAACGGGCCGTCGGTCAGCACCGGGGCCGGTCGCCAGCTGGTCGAGGCGTCACGGGAGGCGCGGGCCAGCTTCCTCGAGGCCATGGACGACGACTTCAACAGCGCCGGCGCGATCGGGCATCTATTCGATTTGATAAAGACTTACAACGTTCTGCTGGACCAGGACGAGGCCTCGGTCAGCCAGTCGCGGGAGGGGTTGGAGGCGGTCCAATCCGCGATATCCGAGCTCGATAGGATCCTCGGCCTGTTCAAGAGCGGGCTCCCGAAAGCGCTCCAAGACATCCCGCCGAGTGTCCAAGCGCTTGTAGTCGAGCGCGATAAGGCGAAGAAGGAGAAGGACTTCCAGCGTGCCGACGAGATTCGTAAACAGCTCCACGATGACGGTTTCCTGATCCTAGACACCCATTCCGGATCGACCGTCAGGCGCCGCTGACGCGTCGCCGTGATCGAGCTAATTTTTTCCCCCGAAAAGTTATCCACACCCGAGGTGCGGGTTGACACCCGAAGCCCGTATGGTATTTTATGCCTTGACATTCCCGGCGGCCGTCGCGTACCGTAGCCCCTCTATATCCGTAATTTTTTTGAGGGTTTTTGTGTTCGAGCTGGCGTAGCTCAACGGTAGAGCACCGCATTTGTAATGCGGTGGTTGGGGGTTCAAGTCCCTTCGCCAGCTCCAGCGATTGCGTGCGCGCGAAACCGGACGAAGTCTCCACAACAACCTTAAGTACGTACTTAACACCAGCGACGAGGAGCAGCGGGACGCTTCGATCGTGCGAACCACGAAGGACCTCTCGCGCCGGCTGGTGATATCAACGTCTTCGCGGGGTTGCGGCCCCAACTGCTGAGCATGTTCGGGGAGGTTCCCGAGCGGCCAAAGGGAACAGACTGTAAATCTGTCGGCGTATGCCTTCGGAGGTTCGAATCCTCCCCTCCCCACCATCAAAGGGTTGAGAGGCGGGAATAGCTCAGTTGGCTAGAGCATCAGCCTTCCAAGCTGAGGGTCGCGGGTTCGAGTCCCGTTTCCCGCTCCATGATTACGAGTCGAGCGTAAACGAAGAGAAGCACAAAGCAATATCAAGCGCTGAACGCTTGGCACAGCGAGAGGTTAGCCCTCGTAGCTCAGGCGGTAGAGCATTTGCATGGTAAGCAAAAGGTCACCGGTTCAAGTCCGGTCGAGGGCTCCAGTACACGGTGATTCGTTAGCAAGTTCCAGGAGGAATTGATCGATGGC